>Ga0065711_1029707_pt1 | contig 35130 bp, 23 predicted proteins | sample Hoacrofraction12_FD_59098 | JGI IMG/M metagenome (GOLD analysis project Ga0065711, IMG submission 59098) | Hoatzin crop microbial communities from Cojedes, Venezuela - Epithelial fraction 12 v2 (version 2) | ecosystem: Host-associated > Birds > Digestive system > Esophagus > Crop | place... | reverse complement strand
GTGGCCGCGGGGGGGAGGGGGGGAGATGCCCATCTTCTCCGTGTTCCTTCCCCCTTGGCTCCGTGAGGGTAGAGCCTAGTGATGCTTATACCTGGTAGAACTCCGCGGAGACGTATATGCAAGAGAGAAGATCAGCTGATCACGGGCACGCGGGATTTAGGATAAATACTGAGCCTGCTCAGCCAAGCGGGAAACAACCGGCTCATGAGCAGCGCGCAGCACGCCGATTGCAGGAGAGCTGCAAAATCCTGGTTGTGGAAAACCTGTGTAATTCCAAATAAATAGGGAGACTAGTGAAGTCCCGTGCTCTTGCAGAACCCAGGTTCTACAGAGAATTTGGAGCTGAGGTATTCCACTTACTTCTGCATCTGATTAACCTATCTGCTCTTGCTCACTCTCCCCCCATTGCGCAGCTGCTAATGTGGCTCCCAGCTCCCAGAAGAGTGCACAAAGGGCACTTCTTGTTTTGTACACTCAGCTTTTCAGACTTGTGCTTTACAACACGAACACCTGCGTATATGCGAGTGCTGGCCTCTCTCTCCTGCAGGCACAGATGTCACGCTCGGCAAGTGCACTTGCTGAGCTTGTGCTGCAGAATAGCATGGAACCAAACGAAGGCGGCTTTTGGAAAGCTTGATGTAAGAGTTTCTCCCCGCAGCTCTGACACGCCTTGGAAAGTGGATGGAGTTTTTCACTTTATTACTGAGGGCCCATTGCACCCAACTAGTTGAAATCAGTGGCAGTTTTTTGCTGGACTTACCAGACTGGATGTCTCTCTTCCTCCCATCTCTCTCTTCAGTGTCCCTCTAATTGAGGGGAGATAGCCAAGGTCCTGCGTGTAATGTAATGTGAGTGCCTGTTGCAGCTACTCTTGTTTGCCAACATTGTGTCTATTCACCACCTTCCAGAACTCGGTGAAACAGATAACAGAAGGGTGCTCCTAAACTTCCAGGACATGTCTTCTTCCTAGTGGGAGTGCAAGGAAAGTTGTTGCTCTTCTGAGAGTGTCACTTATCTGCCCGTTAGAAATAGGAGGTGTATATTTCTCAGACCTCTGCTTTTCTGAGAAAGTTGTGTGAAATTGGCCAATGGCTTCAGAAGTTACTGGAGGAGAGGGAATTTATAATCAGACACAGATAAGCTGTCTTTATGTGACTGTGCAAGCTTTATTTCTTTAGAAAACCATGTTAAATATATGGATAAAGTTGCAGTAATATTAAGGTTAGAGTTCATGCTGGCCTGTATTTCTCTCATTTTTTCTAGCATGACAGTGTTAGTCAGCCTGGAGCTTTTTGAAACTTTGTATTCCATACGCAGAAATTTTTCAAACCTAGCTTCTCTCTCTTCCCTGGTTTTTCCTTGCTAAGCTTAATCATTAGGTGGGAAAAGTGAACACTTTAAAAATAGAGGAGCCTGCGTGAATATGTTGCTGGCTAGATTTTTTTTTTTTTTGTGAAAAACTTCATATTGGCAGAACTTTCTGATTCATTATGGTCTTAAAACAGCATTAAAGTGTTCTGGTTAGATAGATTTCTTCATGGCTTGCCAGGAGTCCCAGTCGCCATGGCAATGTTACTTGAGAAAGGAAACATGCTCTACATCTGGGAGCAGGGCTGTGTCCTGGATCAAGCACGGTCAGGGAGAGCGTTAACTGTGTTCTCTCTTATTTTTTCATTTAAACCCAGTCTGTTGGACTATAAGGTGGCTATAAGGACTATAAAGACTTGAGCATAAGGGAAAGAGATGGAAGTATTTCAAAGGGGAGCAAAAACCACTGCCTGACATCTGTGGATTTTGTTTGCAAGATTGGAAATAGTTAGAATCAATTCCCAGCTTTTTGTTTGCCACAGCGTATCAAATAGGTACAGAGGGATGAATGATGAGGTGCCTATCTGGTCACGGTTCCCCCCTCAGGTTCAGTGTATATGGGAAAAGGCAATCCCTTTGTGTGAAGTGTAACCTTTAGCAGGCTTTGGCCTTGTATATTGAATAATGGGATGACAGCACATGTGGCAGGAGACATTCAGGCTTATTTGCTCCTACAAATGAAACAGCTCAAACAGCGGAAAAAAAAAAAAAAAGGCTTAACAGAATTAGCTAAAAAAAATGTGTCAGACAAAATTGTGCTTTGAATGCATTATAAGAGCTTACTGTTTTGCAGTGAGAAAAGACAGTCTGGTGTTGATAGCATGTGGGAGGCAAGAGCTGTTATTAGTGAGTGGGAAGAAACACATCGAGTGTGGTGTGGGAGTAGGGCAGATGGGAATGAATCTAGAGGCTCTTTTGGAATTACTCATATTCTGAATCATCTTCTTACAAACTTACTCTCAAAGCCTCCAGTGCAGAACACCATCATCCTCCAAGGTCCCACAATATTGCCGTGCTGAGCATGGCATTGAGAGGGATGTTGAGTCAGCTCTGTGTGCGATAGTGGTATGAGATGTTCAGTGAGGAGTCTGAGTAACTACTTCAGCCAAGTAGGTTGTGACTACAGTATGCAGGTGGGATGCATATCCATTAATTGAAACCCTCTGTGGGGTGCAAAAATGGTAGTACATCGTTATTAAGGTAGTTAGGAGTGTCCATGCAGAGCCATTAATGGAACAATTTCCACACTCATCCACTTTTGAATACAATGGCTTTGCTGTCAAGAGCCTAGCTGTGCACAATACTTGGTGGGAGCCATAAAAGCATGTCTGAATGGCCTAAGATGTGCCTGGAAATGTACAGTGAGAGAGCTCTTCCTTGGATGTTACATACGTGCTGTGGGCTCTGCCTGGTGGCATATGGTGATGGTGTTGTAAATCTGGTGCTGGCTCTGGCCCTGCAGACCGTGGTTTTGCCTACACCATCTTCTGAGAGGCTCTGCCAGCTGTCTGTCCAGGCTCCGGAGAGCTCCAAAATGAAGGAGGCAACAACAGATGGACTCAATCCAGCAAGTTTGGTACTGGAGATGTAGGCGTACCCAGACTTACACAAACGTGAGCATGTCACAGTTTGGGAGTGAGAGCCCCGTGAAAGGGGACAGAGCTGCCAAACAAAGGCCTTGTGCCTCCCACCATTTGGTGACAATGTGACAGCTCAGCGGCTTGGAAAAACCAGAAGCAATGGGACTTCTCCAGGACTCCCTGACCTCTGGGGCCATGCTGGGTGTTTGCACACTGAAGGCTTCTGATGGTTTATCACTGAGGCATAGGGTCCTGGCTTGTGGTGAGGATCTCTTGCATTGCCTCTCTGGCAGTATCTTTTACCAATCGCCACCTTAACCTGCCACCACACAATAGGAATGTTTCAGAAGGAAACTTGTTTAGAGACAGGTCTGTAGACCAAATTTATGTCTTTCACCAAGTATACTGTGCTTTTTATGCTCAGCTACGTCTTAAAACACATTTGCAATCTGGAGAAAACAGTAGAAGCTTGATCTTTTCCTGGCCTCTTCAGCAAGAGCACAAATAGTTGCTGGGTTAATGCCTGACTTCTCCACTACATTTAGGGCTGCACTGGGCCAGCTACAGAGTCTCTCTTTAGATATTAAAGGTAGGCACATTCTTGGGGAATAGAAAATACCGACAGAAGCAGATTGATAGAAAGCTTAACACAATGAAGCCTGTTCTCCAGGCTTGTCACAAATCCATTAACTTCTTCACTAATGGATTCTAATTCTGAACTTTTTTGATCATGTTCTAAAAGAAAAGAATATATAATTTTACCAGATTGTTGCTTGCAACTAAACACTTTCCTGTTTGTTGCTTTTATGTGTTACTGAATGTGCTTGTAGCTATATTTTTACTTCTGCTGCTTTTGACTACTAATCCAGTTTGCCCCCAAAGGACTAAAGAAGATTTATTTCACAAATTTACACTTGAACTTCCTAGCACAAAGCGGTGGTTTTGCTCTCAGATTTCAGGAGTGGTGATGAAAGGTATTTCCCACAACGCTTGTGAAATTTAAATGAAAATGAGTCTCTGCATTAAATTTTTATTGCACCTTATATGTAGTATTAGATTTATTGAATGTTCTTTCTGAGGCTTATTAGGTGGGATTGTTTGGTATTTCCTGACCTTTGTCATGAATTTGACTCAGATATACACATTTGTGTAGTGTTTATCTATATACATGGATGGGTAGGAAGCTAGCTAAATATTAATGTATTTATAGTTTGTTTCTGGGAAATTGTTGTCCTAATTGATTAGTAATGGAAAAAAAAAAGAAAAAAAATGATAACAGGAAAATATATTTTCATTTCCAAACTATCAGGTGGTTGAAAAGTGGGGACAGGAGAGAGGAGGCAGAAAGGAAGGAAGGAAGCAGGGAATCCGTGAACAGTCATACCAAAGAGGTAAAAACGCACATCTTAAAAAAAAAAAAAGTAGAAGCTGTAGATTCCTTCTGTGTTTTTCTGAAGCCCTGGAACAATTTAAAATATGAAAAACTTAGGCTAATTGAGAGCATTATATTGATTGGCCCCAATTTTCTTTCCTTCTTTGTTTTCAATCCAGCCTCCCTCATTATAATCCCTTAAAATAAATAAATAAAAACTCCCTCTCTATAAATATCTGAAAGACTCATTCTTATATAATAGCCCTTTCTTGCAGCAAAATTTATCATTATAAAAATCCTGTAGTAGTTTTGCTGGCAGAATCACAGCCAATCAGAGCTATTACAATAATGGAACATTTCATGGTTTTGGAAATTAAATGTGTAACCATGGCACTGAAATGTCTCTTAAATCATATTTGGAGATGTATTTTTCATCAAATGATTTGCACATTATCTCATTCCATCTGAATTTTATTTTCATCAGAACTACACCACCGTTTTTTTCCTTTTTTGTTTCTGCAGCAATTTTGCAATAGAACTTCCCATCTGCTTTCACTTTTGTAAGTTTGATCATATTTGTTCAAGAAGTAGATCTAAACCTTATTTTATCATGAGGCATAATTTAACAGCTGACTAATGGTCAAACTGTAAATTATGCTGTAAATAACTAGCATGCTAAGTTGCAGAAGTGAGTTATACTGTTATCAAAATTAGCAGCTGTACTGGTTTCAATACATAAGAAAGTGGCTAATACAGTCAATGTTCCAAGACCTGGGATCAGCTCCGGTCATGTGAATCCTCAGGAGTTTTACCTGCTGAAGAAACATGGGACCCAGGCATTTTTGAATAAGAAAGGTTAGAAATCTGCAGGTATTTGTTCTCCATATATGTACCGAGTCTTTCCTGAGCTGTTTGCATGCACCTGGGAGCTGGTTTTGGTGTGAACTAACACGCAATCTCATATTTGCTAAGAACCGTATCTATCTTCTGTTTAGGGGAACTTCATAAAGTTTTGTTAGGAGAGGTCTCTGAATGATTGAATGGAAAGATAAAATAGAAACTGGAAATCACAGAGAAAATAAAAATATGCAGAGAAGATAAAAATATATCTGTGGTATGACCACAGACTGCATTCTAACTTGTAGAGCTCAGATGGAACGTCTTTCCATTGGAGAGAAGAGTGTCAGTAAAATCAGTGTTCGCAAAGCTTTCACATGAATATATAGCTTTGAACAAAATGTTGAGTGAGGAAACAAAGGAAATTCGCATCTTGGTTTTCTTGTTTTGGTCATGAGAAAATGTTTTTTCAGCTTCAAAACTTTTTTTTGGTACGAATTTTAATAAATTTTGTGTGGATAAGAGAATATATCAATATAATTTGCATTTCAGTAACATTGTCAAAATGAAGTGACAAAATTTGAACAAAACAGTTAGTGATATCAAGATATATGTATTTTTCTAGGTATATGTCCCACCCATGAGAATGGCAGTGGCTTGGGTATAATTTGGGGTCCAGACACTCAAGGTAGTTATGCTGGAAGTTAGGTGCAGAGACACTAGACAGGGTTGGTGTGAGCTGGTTTTGTCGAAATGATCTGGGTACATCAGAAGAGCTGTAGAGTTTTTTAGTTTGGGTGCAGGTTCGCCAGAATGAAGCTTCTCTGGGCTGGGGCATCCACAGGCTGCTGTGTGAAATCAGGTAGACTCACCGTCAAGGGGCCCTGCCAGCTCGGGGATTTCCTCACCTTTTGTGCAGGGATCTGAATGCTATTCCAGGGCACTGGCCTAGTGATGGGGTTGTTGGCTGCTCTTGGGGTGTGATTGCTCTGATCAGAAATTCCATCTTGTACCCAAGAAAATGTTCCAGACAAAGTTTGTGTGTATATTCCTGCCAAAAGCTTTGGTTTCAACTAATTGACATTTTCTTTTGTAAAACAACTTTGTCAGAAAATGACCAACCAGCTCTGGTTTCACACCCTCTGATCTGTCATCTTTGATCTGCTTAATGAAATCAGGGTTCCAGTAGTACTTGCTGCTGGGCTTTTAAAAATCTTCTAAGCTGCCTTCTGCTTTCGTCTAGATTTCTCTCTTACTCGACTCATCTGCAACTATTTTTCTCTCCTTAGGGAGAACCCTGATCCTGTTTCAGTCTCTTTCACAAAGGCTGCCTGCTGGTTTGCTGGCTTTCCTCTCTGCTCTTTTTCACCAGAAGTGCCCATAACTAAAATGCAATGGGAAAAAACTCAAACTCAAATTAGTATTATGCTGAGATTCAGGATAGGTCCAGATCATGATTCCTTACGAGATCTGGATCTGATTCCTGAATCCTCTGTATGGGTGGTGCTTGCAATACTGTCTGCAAACCAGTACTCGCAGGTAATTCTAGCAACCAAACCACTCATTATTCTGACTTGTCCCACGCTAGGTTTTGTTTATTGTGATTCTTACTCTTTTTTGGTGGGCTAACTTATCTTGTTTGTAAAATTAATGAAAAATTAGTATCTTTTACCCTGGTTGTCACAGCATCCTATTTCCCCAAATAACCAGATTGTTGTATTCTTAGACTTTGCTGTTTGGAGCTGTCAAACAGAACTTCTTTATATGGTATTTCATGTTGAAAAGGAATAACAACACATTTTGGCTAAGGGAAATACAGGATTAATTCTGGATGTGGTGTGCTTCAGTGAATAAAAGCTTTTGCAAATCTACTTCTTTTGATATAGTAGATTGCAAGAACACTTTACACATATCTTTTTCAATGTGCCCATAAGTTACACAGGGAAAATAAAAACCCTCTAACTAAAACTGGCAAGTGTTCAGAAACCACAAGTATTCAGTGTATTGCCTGGCCGTTTTTAAAATGTATTTTGCACTTTTGGTAGATGTTGTAATGCATTCAGCACAGTGTGAAGTCTTGGCATTGATGTGGGGTTCTAAAATAAGATGAGCTCTGCCTTTTAAAAAAGAAATGTTTGCCTGTGAAATACCTTTGCTATTAAGGGTCTTTGGGAAGAGGGGCAGGAAATGGTGATGATGCCGCCAACAGTGAGAAAACAGATTTATTTTGAATTTTAACAGATAATCACAGAAATGGACAAAGCCATTCTCCGTGAATGCTGGGTGCGCAGAATTTTATCCCCTTTGCATGTTAGTCTCCTTCCCCGGATGCCTCTTAACATTCAAACGTGCTCTTGGTTTGTGCATATGAATGTGGCATATGATTTGGTAGAGTGGGCAGAGGTCTGCCCCACAACATGCTGTGTTTCTGAGATTGGTTCCTTCTCTGTCAGCTCTGCATCAGCAGCTCCTTGCGTGGAGACTGGGCTAGCCAGTGTCCAGGAGAAGCCTTCAGGAGCGCTGATGGGGTGGCTGACTCGGTCAGACCCCTTTCAGTGAACACAGGTCCAGATAAAGGTGCAGAGCACCAGAGGCTCTGGCTAACAGCAGTGGGATTTGCTCACCTTGAGCAGGTCTGCAGCCTTCCTTTTGGAGTCAGGTGTGGAAATGTAATCAGCGTGGTTGTTGTTGTATCAGTAACACACCTGAGAGGTGCCGTGCGATGCACTTGGCTCCTGTCCTTAATGTCTGTTGCAGAATATAAAGGCTACACAGATGCTAAACTTTTGGTCAAGGTGAGTAGGTATTAGGAAATAGAAAGCAAAGGGTTTTGCCCATGCAAAACCTGCAATGAGCTCCATATAGATGAAATTCATGTTGTGGCAGTGTGAAGAAAATCTTTGAGTAAAATTGAAGCAGGCTGAGCAGTTTGCCATCCAGACCTGGCAGTTCTTTCCAGCCCACGTCAAGCTGGACGTCTATGGCTCCCTCCCAGGTTCTCCTGTGATGTTTTTTGTCCATTTGGTTTAGCTGTCCTTGAAAGAGCCTATGGAGCGTCCCCATCCTCTCCAGAGGAAAGAGAAGTCAGACAAAGCAGAGCAGGGTCTTTATTGAAGCCCAGGGGTGGCTGACCTCCAGACTCTGCCAGTGGGAGTTTTATAGCTGCAACAACGTGAGGTACTGGTGCTTGCTGGTGCACACTGCAGTGGCTGTTATAGTAGTGTTTCACACAAGAAAAAGTAAGTGTTAGCTCTGCTTTGTTTTAGATGTAAAATATAGTACTCCTAGAGTAGTACTCTCCTAGGAAGAGAGAGAATCTGGAGAGTAGCTGTAACCTCTTCTGCAACAGAAGAGACTGGCTGCACCAAGTCACTTGGCCTCAGCACTTTACTGTGCTGCAGATAATGTGGTTAGTGAAATCAGTGCTAAAATGTGGGCAGAGTGACAGGGCATCTTTATTCTCTCACAGTCAGCACTGACTCTGAGATTCTCTTTTTGGCTTAAAGTAGTCTCTCCATTATGTGCCATGAAAACAAAACAAAATGAGAAAGTATAATAAATGACATAAAATATTGCAGCCGTTTCTAGCTTTTTCTTTATTTTTCTCCATATTTTGTTTTCTTCATGCTGCACAGTGAAGTTGCAGCTGGCTGCTGTAAGAAAGCTTTCTCACGCTGAGTGATGATCAGATTTGTGCTTAGACCAAGGTGCTTCTGGTGGTCCTAAAGGGCCTTGTGAGTCCCCAGATCTCACTGCAGCATGCAGCGGGTCTGGCTGCCTGTGCGTAGGGAGCATATGCATCTGCTTAAAGTGGCGTGTGGTGTAGCTATACTGACTGCTGGTCCTGTCCGCTCTGGGCAGCGCCATGTTTTCTGCACTCCTGCCAAGGGCAGTCCTTGTTGCTGCACTTCAGGGTGGCCTCCTCATTAATACGATTTGACCCCGTTACCTGTGTTGTCCCTTTCTGTGTATGTTCCCTCACAAGTGCTCCATCACGATTATGAGTGCAGGGCTAACTCTGGGAACCAGCAAACTTTACAGTGTGCCTTTGACACTGGAGTCAAGTTGTGGTGGGCAAGTGGGGTGCTGCACCACTGGTGTGTTGTGCTGAGTCTCTGTTTCTCCTGTCAGCCCTGCAGTGTGCTGCCACTTGTGCAGCTGCGTCGCGGATCAGAATAAAGCCCTCTTGGCTTAAATTGCTTTGTTTATTAGGGCTCCAGGGAGATGTTTTGTGGCCCTAGAAGCTTGTCTCATGTGTTTGCCTTGCAAGGGCTTTCCCTCTCACAGGCTAAGCCTCTGAAGTCCTTCCAGCTGCTGGCTGCACCTTCTGAAGTGTCCTGCTGGAAACCTGCAACCCCATCCCTGGGTAGCATGGCAGGCAGCAGCCGTTGCTGTTTCGGGAGCTGAGGCATATCATCCTCCTTCGGCACACCCCCTGGGGCTCTGCTGTGGCTCGGTGTTTGCACTTGGAGGCAGGACTGGCTCTGGATATCCAGCCAGATAAAGGCTGCCTGCGGTATGGAAAGATGTCAGTGCTTCAAAGGGGATGAATTGTGGCCCTTGAATCTATTAAGTGTTTCAGCGAGGGTGGAGGTGCCCTGACGCATGGCTGTACAATAGATGGATCGTTTGCTTCTGCCGCCATTCCTGTCCGTGGGTAAGCAAGAGCTGACAAGAGCCCCGCGGCCTGGCTGGGAGCACTCCCCAGGGCTGCCGGCTGGGCTGCCAGCGCTCCACACACTCCCCTGGGCACCGCGCTGAGGCTGGCCCCTGCCCAGGTGTGGTAGGGAGGGGAAGAGGGCTCCATCTGGCCTCTTCTTTGTCTTATGCACCCCTGGGAAAGGAAAGCATGATTTAGCTCCAAAGCATTAAACAAAAACCCCTGAAACACTATCCCTCCAGAATCATCCAGCCCTTTATGGCTTAATATAAGCATGCCTGAGGATTGATGAGGAAGGGATGTTGCTCCTGTTGGTAATTACAAGTTTGCTCCATTCAGTATTTTCTATTCCAGTTGTTTCATTTCAGCGTTTAGATTTTGTCTTAGGTGTGTGCAAATGCTTTCTGCTGTGTCAGGAGCTTTGCTTAGCTATTCATGTGCTCAAACCCTTGGTAAGATACTTATCCTTTCAGGCAGATCAAAGACATATGTTTGGTTGTTCGGAATAGGTAAGCAGGAAGAAAGAAATCTCTTGAGAAAGAGGACATGGTATAACTGCTAAGTAACAAATACAGTTATGTACATATATGTGTATGTCCCCCTAATAATCACTCTTGCCAATGGCGCAGAAAAACATACAATTGAAATCTTCTAGTTAATTGTGATAGCTGTCAGTCAACCTGCCTTGCCAATGAATTTTTTTCTATTATAGTGATCAACTCCCTTCTATCCAAGAGATGACCTTCTGCCAACAGAGAGAGAATATGCAAGTTTCATTTTAAGAAACACGGTTTTGACCTGGGTGATGAAACTAAAATGCAGAATTCTTCCCTCTCCAAACAAAACAAAGGGCATATGAGCTAACTGATGATTACTGAGATTCATTCAAAACTCTGTATTTCAGGCACAATATAAGCATGTGAACTATTCAGTGTAGAATAGGAAATGTGGTGAGATGCAGGTGCTCTCTTTATTTGTAGATTGCAATGTGTGGATAGATAAATAAGGTTCAGTTTAGGAACAGGCATTTTTGCATACTGGAGTGTTTAGAATTCAGACAAAGAAATGCCATTCAAACAGCAGCGGGTCCACAGAAGCAGGATTGTGATATATGGAACAGATAACATTCAGCAGTGCAGAGACAAGTTTCGTCTTTGCAGTGTGGGGCTCTACAGAGCTGCAAAGGAGCTGGTTCTGGATCAAAGCAGTATAATGCAGAGCTAGCTTGAGCTCATTAGCCTGGGCGTAATGCCATGCTAATATATCTATACTACTCCCAGGACCCAAGCTAATGGCTCAGCATGGTGCTATGCTGGGTACTCACACCAGCTGGTGCAGCGATTTCTGCATTGTATAGTGTAGACGTGCCATAAGCTTTTCACACCAGGTCTGTAAGCAAAGCAAGTTACAGTCCAAGACTTTGGAAAGCAGAGATGTTTAAATCTGGGTTCCCGAATCCTTGTTCATACTCTTCAGGAGGAATCCAGTGTAAACGTTATGGAAGTCAAGGACAGTCTTTGCATTGCCTGCCACAGAAAGTCCAAAGTACCTAGTCATTTCTACTGATGTGATTTTTCAACACAATTTAATTGTGTCTCTGGAAAACTGGAATGTTGAGCTAGTCAGTCAGCTGCTGTGCTGCCTTTTGAATTTATCACGAATGAAAAGTGACTCCCAAGCTTCTAGCTTTGTTCAGGAAATGTTTATATGCAACATAAAAATAATACCCTGTTCTCTCTCCGTCTGAAACAAGGAACAAATGGTACATGAACAAGAAGTAGATGGGCTAGTTGATATTATTTAATAATGATCTAACTGCCCATCTCTGACTGAAGCTTTTTTTTCTTTACAAAAAAAGAAGAAAAGTGAGGGCTATTGTTTGAGTAACATTTTTATTGCTATTTTCACTGGCTTGATTAGCTGCACCAACTTGCTCTTACTGAGGCTGTAACTAGGTGCCAAAAAACCAGAAAAGAGACAGTTCATAATATAATTGTGGCCCAGATGAACTTGGGAAGTACTGAAAATCGCAGGACTGAACCTGCTGTCATAATCAGTAGTCTTAGATTGCTCAGTGAAGAAGAGTTTAGGCCTACCAGAGTCAGTGCACTATTAACTCCCAACACAGGAGTTAGTGTCAGCCAACGGACATACATGGGAAATGCAAAATCTTCCAGTGGGAGTTCTGTCCAAGAACTACAAGTTCTGGCCTAAGCAGAGTAGGAGGTAGGCAGTTTACATCTGAAAAGCAGTTATATATTATTTCGGAGAATGCCATAGAAACAGTAGAACTCCAGCACAAGATATTAACACTGGGTGACAATAATAACAAGTTTATGATGTCCAGTTGAAATATAAATTGTTCTACAATGTAATCTGGAGGGATTGAAAGAATGAGTGAGGAGCCAGAAGCATGAGGGTCAGAACTGAGTAGGACTATCTGTCAGGGAGAGAGGCATTAGATACTTTTTCTTTGCTAAAACTCATGGCATTTTAATTTTTTCAACATTACTGAACACACTCAGGAGGTAGTTAAGAAATTAAACACTTATTATGCCAGTTTTACAGCTGAGGAAACTGAGGGAGAGAGATGAAGTGTCAGATTTCACTTATAAGTAACTTATAAGTCTAAACTAAGGTTGTTATGTATGTAGTAACGCCTCAGCGTTGCTCTTCCCTGTCATCAAGGTCATTGATATTGCAGTGATATAAAACCCCACTAGAAATCAAGGCTGATTTATTCCTGATTCCCAGTCCTCTCACTCCAGCAGTACCATACTTGACTTTAATATCTGCTTTTTGATTCCTCGGATGCTTTTCGATTCCTTGAATGCTTTTTGATTCCTTGGAAATTATGACACATGACACACACTTGTGCTTTGAACTAAATGAAAACATATAGTAGTGTAATCTACAATGACAGAAATTTAAAAATATCTTAAATACACTGATTTAAAATTAAGAGATGTGTTTTCCAATAGAATTCCTGTGGTTTTTGAAACACGGAAGGTGAATTTCTCTTAGAAAAGTCAGTTCTGTAATGCTGTTCGTGACTGAAGCAGGATCTGTGGAAATAGTACCTGCTACAGAACTTCATGAGGTCCTAAGGTCAAATCCCTCTCGGGAAATGGTAATAAATAGTAGCTCAGCTGCTATTTTCTAAAAATATTTGTCAAATAAAACTGTTACCTACCCAACAAAGATTAGAGACTTCTGCAGCACAGATGGGAGCATGCAACTGTGTGATTTAACATGTGATTAAGTATGTGCCAGTACCCAGAAAGCTGTAGTCTTAAAATGCACATCATGCAGCATCAACAAAATCGTTTTCACAGTCTAAACAGAGAGCTATAAACTGTCACTGTAATAGCAGTAGATGCTAGTGCTCTAATGTGGCGCAAGAATTGTTAGGACATGTGCTATGGGACTGCAAAAAGAATTAGAGAATATGGGAAGATATTTTCATCAAAATAGGATTCATGGTAAAGATTAATCTTCCATGTGATCTGAAGCTATATTTCTGCTGTAACCTTGATGATGACTCTAGTGCTTTGGAGCTCACAAGAAGTTCTCACTCATTTAATTTCCTTAATCCTTTATTCAGTTTCCCACTTGCAGGAATTTGTGGTGGGACTTGCGGAGGAAGGCCACTCCTGCCCCAAATTTCTTTCATATGTTTAAAAATCACTTGCTGTTGTTTCTCATGGGGCAACAAAGCTCTGGTGCCATATGGTTATAAGCAGCTTCTCTTTGACCCTGCATTTGCCTGTTAGAGGTATGTGGAGGGTAGAGCAAAGCTGTTGGCTTCTTTGGAAAGAGCAGTTTAAGGAATGAATATACAGCTTTTCCAGTTTCGGCAGACAGTCTTGTGGTGTCCTTTTTCTCAAAAGTCCCTTACTTTTTCGTGTGTGCTGGCTGATGACTCTGCTCTTTCCAAAGGCAAGAACAGATGCAGAGTTCACTATGTGCCCAGGCAGTCTACCATCTCTGAAGCCATTTTGTAACATGAAATGATATCTTGTAAAGCCATAGCAAAGAATATGAGATGTTTCTGCTGCTGATGTCCCTTCCAGAAGCAACATTGCCTTAGTGCTCCCAGAGTCTGAATCTGAAGAGTTTTGACTGGCTGGCTGTGGTGGCTGTGCTGTGCCAATGCTGGAACGAGCGGTTGTGTTCAAACGCATTAGGCAAAGCTGATTCCTGTTTGCCAGCCCTGGTGCTGTGGATGGACTACTTAGGGGCAGTCCTTCAGGGTCCTGTAGGTGCACATGACTTCTGACAAGTCACAAGACTTCTTTCATCTGAAAGGACCGTCTGCCCTCCGATTTTCCCCTGTGTGACGAGACTCAGCAGCAGAGACCTGTGGGCTTGGCTAGCGGAGGGCAGAAAAAGGAGGATCTGTTGCTGGGAAAGGGGGAATGGCATCTCTTTGCCTCATGCTTCTACCTCTTATCTTGGCTAAGTATTATGTAAACAGTTACTTTTGCTCTTTAATAGCTTTGTTTAAGAGTTTTGTTTACTGCTAACAGAAGATGTGTTGCTGGTTCGACACTGGATAAGCAAGCACCTTTGGAAAGGACACATGCCTCCTTCCCTTTTGTTTGATTTTAAACAACATGGAGAAGAAAGAGGTTTTGCGCTACATTTTGCTGACTCCGTGTGTTCACATTCACGGAATTAATGGCACTGCTGCTTCTGCTTCTGAGAAATTTGCTGAGGTTTGGGAGAAACTAAGCAGGGGAATGGTGAGAACAAGAGATGCAAATATTTATCCTCCTTTTAATCATGGTTTTTGATTTAAAATGTACTAAGCAGCAATTGGGTTGGCATTTCCGTCATTTTGTTTATTGGTACATGAGTTGTAACAGTCACAGAACAACTCTATGAGAAGATTTTCTCTCATTTGGATCTGAGATGAGCTATACTGTATAGCATACTCCACAGAGCAATAGAAGTCAGAGGTAATGGTTTTCATTTGCTGTTTTGGTAGTCAATTTAGAAATACAAAAAGAGACCATGTCTGAATCATTTTGACTCCAGAATGATTCATTTCAGAATAACTTTAGAAAGCATAGTGAGAGTGGTAAACAAGGGATCCCCTAGATGACCCATCTAAAAAGCAGCAGTACAGAAAGGAGATACAAAACAAAACAAATCAAAACAAAGCTGCTGGTGGTATGAGGGATGCCAGCAAGTATGCCTGTGTCAGACGCGTGTGGGATTTTCACAGAGGAGTGAGGGTAGCAGTGTCTTCCACTAAGTATCAGGGAAGTTTCTGAACTGGATCTTTCCTATGCTAGCAGATGTCATTTAAGCCATGATCAAGCCTTTGTGATTTCTGTTGTGCTCTTAGCTGGTGTAGTCCCTTGTCCCTCTGGCTGTGAGGAAGCAACCGAAAGAATGAACTTAGTGAGCAACACTGTAACAATGAAAAAACACACAACTTTAACACAATTAGTATTTAATTTGCCTTATAAAGGAAAACAATTCCTTAAATAGCATAAAATCCGACCAAAATCCTTGTGTTCTCCTTCTCCTTTGTTTGTAGAATAGTGGAGGACTTTGACTCTTAAGAGAAAATACCTTTCAAACCTGGTTGGCAGCCTCAGTGCGACCACCTGGGGACTGCCTCCTCTGGGCTATGGGGTTGAGTGGCACCCTGGGGCTGCGGCTGCCCCTTCCTGGCCCCAGCACCCACACAGCTGCCCTCCCTCTCTTCAGCAGTGAACTCTATTAGGTAAGGTGAGATGGGTCAGAAAAGCAAGGCATTAAGAGGCCAGCTTGATATTGAGATCAGTGCAGTAGGTGTCCTGGCACTGAAAAAGGACAGTTTTCAGGGTCGTATCACCAGAAATGATGGTCACAATTTGGAGAGGATTGCACTAGTTCACGTTTTTCCTATGCTGTTGGGAACTATTACTGTAGGGGAAGCTGGCAGCTATATTTGGTTTCCTATCCATTCTGCTGGTTCATGTCTACTCAACCTCAGCTGTATTTGTGTAAATATGTATATATACATTTGCATACATTTGAATGTTTATCTCATATGCTATTCTTAGATGTCTGAATGAATTCAAGAAAAAGAACTAATACAGAGTTAACAAGAGTTTTAAGATTGTTTTCTTTGTATATATTTAAGCCATGAAGAAATAATTGCTTACTTGAAAGTACCCAGTACTAATTGCAACTAATTAAAAAAGTACCCAGTACTAATTGTACTAATCCAAGCTTGTGTCTCTACTGATATAACAATGTAGATGAGGTAAGATGTGTGAGGTGGAGCATTAAAAGAAATTATAGCCCAAATAGCATTATAAAATAGTCTTTAGAGATCTGGAGACGTTAACTAGGGAAAAAAAAAATGAGAAAGGGTCTGGATTTCATACTCTAAACTTCTTAACTTCTTTCCTGATGTTTTTTCATGTCTGATCTTTTTTGGAAAGTTTGACATGCTTGGGGGCTTTACGAGTGTCATCCCTCTTCCTCCTGAGTGTTGTGATATGTTCAATGTGAAATTTTTTATGCCCGCAACTCATTAGTAGCAGAATCTGGAAACTTAGGCCACCGTTTCATAGTCCTCAGTGAGAAAGAAAGGGAAATGGTAATCTGAAAAAAATGAGCCAAGTGTTTTTAGTTTGGATGCTTGGAAAACCATGAGCATTGTGGCAGTACTGAAGGATTTTTTACTGGCTGAGCTTACACTGAAATTTCCTGTATGTATCCAATATACAGCAAAAGAATGTAGGTGTGTATGAGAGTGAGCCAGAAAAAGCTTCTAATTTGGCATTTTTGCACATGAATTTTGGAGATTTCCACTTTTTTTGTCTTCCAACAACTTTAATTTATGAGTGTTTCAGCTACATTATCTTGGACTGAAGGTGCTTTATTTCTATGCACTTCAGTTAAAGGTGCCTTTTACCTTAGCAGTTTTCTTTTCACTTCCTTAAGTGCCATTAAGAGAAATTTTTATACCTACCTACAGACTGCTAAGTCACTGTGTAAGTTTGAGAATTCAAATCCTCAAAGGCAGAGCCTTGCGAAATTCTGGAAGCTCACTCTTCTGTCAGCGGCGCCCTACTTCTACAGCAGGATCTGCTGTCAGTGAGAAAAAAGACTGTTGGATCTGGGCTTAGCTCACTAAAGGAAGAACCTAGATCTGGAAATAAAATTTGATTTTTATTGTTTTTCTGAGCACAAAGTTTCAGGTTATTTAGATTTAAAGGGCTTGGTTTGGCTGCTCCTAGGCTTTATAAACAGTATTAGCATCTCTGTTTGGTTGCTTCCCCAGAGGCTACTGATACCTTCAAAAGGAGAATTAGCATATGCAGCAGTTGTTATTTTGGCAGTAGTTAATGGTCAGCAGGCAAGGTTTACCTGTGCTTAAAATGTGACGTTTGTGTTGGGGGTTTTGAAAGGGTCTAAAAGAGCCAATATATGAAATTTGATCAGAGCTTTGTGCCAATGCTGCCTATGTTTCCTTGAAAGTCCCAGTTTAGCTTACATCATTCCAGCCTCCTGGGCCAGCACGGTGATGAATCACTGTGAGAAACCAGACTGAGCTGCTGATAGGACTTCCACAGAAACCCAAGTTGATGAAATACGTGGAATCAATATATTGCATAGTTTCCTTGGCCAGCCCTCCTCTGTGGCTATGTTGCCCACTTTTCAGGAAGCAAAAAACCTGGGGCATATTTCTACTTGATACTGAGCATATGCTGGCATGGTTGGAAATGTTTTTATATCTGTGATGTTAAATAAAGATGCTCACTTGTGCATTTTGTTTTGGCTGAGTCTGCCCTTTCAGGATGCATGTGTAACCTCTGTGAATTATTGAAATAAAGGAATTGCCTAATGCAAAAGAGAAATTCCACAAATATAAAACCCTTGGAATGTTTTCTACATCAGCCATTTCCTTTCTTGCTTGTGCAATGTGTATGGATTGTCAGCATGATGTGGTATGTGGTAACCAACGCATGCAGGAGGCTATTAATCTTCTTGTTACAGTACTGTGTTAATGTAAGATTTGGGAGAGCAGTGGAATTCTGTTCAAACACTCTCATCTTGTAGTACTTATCTTCCTAAATGGATGCTTTATATGCACTGAAAATCCTAATCCACTTCCTATATATTCACCCTTTCCTTATGCTCTTTGGGTAAACAGTCAGCTCATGGACCTTGATAGTCTTTATTGATACTTTCCCATTATTGGGAAGGGGGTTCATATCGTCCTGTGTGTGCTCAAGGTGAAGAGTATGATTGAAACAGTTAGGTCTGACCTACCAGCTATGGGATTTAAATGCCTAAGGGTATGCATTGTACTTTTAGATATGTAGGTTTTGAGTTAGTTTACGGACCAAAATTTCATTCTCCAGTAACTTGCCAGTCAGTGAAGCTTGTAGAGTAAAGATTTGTTATACTGCAGTTTAAGTAAGCACTTAGCCAAAAAGGAGAGAGCTCTGAAAGGCAAAAACATTGGAAGAAAAGTGATTTATTAAGCTTTTTATTTCCACTGTCTTCACAATTATAAGCTATCACATTGTATAGAGTTTTTTCCCTACAATGCTAATACTCCCTCTGGTATATGTAGGTATTTTTTTTCTCCTACAGTGTTTAAAGACTGAGGCTTTTAGCAGTTTAATCCAAACCAAAGCATCTTTATCATGGGACTTGCCTTTAATTCGTTCTTAGATGCTTTTTTTCCCTGTATGCCAAATTAGATATCATTCTGAAGGCATGCATTCTTAATTAACATTTTTTTAATCAATGACTGGATTCTCAGGAGGATTTTTTTTCTATGCATCATTATTTTTCTCTTTCCATAGCAACTTCACAAGTAGATTAAATAAACTGCAAGAAACACTTTGTGGATTTTTCTTGTGACAGCCTGTAAACCTGTGAACTTTTAAATTTATTTTTAACTTGAAGCTGCTAATTGTAGAACTGTATAATTAATGCATTATCCACAACAACAAGGTTACATGATGTGTGTTTAGCAAACAGGCTTTCTCTGGAGGGTGGAAAAATACATACTGAAAACTTATGGAAACACTAAGCTGTTTTTCACCGCTCTGCATGACAGCTGATCTCTCAGCCATCATTAGAGCTGTGTGCCTGATCAGACTCTGAAAAGGTACCCTGAAAATTGGCTGGAGCCCTGGTATCATCGTCTGAGTCCACAGCTTGAACCTTGCGGTTTAGCCTTCCAAGGTACGCCATTACAGCCAGATATTCTCAGAACTGGAATGTTTGCTCTTCTAATTGGCACATTCCTACTTAGATTTGGTAGGACATGCTGATTTGTAACATGACTCAAGAATTTACTTCTTAATGGGTAATTGCCTCAACTTTCCCAAATCTTTTCTGTTCACCAGCCTCTTTTCTTTATTGTGCTTGTCTACTGCTCTTAAGGACATTTGCAATCTTTTTATTATTAGCTAGGCATCCTCCTGATTATTTCACATGTTTTTCGCTGGTTTGAGAATTTCTTTACTCCCTGACCTTTTCATAAACCAAGTATGCATTGGCATGTGCTGGAAGTGATGGAATGATTTCCTTGTAGCTTGCAGCAAATGATGTTCTATCAATGCTGACTTTGTAATTGCAGTTGTAGAAACATTTTTAACAAACTGGATGATGCTTTCTGTATTCAGAAATCAAATGCAGTATGTCTAGGGACTTCTCTGTGAACTGAATGCTTGGTAGCCTCAGAAATAGTGTGACCTCTTCCGTAATAAAAATTCGAAGCTGGCTCATGACTTACACACATCATAATGCATCTCTCAGTTCAAAGAAATGGTTGTAAATACCATAGATTTGACTGAATTGGTCCTTTTAGCAACGTCTGTTCATGTTGTTTTTGCCCTCTCGCTCCTGATCATTTCATTCTCTTGATTTTAAGATTTAGTGAAAGGAAAATCATACTGCAATACTTGGATGAGTTTTGCAGTTACTGTAATTATCATTATACAGTCACTGACACCTGAGAATTTCTTGGTGAAACTGTTACATCACTATTCCACAATTAAATACCTGCAGGAAAACACTTCTGCTCTCAGGCAAAGTTTTCACTGGATTTGGTCTTCCCATGCTTCTGTGAAAGTACTGGAACCTCTACAGGTGCCTTTAAAAGCAGTGATTTTTTTGTCTTATCCTAACAATTTTCTAATGCTTAATTTGATCACCTTTTACCAGAATGCATTGTCTGGTGCACCACCCTACGTGTCTTTCTTCATCAGCAGTTAGACTGTGTGCAGGGAGCCACTGCATAGCACTGTGGGAGAAGGGAAAGCTTGCTCTACTCCCTTCCTATAATTATACGTCTATAATTCATTGCCTTTGAGAACTGTCTTATCACAGCATCGACTCATTAGTGGTTTAATACAGGATAAGCTTATTAGAGATAATCTGTATACTAAATGTCCTTACCACAGAGCAATCTAGTTAACATCATTTTTTGAAGCTTTGTCTTCTGGATATATCTTTTAAACTGATCCCTGATTATTTATCTATATCTATATCTTTAGATCCTTTTCTTTAGACTTGTATTTGCTTTGGCATAAAATTACAGTGTCTGGTGAATACACTGCTAAGCTACATACTCTTGTGGGGAAATAAGGCAAACTAACACCAGTTTGTCATGAACTAGTCAGGGCAAATAATTCAGACTGTTCATAGATGCGTAGACTTAAAAATAGTTTTCAGTCTTATTAGGGTAAGACTTTTCTAAAGAGCTACTCTTCCACCAAACATTGCCACAATCTCAGCAGTGCTCACCACACAGCAGTTTGGATGTCCAGATGTTTCCCGCCCAACCTGCTGGCCTCCTTGAAAATCTAGACCACTGCTTAAGATGTACAGAAGAGGAAATGGAACCTGGCAATTCATTCTCAAATGGCTAGGTATCATTGGAAAATACCTGCAAGCCATTGTATCAAAAAAGACGAGATGAGGAAAGAGCATTATGAAAGAAAAGCTGAAGAAGAAAAGATGAAAGCTGTGAGAAATGTAATATAGTGACTCCGTTTTATGTTTGGATCTTTCTGACCATTGGAAACCATGCAATTCTGCTTTATAGTTCAGCATAATCTGCATGTCTATCCTGACACAACAGCAGCTCCACTGGTTACTGAAGAAGGCAATATTAATGCGAATAACGCATGGACCCTTTGTATTTTGTCTTTTCTCCTAGCAGTTTAGATGCATTTAAAACAGAACTACAAATTTTCAAGCAGCCTTTTCCCTTCATAGGAAAGAAAATCTCAGTTACCAATAAAAAAAGTGTTTGAGTGTCTTAAGAAATTCTGTTTTCTACAAAAAGCCCCAAGTTTGAGGCATATAACAGTTTTCCTGTGAGAAAGTTTTGAAGTGAATGTGACTCACTGTTTTAAAAACTGTATTGTACACTCTGTACTTCTTGCTTAACTGATCCTTTCGCTGTTGATGAACCCTGGATGTCAAGGACCTAACTAACCTGTCTGAAACCTCCTGATGCAATAACAGATTTCTATGCTACACTTGGACTAATTTTGCTTCAGTGATTACTGTATCTGGTCAGGTCTTAGCAAGTGATAAGCAATGAAACTGCTGTACTTGGAGGGTATTGCATCTCAGGTGCAAGGCACACTAAATAATGCAAACTTGAATAATGTCTTGTAGGCAAAATCTAGCACCTTGTCAAATAGGATTTTAATTTTGGATCTTTGTTTCCTTTTTCTTGACATTATTAGCTCCATTCACAAAAGCAGGGATGAGAGAGATTAGTCTGGAGTTGATACATATGTACCCATGTGGTATTAATTCAGATAGTGTTCAAGAAATGAATAGTAAGACCTTTCAATAGGAGCGACTTGTTTTCTAACATCGTAGGCAAATTCCACAAAGTTCATTCTTTGTAATGGAAAATATATTAATTGCAAGGGGTGATGAAACTCTCGTATACATCAAGAGACAAAAAAAGAAAATAAATGTTTCCTTGCAATATTTTTAGAAATGTAGTACCCATTCTTGCAGGTGTGGACTGAACATTGCTACCCCAATTAGACGATGGTTGCTACGTGCTGCAGGGAAGTGGAGAAGCTTTTCTTTGCAAGCACTTTAAAGCTACTATTGAGTTTCTGTAAGTCCAGAGAAGTCTAGTACCTCCAGCCTGTAAAACAAGCTTCTCTATTTGGCCTCATTAATGTTTAGTCTGTTTTTTCTTGGCAAAAGCACTTCAGTGACAGTCTCCACCAGATTGACACTAAAGTGTTTTCTTTACTTGCCATCTGTCTGGACTGATTGGAAAAAGTAAAGTGGGGCTTGTTTAGAAAAATATATAAGCAGTTCATTTGGCACAAAATTTGTTATAGATGTATGAAAAGCAGCTGGGTCCAGCTCAGGAGGCTAAAAACCCCAGTTTTATTACAGAAGGATGACTTTTCATGTACAAGTTCATGCACTAGATGTGCTCTTTCATTTCACTTGCAAGAAGTGACTACATAAATTAGCTATGGCATTTAATTAGTTTTATTTGTGTTTTGCCAGGCCACTTATAATATTATAAGTATGAAAAGGGATCTGATTTTTCAAATGATGCCAGTCAGTTTTAAGTACAACATTTTAAAATAGCAGAATAGGGCTCAAAGCTTCTGAAATGCTTTCTTCCAGCTTAATTCAGCAAAGTACTTAAACACATCAAAGTTCAGTGTTTTACTGGATTGGTTCTGGTTTGATACATGTTTGTCTGACAGGCCTGCAGTTGTGTGGCTGTTTTGTTTTTTTTTTTTAACATTGTGAAAGTGTTGCTAAAGAGAGCTTAGAATAATGATGAAATCCTGTTCATATTAATGCTTTCTCCAAATATGTTTGTATGCGTATGTATGAGTACATGTATGTAGAGAGAGGATAAGCACGCTCACACGATGCTTTTTTCTCCAGCTGTGTGAATTGCTGAGCTTCGCCCTTATTATTATTCAAAATCCATTATGGTTAGAGGTTAGAGTCTGTCTTTAAACTAGCTGTGTTTGGCCCAGTCTTTTTTCCCCTCCCACTTTGACCTGTCTACAGTTGCCTTTTGCTGTGTATTTACTATGAGACTTCTCTCTGCCTTTATTGGCTGAACCTCTGCTACAGTGAGCGTGAAGCTGAGCAAACACCATTTTTCTATGGTTTCTTAAAAAGAGACGGAGGCTGAATTCAAATAGCAGAAAAAATGAGGAAAAAAAAAGCCCTTTCTACATTCTGAGAAACCTTAATCCCTGGTGGGAATTGTCTGCTGTGTGTATTGTAATGCTCTGTTCGATCACAACTCTCTCATTATTGTTTCTTGTAAAAATAAATCAGTTTCAGGAGGGATTTTTTTTTTTCAGGCTTTCAGGTAGGAGGCGTTAGACCTGTCTTCTATATTTCCAGTTTTGTGGTCTGTGTCTTTGTTATTTATAGTTTAGTGTACATGATCACTACAGCAGAATTATCAAAAGGAGAATTTATTTCCCTCAGGTTAAAATTGTAATGTTGCATCAGAGCTAAAGGCTAGTCCAGTTTCTGCTTCCAGAAACTGAAGAAACTGAGTTATGCCCTGCTGAACCACAATTTTACTTTGTCTGTGTTTCATAATCATAGAGAAACACAACTGTAACCATCTGAATGTGTTTTTAAATTCCAGAGCCTCTGAAATTTCATGTTTACATGTACACTTGTTAACATCTTTAACTGAACTGGGAGTATTTTGCACCTTTCAAATGTTTTTCTCTTCTGAGATTCCATTTTTTGAAGCATTACTCATGTAAGTGCTAATTCCTGACTTTAATATGTACTGCTCAGGCCTCATGGATTAGGTCTCATCTATTACTGGATGAGAATCTTCCTTGGTTGTGCATGTTTAACATTGCTTCTGTAACCTTTTCTAACATGTGAGGATTGAAGACTGAACATGGACTAGGTAGCTATCCTTGGTCTTCTGAATTTGAAAGTATAGAGCGGTAAGGTGAAGTTCAGCAGTCCCCTACTGACAAGCAGACTGTGGCAGCAAATGATGCACCTGGAAAATATTTATGAATAGGTGAATGTTTTCATTTGTGAATTCAGATACTCAACTGTGTTAAACACTATCAGCCAGCTAGCTACAGACATCCGTATATGAACTACTGGCATAGGTTGTACCTGCATCTCCTCTGTGGCTGGATTTGCAGGTGGGATTTTTGCAAGTTCAGATTCTGTTGTTTAAAACCAGATGCAGCTGTTTTGAAACTTGCCAATATACTGATTTTTTTCCTTGAGACTTTGATTAACATATAATTATTTTTGCCGTTGTGTTTGTTTTGCAGCATCTGTTCTACATGACATGTTTACTTTTTCTCATCTTGTCTCTGTGGCATGTTCCCACTTAGTATTTTTCAAATATTGTCTGCTGGGTTGGGTGGTTCGTGTTTTTGCTGGACCTTATTAACTCAGTTTTCTGCTTTCACTACTGTTTGTTTTCAGTTCTAATGTAGAGGTTTATTCTTCTCTTATTCATTAAAATTATTACTTTTTGATACATAGTATTTTTACAGATGAGTCAGTTAAGTTTTGTAGATGGGGACGTTAATTTTCAATGAAATTTTATGCATCTATATGGGTCTTGATTTGGTTTTGTTATACTTGTTTTCTGTTGTTGTAGTTCTACTAATGGCAGTAAAAATATATTTATATAATATTTATATTAAAAAAGTCCTTTAGTATTGCTGACATATTAAGATAATACAGCATCTTTTATACATAGAGTAGGACAGGAAGGTGTATTTAGAACACTGATGGGCTGTTGTGTGGGCCAAGACTCCCCATGATGCAAAGGGGTATAGGTCCAGCAAAGTCACTCAGATTTACCAGTTCAAAAGATCTTGCCACTGTACTTTCATATTTGTAAATCTAACGAGTTTCATAGAAGAATTTGGAGAAATACGCACCTCATTTACTTAAGGTTACTGGTCACTGAAGAGTAATAGCATTGCTGCCTCTTTAGACAAGCTATTGATTGATACCAGTATTTTTTTTGTGCATTGATAAACTAGATTTGACTACACATAGGAGACTGGATTCTTTACAATAAAAAGAACACCATGAAAACACAAACCATACCAAACTAGATAAATACAAAGGACATGATTGATTAGAGGGGTAATCATGCGTGCTTTCATTTCAGAGCAGAGACAAATGAGTTTCTTCCTACATATTCCTTTGAAGAAAGAACTCAGTCTCCCATTGAAAATCTACCAATAGGTGGGGGGTATTCTTCATGGTTTTCCTCCTCTCTGTATAAATCATTGTATATAAACATAAAGTTATGGAATAATAATATTGTTGACAGACACAGTGTGGGCAGAGGTGTTAGAATTGTTCATCATAGCGGGCTGCTGTTGAGTTTCAGGCTAGTCAACAACAATGTTGAATTAATCTTGAAAGTCCTTTTGGTACAGATGGCAATTTTTGCTAAGTTTTTGCATGATGGTTTATGAAATGAACAGACTAGTATGAGAGCAGAAGATGTTGTCCAGGTCATCCTTATAATTGTGTACTTCGGCCAATTTAAGCCTAGTCTTACAGGGTGCAGTAAAAAGATAGGAAAATAATACTGGAAAATGAGTCAGTGTTGTGTGGTTAAGGAGATTGTATTGAGGACTTGGCTCTGACTTAGCTCTCATCATATGGCATTAGATGATTCACTTTCAGTAATGATAGGAAATAACCTATAGATGCACTCAGATTACATGTAGTGTACTGTTTTAATTCACAAAGAGGTGCAAGGGCTGTCAGTAAGGAGATGAGGTATGGCTTTGCCGGGTTTTCCTTGTACTACTCCAATCAAACAATCATAGGCTTAGAAAAGATCAGCTGAAGCTGAACCAATACAATTTGTGAGGCTGATGCAGAGGAGGAAGAATTCTCTTTTCTGAAACACTTTCTCAAGCACAGACCCATCTCCTTTGGGTGGTAAACCCATTGACAATTAGTCAGTTCTGGCATATAGTACTCGGTTCCTGAAAAACATTTTGGTACCTATGTCCAGCTGTGAATGGCCAGGAGCAGGAATTCAAGAAAAAGACTGGAGTTAGTGGGTGGTATGTCCCTGTGCCTCTACCTCATAAAGTTCACCTCTGTAAAAACTAGTTCCTATTCTAGCTTTTTAGCCCTACAAAATACAGAGTGGAGAAATTTCCCTTTGGCTTGCACAAAGTAGTTCTGGTGTTCTTCCCGTGCAGGTTTGAAAATCCAGCTGCAATTTCTTGCAATTCATCCAAATCCCACTGTAATTTGGGTCATGACAAAAAAATTGCAGCTGGCTTTGGGTGCTGATGCTGTGGTGGTTAAGCAGACATAGTATTTGTAGGAGGTGACGGATGAGCAGGGATGGGTGCTGCAAACTCAGTACAAAATTTAGCTTGGGGTTTAGGTTCTGGTGAGTGTTGGGTTTGCTGGAGCTGTTTGGTGACTAGGGAAACTAAATAGTGCTTCTCATCTGCTCTAAATTGGTCTGTCTGTATCATACCCACATGGCATAGTGGTGTTGAGATTTGCACCAAGAATGCTTCAAAACAAAGTACTCTAGTTACCCCCCAGCTACCACCTACATCGGTGCTCACGTGCTGGATGGAGAACAATGAAGCAGTCCATCATATCATCTGACTGATCTCCATTCTCCTGTTCACTTCCCAGTCCAACCCGGAATGTCAGCACCACCCTACAGACCTTTGACAGACCTTTATCACAAATTCTTCCTTGAGTGTTTTTTTTCCTCCTCATCAAGTGAGCAGGGGGCAGCTTTTAATTCTGTCAGTATTTCAACTGTATACATTGTACATAAGCTGATGCTTTTAGGGCTCAAGGCATTTTGCAGGGAACTTTTTCCTGCAGTAGTCTTCTCCCCTCAATTTTTTGCTTGCCCCAGGATTGAAATCTGAGACTCAAAAATGACTAAGTAAAAAAAAGAAACCAAATTCCCATAAACCCATTTGATAGATAGAAAACAAAGGCACAGAAGACCACACAGTAGTTTGATGGCAGAGCCAGGAGTAGCTTCAGATAATCCAAGTCATGTTTTAGTGATGAGAACGCACTATCTTCCTCCTCAATTCCTAAGCCTGTTCAAGCTTCTTCTCTGTCCAGGAGTGAGATTTCCATCTACAGAGCTTCTGAGAATCACGACCCTGGGGATCACTGTTAACTCCAATGTGTGTTATTTACACATTGAAGTACTTAACTGAGGAGCTTTTCTTTTTCCACTTGCATTCACAGGAGGTTTGGTGGTAATAGAGCTGTCTTCTGGTCTCTGCCAAATTTATTTTCCAAAAGAAATATCTGAATGAGGAAACAATGACTAAAGACGATATGTGAACTGTCTAGCATACTGCAAGGGTCCAAATGTTAAGAAGAGAGAGGATTTTTAGGATGGCTGAAGGGTGTATTATTAGGAATAAAGGCATGAAATTGAGCGAAAGAGAATTTAGGCTGACTATCAGGAAACGTTGCTTCATATGGTGTAGAATTACCTCCTGAGGGAGCTGGTGGAACTCTCATGGCTTGAATGGTTTCAAAGGGCAGAAAAGTTTTGGGAACAACTCTCCATTGACGTGGGACACCCTGTATAACCAAAGAGGTATTTTCCATCTCCCCACTTCTTGTAACTGACTCTGTGTTCAACGTCAAATTCATGTGGTAGTTGTCACACTTAAACAACACCTGCAAAATCAGTCATAATTGCAAGGCCATTTGAGAAAAGAGGAAAAATGTTTTATAATGGGGAGTCACTGGAAAGACTGAGGGGATAGTTGCCAGATTTGGAAGCTGAAGGTGAGATTCAGCCCATTATTTCACACCTGCTTGCTGGAAGTCCCCGTAACAGGTTGCTAAGGGCAAGGCCTGAGGGCCGTAATTGCCCTGATCAGCCTCACCTGGGGCTTCCCCACACTCCCCTGGGCCCAGGAGCCCTATTTAAGCCCAGCCCAGGGCCCTAGCTCCCTTTGTGAGCGATGCCATAGCAGTGCTGGTCTCTGTGCTTGCCCCATCCCCACAGCAGTGCCTGGTGCTGGGGCTGCTTCAGCCAGGCTGGGCCCTGCGGAGCCCTGGCTGCTGCAGGCCCTTGCTGCCTGTGCCCAGGTGAGGCTGCAGCTGCTGGTCTTCCCTCTGGGAAATAACTGTCTGGTGAGGAGAGCATTAACGGTGATTCAGCTTTGGTGCTGACTTCATATCTTACGTAAATTTAGGATATTTTTAATGTTTGTTTTCTTGTATTTTATCTTGTCAAATCAATTCACATCTGTATAGCGAAAGTGAACTTTAGGTCCACTTGTTTGAATACTCGGCAAGAAAATCGGATACCTCACTGAGGAGAAAAAGAAACTTGTGTTGTCTGCCAAGTTTCAGGCTCGGATGGAGAGTTAAAATGTCAGCCAAGTGGGCCAAATCGTAACCTGTGATAAACTCTGGCCTTTCAAAGAGCCTTTAGACTTGCTGTATTTTGTTTAGTTTGGTGTAGAATCTACTCCCAGCAGTTTAGATCTAAGCTCTCATATCTTCTCGTTTCCCTCTGTCATGCTTATTATGCATTGAGACTTTGAAGGTGTTGTTTTAATTGAACAATATGCAGAGTGAAAAATAACACTAAAGAGAAGGTGTGAATGTGCTCCCTTGTTTTTTGAAGAGCCTTATCTCAGTCACTAGTACTTTTAAGAGTCATCTCTGGGAGCAGTGGCAGTGTTTAAAACCCATGCAGGTTGTAACATTTGAAGTAATCATGGTACAGTGGCTTGAGCTCTACCTGTGCTCTAATTCAGGACTTTGAAAGCAGCTGTGAGTGGTGGGCAGGTGTGCTGCAAGCTGGGGGGATGGAGGAGCATGTCTGTGAAAGCTGGTGTGAAAAAGAGATGCTTTCAAAACCACACAGGAACTTACTTCGCTATTGCTTTACAAGGCAGTAGTATCTTCTCTGTCACATTACACTAAACATAAGATTAGTGTTGTACTGAAGGGCTGGGCTTTCCCCCTTTGCAGGGGGACTAGGGAGCACACATCTTGGTTAACCCCTAAGCCTGAATTTGAAGGATTCAGAGGCTATAGATAGATAGTTATATGTTCCCCATGAAGTTCACACAGACTGGGCTGTGGGCGAGAGCTGGAAAGCGCAATGTGGCTTTGGCCCCAAGGAGGCGGGATGCAGCCTGGGCAGCTGAGTTCCTAGCAGTTGCACAGGCCTTGCTGTGAATGTGCATTTGTCACATAGCACCGCTGTTTGGTCTCCAGCTTTTTTCCTCCATCTTACCTGCCATTTTTCTGGTGACTGTTAGGAAGCTTTCAAATGTTGCCTATGAGAAAGGATCCCTGCATCTTAAAAATAATATATATATATAAAAAAATAAATCTCCAACTCCCTGGCCTTGCCCAAAGCCCATGTTCTGCACCAAACAGACAATGCAAAACCCAGTTGTTGCAAGTTAGCTGCGTGTGCTCTAGTACTGAAAAGCTTCATGAAGCCTTTCAGTGGTTTATTTAGAGTTGCAAAGAGCCAATGTGCTTCAGAAACCGACACAATATTCTAAACTTAGCTAAGCATAATAGCCATTGAGTGTGCTGCTACAGTGACCCATGAAAAAAGGCAAAATGAATGTAAAGTCCTTGTAAAATTTCAGTGAATCTACCTTTGGATACATTATATAAAATCAAGGTCAAATATTGGGAGTTGGCTGCTTTGCTTTGTTTATATAGCTCTAGTTTAAAACATGTTAGGCCACATATCAATTGTATGGTCCTGTGTGAAAGAGGTGTAATAGTTTCTGTTCAGTCCCCAATGGACATTACTTCATTTAACAAAACTGTAAGTAAGCACATTTTGGCTGTTTCTGTATGAGACAGGTGGAGGAGGTGAGTTTTCTACCACAGCTTTACTGTTAAGCAGGCTGAGTTCTTACCACAGATGGGAAGAACTGTCAGCTCCATTTAAAGGTGATATTATAGGTTTAGTGGGACAATTATGCTGCAAATGCCCACATCTTGGCTAATATCTGAGTCTACAGAAACATATACTATATAGTTTTTTTTGACTAATTGGAGACACAACTTTTATTATTGTTAGAATAGGCTATAAATCTATTTAAATGTATGAGCTTAAAAAGTAAATACATACATTTTCTAACAGCAGTGGCAAAGGTGTCGAACCATATGTTGGGGTCTTTGTTTAGAATTCACAGATGTAACTTGATTAATTTGTTTAGAATTCACAGATGCTACTTGGTTAATTTAATAGCCTTACTCTGCAAGTTGTCAAAGTCAATTGGAAGATTCTCAGATTTCAGTGCTATTTTCTGTCAATAAAGGTACCAGAACCTGGTCTTTGGCTGTTATTTTACAAGGACTATAACAGCAAAAATGAAAGGAATCCTGTTACTCTGTCAAAGCAGTTACCGCAAATTTTCGTGTCACTGGGAATCAAGGTGGCTTTCTTTGTTATTTGTTCTTGAGAGAGAAATATTTGAGAAAAGGCACCTTTTTATTCTACGTAGCATGTTGTAAATCTTGATTATATAATAATTCCAGAGTACATCAATAAACAAAATGCTGATAGAATATACTGATAAATTGCAGTGGAGAAGTTCACTGGTCACAGGGAGGTAGGAATGACAGTACTATTTTAAGATGCAAGAGGAAACTTGAGAAATGGAATAAATTAAGAAAAGCATGACCTGATAGATTTTTTTTTTTTTGGGGTGGGGGCAGTGGGCTAAATGCATCATGCAAATGGACCACATGCATCTGCAAGTCCCAGGAAGTTAATGGAATCTCACCAGGAAAAGGCACACCTAGTACAAATGCATTTGAAGTCTTTGAAAACAATTTTTTTTCTGCTGTCTTAACTGTTTCTTCCATTAGTATCAGCATATCTGGAATTCCACATGCTATTTGTTCAGTGCTCATTTCATCCTTTAATAAAAGGGTCTGTCTTTCCAAAGAAAAGCCTATCTTTTCTCCTTCCTAAAGAGAAGAGCAAGAATGCTTGACAGCTCCTTTCTTTCTCTTTCCTCTGCTCACTATGCAGCAAATAATCAATCTTGGCTGAATGACATCTTAGAGAAATTGCAGTCGTAAATGTGTCAGTACTTAAGAAAAGTGTAAAATGCCCCTTGCATTTGCATAGGTGGGAAATCAGAATTTACCTAAACATACATGTGGTTGAAGAAAGCATAAAAATAAAACTGATTTTGCAACAAGAAAATTACAAGGCAGCTTTTGGAAGGAATTGGATGATTTACCTGAAGAAAATTGTATGAATGGTCACCACTGTGAAGACTTAAATGGGTGGCTCCAAAATAAGTCCCCGAGAAGAGTGACAGTGCCTAATTCTGGGTGGTGCCAAGTGCCCTTGGCATCAGACCCCTTCTTACAAGAGGGTCTCCTTGTGCTTTATTTAAGTGCTGATACAGGATCAGACATAATGTACCAAACATAGCTCCCCTTTTGCAGGTTGGTCTGCAACTCCTTTTCTCTTCCCTTCTCCTCATTTTTTTTGTACAATATATTTACCATTATTTCAATAATAATGTAATAACACACATTGATCCTTTAAACGCGTACAGTTCAATGCTTCTCCCAGTGGCACCTCAGCAGGCTTTGCAAACAGTGATCAATCAACAATGTTCACAAAGCCCTCTCCATCACTCTCTTAGTTATACAGTTAGGGAGCTGAAGGATAAGAGTGTTGAAAGACTTGCCCAAGGTCACACAAGAAGTTGGTAGCTGACTTTTTTTTTCTTTTTAATCCCAGACTCCTGTTTCAAACTTCAGACCACATGGCCTCCAAATAAGCATGTTTATGTTTTGGGCAGGGTACAGGGAACAGTCTTGCCACAGTGACTTTCCGGGTCAGTTACTATTCCTTTACAAATTGTAAGCTTTCCAAAGCCAAAAGTCTGAAAAGCATAAACATGAAGGATACTTCAGGAGTGTGAAGGCTGATGTAGCGAGGATGTAGATTTCTCACCAAGGGAAACCACTGATGTGTTCCAACATCATCTGGTTTGCCACCAACCAACAAGCTAGTGATGGTGGCACTGACTTGCAGTCAGTCTGTGCGAGGTATTTGTTAAAGTTGGTACAACAGATATTCATTATAAACTACAGTTACCCACAGTTTACTTTGTTTATACAACTATTTAGTGGTTATTTATTAAAAATAAAATTTATGTATCGTTATTGGAAGTGTATTTTGGCAGGGAAGTGACCTTGGCAGAAATATGTCTGAATCAACACTCAGCTAGCAGTCACTCTTTATGTTGTCATATAAAACCTTGTTAAATAATATTTTGTCTATCTTCAATTGCTGTTATATAAGGCCAGTAATGAAAATCTCCCAAAGGTTTGGTAAATGGAGCGAGTTTTTCTGTATGTTTTCTCCATAAAATGAAGAACTAAGCCAATGAGTGTCAACCTTATTGCCTAGTTGAAGTGCTTGCTATAAACTTCGATAGTAAATTGTTTACTTTTAGATTTTTGCAGGTATAAAAGTTCTCTATATTCAAATACAATTTCAATGGCTCTTTGAGAACTAAGGATAATTCACATTCAGAAAGCACTTAACTTGCATTTCAGTGGTACTACTTGCATGCTTAGAGTTAAGTGGTTGGCTGAATTGTTTAAAGCTCAGAAAAGATACTAAAAATAAAACCAGGGAAAAATCTTGGATTCAGACAGGGAAACAGTGCTAAAGCTGATTGTACTTGTGATATTTTAAAGACACTTTAATGTCAATGCACAATGTCATTGCCTTTTACTAATTTGCATTCATGAAGTCATTTCAGTATAGCTGCAATTCCATTGTCTTTCTCCTCAGTTTTTGTGATTTTTTTTTTTTTTTAGCCTTTAAAATAAAACCTTTCAATGAAAACCACTGGACTGAAAGCTTCTGTATAAAACTAAGAAAGTGTAGAGATTTCTGCATGGTAGCGCGTATTTAAATATACTAATATAGTTTAATTTGAGGAGAAGGTGGTTTCCATTTTGGCAACAGAACAGACCGTATTAGTAGAAACTATCCTGCTCCTCCTAAGTGAGAATAAAGTATAACTTGTTTTGAAGGAGCTTTTGGGAATATAAAGTAATGCCTATGGATTAGCATCAAAATGATTGTTAGTATTTATCGCTTGGGGGGAGGAGGAGGCATGTTCTGATACAAGGTATTGGTGGCATGCAAACAGAGGAAGGCTGCTAATTGTGAAGTCAGTTCATCTCCGTAGACGTTATCAATGTGATCAGAGGGATGCATTTGTGCTGCTAGAGGCAAAGGCGTATGTTACGCTGACAGAAAGAAATGGCTCATTGGCTTGTGGACTGCTAAAAGTAGGAGTGGTGGAGAGAATTACCCATTCTTTGTGGATGGTGACCATGATCACAGGAGAGGGAGAACAGAGGTGCAGTCGCATAGCTGCACTGCTGTCTGCCGGGACTCTCCGGGTAGTGTATGGGTAGGCTGCTCACAAGCAGTTGTGTTTGGACAGCTGATACGGTGAAGAACAGATGAGAAGGGGTCTCTACTACTGCTAGCTACTCTGTCAAAGACAAATCAGGATAAATACTGTCCTCAAACATCGTCCTAAACCAGGGGGTATCTCGCTCTGGGGCACACCTAAAGCTGTCTCTTCACTGAAGTAAATAACTAGTCTGTGTCTTGCGTAAGAAAAACCTGCCATAGAGCCTTGGTTGTCAGGGGAGTGTAAAATAAACCAGCCCTTGGCTTCCAGAACAAAAGGAGTGCAGTCCCTAGCTGTTAGTGAAAAACAAATAAACAAAGAAAAACCTCAGGCCCTTGCTTTGAGGTAAAACAAACAAAGGAGCCCTCTTTGCTCTGGCTGTCTGTGGTAGTCACCATTTGAAAAAGTTAGACTTCACCCACAGTTACCACATGGCAATAGCTCTTTTCCCCATGCTTACAGGAATATCTCAGTCTGCCAGGTGGGAACTGTGGCTACATGGTGACTTCTGAATTGTGACCAGCACTGGTGTCTGTGCCTCAGCCCAGCAGTGGGTGTGGCCCTTGCTGCCTGTTCAGTGTTAGGAGGCCGGGGCAGCTGTACTCTCTGTTCCTCCCTACTAAGGAAAAAAAGAAAAAGAGTGAAAGACTGTCTTAATTATGTTTCTTTCTTTTGACAAGAGACTATGGCTGGCTTTTCCGGTTCTTCGTGTATTTCTTAGACCTGTAGACCTCACCTACCTGAGTGGACTACTAACACTAGTGTTTTCATGATTAACATGTTCTATCTCCTTTCTTTCTCTGAGCTAAGATGCTCTCTTTCAGACTGCAGAACTGCACGCATCTGGCAAACAGACCAGCTTGTGTAGTCCCAACAGAGTGAATGGCTTCAGAAATTACTTTTGCCTCCTAGCTCCTGGCCTGTCAGCACTCCCTAAGACCATCCTGGTTCTGTGAGTGCTTGCTCAGGGGCTCTCCCATGAGACTGGTGATGTGGGAAGTGTGTATGGAGGGTCTTGCTGCCTAGTCTTAAACTGTTGTAGCACCTGGCTTTGTGTTTGTTCTGAAAGCCAGCACTGTTAAGCATGGTATTTAACCCTCCCACAGTGGCAGAACTTCTACTCCTACCCCATCTTTTCTCTTTGCAACAGAGAAGCATGTTTGTCCCTGAGAGCCACTGTGTGGGAGGTGGTGTTGAGAGGTTCAGTGTGTGTGAGCAGGGCTGCACATCACTTCTGGTGCTCTCCCCCTTCACAGCGTTTTTGCTAGAATCCATAGTGCTTGCAGTCCCTAATGTTTTGTAAGAAGCTCTTGGGAAAACCTAGGGGCACTGCAGTACAAAGGAATAATCAATGCAGGCAAAGGATATAATGGAGTGAGGAGAAAGGCTTTACTTTGATAACTTTGAGAGCTGGAATTTGAAGCCTTTCAAAAAGCTCTTACAAAATTGCTATTACTTTTGTGTTTGTAGCTGTTTTTGTGATGTGTTTTTCCCTCTGTACATCATCATCATGTGTTGTACAATATGTTTCTTAGATTTAAGGACAGAGCTATATGCTGTGCTATGAATAGAGTAGTGAAGTGGCCTTTGTCCACAGGCTGTGAGGAGCCATCAAGTAAGCATTTCTTTTTGTAATAAAACAAGGCATGCAGTTAGGAGTTTGAATTCATAGCCACACTTCTCATTTGTTTGAGCCTAAAAGAGCTAATATGGGAGAAGAACATACCAAATGAAATAGTAGAGAAAAAGACAGACCAGAAGAGAGGGGCCATTTCATATGACTGGAGACATTGACTCCACTACACCAGACACAAGGCATGGCTTTTTTTTTTTTTTTTTTTT
>Ga0065711_1029706_pt1 | contig 35132 bp, 15 predicted proteins | sample Hoacrofraction12_FD_59098 | JGI IMG/M metagenome (GOLD analysis project Ga0065711, IMG submission 59098) | Hoatzin crop microbial communities from Cojedes, Venezuela - Epithelial fraction 12 v2 (version 2) | ecosystem: Host-associated > Birds > Digestive system > Esophagus > Crop | place... | reverse complement strand
GGGAGCTGTGGGGCGAGCCGCTCCCCTGAGGCGCGGCGGGCCTCGGCAGCCGGCCCTCAGCGACCCTCCCTCAGGGACCGTCCCTCGGCGACGGGCCCCACGCGAGGCGGGTTCCCTCCCTCCCTCAGGGACCGGCCCTCGGCGAGGGGCCCCACGCGAGGCGGGTTCCCTCCCTCCCTCCGGGACCCTCCCTCAGCGAGGGGCCCCAGGCGAGGAGCGCTCCGCTCTGCCTCCCCGGTGTCTGTCGCCGCGGCGGGCACGCCGTGAGGCGGCGGGAGCGAGGACGTGCTGAGGGGCAGGACGAGGGGTCCATGGCGGGCACGGAGCCCGGCTGGGAAGCGGTGCGATCGCTTCTGTGAAGGGAGGGTTACGCGACGGGCTTCTCCCCGGAGGAGGGGGAAGATGCTCTTCAGTGGCCGCTTAGCCTTTGTACAGCTGGTTTGTGTGTTACAAGTTCCTTCTGTCTACAAGGAGCCTAAAGCTTTTTGGTTTACATCTTCTTCATAAAGACAGCGCTTCAGCTGAGACTAAGGCACAATCCAGTCTGCCGCTGCCTGTCATCCCGTACAGTCACCTGTTTTGATGCAATGTGAGTGTAAAAGCGTAGCACATGAAAATGGGGCAACCAGGCACCGCTTAACACCAGGCAGCGCTGGCCAGCAGGCTCCCTTCCATGTCGTCACCTAATGCCACGCCAGAAGGATTACCACAGAGCAAACAAAGCCTGCCTCACTGATGATCGGCACGGCCTGGGTACGCTTCAGTCCTTGGCTTCGCACCTCCGATACGCTTAGGTTTCCTCTGGGCTGGCGGGGCTGACCGATGGAGGGGCCCTCGAGAATCACTGCTCTGCGAGTCACCTCTCAGCTCACTGCTGCAACAACCGCATCCGTTGCAATACCTACAGCAATGTCTACAACGTTCCCTTCTGGCGATGGCTGGGCAAAGAGGGATCTGGGGTGATTGGTGTTATTTTGCGTGCAGGTTTTGCCTTTGTTGCTAACATTAGGTGGTCACATCTCTAGGTAGGAGCTATCCTACTCTCTCTCTGCACAGCAGTTAGTGCAATCTTTGAGACTCGTGGTGCTTTATATTGCAAAAATAATAAATTGCTGACAGCTTAAGTAGCAGAATAGGGTTTTGAATAACTGTATAAATAGCAGTGTCTGGCCTTTTAATGATAACTCTGTGATGAGAAAGACAATAGCGGTTGTATTTATTTTTTAAAACCTAAAGAAAACCACTTGACCTTTCTATTATTAAAGAATTCAGGTACAGATAAAGGGATCATAAAACTGAAATAGAGCACGACCTCAATTTTTATATTCAGCGGAAGGTGTCGTAGCAACAAGGATCCTTGGTTCACTGGTGCCATATTGCAGCGCCCGCAGGCAGGCAGCTTTCCTACTAACGAAGGGATACCAAAAAGAAGCCTTCATTTTGTTCAGGGATGTAAACCTCCAAATTACTTGAAATTAAGTCTGCCCTTTCTTGCAGCTGCTTGAAATAGACATTTCACAGAGTGCCTATAGAAAATCGCAATTTCTGTTTTCACAGGCTAGAGAAAACAGGGAAGGAAGGGAAGGCATAAATTCCTTCCGTTCCATGTAGGCCAAAGCAGAGATAAAAGCGTCCCAAAAATTGGAACTAAGATTTAATATTGGGGAAGAACACAGGTATTGGAGAAATTAATTTTTTTCCCTCCTTTTAATACTCTGTCCTTTTCCATCCTCATTTTGTTTCTCTGTTTTTACTGTAAATCACTAAAGATGATTCAGCCTTTCCTCAGGAAGCATTTATCATAGTAACTACTACCGTTACGGGGAGGGCATTTTTCCTTGCTTACATTTGCCCTGCTACTTTCTAGCTCCTTTTGCCAGGCGTCATCTGTGTAACTCCTCCACAGCAGCAGAATCCCAGCTGAAACGTACCGGTACAAAACCGCCAGGCTCTATGCATTACTTGAGTTTCATGAACCGACGGATGCTCAGGACTGACACCTCTGTACTTCCCAGCCACTTGAGATTCACCACAAACTGGATTTGTGTATTTAAGGACATTTTCACAGATGTTGGACCCTAAACCTACTCCCGGCTCATCTTCACACCCAACAGCATTTGATCTAATTTAGCAACACAGGGTCATTAATCAACACCAGTCATTCCAGCTCAGTTATGCAGTTTTATACCCAGGCTTGTTGCCTGCCCTTCTCAAAGTAGGGAAGTGCTACCGATGTGCTTAAATGAGTTCCAGCACTGCGCAGCAATGGGGAGTAGCCTGGTGCTTGTCACAAATGCTGTCCTTCAGCCTGCAGCAACACCATTACACGGGACTGTGCCAACATCCTCTCACCGTGGCTGCTACATCAAACGCTTCTGCAGCATTTCCAGCCTTAGACAGAAAAGAGGATTGCTTCATGTAATCATTCTGCAGGACGATCTTATTGGTATCTTTTCTCCATTTACAGTTCAGCAAACATCATGTGAGGCAAAGCAGTTGCTGCAGTACAATCGCAAGCCTTACACAGAAACATGAAATGCATTTGTGCAGGGCAGGGAGCCTGGGGAAAGTGATGGGGAAGATGCAAAAGTGCGTTTGCATTAGGTGTCAGTTGTCTGTTTAAATGCTGTTTGAAGTCTTTATTCTTCTGCAATAAAATGTTTGAGTAGGACAACAACTACCTTTATGAAAAAGTAAACATATTTACGAAGAATACTAACACTCTCTAGTTATTTATTAAGCTGATAGGAGGTTTGCTTGAAAGCCACAACATAGCAGAATAAAACAAAATTTCAGAATCTACCAGCTTTTGGAACTGACCCTGAAAGACGCAGGCCTGTGTTACCACTGCCCAGACATTCTGGACATTCCTGTCTTCTCCACCCTCTAGGAGTTTAGTATCTGATAAAAAAGTCCTCTTCACATACTAATCAGTGAAATGCACTATGTCATACTTCCATGTTAAATTTCACTCAAGAAAATGCAAGATTTATAGTATCAGCGCTGGAATGATCTACGGATGGAAAGAAAGCAACATACGTAGGCAGATATTACATCTTTTATTAGACCTACTGATGTCATGGAAGCTTAGGCATTCACTTCATTGTTTAATTTGGATTCTTAAAAGTTCTTCTGCACATTTTCCATTTCAGGTTGAAAATTCTGGTAACTATTGTGCTGTAATGATAGCGTTGCTATAGAGCTACAGTGATCAGGCAATGTAAGACAAAAGTTTGTAGGTAGAGGATTGTCTAAAAAAAGATGTTAACTCTGCCTACAGCTTCGAATGTGGACTGTGAAAAGCAGGTCCAAAGATACTGTGCAACTAAAACCCGAGTTACAGACCTCTGCAAGATAAAATAAATTGCACTAGCAGAGCATAGGAGGAATCTTTCTTTTCTCATTAACTCCTCTGAATTTTCAAGAAGCGCTGAAGCTCTTTGGAAGCTTACAGAATTGATATTTAAGGTTGTCTTAAAATGCAGCTCACAAATAGCACCTTCACTGCTGGGTTTCAACACCTGAGGTTTAACACAGGCAGCCTGCACAGAAATTTTGTCTTTACTCTTCTAAGTCAGGTCTAAGAAAGAGAGGTTGTTAGTTAAAAAATATTTTCTTACTTTACAATTAAAGAGCGACTGCAGAAGTTTCCTTTTCAGATAAGGTAAAAAGATGAGGGCTATATAATAATATACGTGAAACCAAGAGGCTCCTTATGAATTATGCAATTTTTCTTTCATATATTTCTAAGATAATACCAAGCAGGACACACTCCAAACCACAGACCTCCAAAATATCGTGAAGCAAGAAAAGGGTGTTTAAAAAAAGAGTAAGTCTCATCCTCCCTACACGCTCGTCCCTTTGAATTCCTCGCAGGCCACCTTTGACGTCGCTGGGGTCGATTCCTCTTCCTCTCGCAAGCTAGGAAGAGGGGTGAGACAAACTATTTTGCATTTCTAAGTGCAAATAAAAATAAATCCTTTAAACTACTGCATATAAATTGAAGTACCAAATACCATACTAAATCAAAATAAAATCATCTTTCAGCTGAGCTGGTTAATATAGATACAAAGTTGTTTGTCAAAGTGCTAAGTGTGTAAAGAACTTTGTCACAGTTTTTGTGAGATTCAAGTTGCATATTTATGAACTAAGGGGCTTTTCTACACAAAGAGAATGAAGTATTTTTTAAAAATGTGTTTCTGAAGATGCTAAAGAGCATAATTTAACACTGAACAAAGAACAAAAATGGTGCGTTTTCTTGTCTGAAGGTATTAGCTTGAGCATTTTAAAGAAAAAAATCATTTTAGAGGTGATTTTTAATGGTAAGTTGTAATACTTAAGACTACGCTCCTGAAACCTGCTACGACAGATAAAGTAACACAGACAAGATGCTGTGTCAGAGATACCGTAGGGTCTGTGATCGTGCAAAGCACAAGAAGCTGATGAGCTTTAGCACGCTCCACATCTTACAGGAGAGCTTACTTTGGCAAGTTCTGTACACGACACTACAGCTAACAAGGAACTTGAGCTGTGACTTCATTTCTACATCTGCAATCATCGTCAAAACTCAGCTGTTGAGCTAGGTGCTTCACCACCCAGCGCAAGAGGGATATAGGCCCAGGCACTTTGTTCAAGCTTAGAAGTCAAATGCAGACGCAACAGATTTCTGGTTCTGTTTATGCCTGAAAAAGCCCACCTCCTGCCAAAGCCAAAAGGATCCAGGAGGCAGATGCTTCTCTGCCTTTAATCGTTGGTGATTAAATACACGATGATAAGATCACACAGTTCAAGTACGCAGTTCAGATCCCTTTTTTGTAAGCAGGGAAAAAAAAAAAGTCTTAAAATAAACCCTAACTGAACTTTTCTCAAGAAAATGCACGATACGGCAAAATCTCCTTTTTCTGAAAGGGGCTCCAATGCCCAGCTCCCGCTTCCCAGGCAAACATCTTTAATCTGCAGGCAATTTCAGACACCTTTCTCACTTAACCTGCTTATGCTGTCCAACTTGAAGCAAGGATGCATGCTTAGCAGTGAAGCTATGAAGTATATATAGATTATATGAGCTATTAATTTCTTTTATAGAGTGTCTTAACATAAACAGTTGCTCAGACTGAGCCGAGAGCAGCTGGCCACCAAACTGAAGAGAAACAAGAAGCGTGCGTGGGGGGAGGTTAAGCATTTAAGATATGCAACCATCTGCAGCATTCGCCTAGGACTCCCGATACGTACTTTTAATAACAAGCCAGATTGCAAGAGGAAGTCTCCTTTAAAATATAGATACACAGATATTGAAATACAGATGTATTCAAATACTGCGTCTGTAGCAGGGTATGAGGTAAGTGCCCTTGCCCTCTGTGTCAGAAATCTAAGAGAACGCAGGGGAGGAGCTGAAGAAACAAAGAAAGAAATCATGCAGAAGTAAGCGCAGCAGACGAGAGCGTTGCTCTAAACTCCAAATCCCCAGCTCTGGCAGCCGAGATGACGCCTTAGAAGTTCCAGCTGAAAAAGGCCCTTGGTCAAGCAGGCTAGAATTGCCTTTTACATTGTACTTGAAGCTTTCTGTATCTGCGCAGCTGACTGATGCCTCACTGCTTGCTTTTGTTTCATCACTGGTGTTGGAACGAAAGACAGAACCTACGAGGATGCTTTTTCTCCACAGGGCATGATGAACATGTGAACCGCGTTGGAGAGAGACCTCCGTCCTACGACAGGCTTGGGGAACACGGGCTGAGGGAAGTATTTCTCAGGTTGCTGTCGTCTATCCCAGTGCTATCTTTTCTAGAAGAAATTGTAAGATTAGAACAATGCTCCTGTGAGACTCGTTAAGGGTCAGACGGCAATCCCAAGCAAAGCCCAGCATTTCGCAGTATTTGTTTTAGAGGTTAACACACAGAGGCCCAATATAAATGTTTTATTTAAAGTAAAAAGTGTGCACAAATAAAGGGAATGATTACACAACAATGTTCAAGACCATATTCCATATGAAACACGAAAACAGTAGTGACAATATTAACTAGCAGAGCACCCATAAGAATCCGACTCGTGTACAAAACGGAGGTTACTCCACATAAATACATCGTGCTTCTGATGCAGACACTTTCTCCATAAGACAAAGCCTACTGCACTGGACTGCTTACACCCAGTGTCCCTTCTGAATATTTATGACAGTTGCTATATGCTTAACAATGAAAAATAACCGTTAATATCATGGCACTTTGGAGAAAATTAAAATGGATTTACAGTTAAGATGTTTGTCACTTAGCGACATTCTTAATGGTTAGATACATCAATAGAAAAAGTATCTTTTCTGTAACATTATCTATAAAAAAATTAACTGTTCCTTTAAGCACAAAAGACAGTGTTTTACTCCATTACTCTCCTGTGATGAGCAGCAGAAATGCCCTTCCTTACCAAAAGCCATTTTACTTAATACCCCGTATGAAATTAAGCCACTGTAGAGACAAGGCTTCTCTTGTTTGCTTTAAATAACTTCAAAGTTTAATGTCAGTTAAGTCCTGGTGTCTAAACTAGTCATGCAGGTGTAGAAGTCAGAGGCTAAACAATCACAATTTTACAATGGCATGTAAGCAGTTCACATGAACTAAACGTGCTGAAATTAGCTGGTCTTTGACAGTAGGTTTACTCTGACATTTTACATCTGAAAATACACAACTTGAATTTAAGGGAACCTGATTTTTAACAGTGCAAAGGTTCAAGGCTTCCCTGAAATCGAGGCCCCTCAACCACTTCCCAGTTCTGAAAACTCAGCCCAATACTTCAGAGTTTCCTATTCACATCGCAAAGAAGAAAATGAACTAAATACCATACCATGACACTACTGTGCATTTGTGCAGTCTCCCTCCTTGAAGCTAACATGCAAGTGAAAAAATATACACTGGAAGATTTGTGCTATGAATTCATAGTGTTCTCATACAAGGATTTTCAAAGAGAGACACTGACCAAGCAGAATTCTTATTAAAAGCTTCAGATAAGGTTTGCTAACTTGTGCTTACAGATACTTAGATCTGCTTTCAGTAACACTTAGCTTGCCTTATAGCTCTTACTTATGACACAGATTATTTTCTTCAGTGTCTCTTAATCCCTTTTCCCCAAAATAATAAAAGTGGTACATTTGGCATTTCTTCAGTCCAAGACATTCAAAACTGTTCCTTAAACAGTAAAAATAAGAATTATCTGTGCTGTATACTACAGTTTACTAATGTGAAATGTAAGAATCGCACCTCCCAAAAGTCCTAGTTTGAACCGTTCTTTCAATTTATTCCAACTGCTTTACAATTAACTTTGAGTCTACTACCAACATTTAAGGTTTGACTGTGATTACAAATCACCACCTGTAAGTGGAGAAGTTAAGGGAGTCATTGTGGACAGCACCTATTTTTTCTTAGCTGTGCTTTTTCCACTGGCAGTCGAATGCATTTCCAACAGTACGGCAATAAGATTTAAAAAAAAAAGAAAGAAAAAAAGAAAGAATGCCCTTATCTAGGCCATAACTGTAATGTATGCACTTCTGATACAGTTAAGATAGCAAGTATAAAAGCAATAAATAATAGTATGAGGTTCTACATCTGTCAATATTAGCTGCCCATTACTGCTAAATTACACTCTATAGATTGTAACATTTTAAAGGATTAATTGAATTCCATTTACTTAAACTGACGCTTTGTACCATGTACAGCCCTCACAGAGGAACAGACTCGGAAAGGCACTCTCTGTCTATCAATGTGCAATTCCTAGTGTATCATTTCACAGCAAAATCTATTGATTCTAATATTGAGTTAATCATCTCCTTTTGGGCAGGATCAATATCCCTTGTGAAAGCAGCCATTCTTGACCTTTTCAGTTTCAAAATGTGCTCTCCTTGCTGTCATTTCAATTGGAAAGGCAATAACACAGCTTTAACTTCTAAGTAAGGAGGACAGGGAAATCAGATGTTTAGAGAGAAGAGATTTAAAACTACAGAAGTCATAAGGTCTTACTTGTCTTGCTGGAAAAATGGAATTCCTTTAACGATGTTTTATTACATCCCATAATGCAATTTCTATTCTTAAAGCAGTAAGAAAAACTTTCCTTTATTAGAATCGTCTATTGGCAGATTATACAGCCAGACTCCATGGTTCAGTCAGGAGCCCCAGAGACCAATGCATATATTAAAATTCAAGTTTGGCAAGACTGTTGGGAAAGTTTAACATTTTAAATCTGGCAGCCGAAGGTTCAGCATAGCAACTGTCCTGGACGACAATTAATGCAAAAAGAAAATTAGTGAGTAATTCACACTAGGTGGCAAGAGTAAGATGTTCAGTTACTCATTTTATGCAAGTGCATCCAAATGAAGAGATGTTTATCCATGCAGAAACAAACAGAGTAACAACTGGCACAGTCCAGAAATGGAGAATTCAGACACATTCCTCAGCTGACATCAGAAGAGGATTTATATATTCAAAGCCTTCAAATTCAGACTGGTCGATCTTCTTCACAATATCACTATTGAGATTAAAAAACAGTCATTAGTTAGAAAAATTAAAAAGGTAACAATATTAACTGATAGCTTATCTTAAAATTGAGACCTGTACAGCAGATTGCAGCTGAGTACAATTTCCCATCTCTCTTTCGTCCCTCTCTATCCTTACAGTTAACACTGGGGGTTTTTTAGCCCCTATAACGATAACAAAACACAAAACCATACAGGAGTAGTGTTTGGGCTGCTCCCATGCACATATTCTCCCCACAAAGCAATCTGTAAGGTTTGCAGTTTGAAAGCTTTCCCCAAACAGTTTTGTAAAAAGTGAAAACAGGAGATGTGATAAGATACTGCACCTGCATCAGCAACTTTATTTTTACATTATGCATTTACAAAGGGATGAAGAAGGACGTTGGATCTCAGACCTAATTCAGGTGCATAGGTAACATTTAATATTCTCTGTTTCTGTTTGCATACTACATGAACATTATACAAAACCCTAGAAAAATTCCTAAAATGTGAACAGCAGTGGCTCTGTCAAACTAGAAGGGCCCTTCCCTCCTCATCCCAAATCAGGGTCCCTCAGGAGCCAAGGAACCACAAATCCACTAACAAAATCAAACGCATTATCATGCATTTTATCAAGGCTTTTCAGCCAGAATAGTATCACGTGACTACTACAATTTGAAATACCCAAACAAGCCAAACAAAGCATCTTCTCTTGTTCAGAACACCCAAGAAAAATTCAAACTAACCCCAACATTCCAGAAATATCACAGTTTAAAATAATGCAGAAATAAACCACTTGACAAAACAGGTCTTTTCCTTCACACGTTCATTTCTTGCAGATGATACCACTAAAACTTGTAAAATAGCACTTACTCATCTTTCCCTGAACTAAGATTCTTTATAGCAACTTTCCCACTGTTAGTTGATTTTTACGTCATGCCAGAGTACAATACTTAATCCAGCCATACGAAGTCTACCGTGAGGACATATAACATTTGTATATATGGACATTTTCTCCAAACTAACACAAGAAAAATGTTATTTACTGCTTTACGTATACTCTATGTACTACAACTACAGCTATTAAATGAAGTTCTATAACTCCTTCACTGACTTATCAGAACTTCTTAAATTCTACATTACTTACTCATCATCTGGAGTGAGCTGCACAGGTTCATTGGTGAACTGGGAATCAAAGTTATCCAGACCAAATTCTCCAGATATATTTGGTTTAAATGGAGGTACCACTTGCTTTTGCTCCATCTAAGAATAAATGCACTTAGTGACACCAAGAATGAGTTACAACCTATTGTATTATTTTTAAACAAGGCTGGAAGTTACCATTAGGTTTCTTTTGTATACTTTCAACAATCATTCTATTAATCTACTATACTTGCTGTGTCTAAAAGGGTTAAAAGATTCTGGATGGTCATTATTGTACATAATAAGTTAAGAGCTTAAGGTTTTTGAAGTTTTTATGTCATCTCCCATGCTCAAAACAAGTTGTCAAGCCATCACTGTATATGAAGAAAATCAGGCAAGCCAGTGGGCATTGACATACCAGATCCCAATCAACATTGCGAAAGAACGGATGTCCCTGGATATCTGCAAATCCTGTTTGAGGATGGCAGCCCAAGCGTTCCTTTGGATCCTGTGCAAGGAAAAAAACATTTCTAAATGGGTGCCATGGCCTACGCATGAGTAAAATACAAATGTTATAAATTCTGTGAGAAACTAAACACCAGAGTTACAAGGGACACTGAAGGACCAAGTCAGCATTATTTATTTTGGAAACTCTAGCATTTTACTGTCTAAAATAGGCATGAATATATGAAAGCCTTTAACGGAATTTTATGTAAACAGCCTTCATTTTTATTTAGACCTGTTCAAAAACACCGTGTGTTTCAGAGCAAACTTGGTTAGATTACAAGGGAATTTGATTCTTCCTCCCACCTGCCTCTCACCGAGCAGGCTGACTATGCCAGGCAGTCACAGTGGGGTAGTAACTGCAGGTTACTGATAAATACAGTGGGAAGAAGTTTATTTTAACAAGACAAGTCCATCTCCATGTATGCGTATGCACACACTACCAAGGAGCTGTAACAGCAGCAGTGTTCGTGAACAGTATTATTTTCTTCGAGTAATTTAACTACATCTGTGTTCTCCGGTACCTCTTTCTCCCCACTCATCTAACACTTGCTAAAGGCCAGCACGTGCTCTGACTAGTCTAGTACCACAGAAGCACTTTTTGACTCTCAGGCTAGTTAGCTATCAGCAAACAGTGAGCGTACACTGCCTCTGCGTTTCCCTCGAAGAAGTCAGCGGAAGTTGTCAGAGTGATTTGCTAAACTGCTTCTCTTTAAGAGCCAAAGTAAATCTGGTAAGTTTCTCCAATCCCCCAGATTGAAGAAATCACTCCAAGCAATTCTAAGCCTTTCAGTTTGAAATATACTCATGATTCCAAACTGAGAATCCATTGCTTCAGATTTTAAGACAAGTAGCTAGAATAGGTCCCCCAGCCCCAGTGAAATTCTGCTTTTTAGGCTCACACCTTTTCTACCCTGTTTCTGTATATGGCAGATAAAGTATGCCTGCTATGCATCGATTAGTCAACAGGTTTAAAAAAAATAGCTGCTCTTGAGAAGTCTGAAATAGTCCCCTCTAGCTCTTACCTTATTGAGGAAACTCTTTAGAACACCTGCTGCTTTAACAGAAAGGGATCGCGGAATTCGAATCTGTTTTTCCAAAATTACTGCAAGAGAACAAGGTTCATATCACCTTTTGCATCTTTAAAGCTAGATTAAAGGTAAGTAGAAACAAAGCACTGAAGTGTAGGAACGCTCATGGTCCTTACCTTGGAAAAGATAATCTTCTGTGTTCTGATCAGGATTGTCAGAGCTCCCAACAATATCAAACGGTGACCGGCCTGCCATCATCTCAAACATAAGTACACCAAGTGCCCACCAGTCTACACTGAAGCCTAGAATTCAAAGGAGAAAACACCACTGAAGATATTTTGGAGCAAAAATACTAACATTTTTGGGGCTAAAGACAGACGTGTTTTGAGAAGAAAGAATTTGTTCAAAAAATTTAAGTATTGCCAGTCTTTCTGATTAACTGAACAAAGGTAACAATTGCACGAGACGTTACTTGGTTCCTTACGTGTGCAACAAGAGGGAATGCTGTACAAAGGAAAGGAAACGCAAAAAGTTTCAAGGTTGGTGTCAGGACCTTAACAAAGGTTTAGATAATATTTAAGCCTAGTCATTACTAACCAACAGGGGGTTGGTTATCCAGGGCGGGGGATACAGACAAGGAGGAAGTATGTGATTCTTAATAGTAGCAAGACAAGTTATTTATGGAGTTGAGCATATCTATTCTACTATTCACTGCTGAAGAAAAAAAATTCCAGTTGCTAGGCTGGGACTGATTTAGTCTGGTTGGCCTAGAAAATTTGTGATAAGGAAGGAAGATGTGAAGCCAGTCTAAAAGAGACATTTGATTGAAATAAGATGGTAGATTTAAAAAAAAAAATACATACTTTCTTAAAAATAGGAACCAATTGTAGAACTTGCTAAAATCTTTAGGTAAGAACACAGATCAAAGATCTGCTTGGCACACTATTGGAAGCTTAGGAAGAAAGGGTACACAGCAAGCCTTCTATACTCTCAGGTCTCTTGCTTCAGGAATCTTGTGGACTTCCTGGACAAGCAATTGCATAGGCAATTTCATTTTTAACACAGAGATTTGTGAAAGAGATGTCTATTATCTAGGCCCTTTGCAATGCATTTATATCTAATGTCATCATTGCTGCCAAACATAAAGCTCCAAAACTGAACATAATTCAAGACTGCAAGTATATCATTATTAGTAGCTAAAATAGTTATGAACAATAATTAATTTGGATGACTTAAGTTATTCCTCAAGACTGATAAAAATAATTTAAAATGTGGATGCAGGGTATCTCATTTGCTTGGTGCAATCTTTTCTGCCCTTCCTTTGAAGGGTTTATTTGCTTTTTCAGACAGGATGCTAAATTGAGACTGATCACGTATCTAACAGATTTATACTTCCTACTGCTAAACAACACGAGTAAAGAGACAAGTGAAAGTTACACAGTAGCAGTGAAAAATTCAATTTACCATAATCCTCTCCCCGGAGAATTTCAGGTGCAATGTAGTTTGGAGTCCCACAGAATGTGCTGGTTGTGTCACCAGGCCTCAGACCCTCCTTCAAGAAAAGGTGGGAAAAAAATACTTTACAGTTAGCCAAAGATTCCACACTCCCCCTCTGGTAAGAACTTAATTTTGAATTAAGTGTCCTGAATAAGCTGCTTTCGTTTTAATAAAACAATACTTAAATCTGTATGTAAATTAGTACAAAACACTACTTGTTTCAGAAGAAACAGAAGCAGGTCACATCCAGTCTCACAAGGAAGGCACACCCCTACTGACAACGCCGTCTTTTAAGGTTTTTAGCTAGTAAGCTCCACCACATCTCCCAAGATAGGCAAGTGGGAATAACCGAGGCATGGTGCAATAGCTTACATGACCAGAGTGTTGCGATTGACAGACACACGAGCTTTTCAGAAAAGAGCACGGGATGCAGAACGTAGGGGGGTTACCCAAAGGAGTTGTGGAGTCTTCATCCTTGGACGTTTTCAAGACCAAACTGAATAAAGCCCTCAGTAACCTGGCCTGATCTTACAGTTTACCCTGATCTGAGCAGGAGGGTGGATTAGACCTCCTGAGGCCCCTCCTGACCTGTGTAATTTTATGCTTTTCAGTTGCCTACCCAAAATTCTAGCATTTAAAATAATTCTAATAGATCAACACAATGGCAATTCCATGGCAAAGGCAAACCTGTGCTCCAGTGTCTCTGTAGCGACAAATTTTCTCTAGAGAAAATGGGAAGCGTCATAGAATCCAAACGGGAGCAAGGGTGATCGATATATCTCAACCTCTTGCTCTTTTTGAAATCAAGCTATCTTGACTATTTCAGCCTACCTCTCAGTTAAGTTGATACAGCAGCTTTATAAAAGCATAAACAGTAATATATACATAGTCCGTGCACTTTGGCATGTCTTTTTCTTATTTCCATTTGTAGAAGTGAAATAAGCATACAGCCTGTCTGCACTGTGTATAAATGAATACCTTGAAATTTCACATTTTTAAGTCACTGCATTTTTTAATTTATGACAACTTCTTAATTATTGATTTTAGTGGTTAGCAAGGAACTAGATCTTACCTTGCACATGCCATAGTCTGTGAGTTTAATATGCCCTTCAGAATCTAGTAGCACATTATCCAGTTTTAAATCTCTGTAGATTATCCCTCGTTCATGTAAATAGTTCAATGCTAGACTTATTTCAGCAGAATAAAACCTAGTGTAGAAAGAGATATTGATTACTCCAGTAATCAAAAACCCAAACCACAATAACAGTCTTGGTAGCATGATACTTTTCCAGACATAATCCCCTGTATTCTATCATTTTTCATCAGAGAAGTGGGTAAGTTGTTTATAATCATACATGCATTCCTAGCCACAGTCACTTCAAAAGCTATTTTTAATTACTATTAATGTCTACCGAAATCATCCTTTTCATCTCACCATCTGAGAGAAAGCATATGCACCAAGAACTCAGCATTTGCCTGGACAGCTGGTAGCGGTTGTTGTGAGAAAAACACACTGATATCATTAAACAGTTAAAAAAATATCACAAAAGTGTTTTTTCTAGATAAAAAAAAAATCAGAATCAGACTGAAGTCATCTAGGGTAATGCTAATACAAACAATACCTAAGTGCTTCCCATTACAGTTCCTTCTTGAAAGAAAAATACGGTAGCTTGCAGCATTACAATGAGGATGCAGTTTCACATTCCTTAAATCCTTAACATCTGCAGAGGCTTTGCTAGCTCATCATCATAATCTCTGCACTGCTGCACTGTGTCAGAAAACCAACTGTTTTGATGCAAGAAATCTGGAATTAGGCATACCTGGCATGCTCCTCTGGCAGCTTTCGCTGTCTCTGCATATGAAACATTAGATCTCCTCCATTTACATACTCTATAACAAAAAATAACCTGAAACACACAGGAGCTTGTTACAAACAAGGCTGAAAGAGGTTTTGAGATGTTACAGGTCTGTTATTGAACAATGTCAATTCAAGTCCTCCTATCTCTCTGGTATTATGGCTGGGTTCACTATTTTCCTTCCCTTTGAACAAATTCCCAAAGTTAAAAATCAAGTATACGAAGTTTCTCTCAATAATTCCTTTACCGCTAAAGGAAGGGAAGTAATCCTTCCCACATTCCTAATGCTGCTGCTTGTCATGATTACGTATGTGAATATATAAATAGACTCACATCAGTTTCTATACACAAACCAGGAAAAAAAAAAAATCTCATTTTCCTTCCTGATCCCTTTAATCTCCTTTGTTTGTAGTTAATACTATTAGTGTATTACTAATACTCTTTCTCACTTCCCCCCACTAGCTTGTCACCTTTTCACATAGGAAGGATCTTATTTAAATACACAACAACTGTATCTTATATATACTGAAAATTATTACTGTATAGAATAGTAAATTATTAATCTACTGCAATCTCTTCTACATATAAACACACAGGAAAACATTTTCATCGCTATTACTCCGTTTTCCTTTTTAAAATTCAGATAGTATTTTCCAAGTCTTGCTCAGAGACTCATCTTCAGAGAGCCCATGCAAGCTTAAGATAAATGTCCTCATTTTTTGTACTTCTATCTCTCTCCTATTCTAGGGTCTGTCTTCTACCTCATATTCTTATGCCTTTTTTCTCTGCTAGCTGCACCTCTCTTCCTGTCCAGAATCCTTCCCATCATACCTACCACTACTTTACACTTTTTTGCATCTTCCCAATCTGATAAGCTTAGATGGTGGACGTGGCCTTTTGCTCATAAAATGCTACAATGATTTACAGCACACTGACTTGTGCTACCTACCTAACACTTAATGCTTTCAATAGGCCTTTGAGATGCCTAGAAGAATGAAATATTTTTTGCATAAGACCATCTTCTTATTATGATACGACCTTTACCTGCTTTCTGTCTGGAAGCAAGAGTGTAGTCCAACAAGAAAGGGATGATTTGAAGCCTGTTCAAAGACGTGTTTCTCTGTCTGAACCCAATCAATATCCTATTTATTTAAGAAAAGCGACATTCAGAAAAGAATTATTGCACTTGTTACGTCAAGTATTAATGACAATTAGCAGAAAGATATTCAAGTGTTTTGCCGTCCTCGTTTTACTTGCAAAAAATTAGATGTATATAGTTCTCCAATGCGAAGTAATACAATTTAGCACACTCATTTTTTTCCTGTCTCGAGTGTCCCATAATTTTAGCCTCATTGTGTAACTACACTTCAGAATGAAAAAACACTCATCTGTAAAAGATAAAATGGTGCAGACAAACATAAAGTAGCATCAAGAAATGCAGAAGAAATCAACAGTAGACCAAGAAATACATGCAAAAGCTCTTGGACAGCAAACCACAGTCACTCGAATTTTTTCAGAGTAGCCTAAAGAAACACAAGGGAAATCTTCAGCAACAAGAGATGTTTAGTAGTTAAATACTGCAATTCCAATTAGTTTCCACTAATCACTGTATAAGCTACAAACAAATTGCTAAGACAAAGGTCCAATTACAAGAGCAATTAAAGTAACATTGTGAGTTCTCCTCTGTGACAAAAAAAAAGACTTGAACATACGAAAACCAGACTCCACCCATTTCTTTTTCAGCCCAGCAAGCCAACATAATAGGAGAGAGATGGCATACGGCTCCAAAACAATGAAATAAACCAGGCTTATTAACTTGAATTCTGCAGCAGCACTGCTGCAGAGAGTGCTGATCACAAAAGAAACACTGATAACAGTGGCAAAGAGGTTCATGACAGAAGCCACTGGCACAGGAGGGTGGCTCTGAGCTACCAGTCTGTCAATGAAGACCTCAAAACTGGTTATCTGTCTTGTGAACCTTCCTGTGAATTTAGTACGTATAAGAAACCGCATGTGTAATTTTCAATTACTGTTGCAGACCCACAAGCCTGGCTCCCACCTTGTGGTAGACACTGAAGCTCTTTGGAAGAGTTGCCCAATTCATCGATAAAAAGCTTGCCTACCTCATCATCATTGACGAGCTCTTTCTTCACCACTTTCATGGCATAAATGCGTTCAGTTTTCTTCAGTCGAACAAGCAGTACTTTGGCGTAACTGCCTCTTCCTATAACTCGGAGCAGATCAAAATCCTGAAGACCCAGACTGGAGGATGCTTTCCCACTTTCTCTAATGCTCATTGCCTATTGATAAAGATACTTTGAAATCAGTAAGCAGGCTTGCCAATTTTAACAACTGCAAATGTTAGCATTTCAAATAGAACAGCATAATTAATATAAACAAATAATGAACACTTGCTGTTCTTAGAACTGCACTGTCCTGGAATGCGAGGGGGAAGAAAGGAGACAGAGGAGACTTGGCAGATAAGAAACAAAGGAAACTGGAGGAGTTTGGAATACTTTTTAAGTCAAAACACATCCATACTTTCTAAATCCAAGTGCACCTCAACTCAAGGTTCAAAATAAAACAGCTTGCAAGCTATACATGCATGCACCCGAGTGAGCAACCCGAATGTGCTTTATGCACTAGTTTTCAGTTTGTGACAACTTAAATTACTAAAATCTTAATATTTGAGAGAGACAAAGGCTTTAAGATCTCTGAATACAGTTAGCATGGTTAAGATACTTTACCTCTTTTTCTTCACCAACATGGTCCAAGCTCTCATGACTTGAGGGATTGTACGGAATCACTAGAGATGCAAGAAAAATAATTAGACCAATGTGACACAACAGTATTTCCTTTTGCCTTAAAATTTCCCACTGAAAAGCTCAGAGAGATACACAATTTAAATGTATCTATTGTAAGTATTCAAAACTGCTGGGTTTTTTGTTTGTTTTTGTTTTTTTTTTTTTTTCCTTAAATCATCAGAGTCATTCTTGTGCAATACTGCATTAATAATCAGTTACAGCTAATAAAAACCCCTGTAATGACATTTGGAGATCTCTTCAGATTAATCTTGACTCCACACACTGAGAATCTTGTGCAGAATAGTGGTTTGTTTGGTTTTTTAAACTGATCATTGTCTATACCCAAATTCAAATGCTAGGACCATCACTCTGATTGCTACGTGAATGAACTTGTTCGGCTACCGATCCAGTAGAAACCCTGCTAATTCTCTTAAGGGTTTTTTTTTGTTTGATTGATCAGGGCGTTTAAAGTACACAGCTTACTGATGGAAAAATGTAACTGACAGCCTAAATTATTCCTTTTTAGCCAAATTTCTTAAACTCATAAGATATGGAAAACTGAGGAATTTCTATATTTCTATCCCCTTTAGCATTAAGAAGCCATCTTGCTTTTCTTGTTCCATAAATGAAAGAAAAAGGGTTTTTACCATAATTTACTTGAAGCTATTCTGCTTCCTTTTAAAACACAAAGTTCATGTTTCAGCAACTCTCAGCAATTTAAAGAAGAATTATTGATCTTACCCGATTCCACATTATCTGGATGCGCTGACGATGGATCCATAGGCATTATTGGTTCCTGCAAATAAGCACATGATTTTTGCAATACTGTCTAAGTGTGAGACACGTTATTACAGAGACAATAAATGAAATAAATGATCCCTGAAGAAAATAATCTAGCTGCTTTTTAACTTCATTAGTCAACATAGTTACTGCTCTGATCCACACACAAAAGAAACCACTGCAGTCCTTATTCTACCTATTTTCCAGAAGTTATGACACATTTCCAGAAGCTGTTGAAGTGATAACTTAGTACAACAGAGAAAATAACTATAACAGATGAGAAATGAGACAGAAAAGCTGAAGTACTTCAGCAGCACATATATTAGTAAAATGAATTCACAAAATGTACGCTTGTAGCTGTCTTCTTTAAAAATTAAACCAAGGGCAGTAATCATCTAAATTTTTCTGGAACTAAAAATTACTGAATTTCTTGGGAGAAAAGTCAAAACCTCTGCACTTTATCTTCATTTTCTACAAAATGGAAAATAGTCTAATAATCTCACAGATGTTTAAAGAATTTATTTTACCTGTACCTCACTTCAAAGATGCAAAATAGTGTGTGTGTATGTGCTACGTAACAACACAGTGAAGGATAAGATAAACATCACTTGTATGCTTGTATCTGACACAGGAAAAAATGTCAGATGTGAAAGACTCCCACCTTGCCACTAAACCGCCATGCTGCTAAGTGACTCCAAAACTTTCTTGCAAAGTGTCACAGTAACCATAAAGAATGATGTTTCATCTACTGTGACTATTTGCAGACTACAGTTTGAAAAATCACTAGGGTTAAATGGGCTTTTTTGTTTGAATGGTCAGTTGTTTTTTAAAGACAACTTCTCAGGTACGTTTTACTTACTGGTTGTAGTGTATGACGGCCACATTCAATACTGACAAGTTTGTGACACTTCTTGTGAACGAGTAGTTTGCAATTGATACATTTATATCCCTGGCGACCCAGGCCCCATATTCGGTCAGTGCAAATGGCACAATGAGCTCTCTAGAATGACAAATGAACAAGACCAATTAAAGAGTAAACTTAAACAACAGAAACTATTCAGTCACATTTTCATTATCAAAGAACACAGGACATCAGAGAGATTTCTGCTGAACTTGCCACTATACCAAGAGTCTCTATCTGAAAATTTTAAGAACGAACAGGCAGATACAATACAGAGGATATAAAAAAATTAAAACTGAATAAGCAGCAACTGCTGTACAGAAAGTCTGCATCTACACGGAAACGTGCAGGCACAGTCAGCATCTTACGCTGCACACAGACCCAGAGAGACACGAGCCAACTCCAGGTCCAAAGCACTGCAGCTGAACCAGCAGGCTGCTGTGACCATGCTGACGTGCTACGTGCCTCATCATGTCTCTGTGTAGATGAGTCCTGATGTTGGCACAGAGGAAGGCTGGAGAGCAAAAGCGTCAACACATTAAACCACCAGATAACAGGAAATGGAAAGATCACCACTCACTGGAGGACATTCACAAAACAACTCAAAAGAACCGTGAAAAGCAAGAGTGGAAAGTGATTAAACTATGGTGCCTTGACAGCCTTTGACCAGAAATAGGTGTTAAAAAAAAAGGCAGAAGTTAGATATGAAGGATGCTCAAGATGAAGGTTAGTGGAGACAATCTCAAGCATTAAGCACACAATACGCTAAAGCTTAGAAAAGAAGGAAAAATTATTGAAGCTGTCAGAGAACCTGACTTGTTCAAATATTTTGGGTTTGGTTTTTTGCTGTTACTTTTTCTAAATACAGCAGATTCTTGGTCCTTTGCTTATTATATCTGACCATTGCTTCTTGAAAATATTACAAATAGTTTGTTATTTTCAGTTGACTACATGCCATCATAAGCAGGCTCTTTGAAGAAACATCTCAGTTTTTCATCTAAAAGCCAAGAAAGCAAGTCTGTGCATCATAAGCAAGTTCAGACCTTTTCACTCCCAGAACATAACTGAAAACGTGCTTTCAGCTCAGAGTCAACCAATACCAGTATTAAAGTTTGCCCTCTGGGAAGATTTTAAGGGAACACAGGAGCATTTATACAATCGATATCATGGTTTCAAAGTGCATGTAAAGTGAACCACAAACATTTTTTTTTTCTATTTTAAGTTCCTGAAAATTTAACAATGATTAAGTTTCAGGAAACAACAGGGCTACCAAAAAGCCACACACTATAGACAAACAACAAAAATGAGAGTAAAACTACCTTGTAATTTTTCAAGGCAGTGACATCGTAACTGCAAAAGTAAGACATCCCTGTATCACGGTTTTAAGTACCCAACAAGAGTCTCACCCTGTTAAATCGTTTGGCTTGGAAAGTGTGACCATTTGCACAATAGAGCTTTCGCCACCGGCGGGCGCCTCGGCGATAAATGGATTCTAAGAGGAAAAACATACGATTATATCCATAAAAATATAAACAGAACTACATCATCTTCTCACAGACATTTCTGTGTAGGGTGATTAGCAGAGTAAAGTTTCACTCCTGCACCTTACAGAAACACAGAGTAATGTTCCAAGTATCTTTTTCATTTTTCAAATTTTGGAGAAAATTTGAAGTAGAATATCCTGATCAACTCAAAGTTAACTCTGCTTTTCCAAAGTCAAAAGGAACAGTGAATCAAGAGAAGGAAAACTGCCCAACAATATAAACACTTGTGTGCAAAGTGTGCACCTTACCTAAACTTGGGGAGGAGCTGTGGGGAAAGGGAAGGAGGAAAGGAGATGAACTTCAGGAGCATGCCCCGATTTATAAGACTGCTTGCACAAATCCTCCAGTGTTTTAGATCCACAGCTGCCACTGTTTGGTTTTAATTTTTATTTTTTACAACTAGAGGCATGTCAGGAACCAAAACTGAAAACTAGAAAGTAGAAAACTACACTGAGTTGCAAATCTATCTCTGATTTGGTCTACAACCTCATTTTTTTCAGAAAAGCAGTATTATCCATACTGCCAAAGTTAACTTTAAAGCATGCACATTTACATTTGTCAGAGACTTGGATATCAAGCTGACACATGTGTGTGCATAACATACACACGCTCTTTCAAAAAAAACTTGAAGACAGAGGAAAAATTACCTCTCTAGTGTCTTGTACATTAGCTAACATAACTTACAGGTTTTCGAAGAATACTCCTGACAGTACCTAAATATCAATTTAAAGTGAATTAACCAGAGATCTCTAAATGATGATACAAGAAGTCATTATCATTGGTTACAAGCCTTTGTTCACATCAGTCAGCCAGCAATCTGGCAACTACCAAAAAGACAGGAACAGGATACAAAACTGTCACGATAGGAGAGGCAAAAGCAAGGAAAGCAGAGTGACATCGATAGTTAACAGGAATGTGAAATGCTTATTAACAATGATTCAGAAATGACAAACAACATTTAAGTTTAGCAAGACTTTCTATTCCTTTTAAATATTAAATTTGTAGAGATTTGCTTTATTGATATTCATACGTGTAGGATTCCAAACCACAAAACATCAAAATATTCTAAAACAGGAAATCTGAATTCCTGATTTTCTAATACTTCTTAACTAAAATGCTTACTTACTGTCTTCTCCTGGACAAGGCATGCCAGGCCGTTCTGGTACACAAGGAAATACTGCAAGAAAGAAATTAACTTCCGATTAATTTTTATTTCGCACAGAAAATAAATCTTTGGGTAAAATACAACACTTCTGAAAGGCATTCAACCATTTACGAAGACAGCACAGACTGCATTTTAACAAAACCTTGTGCAAGAGCAGGTGAGCTGAGAAGCTGCCACAAAACCCTTTTGCTGGACATAACAGTGATATACTTGAGAAATAAGAGCGAAAAGCAGAATAAACCAAGTTATTTCCTAAAGAAAGTAACCAGAAAATAGTAGATTCTGGTTTTCATGTGACCAACCATCACAGTCAGTATTTGGAAATCTGAACTATAAACTTATTATATTACAGTGTCCTAACAGCTACATATGATCTTGTCTACATTAGCCCTTTTTTTCAGTTTATTTAGCTTCAGTAACTGTCAGGGAGAAGTACAACTGGGGAGAGATAGCCCTGGTGCTAATTTAATCAGAAGCTTATCAACACAAAAATAAACGAAGAAAGGGCAGATCAAAAAGCATACTGAAGTAATATATACACAAACAGTGAAATATATACAGAAACAGAGTACATTCTTCTTCTACTTTTTAAAAGTCTTTGTGGGAAGCTGAAAAGCTCTCTCTTCCTTCCAAATGAGCTGATTGTGAACTAGGTTTTTTGCATCCTTTGAGAGAAGGACCATGTTAAGACACTGTAGCGTAACACACCCACTAACACACCTTACAATGATCCCCTGCTTTTCTGCTATAATCTCTGTTAAACTGAAATCTATCTTCTACTTGTAAAAAGTTATAAACAGTAAGAAAAATATACTGCAGAAGGTAGGCATATAACCCTGAAAAATAGAGTTGAACAACTACACATCAAACATGGGCACGACCAGTTTTGAACCTAGTTATAAGTACTTAATTTTAGAAAAGTCAAATTTTTGACTAATCTGGCATCACAAACGGAGCTCATCAACTTTTTTCTCCAATACAGATGCTGCTCTAAAGCACTTATTAATGACAAAGTGTAGGACATTCTACTATATATATATATATATATATATAAAACATATATATGTCTATCTACCATTCATCGCCAGCAAGCATACAAAGGGACCTGTGATGAATGAATGAAAGACACAGGGGCTGTCTTTCATTAATAAGCTAACAGTGAAGTATTTTTTCCTCCCTTAATTTAGTAAAGAACATTGACAAAGTGCTGACAGCTAAAAAGCATGGTGCGTGGTCTTCAGCATCCTCTTGACAGAATGCCTCAACAGGCTTGAACTGAAGAGGCTGGAATAGTGCAAAAGACAGAGATAATGTAAGGTAAAAATTCCACTTCTTCACAGGTACAAATGTGAGAAGTAATACAGTGAATTCCACCATACCATGAATTAGAAGCTCTGAATCCTTGTTTAGTTCATACAGTCGAAAGGCCTCTTCTAACTCCAGCTGAGAGGAAACTGTACATGGATCTCCTGTAGAAAAAAAAAAAAAAAGGAACAATATAAAACTCAATCCAATTAGTTCTGTGCCATTCAATAGTTCCCTCGCAGTTGGTTCTAAGCTAATTACTGTAGCAAAAGAGAACAATATTCTCAAGTGTGGTAGTATTTATTTTTAACACTGTTCAGATACCACATCTGAAAATATAGTCATATTGAATGCTTTCAGGGAAAATAAAAACAGGAGATATTCCCAAGAAGCAAGCAGATCATAATTACAAAACATCATTTATTGCTACGAGCATGGCTACAGATCAGTTCGGTACAGGAGGTGCAGGTTATCTTCCTGCACCTAAGATCCTTCTAAGACTCCATTTCATTTCATGGATTTTTAATTAGAACTGAGTCATTTCTATTTTCACAGCTGCTTCAACATTGCCAAGACTTTAACGAGAAGGTGCAAAAGCAGTTAGACCTCTAGTCTTTCCTCAAACCTCAATCCAGACATCAGACAAATCATATAACTTCAGTGAAAACACCCCATTTTTCTGATTTTTAACTACCACCTCCATATTCAGAGGACTATTTGAAGTAGAATCCCTTGAAGAAAGGCCACCAAGGCACAAAAAAAATTGTGGGCTGGTTATTTTGCTTTGATTTTTGTTGTTGTTGTTTGGTTGGTTTTTTTTAAGAAAACAATTGCAGTTTTTGTTGACCATTTGAGATGGAGCAGACTATGATACAAGCATTGGGTATGCATTTTAAAGCTTCTCTGAAAAGACTGCATTGGATTGCTTAAATCTGTGTTTCAGCAGTAACAGTTTAGGACTGACTAAGATCTCTTTGCAGATATCTACTTTACATTTCAAAAAAATAACATTTATCCACAAAACCACTTCACATTCACCAAACAACATTTAATTACATCAGGGCAATTTTGACATATTGGTAGATTTAAAATCTGGGGACACAGGTGGGTGGGGAATGCAGGAGATCAAGTTAGACATCTGCTGTGATCAGGAGCAAGAAGTGGGCTAAAAAAGGCCTGAAAAAAAGCTCATCTGATATTTTAACTGATTTCTTGAGTCTCTCAGTGTTTGGAAACTGCTATAAAGATAGAAAACGTTTTGTGGCATGGCTGTTCTTTTCATCGGTGTCTGATGCAGATTAACAACACCACAAAAAAAAAAATCCTGCTAAAAGAAGAAACCTTGTTCAAAATAACACTACAACTGAAACATTATTAAAGCAATGTTGAATCTGAATCATCATTGCTCAAAAGAAAGAAAACACTTCTGGCTATTAGCTCAACTTCACCCCCTCCGTGCCTACACAAGATGTTCTGTGCGAGAACACAGGATTTATCTCTGCCTGCTCGTACCGCAGCACATGAGCCGAACAAGCTTCTTTCTAGCCAAAATCCCATACAGCAAGCCTACGGTCATACAGCATTTCCAACTTTTAACAGAAATACTACTTTCCACACTCTGAAGTGGTAAACTGGTTGAGGGTAACTGAACTGGAGGAAAGCAGAACAATTTCTGTCTCAGCTGAACTAGATCCAATCTGAAAGTTTTACTGCTTTGAGTCTTCAGTTACTAGCATGGTCTGAAAGCTAACTAGCAACAGTCTATTAACTATTCTCTTTTTTGTTCTGTGCTACAAGTTATCAAAACTAACACCGGCATTCCTACGGCTTTTCAGTAGCACCACACACCTAGCAGGCAAGCGGATATTTAAAACTCACCCTGCAGAAGTTTTACCAGTTTGGGGTTTTTTTTTCAAATGTATCCATTCTTTTCTACATGTAAAATATTAGTTATAAATGTAACTGTCCATTGGCAGCATTCTGTCTTTACTCTTTTCTGCATGTCATAAACCTCAAAACAAGTCTTTGAAGCCAGCTGCAGTCATTTTTCACCACACCACCTCCCCCTTACTATTAGGCTATCTGGACAGCGAACTGCCTACCCACCACACAACCTCACACAGTGCAGAGCAGGGCAGGAGGAGAAGGAACAACTGGATTTATTCAGACTCACTACGAGAATCAACAAACCAGTTTTTCTTCATTTGTTTCTGACACCTGTGCAAACAGTTCTGTGTTTCTTTTTGGCAGAAGAAAAGGAGGCTCAAGAACATACACCATGCTTCAAACCAGAAACAGAAGGTTTATAGACATACTCTTTCAACAAGTTTGGAATAGTATGAATTTTGCAGCCATCCAAAGACAGCTGGGTAAGTGTCACAAGAAAATACTGACTTTTGAGTTTTATATCAAGAAACAACAGACTGAACACAAGCACAAGGCTTGTGTCCATCCTACATGACATTTCAGAAGACAGAGATAAGACAAACTGATCGCATGCAGATAAAACACAAATCTGCTTAAAATCAGATTAAGCTAATTCTATTTTCCAGTTGAATCTGAGCATTTTTCAAAGTGATTCCACTCAACTAAATTAGGTCTGACTCTGTTTGCCATTACTTCTATGAAATAGAAGTAGTTATACAGGATGCTCTGCATCTTGCAAAGGTTAAAAAGACATTCAGTAAATGACAAAAATCTCAGTGACTAGCTAAATCCAGTTTAGCCACACATCTGATCAAGCAGTTTAGTCAGGAAGTAGTGACGACACGGCCTAGACACTGTATCTTGCCTTATGCTACAAGAAGCATGGGTAGTAGAAGTACAAGTCACAGGCCCAGTACACACACTTCCTCATGCTACTATTAAAGAGTGAAGTGCAGTTTCAGTGAAGGGGATGTGATATGGCAATTTCCAAGAAAGCAAATTATGAGTTTCTAGAAAGAATACCAACTGAGAACACTGAAGAGTAGTGGAGAGAGAGGAAGAGAGGAGACAGAGGTCTTGGCAAGAAGCCACACATTGTAGATGCAAGCATTACTCATCATAAAGAGAGCGGGATTTTATTTTTTTTAAACACAGTCCTCATCCCACAATTAACTTTTTCTCTGCTGACATTAAACTGGAAGTCAATGATTAAAGCAAACAGGGATTGGTTGTGAAAACAGAATCCTATGCGAATACACAAAAATAATTAGTGAAACTGCAGCATTCCTTGTTTTTAAACCTATATCTAACTAAACAGCAGAAATTGAGACAAAACAAACTTCCTTCAAGTAAATTATTGAATCTGCACAAAATCTTCTACAAATGTTTTATTAAAAAAGATACGTACTTCTTACTATGACTGACTCTCCAGACTCTTCCTCTTCAGTGAGAGGTCTATTACCTTCCTCAAGATAAAACAAAACAGCAAGCTTACTATGAAGTAAATGTCCAACTCAGATAGCACTGCTGCACGGTTCTGTCATGCACATTGCTCATTTTACTTTACTGCATCTGCCTGGTATAACTAACTTTGGAATGATGAGGGGAAGGAAAAAAAAAAAAACAGAAAAGAAAGAAAATCTGCTCAGATGCCTAAGACGGCATAATCTTCCAACACACCTGCCCATATAGCACTTCCAAAAATCACCTTTGGTCCGTGTTTAGCTTTAAGCTCAGAATAAACTGGCACTCTCCCAGTTCTGCATAGGAAAGGTGTGAGAAGAGGAGGAAGCAGTTCTATAAGCACCATTTATGCTAATCACTGCATATAAATACTAATCACTGCCGACAAATCACTGCACATTATGGCCTTTTATGTATTGCATCAAGTACTTAGCATGCTAAAATAACTCAACAGCTGTTTCATAATTCACAGGTCTCTTTGGTGTAGCTCAAAACCTACTCCAAACAGAACTACTAATAACCTTTACAAAAAATTACTACTGTATACCTACAGCTCAGAACTAAAGTACATCTGTTAATAAAAAGGAACAACAGACTCTGAACTTTTTTTATCCAAGGTAAGCTTCAACATGGATAACAGAAGCACTAAATATGACAAGAGTTCTCAGCCAAGGTTGTTACTGCACTTTGATGAAAAGTTACTATACATCATCCAGACAAGTAATTCATCTTTTAATAATTAGAAAAATTTTTATTAGTACCTATGTGTTAATAGACTTTGGGTGGCTAAAGTAATAGCTGATACAAATACTCAAAACAATGTTTTTGATTACATGTACAACTCAACTATCTATTACATTGTATCAATATTTTAGATAAATATAGTAATTTGTATAATTTAAGGTTATTTTAACTCTTTTTTGAAGATTTAAGGCTTAAGGGAAACCATAGTCTTCTTCATCGGTATAAGGGAATACTTTCTGTTCCCTTTGTAAAAAATCCTAAACACTGAATTCACATTTTGATAGTCTGAGGTTTTATTTGGTTAGAAATTAAAAAAAAAGAGCGAGCCTACACACTAAGCAGTTTGAGACAACAACCTTTTCATTAAGATACACTTACAAAGGCATTGGATAACCACTCTTTTTAGAGTCAGATTTACTATTTCTAAAAATATACAGTATGTTTTATAAGCTTACCTTACAAAGGCAGAGGGAAAGGGAAAGATGACAGGGAGAGGAAAGCTAGAAAGCTGAGCAACATTTTGACCACATATTTGTAAAAGGGCCAAGCACCAAGCACTGATTTACCTTCTTCATCAATCCACTTCATGGTGAAAAGCTGTTCATTGTCAAAGGAGCACATGTCTCGAACTTCACTGCACAGTCCCTCGAAGGAGATGGAAGGTTCAAAATATGTTATCATGATGTCTCTAAGCAAGAGAAAAATAAATTTGAGAAACTATACCACAATATGTAGCACTTGATTGTCACCTCTAACACCTTCCACATACCATAAAACCCATCCCTGCTGCAGACCCCTAAAAGAAAAACAAAACAAAAACAAAGCACATAAGTTCCCTTCCCATAGCAAAGTCAGGCTCCAAGTAATTTTTATTACCAACTACTTGTCATTTAATTCTCCAGATATCTGCTTAAGAAAAATTAAGATTTAAATGCCCAAATAACAATGCAGTGAGTTGCAGCAGATATTAACCACACACAGAAATGAAATATATCATACCAGTGGAAAGCAAAGAACAATATGCTGCAAAAATTTTGAACGACTTTATATTAACATATTGCTGGTTTTGCTTGCTCTTTAACAGTTATTTTATTATGAAATATCAAGATGTTGTAAGAACGCTTACAGCTAGATTTTGATTGTGCAGATGTTCTGAAACATTAATGAAAAATATTACACAGGTTTCCTAGCAGATTAGGGGGGATGTTCCAAATATTCAAAGTGGCTTTACAAAGAGACCCATGATGCATGACCTGGAAGGACAGCGGTGCATATACTTAAAATTAAAATTTACTACTTCACCATTATGCAGAACAGGTATTTCTGTTATAATTAAGATTCAGAGTTAGTTAACCTGGTGTTAATGCTGACCCATTGTCTTGGTATTTGCTGGACCTTAAAGGGGAACAGGTGACTCAGGGTTGCAGTCCTTTAAACAAAGGGTTTTGAGATACAGCTCAGAGGAAGGTGGAGGAAAAAGAGAGGGGCTATTTACAACACTACTCTTCAATTATCTCCTGTAAGCCCAACCTTTGAGCTATGAGACCAATCTTCCCATGAAAACCTCAGCTAGTTGGGATTTGTTCATACCTACCAGACTGAAGTGTGCGTATGCAGCAAGTTAAATGTCTTTAAACGATCCTGTGCACGGGCAGAGTTGTATCAAGAAGGTGACTTAACATAACATGCTGTGGCCACTGAACCTGAACCGCTTTCAGGAGTAGCAGAGAACACTTGATAAACCTGCTTGCCTGAGGCTCCTTTAAGTTCAGCAACATGTATAAAATAACCTAGCAATTTCTAAGCACTCTAGAAGAACAGCTAGTCTACTTCTGGATTTATGAGGATGATCAGAGTTAGTTTAGCTGAGGAAAAGACTCCAGTAAATGGTTAGGACAGTGAAATGACACCTCTTCCATAATCTGAATAAAGCAGTCAAAAAGCTGCTACATTACTTGGTTGGGGAATTGCTCCTCTTCTTTCCACATGAGAGAAAGTGCAAGACAAAACAATATCCAGACCTCCGTATTTAGACACAGTGCAGCACCTGGAGGCAAATGGGGGTTCGTTTGAAACACCGGACTGCGCCCATCCCACCAGGCAAACTGTGCTCTCTCCAGTACAACGGTGTCCCTTTGCTTCCTCCCTCAAAACGCATAGACTGTGAACCCAGTGCCAGTGTTTGTCTCTACGAACTAAGGCAGATTTAACAGTGCTTTACGGTTACAGACACGCAGCCATCAATCAAAGAGAAGCCCACGAGGCTGTATTAGGAGGCAAAGCCTTAACCTGTATTTCCTGTTTTTCAGGGATGGAAATACGGCTCTGCTTACCTAGCAACTTCACTGATTTTTTGCGAAAGTTTATCATCCCTTCATTCACATTTTAGTGCAGATATAGTCACACTGGAATATTTTCTTAAACAAAGAAGTTAGGTTCTGAAGGGCACTGAGAAGTCAGAGTCAAGTATTTCAACTATTACAGTTTATTTTGTGGTTGAACTAGTCAGTAATGGGAGAGGGTATGTTAAAAGAAGTGGTGACTACGTGACTATTATTATCAGACAAAAAAAAAAAGAGTTAGGTGACAGATCATAATCTCAAGAGACTGTAATCACTGATGCTTTAGCAAAAACTGAAGATTAAAAAAAACTGCAAAATCTGTTCAGCAGGTTTTCAAATTTGATGATGCAAATCTGCAAATCCACTTAAAACATATTTATCTGTACTACAGTGAACAGAAAAAGTACATCTTAACAGATGCACTGAACAGCCCAGGAATCCCTTCGTATCTATAAAGTAAAATCTGCTACCAACTGAAAAAAAACAAACCAAAACCCTCTTCCTACTTGTTGCTACTTTTGAGTAGCAAAATAGTTGCCCTTCAAATAAAATAAGAATTTAATTATTCCAGAATTTAAGCAAGTTCTCTAAATTACTGCTCTAATACCTCCAACAGGACATGTATCAGACAGCTGTGAAATACATTTGGAAGATCTTAGTGCCTCTGTTACAACAAACGCTAACCAGTCTTTCAGAGAACCCCAGCTAAGAGCAACATATAAAAAAACCCCAAAGATCTATTTAAGTATGAACAAGGTTCCACAAGCAACACCAAGCACACTTTTCGGAGAGATGTGTTATGCAAAGCTGGCTTCACAAACTGAAAGACTACAGGTCTTCCTACAAGCTTTATTTTGCCATTTTCACTATAATGATGACACTGATATTTCATTTCCTACTGAGACACGTCTCGCTTTCAGAGTGGTTCTGTTCTTACACCTTTGCATTATATGGCGTTTTCCACACTTCTTGCTCCTAACACCACACTGACAATATCTTCATTAGGAAAAAGCTGTATTCACTCAAGCTAAGACATAAACTCTACCAAGAACTGTGGCATTTTAAACAAAAATTAGTAAGCTATGTTAAAAAACAAAGGAAAGTTAATGTGGACCACAGCCTGCTGCCTTGCATGAAAAATACAAACCGCTTTCTTTCACTAAGACATGGGAAAATATATCTTGACAATAGCCCTCTCCTTCCAATGAAGATAAGCTTACTCACTGCTTTTAACAAGCATATTTGTTATAAAGCTATTCTAAGGCATAATATCCTTATTTGTCTCCTCATGACACACACAGGGAATTACAAGAAAATCTGATCCAAGCACACCCCTTGCACCACCACATTTGCATGTGTCAATTAACTCTTACTATAGAAACACCATGTAGTTTTAGAATTTGTTTTAGTATGATTAGAATAGGTCTCAATCAGGGACCTGTGAGTACAAAACATGAAAATAAACAAGAGAGTACTTGTCTTGAATTACTTTCAGTGAAAATGTTGTCATTTATGTCTTCCATAAATATTAATAAAGGATCATTACTCATACTAACAAAAGGCCTGCCTAAATCAATACCCTGCAAATGCAAGAATCAGTAAAAGACAAACTGCAGGAAGACTGAGAAAAGGCCAATGGTAAATCTAAACACAAACACCAGAGAACAGATTTTAAATCTCTAGAAGACCATGAACCTCATTGCTATCTTCCCCGCCTTTCCTCCGAGATCAAACAGCTTTTCTCAAGCCCTTTCTTTTACAGATCATCCAACAGTCATAACATCCTTTAACACAAAAAAACCCACCCACAACCAACCAAATAAACAAACAAAACCCCAGTGCCAACAGTTAAATGCAATTCAATATCTGTATCTGATTTTTCACTTCTGAGCTTTAACTTCTGTGAGAGAACAACCCACTCTAAGAACAGAGACTACTGCTTTAGATGTTTCCACCTGCAGCCTAATATAGCCACCACAGATTATGTATGCGCAAATATACAGACACTTAACTACATATTACCTACACATCCACATATTTATCACACACCTGGGTCAGTCATTAAAGCTTTTGATAATGTCTAATTATAGCTCACTGAAATTAACCCATACAAGACTCCTGGGGAATTCTGCTGTTTCAGTACCATAAAGTGCAGGCACTGGCATTCAGAACAATTTGAAGCCTCTCTTTCCCCAGTGGAAGACTGAGGTCTCAAATTGCCTGCTCCCACAATCTATTTTTCTGGAAAAAATATATCACAAAAAAAATTAAATCAATGCTGAAACTGCAAGAAGGGGTGAGAATGTGTTGATAAGCTTAAATCAAAGCTTTCTTAAGCTGAACAGTCTTCTACACAGAGCTTGATCGTCAACAGACAATGAAAGACACTGAGCTGAAAACTTGATCGGAAAGTGCCGAAGACGAAGAATAATCTAAAGAAAGAATGTGAGAACTCAAAAATTCTTAAGAAATTAATATCCTGGAAATATCTATGGAGGTACCTTTTGATTTTACAACTAAAATTGACCTTTCCCCTCCAAACACTTTTCCCACTTACATAAATATACTAAAATCAAGAAAAGATGCAAGCTGAACATGTATCGTAAGATGAGCGTCAGGAGTATTCTTCATTTGAACCATATCAAACTGGAGCTGGGTAACCTATGACTTCAACTATATTAAAGGTCTAACCTACATTACAGCCTATACAGTCCGAACAGTGCAAAATCCATGTCAGGCACTGAAAGAATGCAAGCTGGCAGTTCCAATCACGACAGACAAACAGTTCTTCAAGTTTGTTGTTTGTTTGGTTTTGTTTCTTTTTTCAAATCAACAACATCAGTTTTACAGGATTGCTAGTGCACAAGCAGTGCATTATTCCTAACAGTTCTCTACTGCTACAAGGCAATCCTCTCTGTATGTATTAATGATATAATAGCTTCTTGTATTGAACTGACAAAAAGAGTCTACAACAAATGAGATAAGGTAAACTTTGAATAATACTAGAAAGCTGAAATGGTTGTAATTACAGATGCTGTTCAGTGCCACACATTTTAAACTGCTACACTTTTGTTACTGTATCAACAAAAAAAGTACGTAAACATTCGGTGTAACAGAGTATATTCCTAAGAACTCACCCAGGAGCCTCTATTACATACACCGCACAGGTTACTGTAACCCTTTAAAATAGATAAGACTATTTTCAGCATTTTAAACAACCAGCCCTACGAGAAAGATAAGGGTGGCTTACCTGGGAGAAGGAAATACCTGGATAAACTCAACCTAATGCCCTAGTTGCCAAGACTCCAGGAACTCCCATCCTCTTATTCTCATGATCTCTGCTCATTTTAGGAAAATTTTCCTTCCTGGTTTTACATATTTAATGAATCTAAGATAAAGAATTACCATTACAGTTGAATGAAACAAAGACCCTTCAAAGAGTTCTTCATGAAAGTCTTTGTCTTGGCTGAGAAAAGCAATTAGGCTCTTGGCCAGACTAAGCGATGCTTTGGGGACTCCGGTTCGGCTCTTTGCTCCCAGTCGGTAAGCGCAGTGCCTCAAGCCCCAGGTGAGCATCCCGACTACGGGATTCCCAACTGTTTCAAGAATGAATCTGTGCTTCTGAGTTGCTGGGGTTTTCTCCTTTAATCATAAACTCCTTCTGGAAGTTGAAAAGACCTTCCTAGCAAGACTTTTCACAACAACTTCTACAACCCACTTCAATGCTTCTATTAAAATTAAATTAAGAGACATTAACATTTCCTGATTAACACTATTTCCCACTAAATCCTCTATCCAGCTCTAATCTTGAAACAGTTTATGTGACTAAAAGGGAAAATGCCGCCTTTGATACCAGCATTTAGATCCCCACTCGCCAGTCAGTCCAGTCTAAGTGCAGGTGAAGTGTTTTGCGTTGATACCCACTCCTTGATAGAGCTAGTCTGAGAAGCGGGCATGAGACCTTCTGTTGTAAGAAAGTGGAGAGAATAACTTGTTTAGATCTCAAAACAAACCATGACTAAGGCATTCAGCTTGTTGGTTTGTTGGTGTTCATAATGGTTAACCAACACCCTACATGACTCAGTAACATTATTAAAAGTAAACTGACAATTGCATTAACAGATAAAAAGGTCAATAGATGTGACTCAAAAGAAACATTCCAGTGTCTGTGAAATTATTATCTAATATTCAGAGGGTCATGAGCCAGCCTTCCTGTCCCATGTAGCAGTTTTATTCCTCACTCCCACAACCCTGAGCTGCTTTCTCTCTGTTCTTGCACCATAGCCTCCCTGCGCTAAAGCAAGAACTCGTGTGATTGCATTCGGAAATGATCAAGACTAAAACTGACTCAGCAGATGAAAAATAAAAGGGTTTAACTCAGAACAGTTCCCACTTTAGATCACTGCCTGACCAAATCAACGCTTCTGCTAGCTGATAGCCAGGGGCATCTCCACATCGTTAAGAAATGGTGCATTAAAGAGACTGTAAAACAAAGAGCTTCGAATTTCATACACTATTACTTTGACAGTGTTTCACATGTCCTTTAAAGCCAGACTGTGCCAGTCTCTACAGCACTACTACAGACTTTTGTCAAGGAAAGCCCCCAAGCCAGAAATCAAACACAGTCGCAAATACCAAATGCTCAGCACAGTTTCTACACCTCTCATTAAAATTATAAAGCTAGAAATACTAGACGGTAAATACTGTAAATGTAATAAATCTTTTCTCATACTTAATACAGATAACTGGAAGGAAGCTGTGAGGAGTATCATGTGTTCACTCCTAGTCCAAAAATGCAACCTACATTTTTTTCTGCTTAGATCACCTCCTCTCAAGCTTAATGGCCCAGTGAACCAGCGTCAACCCTTGCACTCAAACCTCTAAAGTTAGTTCCCGTCACTGTTACCATTTAATAGGGGGTTGTGTACCCAAAGCAGAACTCTTCTTCTGCCTTACATGTTATTGTTGGGGAGCCATTAAATCAGACCAGCAACATCCAGGTTTTCATCGAGCAGACGTCTAGCAGATTTTCTTTTTTTCCAGTGGAAGCATAACTGACCGTAGCTGCATCTTAACTTCCATTCACAGGCTCCCCTGGAAGCCACTCAGTCCCTGGGAAACAGCCCAAAACCTGCTGAAATAGGTTTTCACCCAAACACCCTCCCTCCTTCAGACCTCGGTATCCCTTCGCACGCAGAGACCAGGGCCAAAGCTGGTGCCCGGACGGCTTTTTTCAGGTGTGATGAAGGAACGTGCACCCGCCGCCGACAGCGGGCGAAGGGCCAGGCCCGGGGGTGCGCGGGAAGCAGGGCGAGGAGCCTCCTCCAGCCCCGCGGCCGGGCAGCCGCCGCTCCCCAGGCACTGGGCCCGGCCGCGCCGCGGAGCCGACAGCTTCTCCTCCCGCCGCCGCCTTCCCGGGCCCCGCCTCCCGTCCCCGGGGCTCCGCGCCCTCACTCACCCCTTGTAGTAGGCTTTCACCCGGACCTGGTGGGCGCTGTCCCCGCCGAGGCCGCCCCCTCCGCCGCCCGGAGCCGACATGGTGCTGTTGCCGCTGCTGTCCCGCTGCGTCGGCATCCCCCCTCCCTGCGGCGGGAGGGCCGGGGCAGCGGGAGGCGGCGGCGGCTGCGCGACCCCCACC
>Ga0065711_1029705_pt1 | contig 35134 bp, 17 predicted proteins | sample Hoacrofraction12_FD_59098 | JGI IMG/M metagenome (GOLD analysis project Ga0065711, IMG submission 59098) | Hoatzin crop microbial communities from Cojedes, Venezuela - Epithelial fraction 12 v2 (version 2) | ecosystem: Host-associated > Birds > Digestive system > Esophagus > Crop | place... | reverse complement strand
GGGGGGGGGGGGAAAGCGTACTGTGTATGGGAAGTCATAGCTCTTGCAGAACAGCACTGACTCTCCTTGATCATCTTAGAATCTACTCAAAGCCCGAACAGAGGAAAACACCAAGAAAATCTGTAAGTGGCCAACACAATTTCCTTTTAAAAAAGTGGTCCTTGCATAACTTATGAAGACAAGTTAAAAATGCCAGATTAGATCATGATCAATAGAAGAGGCCAAAAAGTACTCAGTGACTCAATGCTCTATATATCTTCAGTGCATCTGTCTTATTTCCAGTCTTGCTGAGCACAGCCATAGAGTCTGCCCATCTACACAGAGCCCTGATGAGCCACAGAAGTGTCATTTTCTATGGTTTATGGGCAAGAAACAAAGATATACGAGAGGAGATCCATTAATAATTTCTGCATCTAAATGTCTCTACCACCTCACAGCGCCTGCGCCATTTCCACCTTGTCATAAAAGTCCCGATGCCACTGTTATTCCCGTTCCTGGCGGAGGCACGCTGGGCAGGCAGAGTGTCTGCTCTCAGCATGGACAGTCTGAGCACGGGCCCCTGGAGCAGCTCGGTGGCGGCACGTGGCCGAAAGCAGCGGACCATCGCTTCATTGCAGGCTGCCCTGCATAGAGGAGGTAAAAATTCTTCCCTGCTGGTTCTGTGACTCAGGATCTCGGTAGCCCAAGGCAGGGAGAAAATTAATGCTGTGATGCTCTGATTCTGATGAAATGCAGAAGGAAGTAGATAGAAAAATCACTAAGTGCACAAGAAGGAGAAGGGCTTTTGGCCTTGCGTGTCATCGACTTCAGTAGTTTTATTGAAATCCTCTTGATATTTGATGCTACAGACTGCTGGGTACACGATGAAGCCTTCTTACGTAACATCTTAGGTGTTGCACCCCCGTGGTTGAGGAGGTAATCACTCAAACACAGATCCCAAAGTTTTTGTAAAAAGATACAGACCTTTATACACCAGCTTGTTAAAGTGAACCCTTGATTTGTTTATAAACTGACTAGTCAGTTGTGTTGCTACCTTCTGGTATCCTTTCTATTGATAGGTTGTGTGTGTGCTTTTGGGACTTTGCTAACAGATAACAAACTCTCCTCTAACCAACAACCAACAAAGGTGGCCATTCCTGTACTGATGGTTTTCTAATAAAATGAAGACCCAGCTCCCACTGCTTTGATACCAATAAGACAGTAAATGATCTTTACTTCATATCTCGGCATTATATGAAGAAGACAAATCTTCTGTTCGGGCCAACAGTTTGGGTACAGTTCAAGAGCTTAGGTATATAGTAAAGGATAGATGCATGAAGAGATACTTACTGTCAAGCATCACTTTAGAGTTCACTGGCTACAGTTCAAAACTGTCTGGTTTATTGTCGATACAGACCCATATGTGTCTGCAGCAAGACACACCTTGAACACATCAAGGGCACCCGAACACTCGGCCTCTGCTACTCACATATACATGAAGATTCATCTGTCTCACATGCCAAGCTTAATTTTGGGTCCAAACATGATTACTGCATCCTGACTGCTCCACAGCTGGAGTCCAGCAGGTGAAGAATGGAGCTGACATCCACCCTCCGTCTGAAGAGATCTGACCACCTGTCTCCTCCACAGTGCCCTAGCTGCTAGAACATAAACCACTTGGTGGGTACAAGAACATGAGAGAGAGAGAGAGACTCATCCCTTGCATGTGACAACTAGGTATTTAACGGAAAGGAAGGGGGAAACCAAGAAAAGCCGTGACTCTCTAGGCCTTACTGCACTAAGTGCTTGATATAAAAGTCACCAGAGCAGAAACTGGAAAAAAACTCCCCCCTTGTGCTGAGTGCCCATGTCACTAGGGCTGGTACTGTCTAGATCAACAGACAAAGTTATTGCACCATGTACCACGCTGAAGTGTGTTGGTAGGACAGATTGAGACTTTTGCTTCTGTAGTATCACGCTGCTATTAGCAGGATTATTCTACTGGGTTCAAATTCCCTCAGGCAATGGAAGAAGCTAAACGTTGTTTTTGGTACTTAAAAAGACTATGCTGCTTGGCATGCTGTCCACTAAAAAGGACACGTTGCTCCTGTTCTGTTAGCCATGTTTTATGCACAGTCTGTCTTTGGGAGCGCCTATGAAATCAAAGCCCTGTGCTTCAGAGATGACAAGATGCTAACCAAGTAAACAGGGTTGAAAAAATTGCCAGGCCACTTAGTGATGTCAAGACCGAAGTACTTATGCACTGGATGCAGAGCAAATGTGACTTTTACTGGCAGGAAAGTTGGTTTCTATGTTCTTTAGATACCTCCAAGGCTAGAGCAGCTGCAATCATTTATGAGAATATAGATTTTGGATCTGGGAGCCCAGCATGGCATTTTAGGAGATAAAGACCATTCATGAGTCACCCCTAAGTGACTGTGGATTCCACAAAATGCACTAAAACACCAGAGTCCCTCTGTGAATCCTGCCCTAAAGCAATAAACAGTCTTTAAATTCCTTCCTACCCCTGAGCTTCCCAGGGGGACAAGGCAATTATTTACAAAGTCAATTGGCCCGTGACAGGGAGGATTTTTTTAACAACCTTTTTCATTCCCAGCTCCACTTTTGTGCCTTTCTTGAGGACTTCTGCCTTTCTTCATTCTGCGGCTTAAACAATATACACAACGCATATTTAAGTTCACCATTCCCCATGGAGAACTCTTGCAATTAACTTGCTGTCCTGGTGTGTGGATGAGTAAATTGGGAATGAGCAAACAGTGGATTTGTATTTATGGTGAGCAGCTCCTGTGAAGCCTGAAAAAAAGAATTATAAGTAAGGAAAAACAAAGAAAAAGAAAACCTACTTTAGTAGGAAAGATAGATTTAAAAATGTCCTATGAAGCCTTAGGCCAGGTCGTCAGGTTGAGTTCACTGGTGTAACTCAGCCGACTACAGCTTTTATCATAGATTTTGCCTTCAGAGGAATTGTTTCAATGTTCCCTACCTGTAGATCTGGGGTCCTGCTTACAGCACATAAGTTTTAAAAAGCCATATCCAGGAGTCTATTCCTGTAATGTTCTGCTTGTGCTTTAGGTTTGGTCTTTTTTTTCTATCACGAAGGAAAAAAAGTAGCAACATGAAGTAGGGGAAGGTTATTGTAATATCCCCAATGTATATGGTCTCGGTTTGTCAGAGGTTGAACATTTTCTTTCTGCTCTTTACTTCATTTTACAGTTCCCAGCTGATGGAAACTTTCATGTCCAGTCTTACTGTCGGTTCAGCAGCTCCAAAACTCAAGAGGCAAGGTTTGTGTTTCCTTAGAAGGCTGCATGCTGTGCTCCTAATAGAAATACCTCACTCTTTCTTACCCTGACAGGAATATTTAAAAGCATTCATCACTGACAAAGCTCAAATCAAATCAGATATTAATCAAAGGCTTCATTTTTTTCTCTTTTCTTTTAATTTGAAAGAGCTACAACAATAGAATAAATTCAGCAAGAGGAAAATCAGTCCTGTTGAAGAAAATGCATATCAAAACTACTCGAGATGTTTTTGCCAAAGGCAGTGCCCACATCACTCTCTTCTACCCTGTTATTTCTCCTGCCTTCCCCTATTGTGTGAAATAATCTAAGGCTCAGAAGGGCTGGCTCAGGGGCCATGTAATTTCCTGGCTTTTATAGGAGAGCTCCTGAGAAAACACCAGTGGTTCAACACCTAAAACTGACCCAAACAACACAGCAAAAGCCATGCTTTTAGAAAGAGATTCAGCTTTGTGAAGAGCCAGGACCTCCAGAAGGCTGTGTTGTTCACTGGAGTAATTATAGACGATAGTCCCTCTAGCAGGGGATGTGACAAGATAATACTGTATCTTATCACTAAAATGTAGTTTTCTCTCAGTCCCCTGTATTTGCACAGACCCCAGGCTGTTGGACTGACATGGCAGAGGTAGCTCTGCTGAACAAGGGAGGCACTCTGGAAGACCCTTTCTCTGTATAGAGCAAAATAATGAAGAATGATAGGACAAGTGTCTACATACATGCACATGCACGCACAGACAGATTTACACAGACAGAGGAAGACTGCTTTAGTACTTCACAGGCCTTCCCACCCCTTACCTCACCCCACTTTCTACTGATGAACCTCAAGAAATCCATCCTAAAAGAGGAATTTATTCTATCCTGCTGGCTGGACAAGTAGACAATGCTACTATGAGAAGGATGCAGTTTTCAATGCCCATCATTTTGTCATCTAGTCAGGGACAGAATGAATAGGTCAGTGTCAGTAGCAGAAGGCAAAAATATCCCCCCCTCCACACAGATAGACACTGATTCAGAGAAGTTTTCCCCTCCCCTCACCAGGGGTTGATGAGGTTCTGGGTGCTCCAGCCCCGCATAAAAGAACCCACTGAGAAATTTTTGTTTGAAAGACCAGCTGAGAAAGTGGAAAGGCACCCACACAGGTTTTCTTTCCCACACTTCTTCCAGGACACTTTGGAATTGCATTTCGTACTTTTGCTTTGTATAAGCTGTTCAGCATCCCTGACTCTACTTCTCATAATGGTTCAGCACACTTTCTGTGTAGTGATACACATTGCATTTTATTATTTGTACAGGAATCAAGACAAGAGGCTTTATATTATGCTACGCAGGCAACCATCCGTATTTATCAGCAGAGTTCCTTTGAAATCAAAAAGCTATGTCATTTACTGGCTGAATATCTGGCCTCGTTCAAAATTCAGGTGTAAATCTTAGTGCTGATATGCAGTGGAACAGTTTTAAGTAGTAAATACTATATGTGAAAAAATATGTATATGTTTTAAAACTTTTATAACTGCAGAACTACAGCTCCTTTACACTTTCTTTCTCTTGCTCTGTCTACCATAAACACACATCACTTCACTGTGCATCGTGAGGTGGATATGTACTGCATCTGGGACAAGGCTTGCTCTTCAGATGAGTGACAGAAATCCTAAGCTCTCTTTAAAATTGCAATTTTCTGGAAAATCTTAGACAATAATTTCAGACAGGTTTTGATGTCCGGATTACAATAGCAAGCTGTAAAGAGAGATGTCTCTTATTTTTTGAAGAAGTGTTTTAAAGTGAAGGCAACATGATTTAGTGGCTCTTGTTTATTCAAGTCAGAGATTGAAGTTTCAAGTACAAGAATATTTCTTACGCAAAAACAATACAGAAAAGAAAATGCAGGCAAGGAAACGCACAGTCTGGATTCATCGGCATGGTATTAAAAAAATAATAGTTATCCATATAAAACTGGCCAGAAACTTTTTTTTCTTAGAGTAAAACATGTCTTGTCAGGCTGGCCATCTCAGAAAAGTCCCTGCTGTTCTCCTCTGTTCTCCCCAAGGATCACTTGCCCTTCAGCTCCTAGTCAGAGAATGACAGTTACCCTCCAGATATTCCTCTCCTGGGAAAGCACATTTTTAGTTGTGCTTTAGCAGACCCAGTACCTCATACTCAGCCAGTTCTCTGCATTTACCATCAGAGATACAAGAATCTACAGTTCACACTCTCCATATTTCTACAGCAAAAGAAGGAGAAATGGCTTTTCATGAAAGAGTCCTCGTGCGTTCAACAGCTCTCCTGGGAAGAGTGCATCATGAGAAGCTACAGCAGTTAATTCTCACTTCCAGCTTTGCAAGGACACTTGGACAGAAACAGAGACTGTTGTGACAGGTAGACAGGAGTGATAACCACAAGGACTGCATTTGAAAGCTGTTATATCAAATCAGTCACTCGTGGAAGATAAGTGAGGCCTGTATGGGACCAAACGACCACACAGGACCCGAGTGAATCAGCTCTTCTGTCCCTGGGCTTGCTCTGTTCCCAGCCAGCTCAGGGGTCCCTGCACCTTGTGCTGGGAGCTTGAGTTGCTTCAGAATGAAACAGTGAGATATACAACAGGTGCTGAGTGAAGTAAAGACTAAAGGGAAGGTCATGGCAGAAGCAGTTTTCAGCTGCTGGTTAGCTTGGAAAGACATGCAAAAGGACTACTTTTTTCAAGTGAGGCTCATCTCAAAAGACGCTGCTAACTGTTGTTGTAGAGATATACCAAGGAGCTAGAGTATTCACAGATATACATTTACACAGTGCCACTGGACACTGTCTTTCACTAATCCATTTTTGTGCAAAGCATAGGTTGTTACCTCAGCACCACCCGTACAAGTCTAACGGTGCTGGAGGGGCTGCGCTGTCCTTCCCAGGGCAGCCTGAGCCTCAGGTGCTTGGTACATTATCCCATGGGATCTTGAGGAGAAGAAGCTGTTTTGCCAGTGACAGTCACTCAGTCTTGTGTCAAGGACTGCCCGTTCAGCTCCTCCTCCAGTAAACTGCCCAGCTGAGGTCAGTTAACTCCACTGTGGGACACCAACATGGTTGTTTTGTCACCACCGTGATGCAAGAACCCCCATCAGTACCCCTAAACAGTCTTCTCCTTGCACTGGTCCTATTCCAGTTTTCAAACTACTTTTCAGCCTCAGCAATCTGTTTAAAGACAGCCATACTTCAGTGAAAATTGCTGTAAACAAACCTTCGTGTTGATGTAGGATGACATCCTCCAGATGTAAAAGATATGAACCAATACCCAGGCATAATTTCTACATTTTCTCAGAGCAGAACAGCCTCCCCTCTTTCCTCAGCTCCTTCCCTCTTGTTCATCCTTCTTCATATCAAATGCACAAATTTATCATTGACTGTTCTTCAGGGAATTCATGCTTCCAGCAAAGCACTGCAGTGACAGGCACGCTGTGCTGAGACTTTCAAAGATTTCCCAAAATGGCAGTGATGAGGACATTTTTAAAGGAGGGATGTGACCTACGAGGGGAAACATGCCAGACTGCAATTTGCTATAGCTCTGAAGGGCCACTAAAAGCACAACTCTCACCTTTCTTCTCATTATTTTTAGATTCAAACAAACCCAAGACAAAGACTGCTTGATTAACGCTGAAGCATTTTAGTGACAATAAGTTGCTGACAAATTTGTAGGATGTCCTAAGGGTGTCTCTCTTTTAATTAAACAAGAACTCAAGAGCTGTTTGGGCAAGAGGTTCACATTAAAAAAAGGAAAAATTAAAAAAATCAGCATAGCTGTGCAGAAAGACACCCATTGCAAAACAAAATTCCCTTGGAGCATGGTATAAAAATGCTACTAACCCAGAGTTGACAAACTAACAGAAATTATTCAATTAAATTTAGTTTTATCTTGATTTTCTTGTCCTCTCAGGAAAACTTTGAGTCATTCAGAGACCTCACCTGTGTGAAACAATACAGGACAGATTCTATCATTTATACGCCGTGTGTTGGGCCAGACCCTTCAAATCTACAGAGGAAATGCCTCTTTACACGGGATTTGATAAATTAAGTGTGCACACTTTGTAAATTCAATCAGACTTTCCTCCTCTAGCAAAGATATTTTAATTGTTATTTTTCCTTTATTTACTGAAAGAGAAAGAAGATCTGGAAAAAAAACTTCATAGTGGAATGCAGTGGTCTTTAGATTAGACTCTCAAATGAGATTTGCATGAGTGAAAGTCAACTGACTACTGTTGCTAAAGCTGAAATGTAAATGAGAGATCTATAGAAATACACGTTTCAGTACGATCAGTCGATTAAGCAATCTCATTGTTCAAACACTGCTAAATGCCTTGCAGTTATGAGATTTTAAACATCAATACTGTTTTTAAAAGTCAGTATATTACTTTCTACTCAGGAAGTTTATTGCGGTCTATCTACACTGGAATTAGAGGACTCCTACTGAGCAGTAAATGCATTGAGACTGAATATCATGAAAGAGATCAAGCAGTTCAAGCCCGTTAGTGAGCCTAGTCATCAGGAATGATCAGGGACAGGAACCCTCCAAACTCTTTGCTGATATGTCCAAATGAGGACAGCTATGGATACCTAGAGTCAAAGCTACTGGGAGACAGAGCACTGTTTCTCCTGGAAGGAGGTGTTAAAGAGGCTCAACTAAAATACCTCAAATTAGAAAGTCTTTGGGAAAACTACCTGGTCCAGCCTCTGGGTTATCACATGGTAGTAAAAGGGTTCTACACGTTAAATTAATTGCTGGTTCACTTAAAATTAATAAAATATTTCCCTAGCACTTTAGTCAGCTTGCCAGAGGGTGTCATTGAATCAACAGACTTGGCTGAATTTTTAATATTTTCATGACCTCTGAGGCATCAAATATAAGATACTGCAGGAAGTAAGATTAGCTCTCAAAGGCCCTCTTATCTAGTCATTATTCGGAGACAGATTAGGTGGAAGACTGGAATGGATTCTTCTTTCTCTTACACCGATGTAAATAAAAAACAAAACACCAAAGTGCAACAACAATGCAAAATCCAAATCAGTCTCTGTGGTCTTTAAAAATGCATTGACAACTGTTAAATGTATGGCAACATTTTCCTTTATGTTCCCTTTATGTAGCCAGTTCTTATGTGTACTGCATGGGGTTTTTTCAGCTTTGTTGTCATAGCCTCAACAATTTACAAGAACAGTTTGTATAAAGCATGAATACAGGCAGCAGCTAAAGGAATTGGGCAGAGGAAGAAAAATTACAGATGAAGGGGAAGCAGAACTCTGCCATTGCCAGCTAGGGGAGGAGAAGTGTCTGAGATCCGGTTAGTAAATACTGTGATTCCTTCCGTGTCATTTGTGGTTTTAAGCAATTATCTATTGCTAATGAGAACTGCACAGAGAATTCAAATTCAACTTGAGGTGGATTTCAAGATTTCAACAGTTAGATTTATCCGGACAATGCAAAAAGCTCGAAACATTGCAAAATTCTCTCCCAAAGACTATTCTGAGATGGATTTTTTTTTCCCTATTTTATATTATCGTTTAAAATCAGAAGTCATTTTAAAAAGAAAAATTAAATTATTGCACATGAGAGAAAACATTGCAGTACTATGAAGATACTCATTATTGTTTACTCTAATATTTGGGAAAATAAACATAATTAGATACATTAATTTGAAGGAAATGTATCTTACAAAGCAAAATGATCTGCCAACATTTTCTTTAACCTAGTTTATTGCTACTGCAAGTGAAAGTGGAACACCTAGAATACACACTGTCATGAAATCAGGTTGATGCATTGTTTGTTCCTAAGTGTGATACTCAAGAGTGCATTCTCACGCAGAACTACTCTGGAGAATAGAAGGAAGTCTACCGGAGAAAAAGAGCAAGTAAAATTAGCTAACCTGGTAAATTCCAGACTTTTGAGGTAGTAGAAAATATGGTGGTAGCTGGTATTTGTTGTTAGCGGGTTAACATAGTATGTTAATTAAGAGAGGCTGTTCATTGACCTATGGGCTCCACCACCCCTGCCCAGTGGTACCTCCACAGTGACTGATAGCCAGAGCAAATCTGAATCACTCTGCAAGGTCTGTGATTGACGTGAACCTCAAGCACTGCACCCTTCCAGAGGGCAACTGAGCACACATATATGAAACACACAGGATACTAAGTGTCTGAAGAAGCTTGTCTTCTAGGCTCCAGTGATGCTGTAGTCTTTCAGTGCACATTCCAGTATGTGTGAGCAGCCCCAATGACTTCAGGTACAGAACTGTATATACCTGCAGCGCACTACAGGGTCAGAGTCTTAAGGGTGTCTTCCCACAAAAAGTCTGAGCTTCACACATAAAAAGCACCAAGCTTTCTCCTAGATGTAAGAATAGCCTGATAAAATGTTGGTAACAATTCTATAAAGAAGGGAATGCTCAACTATACATCTGAGTATTAGTTAACTTTTCACATTAAAAGCTAAGAATAGGGGGGAAGTGTATAATCTGTGATTTACAGAAACTCATTTACATTACACTGGCCTATTTTCTAAACTCAAGGAAGACAATATTTGCTCTAGAACGTAAAGTCTAAAAAGACAAAGATAAATTACAATCAGGAAAAGAGAAACAATAAACAAATAATCTTAATGGTAACAGCCAGTAGCTCTTGTTAATTACAGAATTCCTCCCTCCACCCTCGTTTTATTAAAAATCTGTTGATACAGTTAATGCACTAAATCCACTGTCTTTAACAGCTACTACAAGTTACAATGCACTGAATTTATCTCTCTCTTCCTCCAACATTAAACTCTCTCTCTCTCAGTACAATTCATCCATGAGATAAATCCCCAGGATAGGTAAGAGATTTAGCCTGATAGACTTACCTTACTCTTCCAAGTTAACAGGTACCTTCCTCTATCATGTAAATCCCTGGCAGGTCTCAAAAGCACTGCTTAGCTCCCACCTAATCTCATAAACCTCTGCATTGCTGCCAGTCTGAATTGCCAAATCCACCTAACCACTGACACCACCCAACAACTCTTAAGCTGCTCAGGGTTCTGGCTCAGTCTAAAGCTCCACAGAGGCATTCTCACAATGGTCAGGAGGATATCTGAAAACTTGTCTGTCAGTCTAGGCAGCTGAGCTAGGATAAGTCAGCCACAGGGAGTAGAGCCTTACTGAACCTGCAAGCAGGTAGCTAGGAGTACAGGGAAAATATTTAAGGATGGAGTTAGCCCTAAATGAGACATCCTAAGTAAGGATTCAGACAACAATGTTTGGAAAAACTGGAACTGAGACCTTCCACATTTCACAGGAGAGCTCAAAATAAGCTCTTCTCTTTGAGCAGGGCAGTTCCTCCAGCTGCTCAATTACTTTCAATGAGTAATTGCAGATGAGTGACTTGAGGCTATCATGAACCTGGTGTCTGCCCTAATCACTGGGCTGTGGAATAAGCGTCTCTCTTGTTTAACAAATATTTAATAACAGCGCTTTATGCCCTCACAGATATGTCACAAGGAAAAAATATTTTAGATTGTTAGGTGCTCAGATACCAGGCAAAGGAAACTATTTAAAGTATAATCAGCTATCCAACAGGCCTAGGGCATCAGAGAGGAGAGGAAAGACAGATTTAGATGGGACTAGAGGTTAACAAGATTATATTTTCATTTGGATAGAGAAACAAGTCACATCGGAAGTAGAAAAGGAGCAAGAGAAGAAACAAAGGGCTAAAATATTAAAACAGAGCAGAAAGGAAGTTTCAGTAAGCAATCTGACAGGGGTGAAAACTCTGGTGTACAAATAAACCCCTTTTTTATCTTTTCAAGCTCCACGCCATTAGCCGAAATCTGCATTGCCAACTTGTTCAGCTGACAAGTGCCTTGTTACTCTTGTGAGAGAACGTAAGGATTTTAAGAAAATGTCTAACTCTTCAGCTCAGCTCAGCAGGCTGAAAGTTCAGAGGGTAGGAAACCATTTACCATGTGGATAAACTGCAAAATGCCTTTGAAAATTACATTTTTAATTACAGTTGACATTTCTGAGCCTCCTGCTGATGGTATCTCTCTAAAAGAAAAAAATGACATACTTTGAGACAGAGAAAACACTATAGGAGAGACTGTAAAACAGTTCACAAGCTACTATTGATAGAGGCATTGACTTCACATTGCCACTCACCACAGTGTTGTCTAAACACCTCTCACGCATTAATGAACTTCATTTCATATAAAGTCTCTGAATTAGCAAAGCAGCAGTATTCCTGATTCACTGACAAAGGTCAGGAGCAATTTCTAACTCTACAGCTCAGCTCAGCAATTGAATTACCATCTTATTCCGCTACATCTGATCCAAACATCCATCCTTTTGTGGCTCCTCCAGTGTCAGGGATTAACTCCTCAGTGATCAATACCTTCAATGTAAGGGGAAGCTACCTTACCCTGCTCCCCTCTTGGAGCCCCAATTCTGGGGAAAGCACTGGGGATGCAGAGAAAGGGGAATATGGCACAAGTTCTCTAAAGCCCATTCATTTGGGGCTGAGAAGGCTGAAAGTCAGTCACTGTAGTCTGCGCATGTGTTAGAGGGTTGAAAAGACAGCTAGGGAAGATACTATGTAACCTTAAAAAGAGAAAAAGACTCCTGACGAAGTAAATCACTTTCTCCCTTTTGCTCTGTTTTTTCAGCTGTTGCACCAAACCAAGAGCTAGATTTCAGGAAGCTTGCCATTCTTGAACAACCTACAAAAGATCCCAACCTCTAAGGCTCAAAACTTCTGTGTTTTTTCTGTTTGGCAAAGAGATAAAATTTTACTCTGGAATAGGAAGATTTTATCACCTGCCATGATTTCCCTTGCTCTAAGGAGGAAGAGCCCTGAGCATTACGGAGTCTACAGGACTTCACAGAAATTTTGTCTCTGCATTTTCATTCCAAGGGTCTAATGTCCACTCAGTTTAATCTTGGAAAGTACAAGGATTCTCTCCCACATTGATACGACAACAAAATTGGCCCTATTAGCTACAAACATGTTAGTAAACTAAACCCTGCTAAGCAGTATTCCCAGTCACTAAAATGTGATTTTCTGTGCTGCTAAACTGTTAAAGCAGTGCCTGGCACACATCTGGCCTACGCTAACTAATACTTTCCTAAATGATGCCCAGTTACAGTTCGGGAGTTAAACACAGGCAAGGACCATTTGTAAGACGTAGTTTAAATGTAGCTACCTGATTTTGGAGGCTAGGAGAGTTTTCTTATGCAGAATCAAAGCTTTCTATACCAGTTGGGCTCATTAATCTACAACTTTCCCAGAATCATAAAAGTCACTACAGAAGATGTAGCGATGAAGGTTACATGTATCTTTGGCTTCTTCTTGCACAGAGATACCTCCGAAGCAGAACAGGTCCTTATGCATGTGTGATGCTCACTTTGCTCCAGCCTGCTCATCCCACAGTAAACTTTCTTTGCTTTTAACTATAAAAGTGTCTTTCTAGTACTTCTAATATTAACCGTTAGCAGAAGCTAACATATTCACACCTACACACATGACATTTTTCATCCTCATCAGACTCAGCACTAAAGAAAAAACATTCTTTTGAGTGTCTGAGTGACTTGTAACACAGTTAACTGTAGCCTTGTAAATAACCAGTCTCAAAACTTGAGAGCTAGCATATCATTTTTATGCTAGGCAGATGGAAAAAAAAACACAGTTACAAGTTGGTAGTAGTGATTAAACAACATGAATACTAACAGCATAAAGCCATATGAATTGGATCTGTTCCCAGATATCTGTACTAATGTGATGATAACCTCATCACCATCTACTTTCTCCGAATGTAGATAATTAATCTATTCTGAAGGCAATATAACTGACTGGGAACTGAGAATATGTTACATTTAATCCGCTAAGAGCTCTGTCTAGTCCGGTCCTATGTCTACATCAAAGAGCAGCACCAGTTAAATGCATATGAGTAACTCTTGGCAAGCAAATATCAGATAAACTGTACCTGCACATTGAGTTCATACATGATCTTCAAGAGTCAGCAATAGTTATCAAACCTGAAAATCAGATTTTAGATCTTTTCCAGAAATTTACTTATCATTCATTATAACAGTTCAAGGTATTAACTGTAGCCTTGTAAATGACCAGTCTCAAAACTTGAGAGCTAGCATATCATTTTTATGCTAGGCAGATGGAAAAAAAAGCTAAGACAGAAATTCAAATATCAAATCAACACATTTGTAAATGACCTATAACCCAAGAAGTCTGATAACATGCCTTTAGACTTTGCAGAAATATTTCCTTTCTTTCGTAGAAAATGTGGCAAATTTCTGACCAAGTTAAGGTGCCAAATCAGGAAAGCATCACTATTCAAAAAGGATGTAAGAATATGCTTAACTAGAAGCATGCACTTGAGTCTTTTTGAATTAATGATAGGATCTAAGCACATATTTACATTTAAGTACATGTCTGAGTGCTTTCCTCCACAGAGACAGATTTAAGTTTGTGCTTCAGTGCTTTCACTGTTTAATTTTACAAGACAAAGATATAGGTAGAGATAAAATAGTGTATTAGAATGGAAGCTGCTTGCCAGCCTAAGTGCATATAGACAATCAACCTCTGCAAAATTATATGCAAACATAAAGGTGCACAGCTCATTAGTTGGGCACTGAGAGGGAGAGGGACAAAGAGCCTCTGAACTTGTGGTCCCAGCTCACAGAAATTACAACAGCTGGGTCTTTGACTGAAGAGATAATGGAAGAACAAATACTGGTCTTGCAGCCACTTTGACTGAGTCTGAGGTTAAAGAAAGGGTATAACAGTAGGAAGTTCTTTGGATTTGACTCAAGACCAGGACAAGATGGGCATTATACTTTATATATATATTATATTATATTAATATATTTTATATATTATTATTATATAGCCTCAGGCTATCAGTGGCTGCTGTTGCTCTGACTATCTTTGAAAAAGGTGCAGGATTGTGACAGTGGGACAAGCAGGAGATAGTGATGTCTGGAAAGAGCTCAGCACTGTAGTTTTCTGTTTCAACAGGACTTTGAAATACCTCCAATAACATGGAGTAACATGTTCCCATCGGAAGATTGACAACACACCTGAGTTTTGGTGAAATAAATGGTTAACAGCTATTAGAGGATCTAGTAATTTTGAGATTCCACCCCCACATCACAAATACATAGACAAGTCAAAATACATAAAACCTGAAGTTTTTCTTTGTTCATAAAATTTTTGATGAGTTTTACCAGTTTTGTGGGATTTCTTCCGCACTTTACTGTTAACTAAAATAACCATCGGAAGCTATGACTGAGTGTACTGGGGGGTTAAGGTGACATAGATAATGTAGACTTCTTACTGATGTGTCTGCAGAAGTAGTGGGACTCAGAAATTTCTCCTCTCTGACATGCAAACTCAGTCAGTGATTCATGCACACACCCCATTAACATAAAGTCCTGTAACCTACTCATCCACCCTACAAGGAAAGCAAAAAAAAAAACAAACCCATGCACACTGTCTGCATTGACACAACTGAGTTTTGTCAGCTGAATCATGTGTAAATGCAACACATATCCTTAGGTAGCTATAGTGCATAAGAAAGCAAACTGTTGAGATAGGCCAGGAAAGTAAGTGCTCTGAACCATCATCACAGTTCTGCACAACTGCTAGTGGTATTTGTAAGATGGGCTGCAAAGATGCCTTAGATAAGTTTTAAAGTGGCTTTCATTGCAGAACCTGAAGGGAAGCAGTAGCAACATTACTTATTTCTTATAATTGGACCTCATCACCAAGATTATGGGTGGAAGTGAAATTACTGCTGCTCGTGTACGCTGGCCACATAAAAGACAAATACATCAGGACAAAGCTGTTGTCCTTGATATACTTTTTCTGAATTCAGGAGCCAAGACCAAATTATTTGGAGTAAACCGACTTACTATTGTTAATATTCTATCCTTCCTTAGTTGCTATTTGCAATGGTGCTTGTTATTTTCAATTTTTTCATAGTGCTTATTCTATAAGGGACATTGAAGGAATTAGTTTTTTTCTGGTAAAGATATATGTATAGACAAATACTGATACAAAACTGATCAGATCTTTTCAAGACATTTCCATACCTAGCACATTTTCCTAAGTGTAGTCCTGTACATGTTCAAACCAGAAAGATGTCTCCCCAGAGAACACGGTTCAAAACCCTAAGGCTACATTCATTAAAGAAGGCTGGACTGGAAATAGTTTGGGGATAATATAAGGAAAATAAAGCACAGTATTACAAAAAAAAAGAAAAAGAACATCCATGCTGAGTAACCTGAACTGAACAATTAAATACACACTGGGAATTTTTCCCCTAATGTTATTATATAGTCCGTAGTACATCCTACTAGTACTAGAGAACATTGGATTCTGAAAATAGATATTTTTGCTACCGTGAATCATAGCTGAGCTGCAGGCCAATACCAGTATTTTAGATTAAACAAAAAATCATGTCATAAATACAGAAAATGCCATGAAACCAAAGTATGTACTAAACTTAAAATATATAAATTCCATTAAATAAATATATTACATTCCCTTTAAAAACTGTCATCTTTCATATCCATCAGCAAATCAGAATGACATGCAATATGTAGCAATAACTGGACAGTCTTGACTCAGTACATCACTCAGCCATTTCATAGATAGAAAAAAATAATTTAAGTAGATTATTTTAAGGGATAAATTGATCATTACAAAGATCTAGTGAAGACTCTTTATCTTAATACCACAGTTTCATACTTAATGCAGTGTTCTAAGTGTATCTGAAATTAATGTGAGTCAACAGGATAGCATATGAAAGACAGCAATGCAATAATCCTGTGACTACATTCGTTAAGGAAGGCTGCACTGGAGAGGGTTTCTCAGTAATAAGCTGTGGCATGAAAACAAAAGTGTAGACATGCAGTGATCTAAACTATGATACTCAGCATAGTTGCTTTACCAATCTGATCTCCTTCTATGACCAGGTGACCAACCTAGTGGGTGAGGAAAAGGCTGTGGATGTTGTCTACATGGACTTTAGTAAGGCCTTTGACACTGTTCCCTACAGCATACTCCTGGAGAAACTAGCTGCCCATGGTTTGGATGAGTGTACTCTCTGATGGATAAAGATCTGGCTGAATGGCCAAGTGCAGAGAGTCCAGAGAGTGGTGGTGAGTGGAGTCAAATCCAGCTGGCGGTCGGTCACAAGTGGTGTTCCCCAGGGCTCAGTTTTGGGTCCGGTCTTGTTTAACATCTTTATTAATGATCTGGATGAGGGCATTGAGTGCTCCCTCAGTAAGTCTGCAGATGACACCAAGCTGGGTGGGAGTGTCGATCTGCTTGAGGGTAGGAAGACTCTGCAGAGGGATCTGGACAGACTGGATCGATGGGCCGAGGTCAGCTGTATGAGGTTCTACAAGGCCAAATGCTGAGTCCTGCCCTTTGATCACAACAACCCCATGCAACGTTACAGGCTTGGGGAGGAGTGGCTGGAAAGCTGCCCGGTGGAAAAGGATCTTGGGGTGTTGGTCGACAGCCGGCTGAACATGAGCCATCAGTGTGCCCAGGTGGACAAGAAGGCCAATGGCATCCTGGCTTGGATCAGCAGAGTAGGGAGGTGGTTGTGCCCCTGTACTTGGCACTGGTGAGGCTGCCCCTCGAGTACTGTGTTCAGTTTTGGGCCCCTCACTACAAGAAAGACATTGAGGTGCTGGAGAGTGTCCAGAGAAGGGCAACGAGGCTGGTGAAGCATCTAGAGAACAAGTCTTATGAGGAGCGACTGAGGGAACTGGGACTGTTTAGTCTGAATAAGCTGCCCAGGGAGGTGGTTGAGTCACCATCCCTGTAGGTGTTCAAAAAACATGTGGATGTGGCACTTTGGGATATCGTTTAGTAGGCACGGTGGTGTTGGGTGGATGGTTAGACTTGATGATCTTAGAGGCCTTTTCCAACCTGTGATTCCATGATTCAAGACATTTGATTACTGGACTTGCAGAGGCCGATTTCTTTTTATATCCATTGTGCCAGCACACTTTTATCCTACATTGTTAACGCCAAGCTTGTGAGAAGAAAAGGATGATATGTAAACCAGATGCTAGACAAGACTCTTGGCTAGACTAGCCAACACGGAAACATCAGGAACAAGACTGAACCTTTAATATCACCTGTTTCCAAGGCTCAATGCCCGATTCTGTCCAACTAAGAGGCATCTTCCACTACGATGTACTGACGGCCCAGAGTCATCCTTGATACCAGAAGCATCTCAGCTACAGCATCGTGTGGCGTTGTTCAGGTTGATCTGCTTGGTGCAAACGCAGTGTGCACACATTTTCAGTTTTCTTGGATGTGAGCTACCACCCAAGATTTGGGGATAATTACATGTGCACAGTGCTACGAATTAAAAAAGAATGATCCCAATGCCACTGTGCTATGTCCTTACCTCTTGATGTATAGTTGCTTCCCACAAGTGTCACCTGCGAGTTTCCTGCAACTTTTTGGACTACCATGCTGTCTGCAGCCACTGCTGGATACAGTCTGGAGCGATCACCCCATGAGAGTGGAGAGTATTCAAATAACTTTAACAACAGAGAAAGAGAAAGGCTCCTTCACAGAATTATTTCAGACAGAAACTTAAGCTTCAGCTCTTGGGAAAGCTTCTTTCTCATCTAACTGCCTAGGGAGGTTAAGATGCCTAACCATCTCAGCTAAGTCTCTAAGTGTCTCAAGCCTGGGAAATATAAATCCCTTCCTCCCCTTTTGTATATCATCAAGTTTTTGTTATGATCCTCTTCTATGGGCGGGTGGTGACTAAAACTTAGTAAGACATATGACATTATATGCTCTCCTTGGGTGCTTGCCCCTCAAAGCAGGATGTACAGCTTTCCTCGTTTAATCTTTCAATTTATACTTTTTCCTTGACACACAGCCACCTCAGTATGCCAGGTCTACGCTACACTTAAATGAGTGATAGTGATATTTGGTCTGAACTGGAGAAGGTAGAAGTTCACTGACGGAAACACACCCTGCTCAGAGGAAGGTGTATCACTCAGGACAGGCCGCTACTGTGCTGGCATCAGACACCGAGACCACAACCATATTAGTATCACCATGACATGTGAACATGCTTGTTCATATCAGCATTAGCTTTGAAACCTAGATGACACTCCAGTGCACAGGTAATACAACATCCTACTCTCCTAATACCTAACTGACAGTCTGCTGCATGTGAGTGGACAGGGACACTACTCAGGCATTCTCCACATCCAAACTTTCAGGCTTATTTTCCAAGGCTAAGAGATCAGCCTCAGAAACTTCACAAACCACTAACTGGAGCAAAGCATTATGTATAGGGGAATTTCAAATTTTTCTACCAGACACCTCTGCTGTGATCTTAGAGCCTATTTTAATGTATCACAGCAAAACAAGTCACACAATTTTCATTTTTCACTGCTGCAGTACCTGAACCTTGTGTCAGCTTTTGGCACTGAAAATGGGTTTGGATGACAAAGCAATGTCTGCAGTGAAATATGTTTTCCTTCCAGTATGTCATTTTTTTGTGTGAATAAAACCTTTGCTATCAGATGCTGAAGTGCTCAGTGTTTAAGGTAGTACTGCTGTGAGCAAGAGTGAATGGAAGCATATGGAGTTCAATTGAGTTATTCATAAGGTGCCACCACAACAAACTAAGCAGGCCACCTGCTGTTTCATTGCCTCAAGAGGCTTTTCTCTACAACTCATTTCAAAATAATTTGGTGGCAAGGCTGGCACTAAAGTCAGTGGAAATTCAGCAAAAACTTCACCAGGGCTGTACAGGGAGGGATGCTTTTGTACATACATGCTTCTGTGTCTTCTTCACATACATGTTGCCTGTACAATTCAGCAACATTGCACTACTGCCTTAGAGAAATACAGTATGCAAAAATCAAATGATTCAGCAATTAGAGTTCCTGCAGCAATATTACCTCAGTCACTTTGTGAATCCTGCATCTTTTACAATATGCATTAGACAAGAAAATAAAGTAATACAGTTAACAAGGGACAGTATGTATTTAACAAGGAAAGCAGAGATAGGTTGTGTAGCATTACACAGGACAGATTTCCTTTAACTTTTGCCCCTAACCTCCATGCTCCATGTATTACCATCCTCTGCCTTTTGTGGGCTAGCTTTGTCCTGTGTTTGCTTTTGACCTAAGAACTGCTCATTTGGTGTTAGATCTTCCCCATTTCTTTAGTCTGTTCCTGGCCAGGCTGGGGGCTCAGGGCAGAGAAAGGAATCTGACAAAGAATTTAGGGTTTCCTCAGTTCCCTTCCATGCTGCACTGGTTATCTTTAAGCTCTCAAAGCCCATGTCTGACCATCTTCTTCCAGGTCTTCAGATCTATCACCTCAAAAGGACACATACAGACAAGAAATCCTGCTCCGTCATCTGCGTCACTCTCTCAAAATGCAGCAGAGGCTTACAGACGAACTTCAGCCATGGTTCACCTTCAGATGTGGTTCGCTAAGATCCCTAGGTATGTCACCAGTGTTAGGCTTTTGCTTGAGTGCCTTGCTTAATGAAGCCTCTTGTCCTTCACTGTAAACTTAAGACTTCATCATTAAAGTCAGCAGCTCGAGGGAGGCCTGCCCTGTTTTTAACCACCCCAGTGAAGTCAGACTCTTCTGCTTCCCCAGCTTCTTTCTTTCCCCGTCCACCCAGCCTACCTCACAACACACACCTGCTCCGCACACCATGCACATTTCCCACCTCTTGCATGCTTTCCTGTCTCTCTTCCCACCTCTTCCTCGAAGAACCTGCTCCTCATTCTTATTATTTATTCTCCTCACTTTCTTTGCTGTTTAAGCAATGGTTAAAAAAAAAAAAAGTGGATTAAGTGTATGGGAGACCGGTTATCTCTGCTTCACAGCTTTTGACCTACCCCTGTGACAGTGCTGCAATTCTGTCCCATTCAGCACAGGTGGCCTAGAGAGAAACAGGGGTTTTAGCGGAAAAATTAGCTGCTAATTTTAGCAAATCTGCAGGAAACACACAAACTGCAGGCTTCAAAAGGGTTCAAACCGAGCAATGGTGTGGCTGAACTCCTAACTAGTATACTTTAATAGTATATGTCCTCTTAATTGTTGAGAACCTGTAGGAAAACATTGCTATGTTCATGTCACAGAGCTGCCCCAACCAACCAAAGCCAACCCGCAAACTCTCCCTTGTTTCGGCTGGAGATTGTTCAGTGTGGTTATCACTATCCAAGGAAATGTTTTATTTTCCATTGTGCATTGTATTTTTCAGATCTTTAGCTGGACTATTACAGTCTCATGCTGGGCTGTCAAAACAACTCAATCTATGCTGACTAGCTACAGAGAAACATATAGCTTCCATCCAGTGCCTCCAGAGTACCAGTTCAAATAGGGAAACATCAGGGACTGTGATCTGAATATCAGAGGCTCACCAGGATTAGAAGCCTTGAAAAAGACTTCTATGGGTAATAAATTATTCATAACTTCGAACTATCTTCGATAATTAAAATTACCTGCCTTCAGTAGATATGCTCTCTACTACAACGCACCCGCTTCTAATAGATCTGATTGACAAGATCTCTTTCAGATAGCTGTATCTGCTCTGTGTTTATACATTTGACAGGCGCACTATACATCCCCTGTGCTGTACTACTTGCTTGTGTGTGTCTATGCGTGCACGCACAGAAAAACTCATACGAGCAAAGTCTCCTATTGTGCTAGGAGGCTGACAGCAAGTATGCTATAATACAACAGGCTGGGCTCAACCTAACATGCCACACAATCAGCGTATCATGCAGATAAATGTCCATAGCAGCTAGGGTGCAGGGAATAAATAACAAATGCTACGATGGTGGAGAAAGAGGTAAGTAAAATCCTCTGTTCCATGAAGAAGCTGACACCAAGTATGCTACAAAACCTATTGACAGTAACATGAAGCTACATTTCTTCATTGAGGTGATGTCGACTTGCAGTGAGATTTGGCTTGATGTTCCCTGAAGGCTGTTGAAATACAGGCACTGTGATTTTACTCTTTCCCTGTTCTTGCAAACAGCACAAGGAAGACATATTCTTTGCAAAAGACTGTGTACCATGGGTGACAATACTCTACCACACTGTTCCTCAGTAATTGGAGACATAATTTATCAACCTATGAAAATAGAGGGAGTGAGTATATTTCTCCAAATCCTGGTCATGACCTTTTGACTTGAAGAAAAAGTTAAAAATTAGGAAGTCTTTTCAGTTCCTAAGAGAAGCAGAATTGCTTCTGTCTGTAAGACTCAAGATTTCCTACAGTTAAGAAACAGTCAAATATTTTAATATAATTCTGTACTATGCAACCTTCAAAATTCATATCACTTCCATTCTTAGGCATCTATAAAAAGAAAGGCACTACAATAAAATTAAATCACTGTGTTCTGTGTGGAGCCATGCGAACGTGTTGGTTGAAATGTGTAGGTTATGAGGTGTTTGCAGACAGAAAGAAATTGCAATAAATTTAAATTACATGCTTACATTGACAGAAATTACCCACTTACACCATATATGCTATTCTCCTGATTATATCAAGCAGCTTATGGAGAAGGGTGTTTTTTTCTTTTAACTAATCAGCTAAACCTCTTCCAGTAGTGGCTTCTGATACAATACAATATGGTGACGTCATAGATCTAAAAAATAGCTATTCATCCCCTTTTGTTGAGATTTTCACCAGTTCAAGCAAGATGACAGAGAATCAATTCAAAAAAAGGCAAAATGGAACACCATTCTCAAAAAAAGGATTCATTCAGCATCTGTAAACTTTTTCTTTCTTAAGTCCCTGCCCTTTTGTTTCACAGAGGACATAGCCCTTACTTCTAAAAGGAGGAGTAAGCTCTGCTTCTTATTTCTATCCTTTTTCACTTTTCTCTGAAAGTCAATGGATAAGGGAATATCAATAAAAGAGAGCAAAGAGCATTGAAAGCTACCTTCTAACCTAACAGAAAAAAAACCCAGTAATAATATAGAGAAAGAAATATTATTGTCTTGACAAAAATAAGTTACATCAAAGAGCAAGTAGTGGGAGGCAGGGTGGTTGGATTTAACCTAACTAGCCACAGGAACAATATCACATAGATAAATGTCCATAGTGGACAGGGCACAAGGGCTAAATTACAAATTCTGTGATGTGGAGAAAGAGACAAGTATTATTCTTTGTATTTGAATACAGGATGGGAGAACTGACTGTATTTGAAAACTGGGCTGGGTACTGCCTACACCCTTAGTGCCAAAGCTACACGTTACTCATTATAGCCAGACATCATTTTTATGTAATAGAATAAAAAGGAAACTCCTCATACAAGTACAATAATACATCTGAAAAGTGTTGTCCTTGTGTGAGCTTTAACATTATTAAGAGGGTCCTCTAAGTTCTTTAATGCAGGAGATCAAAAACAGTGGTAAGACCATCCTTTGAAAGAAGTGACAGACTACACTGGAAGGAACCTTGAGTGTGCTACAAGATGATGACTGTGCTGTTTTGCTAATCTGAATGGTTTGTGTGACAACAGTGAATGCCAGAAATATTACAAGATGATTTAATTCCTTCTACTCTAAGTCAAGGTCATGCTTGATCTCTGTTCCCAGAGGTGCTCACAGACAGCTCTCAGTGGATTCAAATTATGGGCCTGATCACTAAGTTAGCTGACTGACTCACCCTTTCTTGCTATTAATACAAAACTCATCTTGGAGATTTTCCACACAGCTGTTTGGCTAACCTGAATTTATGTAGACATCAGAAGTTCAAAGTTGGAATGTGTTGCAAGCGATGCACAAGAAGTATCTGAAGCTTACTGGCACGGAAAATTGTTCATCTTTCATTGCATTATTCTGAAACACTGCCCAGTGCATAACACACTGTACATGTGATACCTGTAAATTAAAATCCATTATTTGCATGCAGGGAGATTAAGGGACAGCTAACAGTTCATAGGTCTTGGAGAGAAAATTCTTTTCCTGAATGCATTCTGTCTCACCACCGCCTTCTGCTCTGAGAATAAAAAATGATATAAAATAGACTGAAATACATCTCAATGAGTCCTTTACCCCACCTTCCTACCCCAAGACAAAATAGTTTACAAACAATGTCTTTCCCACCAAATGTTTGTCGAATCTGCTCACAAAAACTATCAGCAAAGATTTGCCCCTCTTTCCAGAAAATCCCTGTTTAACTACCCTGACCATCTGCAAGCATTGATTGATACCTAACCTTAATCTCCCTTGCTGAAAACAAATGTCTTATTTCTGACATACTAGACGCAGAACAGTTAATTCCTTTTCCATTTATATCTGTCCTTTTTTTCATGTTTTGTGTCATATACATAGGTGCTTTCCATTCCAGCCCTGCATTCTCTTGACTGAACTACTCCCACATGTTCTCTCTTTGGTCACACAACATGCCCTTCAGTCTCTGGAAAGTGTCACACTGGACCACCCTTTCTGCAAGTATAGTTTCTAAAACCGGACACCATATTTCGGCCTAAGACTCTTTCTCTGATGTGCCAGTATTCTAACATTGCATAGGTGACTACATGATCAAGTTCCAGTTTGCTTAAGGGACTCCTTAGACCAGGTCTGAACCTCACTGAGAAGATTTAAACTCCCTGTGTACCCGCTACCTGCCCAAGCTTCATTTAACTCTCCACTCCTTAACAGCAGAGAGAAGATAACATGTTGTGCAATGATGTAACATGAAGTTACGTTAGTGTAGCAGACCTGAGCAACAGAAAATGTGAAAAACACCTCTTCTGATTCGCTTTCTAAACTCAGTCAAGCTTCTAAGTAGGGTTGAAGGGACAGGGGTCTAGGTTAAGGGCCATGTACAGTAATAGAAAGCTAATCATTATCATAAGGTAAGCAAGAGGTAAAATGAGACAATGCAGAAGAATGATAGGAAGCGCAGTTTTCCAGGTGTTACTGCTATGTGTGCACCGATGGACTTACTCTCCTCAAAGAGCCTTTTGATGCAGTTGTATGTGTATTCCCTGGAGCTCTGGTAACTTTGGTGTAACCTGAGGGATCAAACATGCAGACAAAAATGGCAGATGCTCAGAGCAAACCGTGGGCAATGGAAGGCATACAGGAGTCTGTCAGACTGGGGAGGAGAGGAATGGTGGGGAGCCTGACATTTAGCAAACAAAACGGGTCATTTTCTAGAAATCAAAGAAGGCTACAGTTAGTCAGAAAGGCTGAGAGTTCTTGTAAAGAAAGAAAGTCCTGAAACACTTTCCAAAATTCCCTGGACAACTCCAGATTAGTGTTGGCACTAAGGAAAGACCACTGGTCTCCCCAGGGTGAGGCTCTAACCCTGTGGCAATCCCTTTTCAATAGTCCAAAAGCCCTGCAGACCCCCCGACACACCCGTAGGTGTGTAAATGCCATTGAAAATGGCTATATGAGAGGACGAAATGAGCTTTCCTACAGTGCCATAAAGATTTAGCAAGGGTAAGAGTCAGTAGTACCTGACAGCGTTACTAAGAGCCAGCTTCTAGACTGCTTGATTCCTCATGCCATTTGACTGAGTTCAATGGAGTCAGGCATAGCTCAGGTCAGGGGAGAATTTGGCTTCCGATGCCTCCCTTGAACTTTTTGTTCTGGCCTTCAGGGCTCCTACCTGGCTGTGTCTGTAGAGCTGGAAGAGAAAAGCAATCCCAATGAAAAATAAAAAGAAACAAAATGAAACAAAATCCAAGTACAAAAATGAGAAAAGTCAAACATTACACAATACAGATAACCCATTTGTTAGAATTCATTAAAACATGAAGGAAAATCACAGTCATTTCCACTTTCTGAGGAAGTCTGTTAGGCCAGGCACTGGATGTGTGGGGAGCACACTCTCTGCTTTACAAACTATTGGCCTGTCTTTGTTCCCACCTTGTGAAAGAGTTCGTGAAGAATGGCCATTTCTGGTGACATTTGTGGAAAACAAGCAAGTATCTTCCAGAGACTTTACCTATGAGGCAACGTGCTTTAATATTACTGCATCATAGGAGTTGTCCATGGAACTTGTGGCTCAGAAAAACCCTGTGTTCTCCTTGTGTCATCCGTCCATTGAAATCTGTACCCCATGAACTTGCTTATACTGGAATGAGTCAGGTAAGCGAAAACAAAGATACGTTTACCAGGACATTTTCACAATGTATTGAATGGAATGATTGACAGGCACAGTGCCTTGGAAGCTACTTTCCCTTGCAGGAGTATTAAAACCAACATTTTTCTTCTGATTTTCTACTGCACAGCGTTATCCTGAGAACACCTCTAACCAAGGAGTTTCACAGATTAGAAGCCAGGTCCTGAAAACTTTGTGAACACCTGCAGCCAATGTCTGCAGCTGGAGTAAATCCTGGGTGTTCATCAACTCTCTAACCAGTTAAGAGTTGCTGATCCATTCCACACATCTCTAAAGTCCAACACATTAGCCTGAGGGTTAGAAAGAAAAAATTGCTCCCAGTCACACAAGGCTGATTTCATTTGTAGAAAGCCCAAACTGGACTATACAAAGAGGATTCATAAGAAACAGCTCTGATAGCTGCAATTCCCAGGCACAAATTCCAGCAAGGAGAAAAATCCCAGACAGAATGACTGCTGGTGCAAAACTGTAAGCAGAATATCACAAGCTGGGTAGAAGCTCTTTTGAAAACGTGGCAACCTGTTTTATTCATCTCTCTTTCTCAGATGAGGAATATGTTGCTAATTATGTATTGGACTGCACAGCATTCTACTGAGTAGCACACTCAGTTTTCTGACAGCTGTTACTGTACTTTTAGGAGACCTTGATCCTTTAGAAGATACTGTGCTCTCTCAGACAGTTATGTTAAAATCTTTTTCTCTGAGAACAAAATCTGAAAAAGAGGAATGAGTCAGGCTTTTGGGTTCTTCTCCTCTAACAGGCTTCCAAAAGCACCAGGTCTTGCAAAAACAATTCCCAACAGTTATCTTTTCTCCAAGATGCATATGGTCCCACAAAGTAAAGATCTGCTCTGTCCTTTCTTGATGGGGGTGAGTTTTACAAAGTGCTTTTGCATTGTGTTTAAGGTAAGATTGCAGTAGTAAACAGGAACAATAAGCATATCATCGGGAAGGCAAAAACAGACAATGACACAATGCAGGCAGTGGTGAGAATAATCAAGGGTTTTGGCAAGTGTAGTCACAGAAATACTTGGTTGTTGGAAACGTGGGAAACAATATAGATCTTAAAAATATTTTTCTAGAGGAAAGAAAATAGGCAACAGTTGTACCCAAACTTGGGGTGAACAGACATGATTTGCAAGGAATCTGCACATGCAGAAAAATGAGGCATGTAGGAGGAAGAATCCCTATTTTGGGGTTCAAGATGAGAAGATTTTTCAAAATTGAAGACTGAAGAAAGCTGTCAGACTCTTCACCTCCTTAAATTGTTATTCTTTTTCTTGTAAGAACATGTAACACTATAACAACTCCTTTGTAACTTGGAAGTACCAGAAATAAGAAAGAAAATTCTCAAAGCAGTATCTGCTCTTGTACAGGTTCATGAAAATCCAGGTAAATTTCATGTTAGGCATCTCAACACATACATGATTATCCTGTCTACAGATTTTGCAGCCCACTGCTACGTAAAAAATACTCCAATGTTAAAAACTAATTAAAAGTCCTATACATTTCATTTTATTAGATTCAAAGATTAGATACTGAAATTTAGGCACACTCTGTATGCATTTTATTGAATTCATTCATTACTGAATGAATTGTACTTAATCTCTTAATCTGAGGTTCATACAGTATTAAAAGCGTACTTCATAGCAAATTTTACCTTAAAATCATACAATTTTTTCTCTCAGATAATTCAGTTAAAATGCTTCTTTGGATTTTAAAGTCATTTACCCTTCAACCTCATCCTTTATAAAACCAAGACCTTACAATAGTCACTGCTTAGTCATTAATAATAGCCAGCTAATGATAATGGCATTTAACTCATAAGCAGCACATAAATTAAACTGTTTCATGGCTGTGCTTATGTGCTCTTTTATATTTTTCTGTTTCTTTTGGCCAATGTTCATCTATATATCTCGGATTTCCAGAGCTATGTTGTCCTATGAAAATTCAGTGCGGTTATTCAGAACGTTTCTGTCATCATTAGTAACAAGAAGTAGGTAATTAAAGTCAAAATACACCTTATAATACTCAGAGAACAGGAAGAGTATAAAACCAACAAAACCAAAAATGAAAAAATTTACCATTGAAAAGACACTCGGGCATGGAATAGTAGGATAAAAGTCAATTTAAGACCACCACCACAATGTAGCATAAAGAGCTGAAAATACAAGGCATAATAAAATCCCTCTAACCTAAATCATCTGCAACAAGGTCTGTTTTTCAGTGGAGCTCCAGCTTGTGTAAATGACTGAAGATTAGCCCTTCAATATGCAGTACATTCACCGGGAATTCTGCTGCTGTCTTATTTTGATAGACACCAACTATAAAAATAATCTATGACTGATGGTGTTGAAGAGCGTCCAGCTCTGGAGCCTGCTGCACAAGAAGGACATGGCCTGTTGGCGCAGGTCCAGAGAAGGGCCACAAAGGTGATCTGAGGGCTGGAGCACCTCTCCTGCAAGGAAAGTCTGTGAGAGTTGGGGCTGTTCAGCTGGGAGAAGAGAAGACTGTAGGAAGACCTCATAGCAGCCTTTCTGTACTTGAAGGGGGCTGATAGGAAAGATGGGTAACATATTTTAGGCAGGGCCTATTGCAATAGGACAAGGAGCAATGGCTTTAAACTAAGGGAGGGTAGATTTAGACTGGATATAAGGAACAAATTTTTTACCATAAGGGTGGTGAAACACTGGAACGGGTTGCCCAGAGAAGTAGTGGAGGCTCCCTCCCTGGAAACCTTCAAGGTCAGGTTGGATGGGGCTCTGAGCAACATGGTACAGTTGAAGTATCCCTGCTCACTGCAGGGGGGTTGGGCTAGATAAGCTCTAAAAGTCCCTTCCAACTCAAAGCATTCTATGATCCTATGATTCTAAGATGGTGGAGCATGGAACACTAAACACATGAATTAATAAAGCTGATGACGAGATGAGTGTTTCCAATTATCAGGACCTCCTTGAGTCAAATACAGAGATTCAGTACTGAGGTATACGCTGTCATTTCTTTTAATCATATCTGCCAATTCAACTCCCTAAAGTCAGATCCCAGCATATTCTTGGCTCAATGTAAAACAAGGGATAGAATATGCCTTTGAAATTGGTACAATGGTTGCTTTCAAAATGCTGGTCAGGTACCTGGAAGTCCTTTCCAGCTCTTTATGAAGAAGTGTGACTATCACTCGTGAAAGCTCATGATTATAGCCTTCTAGACAAACCACTGAGAACTGCCAACATCGCACCAAACTCAAGTGACACAAAAATCTGCTGATCAAATCCATGGAAGCAGTTTTTTGGATCAGCTAAAGACTTTGTGTGCTATCTTGGACAATTAGGATATTAATTCTACTTAGGTGTTTAACCCAGGGTAACTGGGACCCCCATTTTGGAGGCTACATGAGCTCCAAGAGTCTATTTCAGCAGCTACTGAGAGCATCTACCGAGAGCATCTGCCTCCTGATATCAAGTGGTTTGGATCCTAGTGAAACACCTGCAATAGCACTGAGGCGGTATAGTGAACACCTGCTTTAATGTGCCTCCATATCTCATCTGTAGAATGGGAATCAGAGTGCATTTCTGCCTTACAAATGTTGGTGAAAATGAAGGTACATTAAATTGAAACAAACTCAGATATTCCTGTTACAGAGAGAAGGACCTTATATAGCTATTATTTTTAAATAATAGTGTATCATTTTAAAACTTCATTATTTTGGTAGTGAAAAATACTCATTATGAAAGTCTAATTAAAAGAAAACAATTTTCATTTTAATTATCTTTCATAATTGTAACACACATTTATGAGAAAGTCTGCAGTAACAATGGGTTATGCACTTTCAAGCAATTAGATTTCCTACTTGTCTGATTTTGTTAGACTAATAAATTATACCAGGAATTTAATAAAGTGGACAGTTAAAGGAATTTAATCTATTCTCTCCAGAACAAACAAGATTAACAAGATAATGTTTAGGTTTCAGAAAAATATTTAAGAGATAAGCTAAATTAGAAAGTGAAAAAAGCTCTTGTGACTCCCAAGCAATCATATAACTGAAAGAAACAAGTTTTAAAAAAAAGAAAAAGAAAAAACACAGGTTAACAGGTAATATAGGAGTAATTTCTTTTCTCATAAAATAATTAACCTTTGGAAAAAGCTTCCTGTCAACATAGAGGTTTTTACTGTGCCATTTAAGGAACCAGGCACATTCCTGAAAAATGAACAATTGGGAAACTTAAATAAGCCTTAGAAAATAAAGCATCTTAGATGTAGGCAGTTCCTGTGAAAGTGGTTCTTTGCAGTGTGGAAAACAAATCTTTCCCTCCATCTCTTGAAGACGGAAAACAAACTGAACAGGTATTTTATAAGTGGGAGGAAAGATGATGCAATCTGTTTTAAGTGTCTTCTTATTCATGTATACTTTGGTGGTTGGTTTAATTTCAGGACTATGATTTTCCACTAGGTGGATTTGCTCATTAACTACACACAGGACTGAACACCAAACTGGAATGAATGAAATATCATTCCTACCACGACTAGCTTCCTTTATATTAGTTGCCCTGTTAAAGGACTATTTTGTGAGCAATGCTTGCATATTCTCAGTATTACAGTTCTCATTTTCAATTAGACAATGAGAGAAATTCCTACTTTCAAAGCAGATTACAGAGAACAATACTTCAGTCTTACTGAAAATCAGTAGGATTGAGGTGCCTGACTCCCTTGGACTCCTCTTACACTTGTGGAAGAAGTCTCCTATGGTGAATAATCAGCAAGTTTACAAAAAAAAAAATGATTTTAAATTCCGTAAAGGACATTTATTTTGGTTAAAGAAAGAATCACGCAGAAAAGCCATATTGGAATAGCAGTAAAACACCACTCATTGGTAAAGCATTTCATTTCTGGACAGATGGGAGAGCTGATAACATTCACCGTCTATCTAGAAATCAAATATCATGTACATCCACTTGCTCTTTATTACTTAATTCTATGCTGTGTATAGGTTACAGTGATTTCTCCAGGGTGAAATTGTCCTTCCCCATCTCACCACACTCTGATAATGACTGGAATGAGTTTGATATACTGAAACGCTCTTGCTTTGACTGTGTTTTTCAGTCATTGTTAAAGCTGAGGACACTGGAGTTGCAAATAGTGTGCAATATTTTATTAGAAAAATAAGTGGTTCCAGGTCTCAAACAAAAGATTAGCATATGACATTGTAATAAACAGATACACTCCCCTTTGATGGAGTAATCATTCTATGGACCTGGTGCAGAAAAAATAGAAAGCCATTACATTCACATTTGATAATTATATTTGGAAGATGCCCCAGGACACAACAACCAAGCAGTGAACTATTCATCTCACTTATAAAAACTACTGTGTTAAAGTGGAAGAAAACATACTCTAGAAAGCTGATACAATGACGGTACATGAACTGCAAGATTTGAACAAAATGGCTGTAACCCAGCAAGGAAGAAACCATTTCCTATGAAGCAGTGGAAAGATTCATGACACATCTCTCCACATCAGCTTCCCCCCTACAGCTCTGCTTCAACAGAAAGCGCAAGAAAAGTGTTTCTACTGAGTGTTTTCATATGGCTTTACGCAAGCAACAATTTGGGCTATATTGATAGTTTTGCCTTTTTAAAGGTATTCTGTTTGCTGTAAAGATGGGACTGCTGCAAAACAGAGAGCGGCAGCACATTGTGACTGTACAGTGTTCCTCAGACCACTGAGTGCACAGAGAAGATAGAATAAATCAGGTGTGCTGACCTCTGTGGAGCTCCGTCGCTTTACTTCGCTTGACGATCTGCAAATAGGCACGAGATACAAATTCTCATATGTCTGTATTTTGAGGATTGAAGGGCTCGGAAAGATATATTAAGGAACAGCAAGAGTACCTTTAATTAAAGTTACAACATGGATTTCCACTATAACATACTATTTGGCTCCTATCCCCAGTTCTGAATTCCAGATTCACAAATCACATTGGCCTCAAGATTTGTAGTCTAGGTCTCAAGCTGAGGTAGGGTTATTCTACCAAATTTGCAGTAAATCAGACAAGAAGTTCATGAATTATGAGACAATGAAATAGAGATGTTCACTATAGTTCAAAAAGTCTCAACTTTTTGTCACTTCATAGCCAAAAAAAGTAAATAATAGTAACTGCAACCTGGAAAAAAGGAAGGCAGATAAGACTTCACTTAACAGACTCTTGTGGTTAAGGTCTGTGGCACAGCACAAAAATTGCTTGATAGCAATCACATGATACCCTTTATTAAAATTTCTTTAGGAATGCTGATAGAAGTTATTCACCCCATGGAAGAAGAAGAAACAGTGTAGCAGATATTTGTTCCTTGAATCTGGTTTCATTCAGGCAGGCATAAGTACTCATCAATTCTATGTGTCCACAAAAAGTAACCACACACATGCACACATACACCCCTGTCCTAAGGCCTTCTTGTAATTGGAAAACTGTGCTACTGCAGGAATGAAAGGAGGTGGGGGAAAAGCAAATATCTGACTACCATTCTAAACTGTAAGTCTCAAAACGTGAGTTAGTACGTATTTCTTCAAAACCATCCAGGTGAATGTATCAACATAGGCTCTTAATCTATTTCATATAATATTTGATATACTAAAAATGCATTGTACAGAGTATAAATACAGCAGTGAAGCCATCTCTTAGAGCATAATCCTGCAAATTTTTCACATGGAGTCTTGTGAAGTAGTGGTCAGATAAAAGCGTTTGCATGGATACACCTTTAAAACGTGTTTGCAGCACGATATTATCTAAGGTAACAGGTATTTTGGAGCTGATTAAATTTTCTGACTTTTATGATCTCAAAATAGCATATGATAATAATGAGAACAGTAATAAGAATTGCCATAAAAATGTGCCTAATACCACACCAGCTTTATTTATTACACTGCCCTCCAGAGAAACAGTCAGTATTACCCAGGGCTGTAGAGACAGAAAAACAGCACAAGCTCTTTATGTTACAAACCACCTATTTTGATTCTCCGAATCACTCTACCTCCAATTTTTGGCAGGACAGAGACAGCTGGTTAAAAAACAATGAAGAGAAACCACCAGGCATGAGGGAACTGCTGTACCTCGAGTCTGGTGCAAGCCGAGGAAGAGGAAGGGTCAGCTCTGCAGAGCTCTCTGCCCAGTGGAGGAAGCCTCCCCACTTTCCCATTTCCATTCAGCGGCAGTCCTTGTGTAGGGATTGTGAACGGGCTCCTGGCCAGCCACCATAGAGGTGCCCAGTAATGAGCTTTTGTGCATTCTCTCAGCCAAGGACTGTTTCTGTGCCAAACAGGAGACTGACCAACGGCTGTGTCAGGAACAGCGATACCTTCCTTATCCAGCCTCGCTTCTCTGCCCAGATGAATACTAAATGTTCAAGCCAGAAGCCTTTGCATTTTCACACACGCACCAAACTGGAGAAGTGCATCTTTTCCAGAGCTGGCTGAAAGAGTAGGGCAAAATGGTCTTTAACAAAGGCAGTCTTTTTCCAAGAGTGAAACATTTTATAATGGAGAAAACATGGTTTTGAAATATTCCAGTTTTCAGTGAGCTCTTATTTTTCACTCATTGCTTTTTTATTTCTGTCCAGTGACATCATGGAAAATATATCTTCTGTACCCCTCTAACCTTTATACTTGGAGTTTTCCTCCTCTCTTCCCTCCAATTTGGAAGCACTGATTGTGTTTAATGGCCTTTCTTGATGTACAAGATCATGAAAATATTAGAGATACCTTTTTAGGCTTTATTCAGGAGTGGACTATCTTCTGTGTTGGGAATTTTCCAGCTTCTAGAAAAAAAAAATTAGATTGCTCTAAGCTATTTCAATAGGAAAATGAAGGGCACATTAAGGAATAAACAGCTGCTTTGACATCACAGTGATATATGAAAAGCAGGTAAAATTCTGCCTAATTTATTTTTCTTTCTGAGACGTGTAGGTGGATGAAACCCAGTTTTTCTAAAGATGACTGAGAAATTTACTTGAAAGTGTATAACCAATAAAACAGTCCTTTATTAACAAAAAAACAGGAAAACAACAAAAGAGTTTTTACAATTTCTTCAATGCTTGAACATAATCCCTAACTGTGACTTAGGCTCCCAAGGCTGTTCTGCAGCATTTCCTTGTACAACCAGCCTGGAGCTTGAAAAAGAACAAGTACAATAACATTAAGCCTCAACATGGTGTGCATTAATAAGTGGCTGGTGCATACCTTGGATTTGTTGCAGTAGATAAGAGGATGAAAGCACAGTGCCTTCCCTTTCGGCCACCTAGAAGCATGTAGCCAGCTTAATAACACACATCCTGAGGAGGCTAATTACTGGTATGGTGGGATTATTTTTATTAAAAAAAAAAAAACAAAAACACAAGGTATCAAGCTGTTTTTAAAAAGTGTTGTATGGCTTTTTTTTTTCCCCCAGAGTGCCTTTCCACTCTAAAAAGTCGGTCTCAGCAAAGAAATGTCAAGAAGAACGCAATGTACAGATTATACATACCTACTTCTGTGTTATTCCAAATAAACATTTGCTAATTTTCTTACTTAAAATTTCATAAAATTCTTATTCTCTTCTCTCTATTCCTATGTCTTGTGATTTAACCCGGCAGCAGGCAAGTAGGACCAGACAGCTGCTTGCTCACTTCTCCCCCCCACAGCGGAATGAGGAGGAGAATGGACAAAAAGCAAAACTTGTGGGTTGAGATAGTTTTATAAGACAACAAAGGAAGGAATGATAATAATAATAGTAGTAATAATAAAGAATACACAAAACAAGTGATACACAATGCAATTTTTCTCACCACCCAATGACTGATTGCGCAGCCAGTGCTCAAGCAGTAATCATGGAACTCACAGATTTTGCAGAGCTCTCCAAACTCATGGAAAAGTTCATGCCCCGCCAACCAACCCCTGTTTATATATTCAGTATAACGTCTATGGTATGGAACATTTCCACTGGCCAGCTTGGGTTAACCGCCTGACTACGCTCTCTCCCAGCTCTTTTACACCTTCCTGTTAGCCAAACATGGGAAACTGAAAAAAGTCCGTGATTTCTTAACAGCGACTAAAACCACCAGTGTATTATCAACATTCAGTGCATACTAAATCCAAAACACAGCAGCTACTCAGAAGAAAATTAACTCTGTCCCAGCCAAAACCAGGACACCATGGAGTTAGTAGCATATGTAGCCAGAATTACTGACCTTAACAACAAGTTTTAGCTTATTTTCCTTTGTAAAAACAAGACTTAACTTTTATTACTGAGCCACTCCTGATTTTAGACAAAAAAATTCCACCAAAAATCCCACAAAACCCCTAGAAGTTGTTGAAAACTCAGAACCTGCTGCTGAAATAGCAACAGAGCTCTCTAAAGGGCTGTCATTTTCCGTGTCTTACTCAAAATTCTGCCTTCTCTTGAGCACTTTAGTCTTCTACCACATTAACGCCCTCATCCTGCTAGTACATTTTTGTGTCTTGAGCTGTGTAAGGTATCGCTGAGGAGCAAAAATGGGCAGAAGAAGCAGCAGCCCTGAAGATGCTTCTTCCCTCTGAGGGTGACGGAGCCCTGGCCCAGGCTGCCCAGGGAGGCTGTGGAGTCTCCTTCTCTGGAGATATTCAAGACCCGCCTGGACAAGGTCCTGTGCAGCCTG
>Ga0065711_1029704_pt1 | contig 35134 bp, 18 predicted proteins | sample Hoacrofraction12_FD_59098 | JGI IMG/M metagenome (GOLD analysis project Ga0065711, IMG submission 59098) | Hoatzin crop microbial communities from Cojedes, Venezuela - Epithelial fraction 12 v2 (version 2) | ecosystem: Host-associated > Birds > Digestive system > Esophagus > Crop | place... | reverse complement strand
TTGTGGAGTCTCCTTCTCTGGAGATATTCAAGACCCGCCTGGACAAGGTCCTGTGCAGCCTGCTGTAGGTGACTCTGCTTCGGCAGGAGGGTTGGACTAGATGACCCACAGACGTCCCTTCCAACCCCAAACATTCTGTGATTCTGTGATTGTGTGGGGAGCAATCTTTTCTATGGAACAGTTCATACTTTAGTTTACTATGCCAATTACATAGACTAAAGCCTTCTTTTTTAATGAACCTGACAGCTGTATGGTAACAGTCTACCCTCCAGCAAAACAACACATAGCTGAGTTTCACAACTGCTAGAAGCAATTCTGTGTAACAGGAAGGTGGCTAGTTCGGACTTCACATGCGATATGTTTTGTTTAAAGCTGTGTTCAACCAGGATGGGATCATAGTATGAGCAGATATAGCTAAACCAGCTTTAATCTGACAGCCATGAAGCTGTGAGACTGTGGATTTTAGCCTGGGACTTTACTAGTACTGGGCTCTTCCTCAGGTCGATGAGAGGCACACTTTCCTCCTTCGCTCCTGCTGGTGCCTGCTAACTGAATGTAGTGAGCTCAGCTATATCCATATGTCTTGAAGTCCTCCTCATTGGCCAGGCTGCTTTAGCACATGCTGGAGAAACTTGCTCCCTGTGCAGCAATATGAACGCTAGCTTCCAAATAACCTTGTCTAAGCATTGCCAGGTGATGAGATAATCAGTAAGTCCGACAACAAAATGGTAATCTGCTGAAATACTGTAGTACTGGGCTTTGCCGTGGGGGATATTTGAGCTAGTGTTAACAAATTCATTATTTTTCCTAGAATGAAGTTTATAAGGCATTTAATATTAATCATTTTACATTTAGGAATGGTGAAACTATAGCATTGGCATAAGCTGCACACAAGGCAAAAAAAAAAGAAAGAGAATGTTCTAAGTGAGTTTATTACCCAACAGCTAGAAATATTCCTTGAACAATTCTGAAAGATTTTAAAAAAACAAGAGTGCTAAATGTTGATTTAAGAACTATGGTTATTTAATAGATTAAAAACCGTTGCAACATAACTGAATCCAGAATTATAAGCAGAGACGTGAAGGTGCTTAGGTCTAGTCCTGCTTTTGTAACTGCTTATACACAATCTATTTTGTCAAGTTTTTCCATGTAGGTCTAGAATTGTTCTAACCTCTCTAAGCCTCTGCATGTGACGGTTTTTGTTGTGTTTTGTTTTTTTTTTTCCCAGCTGCTGCTGTTGGTTTGTAAAGAGGATGTGAAGGAAAATAATGATAAAGATAATAGATCGTAAAGATATGATCACACATTGCAGGATTGCATTTAAAGAAAAACACAAAGACATTTAAGTAGGAGAAGACAGGACAAATTGTAAGTCAAGTCATAAAAGGTGTAGAAGAAAGAAATAATTAAAGAAAAACATGCATAAGGAGAAGAAAGTAAAATAGGGATTTTGCTTTAGAGGAATAAACTGAAATTAAGAAATAGCAAACATTCAATTTGTAGCAAGATTCTCTGCTTTAACAGAAGCCTTTTTCGCCCTCTGCAACTTGCTGACCAAATGTAAAAAATGACATTAAATGTGTAGTATACCCAGCAGACTCTATCAAGACGTTGTCAGACTTCAAGCCTTCCTCATGCTATTCATACTAGACCGTACTAGTGTGTAGTATGATCACACCATGTAGAGTTACTCCTTCTGCCTCCCTCTGCAGCTGGATTTTTGAATGGCTGATCACGAGATTGTCAGTCTCACAGCCATTAATGGATTTGTCCTCACAATGGGGTAGGCAGCGTGAGAGAGGAAGCCACAAGTGCGTGTGTGATAGGAAGCTCAGAACTAATTCCTGGTGTGAGTCTGTGTCCGTACAGCCAGCTTCTGAAGGCAGCCTGTGTTGCAGTCAAAGGCTTTCGTGCTGCTGGCCATGAACAGTCTCTGTCGTGCCATTGTAGCAGCAGAGCTTCAGGAGCACGGAGCCCTCTCAGGCTGCAGAACTCCCAGCTGCCCACCGAGTCCCATGCTCAGCATGCTGCTGTTTTGACTAAGCTGTCTAAGCTTTCCTCTGTGGTCAGACTTATGCATATGGACCCCAACAACTTAGCCTGAAAGCTGCAACACATGAAAATGTGTTTCAAGTTCCCTGACTGTTTTGTCTTGTTGGAAATGTCACTCTGCATCTTGCACCTTTTTCCCAATGAGAAGATTGAAAACTTTCCAAAACAGTTTTAAAACACTATGTCTAAAGTGAAAAATAATCTGCGTAATAATATATAGTTGCCGTTTCTGAATATATTAACAACTGATTGATTTATTACATTTTGAAATCCAGGTAATAAGCACTGTTAATCTTCACTAAGCTGATTTTTAACAAGCCGTGGGTATTTGTGACATACAGTCATTTTCTCAACAAAACGAAGATGAAACTATTTACCTCAGCAAACTGTTCTCCAGGTGAACCATTTTGGGTGACAACATCATTGTTCATTTCAGTTTTTAACACACTTTGCTTATACTCAGTATACAGTGGAGTCTGTACAGTTAAACCTTACTTTGGACCTTTTCTGTCTAAGGATTATATGTCTCCTCAGCTAAAATCTGCGTTAGAGTTAATGGGTGATTGTCCTGTTCTCAGAGACATGAACTTGCTGTGCTGTTCATCTGAGTTTCATGTCTGAATATCACATCTGGATAGTGATCTACACTTTGATGTGCAAGACTTTTTCACATATATGAGAAAACGGCAGCTGAATCTTTAAAATGAATCACTGTTGTTTCAGAAAGAAATCCACTTGGGACAAAGAGGTTAAAAGAAAGTAAAAAGAATTTTGGCAGTATGAAAGCTGAAGGTGTGCTTTTGCATTTTAAGTATTAATCAGGTAGATAAGGAAAATGTGCATCTACGTGACATTTTGTGTAATTTTAATTTCTTTCTAAGTATTTTTGAAAGACTCTAAAACCCAACCTTGTTTTATCGGTTTAACTGAGATTCCAGTAAAACTAGTTTTGCTGTATCAACCCTACTGCTGTATTTCAATATATAGTCTCATTTACAGCAATTCAGATTGCCACTTTGTGAGGATTAAATGATGACAGCATGATGAAAGGCAAGCTCATGGGTTCATATACTTCTACACAGTTCCTTCATTCATTTTACAAGTGTGACTATTGTCAAATCCCTTAATCTGGTTAACTGTTTAATGGGATTGAATTACTTCAGCATCACACAGAAATGTTTGCCTGTGATCTGGGCCATCTTTCTGCCAGTCAAATAACATGTTTATTTTTGTGGAAACTTTCCAGCTCTGGAATGCCGAACGCTGTATGCCTGCTAAGGTTTTCAATGGCAGCTAATGATCTAAGGCAACATTTAACACAGCCGTATCTTCAGAAACCTGTATAAACTCAGCACTACTCTTTTACAGTTGTACAGCTTAAGCTAAATTCAAATTCCCAGTTTATACCACTGTTTCTGCTTAAATCTGCCCTTGCAGCGGCCCATTCATTTGTTTTCAGACAAGAATTTGAATAGCTGTGTAGTGAATCAACTGGAAAACTTCAAAGATTAAAAAAAAAAAGAAAAAATAATCCAGGTTATTTTTCAGTCTGTTGGGTTCCTTCATGATTTCACCCTGTGTCTGCACAGACAACTTGATAGCATATTGCAGGGAGTAATGAGAGGAAAGAAATGAGTGATAAGGTTCAGGAATGACATAAACTGATCCTTTTGCTCAAAAATACATGTTGAGCCATAGCCTATGTCCCATTTAAATCTATGGGACCTAAATAGATGCCTCAAGTTTTCTGAAGCAAGGCTTAAAGTAGTTAAATCACAGGCAATTAAAAAGAAGCATGGTGATTTTTTAAACCAATTGAGTTGAAATTTGGTGGTGTCTCTCAATGAAGCAGAAGGAGTCTGTGTTATCAGTGTGCAAGGCAGACCTGGAGAAACCATGCAGAACATGAGAAAGTCAAATGGTCTTCTTTGACTGTGGTTCAAACTATGAAAAATGTTCCCACTTGTTGCTAACACTTCTACAGGAAGTGTAGACAGAAAGTCTGTAGATTTTCAGAAAAAAAAGGCTCCTGAGGAGTACAAAGATTAAGTACAAATATTGCATATGCTTCTGTCAGTTGATTACATTATCTAGTATGCATGACAGAGTTTAGATGGTAGACCTGACTAGTTTTAAATAAGGATTTAACTCATAGCTGTTTCATACCATTAGTGACTCCAAAGGAAATTGTATCAATCTAGTTTTAGGAATGCTTTTTCAGACATAATGACAGAAGTTTGCTTTAAAATTGGATTCATGTCCCTTTGCATGATCACTTTTCATCTCCCTTTTTAAAACTGAGCAATTTATTCCAGAACATTGCAGTAGCAGTCAGCGTCTTGAAATACTGCCTCTGGAAGGCAGCATCTAACATCTTCTTGGGAGGAAGGTGGATATTTTATGGTGTATTTTAATTTTTTGGCTGGATGGAGTTGCTACTTTTCATCAAAGAACTATAGCTAATGTGAAAACTTATTACATTTTGATTTTATTCTATGAAATTTTATTCTTTAGACTACTGATGTCAACATTTTTATTTTGCAAAAGGAAATGTGGCTCTAGTAGATGTTTTACAATCCAGCCCTGTGGGATTGAGCTGTGCTTGGAAGGAATGCCTATAGTACTGGCCTCTTACAGAACCATCAAAACCTACAGTTTTCAAAAATCAATTTCTATCAGTAAATCTATGTATACTACGAAGTAGAAATACCTATTGATTTTAACAATGAATCTCCAAAGAGATTCTTGGAAAATCTGTGCTGTTTTAATGGCCTGTATTTTATAGACAAGAGTAACACCATTTTTGGAGAAAAGAGATTTCAAGGTAGAACTGGCAAGTACTTCAGCATACCAATTCTTACTACAAACACATACTATTTGCTGAAGCAACAGTTACTCCTTTGAGCATCAACTCTGTGTTCCAGTGGATCTGTTTAGACAGTACCAATTGTGGAACAGAATTGTGCCTCTCTTCTTTGGAATGTGTCCTGAGGCTACAAGGATCCTTTGTCTTCCCAGTGTCTTCCCCCACTAGAGCTTATCACTGCATCGTATCATACTGCCACCTGTACCTCCTAAAGAGCAAATAAGCCATACAGGAAAGGTAGTGAGACATAGAACTCAAGGGAGTGTAAATCTGCAAGGAGGGTAGAACTGCACTACAGCAGAGCAAAGTATTGCGATAGACTCATTGGTGCTGCAGCTTCAGGTTTTACTCAGCAAAACAAAGGCTTGCAGACTTCAGCGTGAGAATTAGCAGGAGCAAAGAAATCACATTTTGGTTTCACAATATCGTACAGTGAAAATCTATGGCTGAAAAGTAACATGCTTACATACATTTCCAAGTAGCAGAAGCATGTGAGAACTAAATGGTTTCACCACCTGACTACTGCTTTCCTGTGTGAAAGGCATATGCATAGTATGTGTGTCAGCTGCTTGCTCTTTCTCTGAAAATAGTGTATTGAACTGCAAAGACATAGATTGCTGTAGGACTAATCCCCCTCTGCCTGTCTCCTTTGTCTGATAGATGTTCAGAGCTGAAGACTGAATGGGGAATGACAAGGTTCAAACAGCCTTTTTATCTGATATGCCAAAAAAGTTTTGAGAATCGCCAAAAAAGGTTTGAGTATCACCAAAAAAAAAAGTGACATACTGGAGAAGAAAAGTATTTCTGTATCTGAAATGCTGAAACAGATCATACAGTTTCCTTTTTGTTTAGGAAACAGAAAGGACAGAATACAAAAAGCAGGATGCAGGGGGTGGGGGGGTGGGGTGTGTGTGTATCATTTGCCATGGCTGCTTCTGCTTTTTGCCAAACTCCACTTAAAAAGAAAAAAACCTTCCCAAAAGTCTGATCAAGTCTGATTATCCTTTTTCCCTTTAAGAAGTGGGATTCAAAAATGATAATATTAACAACAACCACCACCACACCACATCAACACCAATAACAGTAACAGTATTAAAGACTTTTCCCGAAACAAACGTTGGTTTCTTTCTCAATTAGCTGCCTCCCATTGTCTGTCAGACCTTTCTGCATCCCATTGGTAACAGTTAGCTCAGGTAGCCAGACTACGTCAAATTGTTTTCCAATTTTCTCCTTCATTTCTTTGGCACTGACTTCTTCATGGGCTTTTTCTTCTAGTCATCTTTGCACTCCTTCGGTTAGTCAATGGTTCCTACAGTATGTCCACTAAGTAAACCAATTGCATATGGATTACTTAATAGAAAGGGAATCTTTAAATGCTTGCTAAACTAGTAGTCACTTCTGTAACATATTCCTGAGTTACTTCCTGTTTCTTTAGCATAGTAATAAGTTATCTAGTGGCAAAAGTCACTCACTCAGATGTAATTCTTAATTATTATTAAGGAAAGAAACTTTTTATAGTATTATCCTGTGATTTAAGAGAGATTGCCTTAATTTGTTGTCTGTCATCTTTATTTTTTATGTGGTTTAGAATTAGTTCAACTCCAGATCTAATTTACACTTTCAAAGATAATTATCAGTTGCAGAAATTAATTTAAAATACTGCTTGGGGAAAGAATAATGAATTAGATTGGCAATTTGCTACTAGCATTTTAATGTAAATGTTTGGGAATAATTTTTAATATTTAGTATCAACTAAAACTTTATGCATGTGGCCACAGCTGCTTCATTAATTCAGAATATCATCATAATGGGGATAAAATCAAGACATTCCTGCCACAAATAAGTCTGCTCCTCCGCAAGGCGGACCTTAATCTTCTTAACTGTCAGCTGATTCAGGACTATGATAAAAGCCTCAAAATTTTCCAATTCTATTAACAGAAAGCAAGAGTCAGAGCTGTGCAAACCTGCCCAAGTACTATGGCTTGGATCTGGTTATGAAATTTTAAAGAAGTCATACCCTGGTGCTTTTAGTATTTCAAGTTAAAGTTCTCCATTAAGAACTACTGGCTCTTTCAGTGCCTTCTATCATTTCCCTCAAAGTCCCAGAGCAAGTCTGGTAAATTCCCTGTGGCAATTCTTCCCTGGCAGGTTTCTGCTAGGAAATGCCTTATGTTATTTGGGACTATGTTAGGCTGCCCACTGCTGGTGCCTCTTTTATGAATAGTGACAACAAAGTAACGTCTATTGGGTGACTCTCAAAGTGTTGCCTAGGCACCTGGGGGTTTAGGGCCTCCGCAGAGCACTCGGACTTTGCCTGAGACGCCTGCTTGCCTCTCCTGACTGTGCAGAAAGCCTGTGACTGTTCAGAGGGATTTGATATACTGTGCCAGCTAACTGGAAGCATGAAACACAGGGGCATGTCTGAATACGTTACTAAGGTATGCCCACCAGTTACTTCCATGCTGACCAGTTATTTCCATACTTCCCGATTCCCACCACCAAAGGTCTTCTGAGGTGAGTCGCCTAACACAGGAAAAAAAGATCTTTTTGCTTGAAGATGTTAGAACAACTGGCCTGAGAGCAGAAGTCTGAGTTTTAGGTGTTCCTGATTCTTGAATTTTTTGATCCCAGTTCCTGAGAAAGTACAGTAGGCACAAGCTGATTGTTCTACTGTGCCAGACCTGGAATTACTCCTTCCAGCTGAAGATGAGTCACTTTGCAGAATGCAATGCAAAATGCATGAGGTCAGACAGAGAATGAGCAAAAGGGAGGCTGTCCCTATTGTCTGGTAATGAGGTCACTCCTGGAGATGTTGTGCAGGGACAGGTCCTAAACTGTGAGCACTACTCCTAGGGTAATTTATTTGTTTTATCTGAGCACAGACAAAAGATTGTGTGGAGAGACCTGCAGAACTTCCTAGTCCACAAAAGGAGAGCTATTATTTTTGCTTTTTCTCCACAGTTGTCTGACCATGGCTGCTGGCTGCTCTGACTCACTGCTTTCTTCGGGCTCCATGCTTAAGAATCTGCGTATAATCAAGCAGAACTTAGGCACTTTAATGGATGATCTCGATGTAGCCCTTAATTTTTAAACGGATACTTAGGAAAGTGAATAGGATTTCGTGGACCGGTTTCTCAGTAAACCTGTTAATGGAAAAGAGATCCACTTTCAAATCTATCTTTTCAATTGGGCAGAAGATAATGTGTCACTGATCAGAGATGTCAGAAGCTGCATGAAGTGTGAAGCGAAGGTGCACTCAGACTGCATCCAACGGTCATACCAGAAGCCACATACATACGCACAGTTTTGTTTTCTATATTCATCAGCCAACGGGCTGCAATCTTAACAGGAATGAGAAGAATGACGTAGATGAGTCCTGTGTTTCTTTCTGATTCTTCTCACCTCAGTCCTACTAACCAAACCACCTTTCACTCTTTTCAGTTTTTCTGCTGTTGTTATCGATACGGTAAATGCAGCCTGGGGTCACATACAATTCTCAGCTACCAGTGACTGTAAGTGACATAGCTGGGCTGAAAGGAGAAGAGGAAGCACAGGAAGCTTGTCATCCTGTCTGTCTTGACAGTTTGGGTGAAATGGTGATATGGGGAACTTTTACTGATGCAGCAAAACATAAGACCAATTTAAAGGTGAGAAGCAAAGATCTGTGTTGCGTTGCTTATCAACTTATCAGTGTGGAGACTGATAATGCTTCATGTTTTCTTTTGGAACTGATCACTATTCTAACTCCAAAATGTGTGAGTCTATTTCAAAATCAAGGCTGTGCTACACTGCAGTCTTAAGGAAAAGTAACCTGAAGTGCTGGATGAAGCTTACAAGCAGAAGTCAGCGCTGTGTTGCCTGCTAGTCTTCATGCACTTTGATAACCTAACTACATGTTTCCACGAGAACAGACTGTTAAAAAATTAAAAGTCGTACATAAGGGCCAAGTGTTGTACTTTACACACTGCGTAACAGCTGCAGTTGTTTTCTAATTATTGAGTCAGATGGATAGTTTCAATTACATGGACTTTATTGTCAGGAATATTTCAAACTACGATTATACTTCTCTGTTTAAGTAACTTGCAGTTTTATGAAGGCTTACACATTTGACTATTAGGTATCAGTGCTGAAGTACAAATCAAAAGGTATGTGTAACACTGGGTAAAATGCATCTTTTCATAATGCATGCTAATTAGCATTTTTAAGGAACATACTGTAAACCACCATTTTGCTATTAGTATAGTGAGGGCAAGTCATTGTTTAAACATCTTAGGTGATCCAGAAAACTCATAGGTTTCTTACACTTTCACTGCATAGAAAGCCTGAATTTTTCAGATTTTTCTACGGTGCTGTGCAGTAATCAAATGTACAGACTATTCTATTTTGTACCCTGGTTTCATTCACTTCCTTGAATGTGAAATAATACCTAAACAGCTTATGTTGTCCAAAACCAAATCAATCCTCTTCCTGCTGTTCTGCTTCAAGACAGTTAATCACTGTTTAACAAACCTACCAAACTTAAAAGGAGCACTAGATAAACATTTCATTTGGAATCTCTCATTCAGTAGAAAAGTTTTGCAACATTAAAATAAATCAAGATGGAGAAAGCATTCAGTAAGCCTTCACAGTTGTATCCTGTCAATACTAGCCTATTCCCTAAACCAAGGAGGAGGGCTGAACTGGAGGCACAAATACTATACCCTTTAAAAGGTATAGTATTTATATATATATAAAAGGTATATATATAAAAAAATCACTCATTTTAAGCAGGTATTTTTTCATTATAGCACATGACAGTGCTGCACGACTGTGATACAGAGAGCTAGTTTTTCACAGAAAATAAGCAAATGTGGCCTCCGTTTATGAATATCAAATACCCACAAACTCTGCATGTGCAAGCAAACAAGCTGCTGGTTCACCCCCAAAGGTGACAAAGTCACTGTGCAAGACTGGGTGGGGAGCAGACCTCTGTCTCTCCGATTCCCTGCCTGTTCACTGCATACATTGTTTACTATGGGCAGGAGACATATGAATGAATTTCAGTCCAAATGTAATTTGTGCCCTGTATCTCTCAAAGCAATATGATTTTGTTTTTATTGTGGGTAAGAAGGCTGTAAATGAGATAACTCTTCTTTTAGCTATCATGACCTAGATAAGGCCTTTAATGATTAACTAAAAAGAGTAGCTCATGTAAATATCACTGTTTTCCAAATCTGTTTTATTAACACAAAATATTACTGATCATTAAAAAAAAACAATATACGAGCCTCTTAAAGTACTTTGTACAGTAGTGATGGAGGTTTGGTTCAACTCTGCTGAAGCTGATGATTGGCAATCCTCTGTTCAGAACGTTTGTTGGAAAATTGTGAGTTCGTTTTGCAAATAGATAAGCTGAAACTAGCTAAAACAAAGGACATCTGCATTGCTAGTCGTTACGGAAGAGGCATTTCACTGGAAGCTAAATCTGTATTTACTCTGGATTGCACAGTAGAAATCTGTTTCTTTTTATCTGCTATCTCAATTGCACAACAAGAAAAAAATGCCAGTCCATAATGCATCACCCTAAATATTGAACAGCATAATTTATTTTCTCAAACTGAAGCTTGACACATGCATTCATAGTAGAGTATATCACATAAATGTGAATTGGTTCTGGTCTAAAAAGACAACAGAATGGAATACTTTCTAGGGCCAGATATATCTTAGACTTTACCAGTAATTGCAATATTGCCACCAATCATAATAAACCTGTTCAAGAAGGCACTGCACACCATGTAAACCAGTCATTTAGTTTTTAATCCTCCTTCCATCTCAGCCATCTGTTTCTGCTGTCCTTTCAGTATATAAAGCCCTGAGATCAGTACCTTACATAACTCTAAAACTGAACAAGGATGCAGACCACAAATAAAATTCAATATTATATAACAGCAGCTTAATGAAAAAAGCACAAAGCCTTTTGAAACTCCATTCCATATGAAGGACTACTGATCTTCTAACTGAATTGTTATTTTATGTATTAATACCAAATTTAGATTGATTAATCCAAATAGTGGATTACAGACCAGTGTTAATTGTTATGATATTGTTAAAAGTTATTGTTATGAATTGTTAAAAGTTATGATAAAATATATTTTTCTGACCAAAAAAGATGTGTCTTCCTTTTCCTTAGCAATTTCCTCTGTAGTTTCACATTGCGTACTGAGCTTCAAAACTTGATGGCACTGTAGATGCTTAAGGGTCAGAAGTAACAGCAGCAAGAGGAAGCAACAACTGAAGAGAAGAATGGTCCTTACGCATTGGTCTGTGCCATACAGAGGTCTAGGTAACATCAGCCATATTTTATTTTAATTTTTTAGACATGAAATGACTTCTTTGTAGAGGATGGTGAAGTTCTGAAAGGATGTTATAGACATGAAAGAGCAACAGGATTGCGTAGATGATAATTAAGTCCAAGAAACCAGGATAAAGAAGTCAGCTCTGAATTCTACAACTTTTTTTGTGTCAAGTATGTCAATTTAATATACAATAGAATATTAGGCCTGGGGTGTGAGTTGGTAAGAGGCCTTTTCTTTTGTTTATAAAGAAAGAAGGTGAGTTGAATAGAAATAACGGAATGATAAATACATATCCATCTGATGGACAGTGACAAGTAGAACTTGTGTGTATATGCGCTATGGGTATCTTCCAAAAAACACATTTTCAGGACTCCATTAATATGAACAGCTTAATATAGGTATATAACCTTCTGCATAGTTTTCCTCCAGTTTTCCAGTTCCTCTCTCTTGTTCTACTACTCTTCACATAGCATAAAATCCACACCAACCAACACAATGTGCTGGTTTTTTGGTCTATCTGAGAAAACAGTTGTAATGAGTATGGTTGTCTTCACATAGTTAAAATAAAGGGGTAAATTCAAAAGCATTTGCAGAAGTTAGAAGGACAGACTTAACTGACTCTTACTAAGAATTATGGTTCTAAATGCCAGTATTGAACATAATCCTTTAGGAATTAAACTGAGGTGGACCAGCATGTGTGTGCCAGTGACTTTTGTGCATGTAAAGCACTTGTAATGATTGAATTCAGCCACTGGTGATGTGCCCTGTTAACCTGCCACGAGTCTGCAGATACACATCTGCTGACTTCTCAGATAATACATGGCATTTATTACAGACTGAAACATGTGAAAATGCTACAGATCACCTTCATTAAAATTATTGTCTGAGGTGAATTAAATTAATTCAAACTATCCATACGCATAAGGGCATAAGCAAAAGTACAATGAACAGAACATTTACATATCATTCATTATACTGCACAAAGAACAAAGGCTATTTTATGAAAAACATCCCCCTTTAAAACCAGGGTGTCAGGTTTCTCCAGTGCTTCGGAAAGCACCCTTCACTCAATACACTGGGGTGAGGGTTTCAGAACATTTTACCTCGCTTCTGCCAGAAGTTTGGCAGTGCAGTGTACCATAAGAATCCTTCTCTGCAATAAGATTAAAATATATTCAGTGGGCAAATTAAGTAAGAGTGGGAAGTTCTCATTATAAATGTAATCCTACTGACTAAATCTAGAGGAGTGATACGTACACTGCAATTACGTCTTGAATAGGGCATGTTTTGTATATCTGCCTAAATCTCAGTGTGAAATCTAAGGTCTTTAGCATTTTAAACTGTGACACTGATACTGTATTATGAGATTTCTTCTGTTAAAAATCTGAAATAGTCTGTATTTTTAACCCTATGGTCTCACAGACATTAGGATCCCCTCAATCCCATATACCCACTGCCAAGCTAGTGGCAATTACCCCAGTATTGCATGAATTAACCTCTATAAGGCATCCATTTTTGCTTTTCTTTGTCCACTCCTATTCTCATGTTTACTTTGTCCCCTGCTGTGCTCTGGCTCAGTCCCCGGCACAGGAAAGGTTAAAAGGCATTTGGATCATTGAGGACATCTCCATGCAGTGACACACTGTACAGTTAGGCCCTAAAAGAGTCAGCAGGGTATGTAACACTTTGCCTTCTGGAATTTTGAACAGTTTAAAGCATATCAAGAATATTACTTCTTACTGAACAAGAATTTATTCTATTTCATTGTAATTTATTCCATTTTAATTCCATCCTGTTATTCAATAAAAACTTTCAGTTACAGAACTGGTATTGGTGAGATACACTTGTATACATATACATACTCAAAATAATCTATTATTCCTAATGCCATAAGATGTGACCTACTGATCTTCATCTGTAACCTTTGTTTTTTCTTGTTAAGTCCTGCTGCTTGTATTTAGAAATTTAGTCTCTATGAATATAGATGTTTAGCTTACCATAGTGATATTTGTTTAAATGTATCCTACTGAAAGACAGGAGGATAATCTTTAATTAACTAATTATTACTGATTTATTAAATAATGATTGATTATACTTTCAACGTACTAAAATAAAATCTCTTGCAAAAGACTGGTAGATCCCATTTCACAATCATAAACTTAACTGGGAAACCTGAAGCTAATCAATACAAATCATGAAATGTGTTGGACAAATCCCATGAAAAACATGCAAGAAATTTCATTTAATTAGCAGCATATTGATTTTTCCTGGATTTAAGATGCAGAGCCATGCATATAAAGAGTGTAACTTGAGTCCAATAGAAGCAATGAAAGCATGGAGTAGCAAATTAATTCAGTTAGATCTACAACCTCATAATCTTTGCTTTTTGTATACGTGACAAAATCTGAAGGGGTTTTCCTGACACTCAGCCACATGCTTCCTACGTTTTAATAAACAAAATCTAGAGGTATCTGGTAGCGTGTTACTGAATAATTCCATATGCTTTCCTCTATCGGATGAAATAGGTTTGGAAAGTTTTTGATGTAAAATTGTAACATATGAATAACTTCTCAGAAGTGCAATTTTGCAACTATGATTTATTTTCTGGCTAAATTAAGTGACTTTTTTGTTACATATACATGTCTTCCCTTAGAAGTCCTTTGGCACTGCATTTATAATATAAAGGACCAGTTATGCAATCCTCATTTACGTCCACTTCAAAGCTATTACTATGAATTACGTATTATGTGCATCTAATGTGTGTATATATACGAATCAGACCCTGTGTCTGTGACTTCAGTTTAACTACGCCTTGCCAGTTATCAGTAGTTGTGATAGTACTCATAGGGTCGGAAACTCATTCTCTTGGGCAAATTTACCTCCTTCTGCACGCAGAATCTTGGCACAGAAAAGCAGCTGCCACAATGAGTTTGCAAGTTGTCATTAGTGGACAGAGAAATTGTGGGATCTCTTATCTGTTTTAAATCTGACACACATAAAGAAAGACCTTACATGATTCCTTATTAATTTAAATTATTTTGATTTAGAAGTGCAAGTATTAGAACTGTGGAAATCAAAAGACATCTAATGCTGGCTCACTTTTTCATCAGTTAAAATGTGCAAGCTCAATCCTTGAGTCACAGCTAGGTGTTTGTTTTTTTTAAAATGAAACGTTATTTATAATTCACTGGTTGTGTTAAGAGAATTACTATCAACTTGAAATGAAACACCATTCATATCACTGCCTGGAAAATGTGACTCACGGTGAGAGGAACCCCTCTTCTGGTTGAATCATGGAACGCCGCATGTGGAATCACTGTACAGCAAACAGGGAGTTATCCCAGGCTGGTCTCAGTTGTGGGAGAGAGATGGAACTTTTAGTGAGCAATTCATCTCCCTTTGAAGAAGACATTGAACATAACTCAGTTTGCATGTCTGCTTATTCACACTGACTATAAGGGACTCTAAAGAGCCTTGACAAAATAGATACCTGCATCCTAGGTGTGTAAAGCAGGTAAGAAAAGTGCCATGTAAGAAGTCTGTTGTGACATGGAAAGGTCCCACCTCCTACCCCCTGACTGGTCAGCAAAAGGAACAATCAGCATGCTGTGGCATACGTGGCTGATATTGAAGATCAGGTATGCCATTGGTGCTTATGAGCTTCTTTTGACAGTTTCAAAAAGGGCTTCCTGCGGATATACTGAATAGAAAGACCATATTTTGATCATTTTGATCATCAACTTCCACATATTTACATTGAAAAATCATTGCAAGTTTTAAGGCCACCATGGTTGCTACTGCTTCTAAAAATTTGAACATTTGATTCCTGTGCTGCTTCACTTCTCAATTCCACAGTTTCTTACTTTTTGCTAATGCGTTTTCTCCCACATTTATGCCTCAGGCTGAATTCTTAGAATAGTAAATGGGAGAATTTTGCTCTTGCTATTTTAGTCACTTTGCTTTACCAAACCTCTTTTCACGTTTCCCTTATCGTTTTCCCCGTATCTTCTGCAGTAGTTCCCTTTTGCTACACTTTTGCTTTCTGTGATCTTCCCTTTCCTCAGTTAAGAGTCTTCTCAAAGACACTCTTCCAGGAAGCTCAGGAACATAAAGCCCTCCATCTGAAGTGTCCGTTTCTAGTTTAGCTTTGATGTGCTTTAGCGACACTGTGCCTTCCAGTCACCTAGTTTATTACACTGGTGATGAGCTCTTGCTGAGATTGCCAGCTGAGCCATCTGGGTGATGTGATTGGGCTCTACCTGTCTGGTGTTCTTTCTCTGTATACTCCATGACACGAACTCTGAGAACAGCAGGACCAGGAGAATTTCTCAGCAGGAAAGATCTGCACAAGCTGCATTCCAAACACTCCCCAGAAGAATTCAGAAAGTTTAGTACCATCGGAAAGGGTTTTCAGTCCTTCTGTGAAGAGCAGGAAGAGTGTTTGTAATGCATATCTTCTTTCCTGGCATAGCACTCCAGTGCAACATGTTTTACTGGGATTTTATATGCCGCAAGAAAGCACCTATGCATACTTCCACGCTTATGCCATGAAATTTGTTGCTATGGAAATATCAAAACCAGTCTGTGACTAAGAATGAGCAAACCCATTCAGGCAAAATAGTATTCAGCCTCATTTCCATTCAACAGTCAAAATGAATTGTAGCCATTTTCATGCTTTATAGTGGCTTAGTATCTTTCCTATATCATTAAAGTCTTTTAGCCACTTACATCCAATGCACGCAAGCCCCAGTTCAATGCATAATTTGGGCACAGCAATTCCAGCAGCACCTCTGAGAAATTAGATTAAACTAAATTAGATTAAATTATCCTTACTATTCTTTGCCTTCTCTTGCTTCCTTTAGATTTCTTGGCACAGAGGCATTTTCTAGATTAGTTGCAGCACTGACTACACCACCTTCCTTCTAAACATTAAATCTTCAAATGATTTATTGCTTCTGATATGCAGAATGCACTCTGGGGACTAACTGAATGGAAATCTTCCTGTCGAGGGGAATTAAGAAGGGCAACAGTGACTTCCAGCAGAGTGTGTCTTGGGTCCTGCTGCCTGAGCAGCTTCTCCTGTGGCAGAAAAGAAGCTGACCTGAGGCAAACAACTGTGGAAGAGCACGTAAGGCAGGCTCACTGTGTGCTCACAGGCATGCGTACCTTCTCTTCCAGATATCACATTTTCTTTTACTGTCAGGGATTTCGTTATGTTATAGGCTTTCTAAAGTTTGTCCCTTGGAGCCAAAGAGAGGGCCATATTTTCCAGGGTCTCTGTCTGGTTAAGTTAACAGATTTCTGAATGACTGTGTTGTATGACACAAAAATCCCACTATTAGAAACAGGTGTAACATCTATCAATAACTGAAATGTCTCTTGGAGAGTAATTTGAAACCAATGCCCTAAATTACCTCTTAAATGAATACATTAACATAGGATTATGATTATAATAATAACAGATTACTGATCTAAGCATTTATCTGTCTCCCTTTCCTATTTATTTAATCACCATGAATTTAAGTATGACTGCAGAACATTCTTAACTAAGGATGCTTTTCTGTTTATAGAATAGACTTAAAGATTTAACCCTCTGTTCCCTGAGAAGCCCTACACAAAAATGCTCAGAATACATGATGAGTTCCCAGGGGAGTAAAATTCTACAGAACTGCCAAGACTGGATCTTCTAGAGGTAAATATGGATATTATGTGAGGCTAGATGAAAAAAACTAACAATGTTAACACACTCCAGAGCCTATGGACAAAAACTATTAAACATGACAAAGCTGCACTTCTCCTCAAAATAGGTGAAGTACTGTTTTTCCTTGGGTTAAATACCTGTTATACCCTTGAGAAGACAAGAGGTATTTTGAAAATTCTGGAAATGTTAAGTTTTAAGTTTAAATGATAAATTGCCGGTTTAGTTAAATGTCTGTATACTTTGATGGAGAGTCAAAGAAAATGCTCTTTCAGTCTGCCAACACACTGTAGAGAATGTAACAACCTGGAAAATTACACAGTGTAAGAACACATGGATTAACATGATGTAAAAAATATGAGGTCAAATAAGGTATGCTCCCATAAAGATGTCCAAGACCACACTGCCATAATAATAACCAGAAGTGCTGCAGGGTAAAATTTTCAAGTGTTCACTTAACTTACAATGCCAGTCCTGTTTTCAAGTTTGTGTTTCTTTTGAAATAATAGTGTCTTTTACAAAGGAATTATTTTTCTCTTACACACTTGCAAAGGTTAGAGCAATAGAATTTGCCATCCTGAATCAGAAAAGTAAGTTTTGAAAGTTTCTCGTAATTGCCTAAGGGCTTGTAATGCGAAGACTTTGCCTCGGTACAGCTACAGAACTGCATGTCCCAAATAAAGGATCGATGCATTCCTCATACCATTTTTTTCCATTACATTTCACTGCAAAAAGTTACTAATGAAGGTAATCATGACATGGGCACACACTGGTATATGTGGAAAAAACCACAGTTTGGGAAAGAACTTAAACCAGGATAATAAGAGAGAAGCCAGAAAGCTAGCAAGATACAATACCAAAAGTCACCAATTTGAGTCACCACATGACTCAAGTCCTCTTTAATAAAACAGATATAAGGATATGAAACAATATAACATTATTATTATAAAAGGCAGTTTTCAGTGAGACTTTTTATAAATAAATATTAAATTTAGAAACCCAAGATGGTTTCACAGAGGAATTTTAGTCATATTAATTACTCTTACCTGTTATAGTTGCTTTGTTAATAGATGGTTGGTTACACATTGGTGATCGTCTGTTTAAAAGAAAAGAAAAAAAAAGTATAAGCCTGATAAACTCCCAGATGACTGAATCCTTGAACAATACAATAGAAAATACATTTCCTTGGGAAAGGAATACTCTGGCATTGCCAAAGAAAAATTTCACTTTGAACAGATATTTCTAGTGTAGAAGGGAATTCACAACTGACCCTGAAATATCTTTGCATATTGCGGACTCCAAGAGAGGAATATTTCAGGAATTTACAAGTTCATTAAAAACCTGCCTAATTACACCTAGAGCTTACACCTAGCCTGAAGTTTGGTTTATATACATAGTTATCATTATTCTAACATGGCCTGCACTACCTACGTTCTCTGACCTGAAATACTTTTTTTAAAAAAAAACAATTGTCACTCTATTATTTTGCATATACATTTCACATACTATTTTGTGTATACCTTTGACAATAATCTCTAGGGCAAACAGCTCAGTGGGCTGCTTTGGCCATAGAAAAAAGCTAGAAGTTGCTGGTCTGACATGGCTGCATAGGCATGTGTGAATGACTGCAAGCAGGGACCACACAGGGTCCGCATATTCCAGTGAAGGGGGTTGGAAATATCTCTTTGTGGCACTGCATAAGCAATGGTAGGCAGCTGTCTTTGGAATGCTACTGACTTGTAAGTTTTAGAGACACACACTTTGGGTGAGGGAAATGACTCCACTACAAAATTCGCCAGTGTCATTGACGTAAATGTTAACTGTGACGCTGTAACACGACTGGAGAAAGATCATATTTATAATGTCTCATTTACAATCATGAACTAATCTGGATAAGTGGGATGTCATTATCTTGGATGAGTTAGGCAGAGTTGTAGGTTCAGATCATGCAAGTAGTTCACAATGAGTGTAGCTGTCTGCTCACTTTGGTTCATTTGCAAGACTCAGACCCTGCTTCCATGATCATCTTTGAATGATCTTTGACATATGACTAATTTATTGAAAATCATGTAAATCGCACAAAAACACTCCAAGTTTATGCAAGGACAGTAAGGCAAGAGCAATCAGTACGCAAGGGGTCTGTTGTCTCAGCTATCAACTTCAAGGGATTATTAAACTCATTACTCATCACACGTTTTATGCAGATTTGGCGACACAGACTGAAATCTGTAACATCTGATTGTTATTTCTGGTTTACATTTAAAAATACTACTTCACAAGTTTAGTGGCCAAAAATTGACACTTACTTGCTGGGTGCCCGATCTTGTAAATTGGTTAATGCAGCAAAGTTATTCCGTACAGTACGCAGGCTGGCCAGCACCTGGAACAGACAAAAAGGTTTCAGTCTAAATTTCTGCACAGGTGAGACAACTGATTTACCTTCGCTCCACTGTGCTGAAACAAAAAGAAAAGAACATTGCAAAACAACTGTAAAAGGTTTCCAGGGTTGGTTTGTGAGAAGCCTTTGACCATTATTTAACAATAACATGTCTGTAATACAAGTGCAATAGTTTATTTCTTTTTTTTCCTCATAAACAACTCATTATTTGTTTAAAGACAGACTTACTTGAAGAGTAGGAAAGTTTTTCACAGAATACTACTTAGTTCTCTAAAATGACCATAAAAGCATTCATGTTTCAAAGATAATAGCCCATTCAAGCCTAATATTTCATGCATAAGAAATGATTACAGAACTTTCCATTTGCAGTTCAGCCCCCACAAACCTCAAAGGACAAAGGGAATGGGATTGTCTAGACTGCCAGGAAAAATAAAAGTGGCTCCTCTAAGGGGCACAATTGATGTGGGGCAGTGCAGAAGGCCAGAATAAGAAGAAGGTGTCACCTGAGCAGGTGGGAAATGTCTACAGGCTCTTACGAGCTTTGTGCATTGGGAAAGATGACATAAATGAACTACTTCGTTTCTGGACTTAATTCCATCCAAGACAGCAGCTAGTGGAGGCATTAGAGAAGAGTCTTCTTGTAAGTGTACCAAGTAAGGAGAGTAAGGTACACCTCTCTGACTAAGAAGAGGCAGTTCAGCCAATGTCAGAGAGGAACCAGACTTGTTTGGAACCAGACTGGGAACAGGGAGAAGAAGCAACACTCATCATTGGTGTGCCTTTGCAGGAGTTGCCCGTTGTCCAAGGAATAACAAAGGTGGATATGGGAATTTGGGTTCCAGAGGTCCAAGTTGAGCCTCTTAAACTTATACATGAGGTAAGATGAGGGTAGGAGGCTGAAGGGAAAAGAAGGATTTAATGAAAGCTTGTAACAGACACCAAATATTCAGGAGGTAATAATGACTGGCAGTGTTCAAGCTACTGTAGGTAGTGAGTTAAGATAATAAAACCGAAAATACATTTGTTGCCTAATCAGACAGTACTAATTTAATTACGCTTTCCTTTCCAAAGATCAGGAGGCAAACTCACATATTTTACATTCACCACGGAATAGAAATAATTATATATGTGCCATCAAATTTGCATGCCCAGGGTACAGTGACACTAATAAATGTTGTATTTAGATATTGGATATACACAGACAGAAATCAGGCATGAACTGAGCAGAAAGGGAAAAAAGATCTCGGCATTCAAAAGTTCAAAAATGAATACATAAAATACAAAGAAAAACTACTGAAGTATGAAAATATTGTAAAAGGAAAGGATGAGTTGAAGGTGGAAGAAGGAAAGCATAAGCAGAAAAAAGTTGGGCCTGTTAAGGTATGACACATATTTTAGTGGCTGCAGTTCATTTCCCGTTCTCTTTGGTCAGTCTGCCTGGGTTCAGTTTAGGTGTGCCAGGGTGCGGAGACAGCATCAGAGACACATATCTGTGTGGCTCCCAGAGATGTCTCAGGCCATGAAAAAATGTAGTTGGTCTTCTTGGCTGCAAGTTCCTACTCAGCAAGTGCTGGACTCAAATTGGCTGTATATTCAGGTGCAGTGAGAACTGGGAGCACGTACAGAGGTAGCTAAGTGACTCCTCGGTCAGTGATCTCAGGTCCAGCCATGCTCCTTCGCTCTGCCGCTGGTGGACTGAAGGGAATGACTGTACCTGCTGCGCAGGGCTGAGCTTCAGAAGGGTTAGTAGGCTAGGCACGATGCCAGGTGAAAACATGAACCTGGCTGAGGTATGCACTGGATCTGAAATAACAGGACATTTAGCACCTGGGGTGCTGGGGGAAGACGCGTGCAGAGCTGCAAGGTTGCTCAGGGCCAGTTACGAATGGAGGCTAACGAGCCTTGCTGGGCCCACGCTCCAGTCCCTGCAGGGCTGCGACGGAGTCTCTTTACTGTGCCCACCGCTATGTACATTGACTGGATTTTTCCGCTGTCTAAGATATCATGAATCTCTCCTTTTTCAGAAAGCAGAGACTTGACTGTTTGGTCTGTATGTCCTTCTGTTTGTTCTTCTGACGGGTGAGGTAACTGTTCTGTAGGTCCAAGGGTGAAATGTCCAGTATCTGCCCAGTGTCACAGCTGCTTTAGCATACGTGCACATACGTTGACAATGTCTGCACGTGCAAGGCGTCCCCACATACATAACAATGAATGTAAAAGTGACAACAAAAACTTTGGCCGTTGGCTACAGTGGAGCTAGACAAATTGATTTATTGTATATTGCATTTACTGTATAATGATTTATTGTATATAAACAACTTGGGTTTTTGTATATACATTTATAAATTTATAAGTCTATTATATTATCATACAAAAACATAAAATAATATTTCAATTTTTCATTATAATTTGCTTTAAGTGACAGTTTCTCTGTCCACAGAAGTTCCACTTCTGCTTAATGTTTCTAGAGTTAGATTTGTGAGCAAAAAGCAACCAGTCACCAGCAAAACTCTTTAGGTTTAATCCTTAAGTAAATAATATTATTTGCAAATTCAAGTTATGTACAAAGAGTTGCAAGTGAACTAAAAAATCAAAAATTTTGATGATAAAAATCCTATGGAATTAGTCCTCAAATTTCAAATCACTCAATTTTATTTTGAAAAGCAAAATTCTACGAGTAATTAAATTAAAGCAGTTGCTAGGCTATAGGGAAGTGCAACTAATAATATCCTTGTGATTGATAAGTTTCTTAATTTTAGTTGACAAAATTCCATTCGGGTAACAATAGTAGATTATCTTGTCCTGGGGTAGACGCTACATGGGGGACACAGCATGCCAACCTGCCTCCAGTTAACAAATGCAGCTGCGCTACCATGGTGATGTGCTGAACAGAACCTGAAATGCTCAGATTAGAACTATTACTACCAGGTGGCTCACGATCAGATGAAACAAGACTCCTGATCAATTGAAGAGAAAACGGATGGTTTGAAGTAACTGGAACGTGTTCCACAGGCTATTCTCTACTGCCACCAGGAAGCACCGAATGGATTTAAAAGGTGCTTTTGCTGTTTGCAACACAAAAATGCATCTGTGATGCATGTGATGAAATACTGCTGTAAGAAGATATTAAAAGGGTAGTTTGTACAATGCGTAGACATTGTACTGGCAGATGGGATCCAATTTCTGAAGTCCTGAGTGAGGTCCTAATACTGCTAACGTAACACAAAGGGACAGGCCTTGTGCTTAGCTGCAGGTGCAGCCTGTGAGCAGGCCCCACTGGGAGATGGGATTTTGCATATTCAAATAATTTTTAGATAAGGGCTATGTTTTCCCTAAGAGTGTAACCAGATGTCACCCCCCCTTTATGAGGCACCCTCTCAACTGCATCTCAGTTTCCCCTGTGTCAGGGAATGTGACATACGATAACTCATCCTTTGAGTGCTCCTTCTCCTGTTCAATGCAAATGCAAACAGGTTGATTTAAACCAGTGCTAACAGGGTTTTGCACCGAAATACTAAAATCTCTCAAATAATCAATTACAGCACCTTGGTTCAAGTAGCAATAGCATTCAACTGCTGTTACTCTAATTGTTGAAGCACAACCATGAACGCCAACAAGAATATGAAACTGCCCTTAAAACACATAGGGTGTTTTGTCACAGGAAAAAAATATCCATAAATGCAGTGTAATATTTGCTGCTTTTCTAGGTATACTATAACCTACCTTATGTATGTGGCATAATTTGTAATAAAAATGCAGATGACAATGAACATTAACTCAACTATAGTAAATATTACTGGATTGTTTGACTACCAGACAATTCGTATTTTTTCTGTACTCAAGAGTTAGGGTTTTTCTGTTTCCTGAGGAACTAAACCCAGAAGTGGTTTTGCTTTTTTTTTTTCTTCTTTTTCCTGTAATTTCTTCTCTTCCATTATTGTTGAAGTATATGTACCCTTTGAGAGATCATAGAATCACAGAATCATAGAATGTTTGGGGTTGGAAGGGACCTCATAGGTCATCCAGTTCCATCCCCCCTGCCACGGGCAGGGACATCTTCCACTAGACCAGGGTGCTCAAAGCCCAAGCCAGCCTGGCCTTGAACACTGCCAGGGAGGGGGCAGTCACAGCTTCTCTGGGCAGCCTGTGCCAGTGCCTCACCACACTCATAGTAAAGAATTTCTTCTTTATATCTAATCTACATCTACCCTCTTTTATCTTTAAAGCCATTCCCCCTTGTCCTATCACTACACACCCTTGTAAAAAGTCCCTCTCCAGCCTTCTTGTAGACCACCTTCAGGTACTGTCTGGAGCCTTCACTAAGGAGCCTACAATAAGGTCTGTCTGGAGCCTTCTCTTCTCCGGATCTTAAAGTGCTCTTAGAAAAGGCCCTGTCTTCATCTTTTCTCTGCTAATAAAAGACGAAGGATTCTTCATATTAAGGATTTGATCAGCCAGTGTCTTATAAACACTCTACCTGTTTAGAATATAATTAAATATATAATAACCTATTAAACGAATATTTTCTTAACAGCCTATCATTAGACCAAAGCAACCTGCATATTCCAAGTTGGATGCCTTATTCTTATTTGAGACTGCTGTGTGACTCAACCTTTCTCTTTCCATTCACCCTCAATCACATATGACTTACAGATTTATTTTTTCCCCCTGTAGTTACACAGAATTAACTTTCTTCCCTATCTATTACAGGGTAAAACATATCACCATGAATTCAAGCAATATCAATGTTAACTTTTCATACATGGTAAGACAGCTCTTTTTGCTAAAAAATTGCGGAGTTTAGATCTAAATTACATTGAATTTTGAGCTGATATTTTATTAAACAGAATCTGAATGGGAAAATCAAACACATAGAGATGGTTTTGTAAAGGAACATAAGTATTGTGGGTAAAACTTACCTAGCATCTAAAAATTACCTTGTATTCAATGCATAAAAGATGTTCAAAAGGAGGAATTATAAAAAGCAGGAGAATAACAGAGAGCACAGATTTGTCTTCATCATTACTGCTACGGTATTTGAAAAGAGAAGTCAAAGGTGTTTATAGTGTTGTTGCACTTCAGCTTTTCACGTAATCAAATAGCATTAAAAATTAGAGGCATACGTAACAAGAGTGGCAGTTTTATGACTTTCTGTTTAGACAGTTTTTCCCCATTTCAAGCCAAGATATCTTGTATAATATTAACAATGGAAAACAACTGGTTTGGCCATTTGGCCCTTAAATTGCTAGATCATGTGAGAAATATGGCAAAATTGTGCCTACCTGAGCAAATGGTGTCACAATCAAGTCATCTCCATGTCTGAAAAAATGAGCAGAGTTGCAAGTTAGGTATTACTGAAAACTTGTCTCACTGCTTTACAGAAAAAAAATCAGGTTTTACAACGCACTGTAGGTAACTCCAGTTTTATTCTTCTACAGTTACTCACTACCACTGCTTTACACATTCTCTGAAAAGTAAATACCAGCTTAGTTACTGCCCAACTGCCTGGCATGTCTGTGGGATGACTGGCGAACCAGCCGGTTTCTGCGCTGCGGGCTGGGCAGGTGACTGACCACCCAGGACTGATCTGCAGAGATTTCATCCCAAAGGATGGAGGTGAGAATACCAAAAGTGACCCCGTTCGGGGTTACCAGCAGGTTTGTGAGCTCTGGACGGGCGAGTAACTGCAGATGGCTGGGCAGCGCATCGCAGACAAGTGAAAACCTAGTAAAACTTTCAAGCTGACTCACACTTCTGTAGCTACCTGACCGAGTGTGTGCTGTTGCCGTGGCAACCTCACCCACACCATAGGGTGACGTGTGGGCAAGGTGCCGGGATGACGCGCTGTAGGGGAGCAGGGAGGAAGGGAAAGAGGGGTTCCTTCGCTTTGGCATGGAAAGCTGCCACTTGAAAACATTCCCAAAAAATACAGTCTTGTAAATACAGGTAGGCTGAAGGGCTGTTGAGCTTCAGAGCAGCATCCGGTAGCACTGAGAGTATGGAGTCAGACCTCTCCAGGGGACCACAGGGACAGGGAAAACCTGGAGTTTTCAATTATCATGTCTAGTATATGGCAGCAATCAAGATGAAAAGAAATTTTCCAAAGACAAAAATCCAGTACGACTCCGTTTTAATTCCCCTGTATTTTCCTGCAGTGAATTTATTGTGGTGAGTTACAAGTTGCAGCTTTCAGCAGAAATTACCATTGCTTTGGTGCTATTTTAATGTTATTTAAGCATAAAATATGGGTATTTATCAATGGATTTGAAGTCCAAGAAAATCTAATCAGAAAAAGCCTTTCTGATAAATGGAGAAATGTGATTTGCGTTTGAGTTGCTTCAGCATCTTTCTTATTATTTATATACTGTCCACAAGACAATAATGTTTTTGCAGGTATTTCAAGAACCTAAGAAAAACACAGTAAGTACGACTAGAGAGCCTGTAAGAATGAAACAAAACTCCCCAATATTCAAAACTATCACAATGCTTAACATCTGTGTAGCTGCTTTTATTACTATCTCTTTTACTCCTGTTAGGTGAAATAGAGAAATGGATTTTTGCAGACCATGTGGAAGAAGTCTGCACTTTTAACAAGCTGTCTGCAGGAGTGATTGGAATAAGGTGTTGCTTCAGGTGAAGTCACAGTACCAGCCTGGCTGGAAAGAGTGTAAGCCTGATTCTCGCACCAAGCCAGAAGAAACATGGCACCATGGGAGGAACTCAGAGGCTCTAATTGCCCAGTGAAGCCAAATCAAACCAGTTACTATAGACATCATGAATCAGCCTACGGCCTTAACAAGGGTGAGTTAAGGGTTAGTTAACATGGGTGACCAGCTGAGTTTAGTACCTCTTCACATTTTCACAGGGTCATGAAAACATCAGGAAATGTCCTGGACTATCATTTCTGATCAGGATTGCTTAATGAGTTATACAGCTACACAAAGGCTTCAGCCACATCCCCCTTTTCCTTTTCTCTCCTCTTCTCCACTTAAACAGTCATAGTGTGAACATGGACACTACCTCACTTCCAGAAAAATTATGCTCTTTGTCTTCAAATTCTGTGAAATCTTATTATCTGCTGTGTGACAGCTGCCTTACCTGTTCCTCAGTAAAATCTGTTTATTTTTTCCCTTTTATAAAGAATATTTTTAGTATTTGCATATAGCTACTCCATTTTCTCTTCTGTTTTGACACTTTAAAGAGGCACAGCTGTCTAGAGCAAGGAATCCTGCATTAGTCATCTGAAGGACTTCTGCAAAGATGAAAAAGCCTAAAGCCTCAAGTAAATTATTTGCCAGTCTTTCTCATGCCTACCCACCTTATCTGTTACTCAGGTTGTTTAGACAGAAAGCAAACAAAAGGTTGAGCAAATTCTTAGAAATGAGCATGTTTTCTGAGCGATCAAATTCTGCACAGAAACTGTATCTAAAATCAATATGCACACCCATTTTTTACTGACTTCGTCTAATTCCCACATTTGAAAATTATGAAGGGGCAGAATCCTGAAGATCAAAATTTTACAAGTAGCAGTAGCACTGGACAAACAATGAAATATTAACTTGTTTCTACTTGTAAATAAGCCAGATAGAGTAGAACTAGTTCCTTCTAGCATCACAAGCATCTGTCAGTGGCAAACAGTCTGAATAAGCATACGACACAAATGCACAAAATAATCATCAGCACTTCAAATGCCCAGGCAACTGCTACAACATAGATATTAACTGTCAAAGTGCAGACTGGCAAAACTACAAAAATAGGATAGTTCTTCTCACCATCTCCTGTGAGCTTCCTTACTGGAGGTGGTACTTACTTGCTCTTCTTCCCATTCAGTGCCCTTGTTTGCCACTCCTTGAATGCTGAGGCACTTCTAAGAGGCTTTCTGTCTCTGGGCTTTCTGCCCTGGAGGTTTTTGTCTTTTCTATAAAATAGCATGACCCCACTCCTCTAATTTTCAAACTTCATTCTTCTTGAGCTCTTGCTGGACTACATTTCATCGGAGAACACTGATGAAATACTGTAGCTTGTTATTTTTTTGAGGCAGCATTATTAAATATTAATTTAACGCACTGAAATCAAGTCAGGACTTGATTTTCACTTTTCAAATGCTCCTTGTGTCAAAAGCGACGGTTCCACAAATTATCATTATTTTGGTGAAAGCGTCGTATTGAAAGTGCAGATAGCCACAGCTTTCTCAAAGCAGTTTAGCATGCACCAGAACCACTTGAACGGAAAAGCAATTGCATAGTGTGGCGAGTAATCTTTAATCCACATTGAGTCAGGAGATCTGGAAAAGGTGAGAGTGCTCAAACAGGGAGCTGACATGTCTAAAGCAGCTGTGTTATTTTTTGTACAGAAGATCAAGAATATATGACTCAATCAAAGTGCCATTGATCCACAGTGTACTGCAGCATAGTAAACACTACAATGTAAGGGTATCCTGCTGCTTTCTTTTCAGATGATACGGAAGCTGATAGATGATTCTGTCTGGATTCTGGACAGGATAGTGCCACACATCTACATACAGAAGCAGCAACAGGCAGTGTAAAGCCTGTGCAATACATCACAAGCTTCTAAATATAGACAGAGCTATTAACCTTTAAGGTTAGACGAAATAGTTCACATCAGTGTTAGACTCTGTTAACTAGAATGCCTGGCATACTTGTTCACATCTTAATTTTTCAAAGGAAAAACAGATTTGAAAGCAGAATAATTTCCACATAGCACCAAAATTTAAAATTATGAAATCCACCATCACCAAAAAGGACTGCTAAAGCACACAACAGTCCACATGAGATGAATCACTGTTACATCAAACACAGGCCGAATTCCCATTAGCAGACCAAAGATTACATAACACATTGCAAGTTATTTACCATGTTAAAGTGATGGAGCCTGGCCTTCTGCAAATTTTCTGGGTTTTTCCTGCTAACCTTTCCTATGGGACATACTTGAACTCACCCCATATCACCTGTGATTGTCCCCACCTTGGAAAAGAGATAGAAGTGCTATGCCAAGTCAGAAGTTAGATGAACTTGTTCAATTGACTGTTGCCAAATAAAACGTAGAAAAAAATTGCTTCCTTTCCTCAAGACTGGCATTAATTTGTCTCTTCTATCCCAATTACAGGAAAGTAATTAACTTTCCCCCCCCTTAAAAAGGAACTTAGAGATGCATCCATGGACACACAGAGGAGCAGGCAGGAAGATTAACACAAGGATAGACAGCATAACCTTTATTTCTTAATTAAGTTGGGAGAATTTAATATAATCATCTAATAAGAGGACTAGCTAGAGAGACATTCTGCAGACTTGCTAGGATACAGTTAAAAAAGAGAGAGTGGTTTTCCAGTGTGGTCAGAAGAAAGTCAAAATGCCCATCAAGAAGAAGTGAGTCCCAGACCTCAGAGACCACGAGAAATGTGAGTCTGCACTTGCCAGTGTGGAGCTTCGCAGGGAAGCTCCTGAATAAAGTTTGTCTTCATAAAGGCCATAGTAAACTCAGATTAAGACTTTCCAGACACATATGAAGAATACCGAGTGATCTTGAGGACACGTATTGCAGATGGGAGACATAAACAAGGTAAGAGCGAGCTCTGTCTAAATAGAAGGGGGAAAATATACAAAACATATTTACACCAATCTGACGCATACCTTTTCATGGATAAGATATGGTCAAAATAAAATTCCTGGTTAATCTTGATACGATTTTTACAGCATAAATTATAAGACTAGTGGAAAGAATCTTGACGCTTTGTAGCAGCTTAAAGCACGATCATACTAGTTTGCCACACTCCTCCATTTGAATGAAAATCTCACCTCCCCAGCATAAATACTGGCTGAGGATGCTGGACAGGCTTTAAATCCAACTGGCATAGTCTGTGTTGGATTCTCTGGCTAGAAACTTGGGACATAGCCTATTTGAAAGAATAAAGCTGCCAACAGACTTTGAAAAGCCCTGGTGGACAGTGGCTGGCTGGAATCCCTGAGCTGTGCTCCACAGCAAGAACTAAGCCTTTTGTCACACTGTCATAAGAATTGACTCAATTTTTACAGAGTTGTTATTCAGCATTTTTTATTATATTTTCAATATAGAAACATAGCAAACATAAAAGCAAGGGAAAAGTCATACTGTCTACACACAATGTACAAAGTGGGAAAGAAGATGAACAGGAAAGTAGTCTACTTGAACTAGAAAATCTATTGCAGCCTCCTTTTTCAGTGTAAACATCTAAATTTGTATTAAACACGACATCCACTCACTCATGTATACAAGGCTGATTCAAACTTACTGTCCAATAACATGCTATAAATACAGCTTAGATGAGACACTCGTGTTTTGCTTGCACATACACTGGAACACAAATATACCACGTGCAAAACCACAAATGGAGAACAGAGGGTAAGGTGACTGTTTACCCTAATTGCTAGGATTTTTTTTTCTGCCTCAATAACATTTCATAGGTGAAGCCAAATCAACACACAAGAAACATACGAATTAGGTATGCTGCAAATACGTGCACTGCTCAGATTCAGATTTTAGCAGCAATGAGATCTGATTCTAGATTGCAATCTGATACAGTAATGGAAACACCATGTAATGACACTAGCCAGCAGAAGCTGTGCTCTAAGGAGAACAGGAGGCGTGGCTGGCTGCTCCTGGCAGCTTGCGCTTTATTATCGTCTCCATTTGGAGAACCCAAGTGCGTTGGTTCGTAATACTGATTTTGTGGAGTCAGAAATCACAGCGTTCCACGTTAGTTTCTTCTGCAGGAATAATGCTTAAGTCATGTCATCTTCATTTCTAAAGACCTCAAAAACAATTTTCTGGTCCTAATATGAGATAGTCCAGGCCTGGCTCCAAAAGCCAAGGCTGACTGGGGATAAGAGGCACCTCTCAATGCTGTGCCCACGTTATGGGGTGTGACAAAAACTGGCTTACAGCTTTTCCCAGACAGTCAGTGCATTGCCAGTGATTTGCATCTCATTGAAAGGCTGAGTGCCATTTGGGGGATGATCAGGCATCTAAGGCAGGGGCTAGAGACTGTGACACTATGGGCAGGCTGGGCTTTCAGGTTGACAGAGCAAGCAATTCAAATTGTTGATGGAATCATGCGCTACAGAGGAGAGGGTCGTTTTTCCCAGAGCGCTTCTTTATTTCTGGGAACATGTACCTCAAAGGATGTTCACAAAGAGCTACCTGAAACCACTTGTTCTATCATACAGTAGACAGAAATTAGACCCTGAATGAAGCAGACTCTTGTCAACTATTGTCTGAGTGTTTCTGGACACCACATTTTTCTGTAACACCGTGCAGTTATGTCCTCCTGATATTTCTAATACAGCAACAGAGCTTGCTCTAATTAGTCAAAAGTATTTCTGTAATATTGGGAGTTCTGGAGAGTTCAACCTACTTAATTTCAGTTGAGCTTAACCAGATGGAAGAGGATTGGCTCAGAAAAGCCACAGTCTCTGAGAAGTCCATTATCCCAGCCAAAAGAAAGGCTGGTTATTGTAATTCTGCTTGGACTATCTAACTAAGCAAGTTAGACTTAGAAAGACACACCAAAGGGAAAAATCATTTCACCAGCATAAGTAAAGCAAATACTGCTGATGTGTTCCCAGACACCCCAATTAACTTCATGCGGAGCACAAATCAACTTACTTCACTATGGCATGTTGATGAAGAAAACAATACTTGGCTGCCTTACGATCAGCGATCCAAAAGACAGCTCAAAACAAATGTGGATTATTACACATGGCTAATGTGCACCAAGATACACTATGTGCTAATGTACCTGGAGCTTTCCAGGTATAATGGATACTTTGTACAAGAAACTACTTCAATTTTTCATGCCACCTTTTTAGCATATCTGCTCCTGAAGATATACTTTATTATGTTTGAAAGAAGCTTTCGAATCCTTGGAGTCTGCTCTGTTGAAGTCATCAGTGTTAGGTTATGCAAGTTACAATCTTCCAACTGAACTGCATTAGCACCCAAGGCGAGGAGTTCTCTCAAGAATTGGAAAGACAGAATTATTGTATCTATTACAGACTAAAGGACTGGAAAGGAACAGTGAATACCAAAGTGTTTTCAGATCAATATTTTGAGATTTAATCCAGGCAGTATCAAGAAGTACTATCCGGTTATCTGTGTACCTTACATCACCCGCATCACGTCACAGCGCCTGCACTTTTAAGCAGACTAGGAACAAGAGACTACTGAGTGACAAGGGCAGCTAAGAACATCTCAGTGATGATGATCCGAACCGAGACCCATGGAATCCAGAAGCTTCATTGAGGATTGCAGGATGGGCTGGAATCAGAGTCAGCTGACTAACTCAAAGAACAGGAAGTATTCCCGTTTTTCTACATTCCATATAACATGCTATAGGAACACTATCAGGCTTCTGCCATCACCCATGAGAGTAACAGAGCACCTTCAGAACAGTTCAAGGAAGATCAAGGCCTCTGGTGTCAGACCCAGCTAATTCCTTGCTCAGGAAGCTTAAACATTTTCCAGAGAGACTGCACTTGCACATGTGACTTGGGTAATCTGCCTGAGGAAATCATATATGTACTGATGTAGTGGGCCATCATAGAAGGATGCCAGAACGACGTGCAAGGTAGGAAAACACAGGAGAATTGGAGAAATCACTGGTATCATATTGCCCCAAACACCCACCAAGCTTCAATGCTTTAATCCTACCATAATATGGCAGATCATTTAGGTGACGGAAGAATGGTGGACAGCTCTGAGCAACTGGCCTGCATCAAGTCTGACAAAATCATTCAGTCGTAAAGAGAAACAGAGCATGGACTTGCCAGAGTGTTTCACTGACGTAGGTGGTTTTCCTTCTAAAATCAGAAGGGAGTCTGCTGGGGGTCACTGAGGCGATGGCAAAGGAAAAAAAGCTGCTGCAGTGCAGGGATCTGGTTTGTCTGTTGAAGAAGGGGCTGGATTAAGCCAGAGGATGTAGGACTTTGAATGTGAAAAGAGCTGAACTCAATCAGAAGAGTCCAGGGCAATTCAGCAATGCTGTTGTTGGACTGTTCATACAAAAGAAATCATCATTTAGCTCTAAGCAAGGCTGTAAAACAAACAAGCATCAGTGACTAAAGGATAGGTTTGTTTTCTGCTCAGGTTAGAGGAAACGAATGAGTGGGTGGGCACACATGACTGGAAGCAATCAAGTTAGTGCAGCTTAATGAGTTACTATTAATCAGGCGTGATTGTGTTAGTTGACACATGTAAACTCTTAGCTTGTTGCAAATGAAAATAAAATGTATTACCTTGAACTGCTTTTAAGCAGCAGACGTTTGGTCGCTTGCTTGTCCCTGCCCCATATACTTAAGTGCTCAGAATCGATATGACTGTGTTACTTCTGAAGAATATGTGACTTTCCATGTGAATCTCCTACTGATGTAGGCTGAAAGATTTCTTCTCTAAAATGAATGAGAGCAGAGCTGCTGAGAACAGCCCCTACTCAAGGCAACTTCCCAGCCTGAGCGAGCTTGCTCTCAGCCAGCCACAGGACGATTGTCTCAGCTTTGAGGTTTCAAAAAAAGGATTCCCTAACCAAATTCAAAGGCCCCTAGATGTATGTATGTAAGAAGAAACAAGACTTCAAGAAAAACAAGCCAAAGCCTTCAGAACTTCAGACTGTCCATTTTCAGGGAACAAACTCTGCAGCTAACACAGCATGAGCACCACTGCAAGCATACAGAGCGTGGTTTGTGCCCTGAGGGGTGAAACAAGAACTAACGTTCTTCTGGGCTGTGAAATAAATTCAGCCGATGCATGTAGGTGATCACTGAACTGGAAAAAAAGTCTAAGAGGCTTCCCCCAAAACATCCGAGTCCCTCTTCACAAAGTTCCCTTTCTCCACACTGCTCCCATCCTTCAGTATTGCGTGCACACGCACAAAACACACCCATCCTCCCTCCCCTCCACTGCAGGCAGATCCATGTTATCGCAAGCCCAGAGATGAGTGGTGGTGTGATTTAGCTGAAATCCCAGCTAAGAATCGGTTTTGGTACTGTATTTTTAAGAGGTTTAGGAATTCAGTCTGGCTTTGCCTAGCACAGGAACAGTAACTTGCCATTTTGTTTCAAACACCTATTATTTTCATAAGAGGGAAAAAACCCAACCCCTGACACGTGAAAAGTTCTTGAAGGGGAAGTGATGTGTTTAAAAAGTGCAAGATGTTTTTGGAAAATGATTAGGTTATAGCATTCAGACATAAAAGCAATGATGTTTCTGCATTGTCTGAACATAAGATAAAATCTATTTGCATTTCATCAAAAAAAAAACCTGGTTCAACAACCATATAAAGGCATATTAGCACACCTTAAAATGTCCTGAATTAAAAATCAGATCAAAAGAAGCCTTCTCAATGCAAAAATACTCTCTTTTTGTTTACAACATAACTGATTTCCTGATCAACAAATGAAGTTAGCGCAAACTTACTACTGAAATTTAAGCGAACTGCATATTACCAAGTTCTTTGTTTTGCATTCTACTTGTTAAATGTCTCAAGCAAGTAGAAAGGACACAGTGGTCTTTTTTCAAAATGTTTTTGTTTATAACTCAAAAAAAGTTTGTGACTTACTAATCACTTGGCTGAATTTAAGCTGCAAGTTGGAGATTTATTCAATTTAAAAGATCTTAAGAACAAAAAAGCAAAACTCAATGAAGTAAAATATTGGCCTATTTTTCCCCAAGCCATGTAAGTACATTTCTTTCCATGGACAAATAAATGTCTCAAGCAGTTTAATACATTTTTTTCATTAAAAAATGTTTCTAAGCTGAAACACACATAGAAAATGCATCATAAAAGATTTTTTTAAAGTAGGCTGGACTTTGAAGTTTAGCTGGCTCTTTTCAGCTCTTCCATATAGTAATATCACAGATTCTGCGAAAATAATCTGATAAATCATAAGGAATTTCATTTATGTGGAAAGACAATTATTTCTAATTTGTTAAACTGAGGTGCAATTACTCTGCTCCATAAGCACGTCTCTTCTGCTCTCCTGGAGTCTTGGCCAGAACATTTCAAGGAAAAGAGTTTTTTTCTCCCTAACTTCAGGTGCATAATCACAGCATTTTATTAATAAATCCAGGCCTTCCTGGCTCAGAAACAGAAGAATAAGTTGTATCACTAGTAATCTGGCTTCCTCTTCTGGATAATATATCCTCATTTAATGATTTTGTTGTCATATCAAAGGCTCAAGTGAACCTTATTAACTGGCCAGATTTGCCATCTTTGTGTGCTGTTATTTTAAAGCATATTCCCTTTATGAATCTGATCCAGACTGAATCCAGTGCAATATTTTAAAAAGCTGAGCAGACTGTCGAGAACTGGGAAATGTGCAAATTTACTTCGGATATTCTCTTCTCTGGCAGTTGTTCCACATGCCAGTTAAAGGGATATTTCAGCCCACTTGCAGCCTCAGGTCAGGACCAGAGCTGTTAGTCACTGACAAATAAGGGAACTCCCTACCTTGGAATTTCCTTTTATTTAAGGTAAATTTTGCTGCCAGAATAATTATGTTATTCTTTATTCCTTCCAAAACTACAGAATATTTTGGGGAAAAAAAACCCACACAAATTAAAAATCCTACAACTATTTCTCCAGCTATTGACAAAGGGGGATAATTCATTCTGATGAAATAACCCAAATCTTTGTATGTCAGTATCCATGTTTATCAGACTACAGAGGCTCTCTTCATTCCAGAGTCGACCAGATTTGGTTTAATTATTGAAAGGGAGGGTTTTTTTAGGGGGGG
>Ga0065711_1003213_pt1 | contig 35135 bp, 24 predicted proteins | sample Hoacrofraction12_FD_59098 | JGI IMG/M metagenome (GOLD analysis project Ga0065711, IMG submission 59098) | Hoatzin crop microbial communities from Cojedes, Venezuela - Epithelial fraction 12 v2 (version 2) | ecosystem: Host-associated > Birds > Digestive system > Esophagus > Crop | place... | reverse complement strand
CCTGTTGCTGGGCACTACTGAAAAGAGCTTGGCCCCATCCTCCTGACACCCACCCTTCAGATATTTGTAAGTATGTATTAGGTCCCCTCGCAGCCTTCTCTTCTTCAGGCTGAACAAGCCCAGCTCGCTCAGCCTCTCCTCGCAGGAGAGATGCTCCAGTCCCCTCACCATCCTCCTAGCCCTCCGCTGGACTCTCTCCAGTAGCTCCTCATCTTTCTTCAACTGGGGAGCCCAGCACTGGACAGAGTACTCCAGATGAGGCCTCACCAGGGCAGTGTAGAGGGGAAGGACAACCTCCCTCGACCTGCTGTCCACACTCCTCCTAATGCACCCCAGGATGCCATTGGCCTTCTTGGCAGCCAGGGCACACTGCTGGTTCATGGTTAACCTGTCGTCCACCAGGACACCCAGGTCCATCTCCGCAGAGCTGCTCTCCAGCAGGTCCACCCCAAGCCTGTACTGATGCATGGGGTTGTTCCTCCCCAGGTGCAGGGCCCTGCATTTGGCTTTGTTGAACCTCATCAGGTTCCTCTCTGCCCAACTTTCCAGCCTGTCCAGGTCACGCTGAATGGCAGCACAGCCTTCTGGTGTATCTACCACAGCTCCCAGTTTGGTGTCATCAGCAAACTTGCTGAAGGTACATTCTAACTCTTCATCCAGGTCGTTGATGAAGAAGTGTAAACAAGGCTGGGCCCAGTACTGACCCCTGGGGGACACCACTTGTTACCAGCCTCCAACTAGACTCAGTGCCGCTGATGACAACCCTCTGCGTTCTACCATTCAGCCAGTTCTCAATCCACCTCAAATATGTATGTAAATAAGTATGTAACTTATTATTTCTTTATCCTCAATATTCTGCAGTCTGGTTAAATACAGCAGGTTTCCAGATAAGGTAAGATATTGCTGACAACATTGAGTAATACATGACCAGTGTGATGTATATATCCTCATATCTTTCAACATATAGGTAAAAAGTAAGTTCCTTTGATACTGCTAATAATATATAAATGCTTGAGCATTGTTTCTAACTTGGACATAGAGCTCATATATTGAGTCAATATTCTGATGCACGCTTACAACACAGAACTGCAGAGTTCCCTGATCATCCAAAGATCCCAAAGAACACTCTAAAATAGAATTATTCTTCATTCTCAGATAAATCTACACTGATTATTTATCCAGAATGACAAAATAGTCTACTGAACCGATTCTGGGTCACTTTTGCCTCATTTGTATCTCTTAATTCTGATGCTTTGCTTCAGTGATTGGGTTTTGAAAAATAATTGTTCATAAAGATTTCATTGTATTTGACATAGCATTTGGAGTTTAAGTTAGGCTAATAATCTTTAAAGATATCAGGGCTTCTGACAGTGGTTTCCAATTGGTAGTTCCGACATCTAGCCAAGTATCCTGTGTTCTTTTCCTCAAAATGGAAAAAGCACAGATTTTTAAAATTTACAGGACAATATCTGTTTTTTAATTTTCTATGAAACCTGAAAATCTGAAACAAATAATATATTTATAATTTTCTGGAAATTAAAAATAACTTTTTGACTCACACATTTGCAAATTAAAAATATTTTTTTCCCCTGCAGCTTTTGGATTTTTTAATGCTTTCTCAGTAAAAATAAAAAAAAGTATTTTTTTTTGCAAAAGCAGGTAATTTTGAAGCACTTGAAAAAACAGAATCTACTATTGAAATAAGTTCCCTAGCAGAAAATTTTCAGGGAAACTAAGGACAAGACATTCTTCAGGTCTCTTATCCCACGCTTACCAGATGCACTGAGTTGATTAAAATAATTCCAAAGAAATTAGAACAAGGGCATTGATAATCAAAATCTTTTGTCTTCAACTACAGCTACCCAACCAGGAGCTGCTGCATTGATTTCTAAAGACCAGGCAGAAAATTTTTTCAGTTAAAAAACCTATCCAGTGAGAGTATCTCTCTCTTGAGCTATTTCCCCATGTCCAAAAAGGCATTTTATCTAGATGAACACAAATCATTACACTACATATTGTAAAAAATCAATCAGGGTCCCTCTGGTTAAATTTGAACTGGTCACTTATGACTGGTCTGATGGTGCTTTCTTGAGAGAATAATCTCAAGATACTATCACTGGTCAGGGGAAACCTCCAATTCTACCTTTTCTTTCCCTTCTTAGCACTGGTAGTCTCTTTAGTGCATTTACAAAATATTGAGATGAGTAGTAAATATATTAGTTCTTCTCAGTGAATAAAATTATGGATTATACAGATTATGTTTCTTGCTTCTTCATATGATATTCAGGGACATGAAATAAAGCCTCCAAATAAAATTGATTTGTTTCTGAAAATGGTAGTATATAATCCAAAATTAATTTTAATTTTGATCTGGATTAAACATATCACTGAAATTCAATGTGAGGTTATTAAAAGCTTTGATCAACATTTTGACAGTAACTTCTGATATAGTGGGAAAGGAGAAATTCAAGTCAGGCTGACTTTTGTTAACAGTGGCTCTCATGTATTTTTACCCAAAATTGAAAAAGGGATGAAAAATATTTAAATCCAATCTGGAGTTTGGATCAAAGTATCCTCTTCCAAAAAAATTAAAGACATTTTTATAAGACTTAAAGAAGCAATGAAAATAAAAACAAAAATAACCATAAACACGTAGTATAATAATATCATAACAACTTAGAAAAATAATGTGAAATTTTTGTTACACACGGTCATTTTAGTTTTTATATAACACAAATGAAGGAATAATCAATCTCAGCCCATGCCATAGCTAAATGAAATGGCTTTGCATCTTTTAGGCTGCATCTATGCTGTTCTTGTGTTCTACATTGGCAAATAAATGCTGTTTCCCCCAGCCAATTAATCTGGAGCAGTGTGCATCCACTCCATTCATGGCTAGCTCCTTCTAAAACCGATTTGCTACATTTACACTGCATAGCACTTGGAGTATTGCTGGCTGAGAATATATTCCGGAAGCTACTGTGCATCCCTAATGCAAACACCCTTCAGCATGCCACACTAACCATCTGTCTGCCCTCATGTACCACATGTCTGCACCGTCAAGCTTTGAAAACAGCCATATGGAGCCAAAGTCTGCTCAGAGGTCCCGGAGACAATAGGCTGCGCCTCCAGCTGCCACTGCTGCATTCCCTGCGGGACAAGTATTACCATCTAAATCTTAGATTGGATATTAGGAAAAATTTCTTTCCTGAAAGAGTTGTAAAGCAGTGGAACAGGCTGCCCGGGAAAGCAGTGGAGTCACTGTCCCTGGAGGTGTTCAAAAAATGAGTAGTTGTGGCACTTTGGGACATGGTTTAGCAGGCATGGTGGTGTTGGATGGACGGTTGGACTTGATGATCTCAGAGATCTTTTCCAACCTTAATGATTCTATGGTTCTGTGATCTTGTCAGGTCTGCCACTGGGTCTGCCTTGTGCTCCTATAACCAACATCAGTCTTAGTTATAGGATGTCAATGATCCAGCTTTCTCTGTCAAAAGTATCTTTGAAGAAGAAACAAAGAAAGCAGTTGCTGGTTGTGTGTGGAGGCACACAATGTTGCACTGTGGCTCAAGGAACCCAAACTCGGACACGGGACTCCAGGAATGGTCTGCTCAATGCTAAGTGAAAGGATCCCTTCCCTGGACCATTTTGGTTTTACTTGCTGCCAAGATGCACCGCTGGCTCACATTCCATTTGCTGTCTACCAGGACGCTTATGTCCTTTTCTTCAGAGCTGTTTCAGAGAGTCAGTCCCAGACTGCACAGTTGTGCAGGGTTGTTTGTCCACAACAGCAGGACTTTGGATTTGCTTCTGATGAACTTTTGAAGCTCCTGTCAGTCCATTTCTCCAGCTTGTCCAAGTCACTCTGAATAGCAGCTGCTACCTCAAACTTGGTGTAACCCACAAACTTGCTGAAAATACACTCCATCCCATCATCCAGGCCATTAATGAAGACAGTCCCAGTATTGATTCCTGAGGGTAATCCCAGCGAGGTCACAGGTCAGCAGCTGTGCCAGACTGCCAGTTCCTTGTTTATTCCATATGCTATGCACGTTGGCATACAGCTGTTTGAAATCAGTCCTCAGTCATTCTGCTTTTACAAGGGATGTGTGAAAGCCTGCCTGTCCTGCCATCTCCCAAGACACATCTGCTCCATCCCTTGCTCCCTTACTCCTCTTCAGGTTATGGTAACCATCCCCTGGCTTTTCTCATTTAAAGTCATTCTCACTACGTTAGGAAGCCTGTTTACTCACTTAGTTGGCAACTGGATAGTACTTGCTGCTCAAAGAGTCTGGCTGTGACACCAGCAGTGCAGCCTGGTGTTGACCCCCTGGAAATGCCTAATTCCATTTGAACTTTTCCGCTCACCAGCCGGATTCATAAGAGCACCACCAGGCCACCTGCCCTTCCCCTCACTCCTAGAGCTCTGCAGTAATTCCAGATGGACTCCAGGTTAGCCCTGCCGTCATCGCCGGTACGCATACCGAAAAGCAGCAAAGGTGACAAGACTTGCCAAGCCTCACCAGTATTTCTGCAGCTTCCCTGGTCCTGGTCCCTGGCAAACAGCAAAACTGCTGAGACAGGAGGTGGGGCCTGCTGGCGCATGGTCCCCTTCCCCTGCAGGAAGGAGTCTCCAAAAGCTTTTCCTCCCCAAGGAGGTGTGGGCCCACCTGAGCAGCTCCTGCGTGGCCATAGCCCGGGGGCAGCATGGAGGAGCCTCATGATGGAGCTTCCAACAGCTGCTGAATTGCCGCAAAGCCCTTGGGAGCCAGGCAGCTGTGACAAGAGAGGGCTGGAGAAGGCAGGCCATTGCAGGTGGGCTTGTGAGGGGCTGCTGGTACCGGTTCCTGCCCCTTGTGTGCCACACACCCGCCGGGTGTGAGGGGACTGTGGGGTGGCCTGTCTGAGGCTGCTCCTAGCTACTTTGTGGGCCTGTCACACCTCTCCTGTGCCGGGCAGGAGCTCCTCACTTGCTGAGGAAACAACACTTCTGTGCAGTGGTGGTGTTAGACAAGGCTCCTGGCATTTTCCCGCCTGGATCCTTGGCCCAGCTTAATGTATGGATATAGGTGGCTCCTGTCTGCCCCATGTCAGCACTGGGGGCACAGGTTCCTGGCCCCCCTCTCTCTGCTGGGATGCCATTGTGGGCAGGTGAGTCCCCCCAGCCATGACTAGGCAGCCTGCGGGCTGCTGGGAAGAACCACCCTGCGTGACATCTTCCTTGATTTTCTGGGGAAAGGGAGATTTTTGTGCCACTCTGTGAAATCATAGAGATGCCAGAACAAGGGAACTACATGGAAGAAAAAAGGAAAAACATGAGAAGGTTTCTTGAGAGGGGTTGTATAATTGCTGCTTCACAAAGGAATGTGTAAGACCAGCAGGGCTCGTTTCCTGGTGCTTGTGCATGTTGAATCTGAGATTGCAAGAGGGGGTATCAAAGAATCATAGAATAGTTTGTGTTGGAAAGGGCCTTCAAAAGTCATCTAGTCCAACCCCCCTGCCATGGGCAGGGACAGCTTCCACTAGATCAGGTTGCTCATCCAACCTGACCTTGCATGTTTCCAGGGATGGGGCATCTACCACCTCTCTGGGCAGCCTGTTCCAGTGCCTCATCACCCTCATTGTAAAAATATTCTTCCTCATATCCAGTCTGAATCTACTGTCTTTTAGTTTAAAACCATTACCCCTCATCCTATCACAACAGGCCCTGCTAAAAAGCCTGTCCCCACCTTCAGGTACTGAAAGGCTGCAGTCAGGTCTCCCTGCAGCCTTCTCTGCTGCAGGCTGAACGGCCCCAGCTCTCTCAGCCTGTCCTCATAGGAGACGTGTTCCAGCCCTCGGATCATTTTTGTGACTCTCCTGTGGACCCACTCCAATAGGTCCATGTCTCTCCTCTGCTGAGGGCTCCAGAGCTGGATGCAGCATCCCAGGTGGGGTCTCACCAGAGTGGAGCAGAGGGACAGAATCACCTCCCTCGGCCTGGTGGCCGCAAGACCTGCTCCCACACCCCTGCTGGGGGTAGGGGGGAATGAAGGCTGTTTTGTCACTCCATGCAATGGCGTTTTGGAAAGTCATTGGTTCACTTCACTGGTAACTGCCATTATGAAGTGATGATTGTTCTCTTGTTGGATCTGCCAGTTTATTTTCTTTACATCCAGCCTGGCAAAGTATTTCCTTTCTAGACAAAAGTGTCTAAGCACTCACTGGTCTTACCTGCGCATGTTTGTTGTTTGGTATCTCACAGAGACAGGGATAGCAGCTGTTTTGTTTTTTTTTTGCCGCTGCACACTTTCATTTCTCTGGCTGAATTCCAGTCTTCTGGGCCCAATTAGGTTCTCACCTCCTGTGATGCTTGCTTGAATCCTCAATAATCACAATCTCAAGAACAAAGTGAGAGGACTATTGAAATGACTTGAGTTAGTCTGAGGATTTGTCAGCAGCTCAAAGGGACAGTTCTTCTCTCAGGTCTTGGTCCTAACAATGTCAAAGGTCAAAAACCTGTTTGTAACAACTGTCTTGTTTTCATATACAGTATATCCAATTTTGGACATAACCTTGTCGTTTAACCTTAAAAATAATGTTCTGCGTTTCAGTCTCTCACAGAGTTTTCAGAGCAGTTTCTGTGACATTAATGATCATATGCTATAAGTAAGAGGGCTATTACAAGCTTTACTATATTCAGGGTATGTCTACATATATACTGAATTAGTATGACATCATTCCCGTAATTTGCAAGACCTCACCTAGCCCTCCCTGTCTCCATTTCAAAAGTCTATTGATTGTATACTGGTAAATACAATTGGTTTAGTTTATAAAGCTTGTTTGGATTAAAAAAAATATATTTGTTTGGCATATATCCTTGTCCTAAAACTACTGAAGTGTTAGGTTAGCAATACAGTTCTTATTTATCCATTCTTATATCTGTATTATTTATCTTATGCATTTTTTTCTGATTTATCTATTTTTCTTAGTTATCCATTTTTTATTAATGCTGATGCTAGTTGTCTTTGTAATATAAAAGAGCATCTCCAGAATGGTCAAATAGAAAGGAATAGGAACCAAGATGTTTTAAAAGGAGCACAGAAGTTTAACACCTCAGCAGAGTGGGGACCTGTACTGGTTTGGGCTGGGATGGAGTTAATTTTCTTCATAGTAGCTTGTATGCTGCTGTGTTTGGATTTGTGATAAAGAAATCATTTGTGATGAACACACCAATGTTTTAGCTATAGCTGAACAGTGCTTACACAGTGTTGAGGCCGTTTCTGTTTCTCATACTGCTCTGCCAGTGAGGAGGCTGGGGCTGCACGAGAGTTTGGGAGGGGACACAGCCAGGACAGCTGACCCCAGCTGACCAAAGGGTATCATCTCATACCATATGACATCGTTCTCAGCAATAAAAGCTGGGCGATTTAAGGAGGAAGGCAGGGGCATTCAGAGTTATGGCATTTGTCTTCCCAAGTGACTGTTACACGTTGATGTAGCCCTGCTTGCTTGGGAACGTCTAAACGTCTGCCTGCTGATGGGAAGTGGTGAATGAATCCTTTATTTTGCTTTGCTTGCTAATGCAGCTTGTCGTTTACCTATTAAGCTGTCCTTATCTCAACCCACAAGTTTTCTCATTTTTACCCTTCTGATTCTCTTCGCCATCACACTGTGGGCGGTGAGCAAGCGGCAGTGTGGTGTGTAGCTGCCTACTGGGGTTAACCCACAACAGGATTTGTTTTAAGAGCACAGGAGTTTTAACACCTCAGTAAACTGTGGAATCAATTTTCTTCCTGAAAATAATCAGTAGTGAAATACCTAATATTGACATATAAATGGTCATTTTTATGTTTCAGAGTTAACAAGCAATAAAATGAGGTGATTTAACTCCCTCTTGCAGAGACTGCAGTAGATTATCAGCAGAATTTGAATTTTAAAAATCTATGCGTTAAAGTAGATATATCTATTATGCATTATGCAGGTATTCTTCAAGACAGCAAAGCTATCCACATACTTGCTATGTTCTGAACTATTATTCTTACTGTGAATCATGAATACTGTGATTGTCTTGCCAACAACTTGAAAAATATGCAGACCGGTTTACATCCTGCAAATAGAGATCTTTTTTCCTTTTAGTGCCTCTCTTCATCAGTTCAGTTAAACTGCAAGATTGGACTTCATAGATCTGTAGTTTACCAGTGTTTAATGTATCGTGTAAGAATTTTGTTCCATTTTGGCAATGTCTCTGGCTAAAGATTCCGATTATCTTCATTGGAATTCCTGGCAGGATTTTTTTCGTAAAATACTCCATAACAAGAAAATTTCAAAATGAAGTGTTCTTTGGAGACCTCATAGTCTCCAAGCTCTCATTAAATTGCCATTTATACAATATGCTTCCTAACCACCAGGGTCACTTTGCTGTGAAGGTACGTTACAAAGGGAAAGCAGTTAATCTCTGAATATTTCACAACCCTCTCTAGCAATTAAAAGTTTTAAATGGCATCTTCTCTACAGAGCCAATAAAATGAGAATCAGAAGGCAACTGCAGGACGGCCCAGACAAAATGAGCCAACTGCTGTCCTGTATTATTTTGCTTTGAGAGAAAAAACACATACTAAACTGAAAGACAATACAGATTGTTATGGCACCCCACTGTGTGGCAACAAAAAGTTCTATGGAGTTCTGTTGGCTAACAGGGCAAAATACTTTTAGGACCTAATTTCAAACATACTGAATTTCTTTATCATCTAAGATTCAGAGAATGATAATCCATTTTCTTTCTCTCTTCTTGAGAAATGCAGTCTGTTCCTAGGGATCCACTCTATCACTGCGAAAGACCTTCACTGAATTCAGTCTAGACAATCTCTTCAGTGCTTCCATTTTCTGTTAAACTGGGAACAGGATTATGTGATATTTCCAGCCAATTTTAAAAGTTTTCAATCCACTGATCATGCTGACAGTCTTTGCAGGAACATGGTAAATGACATCAGAGTCTCAGAAGCTGGAGGGTTGAGGGTATTTTTGCTCCATGTATTTCAGATTCTTGAAAATGCTACAGAGAACTGTGTCAATGCATCTCTGTGTTTCAGTGCAGAAACAAGATATCCCAATATTGTATCCAAGAATTTTGTACCCAGATACTTTTCAAATACCAGCTAATTCTCATATCTTCTGTGAAACCTAGACATATTTTAAATTGCATTTTGAAAAATAGGGAAACTGGGATGGAAATTCTGGAAATGGTTTAGCAGGTGTAGAAAAGGAGTCACTGTCACATATATGGGGATGAATGTATGAAAGATGAAAATATCTTAACTTTATTACACAATAATTACAAAGCCACAGATGAACTCTTAAATTGTAAGTGATGACAATTCACCTGTTCTTTATTCCAGATACGGTATTAGTTATTTTGTGTTTAGGGACCATTTATTAACTCCTGTCATTGAATATTATCTCACTATGACAATAGTCCATATGAATTACTGAAAACAGTTATTTAGCAAGTGAGAACTTGAGCAAGTCAAGAAGTTCAAAATTTGCTTTTTATTGTACAAATTTGAAAAATAAGTGATCAAGGAAGGCAGTCCCAAAATTACCTGCATGTGTCTTGACAGACTTAATAGAACTTAAAAATGAAGATCACTGATATATGAACAGAAGAAGTGTTAAGATTTATTAAAAATTCTATAGGGTCAGGTTCTGTGATGGCCTGCTTGCAAATGATGTATCTCCCATCATAAACTTCTCTATTTAAACAAACCCATTAAATCCTCAAAGCATGTTAAATTTAAAAGGTTAAATTAAGATTGGTTTTCATCAATTATTTTTAATAGTAATGTTGTATTCCAGAGTTTCCTAGCCTTCTTTAATGTGTTACTTGATTGTGTAATAACATACCACTCTTTGTAATGGCTAAAAAAAATATTTTTCATAACACTACCCAGATTATGAAATAGTCAATAAAACTGCATCGTTTTAAAATACAGATAACATTAATGAATCTTGGGTCTTCCCATCTGTTACTATTGTAGGAAACTCCATCATGCATGTGAAGAAGAGGGAGCAGATACTTTGTTGTGCCACTGAACAGTTAGAAGTTGCTCAAGACTACATTTTTAAATTTTCCGTACAATCTTTATGATTACAAGCACGTAGGACTCTTTAAATCCTTTGAAGATTCATTTTAGAGTCAACATACTCTTTCCCTCTTGCTGCCACAAAATTTGAAAAAAACCTGAAGACGCCAAAGGGGACAGGTGGAAGAAAAGGAAGCACAAATTCCCATGAAAGACATTCTAGTCTTTACCATCTTGTCTCAAAGGACCGATGGCACATATTCGTAAGTGTAATACATATCTATGTATCTTTGAAACACCAGAGATAACACAACATATTCCCTTGAACTTACTCTGTGCTTCGCACTGCATGACAAAGATGCTGCACAGAACAGGTGTGTGCTGGGTCCCAGCTGCGATGGGTCCCAGTGAGTGATAGAGGCTGAAGTGTCATGAAAAATGAAACTTCACTGGAGTGTTTTTCTTCATCCAGTAAATCTGCAGAGAACGGTGAAAATCTTGAAACAAACAAACAGAAGAGTACTGAAACAGACAGGATATTTGTCTGTAGAGAAAATGAAGGATTTCTTTTAAAATCATGCTTCATATGGCAAAGATTCACTCATCTGCATACCATGACTCAGAAAGTCCAGTAGACTCTGAACTGTCAACATTTGCTGAACTACCATACACAAGGAATTTGGGAGACGAATTTAAATGTGAATTTAAATGTGGTAGTCAAGCCACAGAAGTTTAGCATTCTTTACTGCAAGATTATTTAAACTGGTTTGACCCTCAGTTGTTGAAAAACTTATTACTACTTCTAACTGCCAAATGATTGGAGAAATCTGGTAAAAATTAGGAAATACGGTTTAACTTCATTTGAACTCAAGAAGACATAGGCTTCAAGGGCATCTGGGGGCCAAGTGGCAGGCTGACATCCATACCGGGGCTATTCCTCTCGTGTGTTTCCTTGTGCTCTTTCCTTATGCAATATCACTGACTACATGGATGCTCCAGCGCAAAGGAGAAGCTAATTCAGCACTCATCAAATGTTTCTAGGGCAGGCCTTTCTCCACCTCATTCCAGCAGCGTGCTGGCATGATGTCTTAGAGGGTAATAAATATGCTAGGGAACTGCGTTAGTTGGAAAGCTAAGTTTGTTCTGGTGGTGTTGCACTGACCATTTATTGACACAGATTAACTTTCATTTAGTGAATCCGAGTTCTATTCTTGTGCACTGGACTCTGACAATAGCCTCTCCATGTGCTTGATTCAGCAGCCTTTGGGTTCTTAGAGCTCAGGGAAATATGTCAGAAAAGGTTCCTAAGGAGTATTTTTGTTCTTCTTTAGTTGTCTTCGTATAGAATATGGCAAAAACTTTCTGGCAAAAACCATTTCCTCTTTTAAGGCGGAAAATGACAAACCTTTAATCTGACACTACAGGGTCCCACGTTCTTGCAATATTCCAAGATTTTACCAGTTTATTTTAACAGAACAGGAAATTTTTTTTTCAACTTCTTCCTCGCCCCCTTCCCCCCCAACCCCCGCCCCTCCTTTTTTAAAAGCAATAGAATTAGCTCTACCTCTCTATTCCCCAGTGGTAATTCCTAAATTAACTGATCTAAATTTCCTTACCATAGTGACTTTGGCTGTGTTAAACACAGTGTCCAGTTTCACAGCCTGACACTTGGGGATCACTAAATCTGCCATCTCCAAGCAGAGAGTAAAGGCTATCACTGTCATTTAGTGTGACATTAAGCTAGCTGAAGTTGCTCCCGTGTGAAAATGTTATCTTTTGGGAATACCCAGGAACAGTTGGAGAGAGAGAGATATAAGAATTTCTTTGCAAAATGGTTAATCATTATTGCTGTTGCTTGCCTTTGAGCATTTGCACAAATCATTTGGTAATTAGCAGATTTAATTGCTTTCTGACACTGAGTATTAAGCAGCCTGCCCTGCTTTCCACTCTCAGAGCCATTAGTGTGCATGTCACCTAAGTCAATTGAGTCCATTTCAGTACTCTTTCTCATCTATTTCCCTTTTACTAAGTGAATACTCCAGGATGCCTAAAAATAGAGCACATACCAAGGCTTCCTAAGGCCCCTTTTTGTCTCTGCTGTCTACAGTAGATAATTTCAGGATAATCACATCCGTTTGTTTTACTTTGGAAGCTATTATTTATAGTAAAACATAACTGACCGATGAAGTTCACAAATTTATTGGTGTTCAATACTGTTTTCCTGACACAGTAGCAATAAGTAATAATTACAGAAAGCATGACAGAATCACCTGAGCATAGAATCAGAAATCAGATCATGTGGAATTCAGCTACAGTGCTAAAGACTGTGGACTCATGTGGGTTGTTAAGCTTTTCCTTAGTTTCTCAAGTCAGGTGCGACTGTTTCTACCTTCTGTTTACCGTTAATCCTTTTTTGAGTTTCGGTGGTTATCTTATTGATCTGAAATTCCTTATTACAGTGGTTATATATATGCCTATGTATATATATGATTATATATATGCCTATGTGCCATGCTCTTTCATATTTCCTCACTCATGTACTGGAGTTGAATATTGACTGACTAAGTTTCTTACAATCAATTAATGTCTATATGGTGTCAAACTATACTATAACAAGGACTATCTTCCTCATTCTGAAACATATGGAGATACTATCAAAACACAAAGTATTGAAACACGTGCTTTCCACTGGAACAAGACAGCATAGGTAGTGGTTTGATTTAACTCTCCAAAAACCAGTCTGAATTTGCACTAGGGAAAACTACAAAGGATTCATTATTTCAATACATCATTTAAAGTGGCAAGGGCAAAATCAACAACTACAGAAATATTCTTTGCTCATAGACAGAAAGGCAAAATTTGACCTTTTATTTTCAATATTTTTTTTATCCTCTTTTCTCAAGGTGGAGAAGTGATTGCACCCTGTGCTTGTGAAAGAGGGCTGTGGGCTCCACCTCCAGTTGCAAAAGTCCCCAAATGGTTAACTGCTGGATTCTGGAAGAATATTCAAAGCATTCCTTCTCTTCTTGCTCCGATTTTATACTCTTGCCAGAATACTGTGGATTGTCTTTTTCAAAGAATGCTGATTTAAATGGATCCAACTGTGTTTTCCTCACACTTGCAAATGACCTGGAAAAGGAGAAGGAATATAAAGGTGACTATGTTTGCCCATGACAGTAGATTTTCAGAATGGTGTAGATAAGGACCATCTTCACAGAATGATAAACTTTATAAAACTCACTGGGTAATAAAATGAAAAAAATGAAGTCTAGTGTAGACAGATATCAAATAACATGAAACATAAATAATACTTCATATGTAAAATGATGGGTTCAGAGCTGACCATTACCACTCAGAAATAAGATCGGGGGGTTATGACTCACAGCTGCATAAAAGCACCAGTTTAGTGTGTAGTAATTGTGAAAAAGCAATCAAATGTTAGAAATTATTAGAAAAGAGACAAAGAACAAAACCTGGTTTAACCACTTCTTGAATACGGTGTGCATAATATAGGAAATAAAACTCTGATTGTTCTGTTCTTACACTTCTCCCTAAGCATCTTTGTTAGCCATCGTGGAGGACAGGACACATAATTGGATGATGCTTTGATTTGTCCCAGCACTTCCACATGTTTATGATATTATGTCTGGATATTTAGATTAGTACACATATAGAATTATTTAAATAAACCTCAGTAAGCAATCAAGAAAAGTGTAAGCACAAGTCACTACAATAGTTAGTAATATAATGAAAAAATACTAAAACTCATTTTTCAACAGCCAGTAGAAATTTTGGCCCTGTGCATGCTGTCTGATTAATGTACTTTGACTTTAAGCTCATAAATCCGTGTCTCCAAATTAGGCACACTTACAGTATAATGTAATCGTTTCCTGTTTTCCACTTTAGAAGAGATGCGTTCAGATGTGTGAACTACCTGACTGATCCTTGTGACTGTCCACTTTGACTCATCTGTTGGAAGACTCTCATGTTAGAACTTCCAGCCCCACCAAATGTTGCCCTCACTGTAGGAAGAGCAGCATGTGGCGACTGTCCCACCAGTCAAGATGGAGGTTGCTGGCTAGAGTCTGCCTAGCAGGTTCCAGGAGTTTGGGTTTTGACCATTCTTTACCAGTGCCTGGGCTCCCCTAAATTTAAGCCAGTTTTCAAGCTAATACTGAAATGTAGATAACTGATTAATACAGACTTCTGTGCAGCTTTAACTGTGAGTTAACATGATAGCAACGGCATATTCTTTATAACCAGTAACAAGATTGCTTTTACATTGCTGAACTCATGCTTAAAACCATAAATATAATACTGGAGTTATGTCCCAAAGAAGCACTCCATTGTTAATAGATGTATTATGAATATGGAAGCTTTTATCTTTCATTTTAGACACCGTCAAAGGCAGGTCACAGGCATGAGAGAAATATGGTCTGATTCAGGACATTCTTCTCTGTGAAATTTTAAGACACATTCCTTCTCCATCCCACCCACCCACCTGCGATTGTCTCTAAGAGGGAGGAATACTAGCACTGTAAGTAAAATACCATGCAGAGCATTAGAAGATTCAGGTGATGTTCATAAACAATACTTTGTTTTTTTCCTACTTATTTCATACACTAACATGTTTAAGGATGTTGATTTTGTCAATAAGCAGATGATTTGATGGTACGTCTTTGATGTTAATGACCATTTTTGGTTTGCTCTCAAAGTTATAATATCATAAGCACTCGAAGATAAAATTTCAACCTCTTCTGTGCAATTGGGTGTATAATTCCTCCATTATTATTCTGATTATTGTTATTATCCTGTTAGCTTCTTCACCTTGAGCTAATACGAAATTTTGGTGCTATGGGACATCATTGGGGCAGAAATTACTTATGCTACCACAAACAATTACTGTTGTTTTAGGTACAAAGACCTATCAGATAGATAGTATGGATAAGGAGATTAAAGGAAAGAAAACGCATCTGTTATTGGATATCTAGTAAGTTGTTTGTAAAAATGGATGTGGTCTGTAGGAAAGAAAACAGCTTGTTTACTGAGTGCATGTAACCTGAATAAAACTTACTTTCAGCATAATTAACTGTAGCCCTGCATCTGATACTTGTTGCATACTTCAGACTTGAGCAAGGCTTTGTGTTGTCTTCCACTTCAGTATTTAGTGCCTGATTGTACATGTAAGTGTAGGCTTCTGTACCTCAAATCCTTCCATTAATTTGATTTTGTAACTCTTCTCACCTACTGACAAGAGGCATCCCATAATAATATCCACATTTTGATCAGGAAGATAACCAGCCCTTTTGCCTGAGAAGAGAAGAAGATACAAGGGAAGGAAACTCCTTGATCAGACTATTTTTCCAGTATCCTTCAAGGAAATTGTGTAATTATTCTAAACAATGTAAGAGTTACATTGTGTTGAGGGTTGTAAGGTGGATGAAATTGCATTTGGGAAGTACTTTTGGAGGTCCCTCTGTTGTTTTCTTTGTTTTGTTTTATCAGAATAAATCCTCTGAGGACCTTAGATCTTCTGAGACTTCTGGTTTATATTTAGTTTGGAAAAAGAAGATTAAAAAGCATTTCAAATGTAATTTTCAGACTGTAGGCTTCCTGCAGACTGTAGAAGTGTCAGAATAGCTGGAACAATTTTGGGTGAATTTTGAGAATAAAACTTAAATTTCTGACTAAAGATTTTGTGATCCCGTAGTGAAATGTGAGGGACTGACAAGAGGAACAGGCTACCAAATAAATAATCCCTGATGAACCTTTTCCTCTGGACCATGACTGGAGGGGCCTTGATTTTATTCAGGCAAATGTTATATCTACATTTGGGGTTGGCAGAGAGACAAAGTGTAGAGCTGCAGTTGTAGTTGGGTTGTAAATCAGTTTCAATGGGGATTCATAGGCTGACAAAAAATTGTCCCCTGAGGTTTTTTTCCATGGCTGTGGGTCCTTGAGATAGACTCAGTCAAAGCCAGGCCCTAGTTTGATGGTAATTATAAGGATGGCGACAAGCCTATGGCCCAGAGGAACAAATTCTCATCTGTCATTTCATTTTCAGCATACACTTTCCCTTGAGAGACTTCTTGCAACCCTGCTGCGATTGCAGCACCGGTTTTTGTTTCCCTCCTAACCCTTGTCCTGATCCTAACCCAGCGCCCGCTGGCGGCTGAGCCTAACCCAATGACTCGCAGCTACTGCGCAGAGGGAAAGCAGCTCAGGGGGACAATCCCTTTTCCAACCTACCTGTCCTTTAGGGAGTATGGTTAATGCTGTCGTTTATCCTTAGGGTTTTGAGAGACACAAAGTCTAGTGCACAAAGAGAGGAAGCGTACTATGTGGCTTAGTAGTGTCCTTGAAGAGGTGACCCAAACTCTGTATGGTCGTGGTTAATTGCATGTCTGCCTGGATTATCCCTTTCATTCTTTCAGCCTGTCTTTGCTGTCTTCATTTGTGCTTGTGATTTTTCTGGAAACTGTTTAGCAACGTCGTTTATGTGTTTGTGTATTTGAAAGAGAGAGAATCTGAGAAACAGTAAATAGATTTAGATTAGACATGAGAGAAATTCTTTACTATGAGGGTGGTGAGGCACTGGAACAGGTTTCCCAGGGTAGTTGTGGGTGCCCCCACCCTGGAAGTGCTCCAGGCCAGATTGTATGGGGCTTTGAGCAACCTAATCTAGTGGAAGGTGTCCCTGCCCATGGCAGGGGAGTTGCAACTCAATGATCTTTAAGGTCCCTTCCAACCCAAACCATTCTACCATTCTATGATTCTGTGTTCCCTATGTGCATAGCAAAAGAAGTGCTTGCTTTCCTGAAGTGCAGCTTTCTTACACATTCACTTATAGAAGAAGCAAATGTGATTTATTTAGAAAAGAAATCAGTATTCTAAAATGCTGCTGACATGTTTGTTATTAGTCACTGGTTCAGTGAATTGCCATTCCCTTCTCATCCCTTCCTTCATGCTTATGTAGAAGCCTACGTATCTGTTTATTTTTGCAGCTGGAAAGTAAAGAGAATGAATTTACGTAGTTCGTCTCTAAGTGCCATAACAGTCCTCTTCATGACTAGAAAAGAGATTGTGTCAGCAAATAACTATCACAAATATGTTACTTACCTGCAAATTCCAAGTTGGATCAATTAATGGGACTACTTAAGCAAATATGATGGTTAATAACATTTAATTCTGGCTAGCTAGGAAGGACAACAGCCTCCTTTCAAAAAGGACTTATTTAGGCTTTCATGCCAACTCCATAATCTGTTATTGCCAGTGTTCCATTCTGAGGAACCTAGGAATTGTTATAGACACATGAGCTATTTAGTGATTAGACATAAAAAAGAAGATAACCACTTAATAGGTGTTCAAGACTAGGCCAGTATCTCAGCAGATCAGAAGTGTGGTGTGAAAAGTGATCAGAGGATCAGTAAATCCAGTAATCAATATATGAATGGAATACTTGAAATCTTTGCTTTTATTATAAATGCTGCTCAAACTCATATTTTGACATAATCATGTGTATGAAAGCAGACATAGTTAACAAATTTTGACTTTTAAAATTTATTTTAGGTAGAGTTTGAGCAACAATAGGAAGAGTTCTTGGGCAGTTATGATTAAAAAAAAAAAGTGCATCCAATATTTAGGATGTTTTGAATTGCTCTTTTCTACAGTTAATGAAGCCCTTAATCTCATGTCACAAACGAGTTTGTCATGGCAGGCAGACCAAGGAAGGAAAATAGTGAGAAGGAGACAGCAGAACAAAAACAACAGTAATGTTAAGTCTCTGGAAAAAATAGTCAGAGAAATTTAAATATGCTGTTTGTTCTGCTTTCACTGAGTGAGACAGAGATAAGAAAGATTACAGGAAAACAAGAATCTGTACCAGCTTAACTGCTGAAACATTATTTGTTCATATCTTATTGATTGGTCTCTACCATCTGCAAATTTGGATGGGCTACCTAATGGAAAAGAGTCTTTTCAAAGGTGACCAGTGTACTCAATTTGGATAGATATCCTGATTTATTTCAATCGCTTGTTCTGGAAAAAAAGACATGAAGGAAAAGTAAGGAAGGAGTAGCTTTCCAGTACTCCATGATATTCCTAAGGCACTATAACATTGCATTTTATTTTTTTGCTTCTTTTAATTTAACATCCCTTTTTATTATGCAGTTTATTCCCTAATTAGTATAAGATTGTTCTTTAAATATTATAATCCATTTGAAAAACCATGTAAGAGGGTGATTCAGCTGGTGGAGACACATCAGAAAAAAGAAGTCTCCCAAGGTGCACTTCATCCTGCTTCTGATAAGCTACTTAGTTGTCGCTTTTTCAAGTTTCTTAGCTTGATTTCAAGAGTGTAAATATATTAAAAATATTAAGTATATTACTCAGTGTAAATATACCTTAGCATACTCTTAGTAATTAAGCAATGAAAAATTTTTTCCTTTTAACATTTCAGCAGCATATGCTACCTTTAGGCCACTAGAAAATGAAGAGGCAAACAAGGGTGTGAGGGATTTCCTTACAACAGAAGAATTCAAGCACCACAGAGTGGTGCATACTGAGAGGCAAGGCTGAGACTGGGCTCAGAAATGACAGAGGTGGGAGGGAATATTTTCATAATATGTGCTCTATAGAAATTCTACTTTCCAGACAGCCTGTAGATGAGTATAAAACAACCATAAAATTATAGCAAACCTTCGGTCTATCCTAATGTACTCAAGTGGTTGCTGCAGGCCTAGGCTGGCTAGAATTTGAACAGCATAAATATAATCTGATGTTTCTTGTCATTCTGTGTTCTAACATCATTCACGTGGCAAGGACAAAAAGAATGTAGGAACTTCAGGGTCTGTGTCTATCCAGTTCTTTGTTTCTACTCGTCCTTTTTTTACTATGAAGGTGACAGCTGTGAATTTTCTTCTAACATTATACATTCTCTTTTTGTCACGAATATGTGGCCAGCACAGGTAAGTTCTTTTGCATTCTTATATTTTGATACTTGGGCTGGCCACATTGTAAAATAGCTGCTCAAGTGTTTTGAGAACAGCATGCATTCCTTCTTGCAAACCACAGGGGGGGTTAAAGCTTTAAGCTGTCACCTTAGAAGCTCTCAGATGGGTTTTTAATCAGGGTCGTTGCCAGCACACAGAAGCAGTCAGAAGAACTACCGTACCAAAGTGATTTGAAATGCAGAGAGTGGAAAATTGTCAGCCAGGAATTTGGCTGTAAAGATTTCTTAACTAGTATGCTTGTTCAAATATTCAGGACTTGATCCACCGAATGCAAAGTTTCACCAAATGTAATCATTACACACTTTTTTGGGGAAAAAAAAAAGCATATGTGATAGCCCCTCTGAGTAAGTGTTTCATCTTAGCTACCTGCATTTTCAGTCCTGTAAGAAGATTGGTTGTAGTATTTCCCCTGTTACATGATAAATTGGGAAATGGAAAAAATCAACAGATTACTGATATTTTTTCTCATGCTAATTCATTTGTCTGACCTTACTAGTACAGAAATAGCAGCATTTTTCCCCAGCAGCCCAGATTCAAAAGTGGATTAGAGACAAAGCACCAGAGTTAAGAACCCAAAGCATCAAAACAGAACGTTTATCAACTAAACATCCCTATGACCTTGCCCCTCACAGAATGCAAGTCAGTTCATTACATGTCTCAGATATGAACACTCAAGATCAACAGTGCGACCTGTGAAAAACAACAACACTTATAACAGAGCCAAAGGCAGAGGTTTTTTTATATTTTCCAGTGAAATGTCAAGCTGAAATTCAGATGTCAGGTTTGATACAGGAGTATGATCCTCTATCTCAGCAGCCACGAAATCTCTTCGAAAATTTTCTCTGATAACTACCTGTCTGACTGAAGAGGTGAACAAAGCTGGAACAGCAGGGCATTTGCAGATGTGTTTCTATCACATATTTGATATGCAGCTAGAAATCAGGATAAATGGATGGTATTAATATCAATGACAATTTAATTTTCTCATTGTCTGCATACCTGCACTGCAGATGGGAGTAGGGACAAGATGGCTTTTCTGCAGCACAAGAAATCAAACTATTGCAATTATTTAAAGGGTACACTAATTCTTGTTGGATATTTGAATATTTTTCTCAGACAGGTGACTACATATTTTTGGGGCTACATCTGCTATTCAGACGAACAGCTTTTTTGCCTCTGACAGTGATGATCTCTTAGCTTTCCAGCCATTGCCAAATCCAAAGGCAATGGCATATAACAGCTATCTGTTTTAAATGCAAGGTTTTTTATGAAGAGCAGAGAAGGACATATAGCAGCTAGATTTGGACTCTTGTCAAATCATTTTACTTCATCTCTGAAGTTAATTATTTCTCTCTGTCACTGGATCTTCATTTACTGAGAGTAGGAGAATCAGGGAAAGCAATAAATATATGCAAGTAAAGGAAAAGTCTCCCTACTCCCTGGGCTTCCACTTAGTGAGTGATGACAATTTGGTAATGATATCTAATATCATATTTAAGTTGTAAGCTATCTACGTAAAGGACATCTTTTTTTCAGTGTTTGTGCAACATCAATGCAAATTTATCAATGAAAGCAGCAAGTGTTGAAGAGCTAAGACATTTAAGAGTAGAGAGGTTAGTCCTGCTGACTAGTGTCTGAACTAAAACAAATGCACATTCCTTATTTTTTGAAAGTTTCTTTAAGAATATTTTCTTTGAAAAGATACCAGTGTGTATACTTGATCTTATTTATTTGTTTCATATTGTATAAGCACACAAAAATACCCCATAGCATCATCAACTTTTCTTTATATTCTCTATTGCCTGAGGACACACACAAAGACCTCACAAAATTGCCTGATGTAAATGCTATGGAACTGTCCTGATACTTGCATAGCTAAAGGCAGAGTTTGACAGTAATAGGCTGGATGATAAACATTAATGTTTTCACTCTAAACCACGCTGCTGAAGGTTGAGATCTTCTGGGATCTGCACTGTATCATAGCAGTCTATAATGGCTATGTCAGAGGCATACACGTTCTCTGGTGTCATAAGAGATGATTCTGGCTTTAAGCAGCTTGCCAGTAATACCGATATGAACAGAAATACAAAACAGATGAGCGGAGATTAGCGGACTAGACCTATAGATGCAGAGTATCAGCACTGGCCTTCACATTATGCCTGAGGGAGCTGTTCAAGTGATTTAATTAGATCTGTGTGTATATCCAGAAGAATTAGAGAAATCCATTCCATGTCTCCACTATACTCAACAGTTGTGCAGTCCTTTTAGGTAGCATTTTTCTGTGTAGTCATTTATGAGGTGAGGTCAATGAATGAGAGAGATGGGTCAAAAGCATTTATACCACCAGTAAAATAGCAAAAGCCTTCTTTTTTACCTGCATTTGGGCACTGTGTAGCAATATCAGATTTGCCCAATTTCCAATATTTGAGCTAAATAGCACAATTTAGAGACAAGATTCCTGCAGCAGAACCTGGGATCATTTGAAATAGAAATTGCCATATCCCAAGGGTAATCAAATACATTCTTCAAAAACATTCAAAGTAAAATAGCACCCTTGCCAAGGATAACCTCCAAAAAAACAAAAGCAAACTGATAAGAGGCAAGTATTGCTTTTTAACTCTTATCTGTGGCTAGAATGGACTTATGATTTAGGTAAGAGGGAAACTATCTGTGAAAGTATGAAGTAATACATTCAGCTTCATTAGTCCTGCTTGATAAACAGGGCAAAAAAGAAAATTTCCTCTCTCCCCATGTCTCCCAACACAGGGTACATTTTAGCATCTCAGCTGCAGAATTGGGATTTTTTTCGTGGGCTTGTTCCATTTTCTTGTCTGTGCCAGCTGGCTCTAGTACCCGTGTGGACTGGACAGTATGAGTAGCCAATACTTCCATATCTTATTTTCCCAGAAGATTTTCTGTCCCTGGAGAGTCTCCAGGATGGCTTTATTCTGCTAGAAGTCTATCACATACTGCAAAACAATGTAGGAGGAAAACAGCCATATGATGAGGGAGATGCATAACTCGGGCTTTGAATGCCTGGTCAAGTAAGCTGTGGTTCTCAGTCTAATTCATGTAGTCTACAGAATGCTGACTTAACACCTGAGGATGAGAAAATATTCTCTATAACTGGCAGTTCTCCAGCTACCTTTATAGGAAGTTAATGACAGAACAATAATCCTGCTCCTGGCACTTACGGGGACAGTACGTTTAATGGTTATCCCAGACATGAAGATGTTTCTGTCCCACTGCATGGACCAGTCTTATTAATGTAGTTTTTTATTAGCTGATATTTGTAGAAGGGTGAGGATAGAGACATTCAACATTCCTTCTCTCCTGACTATATGTATTCTGTCTTTGGCTATAAACATTCAATATTTTCCCTATCTAGGAATGCATTTGCCCTTACCTTTTTCCTCTCTCCATTATAAATCTCTCAGTATACAACACTGTACTATTGCAGGTAGACCATTGTGGGAATTTATCAACCTCCTGGCAATTTTTCAAGTAAATCATTGTCTCAAAGACACAATGCATATTAAAGAAAAACATAAAAATTTGCCTTTTTATTGTCTTTGTGAGGTTGAAATTCTAAGTCCACATAATCAGCTTCACAACAGCCTCAGCACACAGAAAAACTCACAATGTGTGCTAAGAAAGTCAATACACACTATAATTTGCCTAGGGCATCCAAAAATAAGCATGCAATTGTTAAAGCTGGTAATAGCTGAGCTCTAAAATCAGAAACTTCCTCTTCCATGAGAAGAGGAAGCCTGGATATCTCAGCATTCACTCAACCTTTTCACTACGCTTCATCGATTAGTAGCTGGTGTCTGGTAGAAGGCTGACACTGTGTGTTTACATCTGAATTAAGATTTATAGCAGGGAAATATATGTACATGAAGGAAAGACTTTACTTGGGGACAGGAAACCTCTATTTTAGTCATGTGTGATTGTATGTCTGGTTTATTGTTCTGATCGAAGTCCTCACAGTAGCAGACTCCTTGACAATGTTTGACTTAGCATGGTAACCATAGATCTGCACTCTTCTTGCCAAGCTTCTCCTGTGGTATGGAATGCAAGAGGGTAGACCAGGAACTCTTTAAGAAAAAGGAATAACTCCTTGGTATACAGGGACTGAAAATACCATCCATTTCACTTGTACATGTTCCAGTGGCTCTATAAATGCAGAATATTGCAGATAGTTTAGTGAAAGTGTAACATTTGGTATTCCATAGCTAACCTTCCTGATATTTAGGTAAATCTCTCAGTCATTATTGCTGTCCTTAATGCTTAGTTCCTGAAGTATTTACCCTATTAGGAAGAGGTTTGAAACAGAGAACAAGAACCATGGGCAAGTAGAGAAACTAGAGAATAGAGTAATTAGTTTTAGTTTGCTGTCTTTTTTTTTTCTTTTAATGTGGTTCTGCAGTCTTGTATCATAGAGCACCTGATACTAATGTAATTGTACATTGTGCCTAAAGAGGAAGCTTCTTATTCTGGTCTCTTGAAACCATCAGCTTTTCTTTTCCTTTTGCTACCTCGCCTCTCCCTCCTCCCTTTCACCGAGGGAGGAAAAATCCACTGTTGCTTTTCCAAAGTGATTGCAATCTCAGTATCATCTCAGACAGGTTACTAGAAGCAAGTGAAAAGACAAGTATTGTAAAACAATTTGTCTGTGCTTGGTAAAATAAAACTTGTTAGTAGGGTATACACTTAGAGACTACTCTGGAAGATTTTCCCCGCCAGTTCTGTTTCCGCTCTCACACTCTCTGACACTTGTAGGAAACAAGTGCTTATCAAGGTGCTTTCAGGACTCTTGCTCTTCTTTTCCACAATGTTAGAAGAAAAATGGAATATTCTTGGGCAAGGGCTCCTCTCTGTGTCCCTGACAGCTGGCGATAAAAATAGATTAAATCAAAAAATCTGACTAAATGCTCTTCTGTGTCTCAGTCCTATCAGGAGGAGTTTTCTCGGGATCTCCAGTAATAGCAAATTCAACTCTTTGGCATGGCGTTTTGGAGACTGTTTCTTCTTCCTCAATGCTTTATAAATTTTGGCTTACTGAGCAATGAAAGTAAACACTTCTAAGACAGTAGGTTTATCTGTTTCCTATGCTCCAACAATTAATAAAATTCAGCTAAATCAGCTAGCCTGAATTCATTCAGAACTTCTCTCTGAAGTGAAGCAGATAAAATGGGTTGAGTAGACCTAACATTCTCTTCTCCCATTAAAAATCAATATTTAGAAAATCAAAGATTTCTCTCCTTGATTCTTATTAATTCACAGTATTTAGTCATTTACAATGGCACCATTATCTTAACATCATCTTAAAACATTATATAGATAGACAGCTCATATTAGATCACCTGTGCCATTACCTGTGGTCTCATATCTGAATGGTTTTTGACCTGTTGGAATAGAATCATGACTGAGAATGGCAATGTCTGCTGTTTACATCAAGGCTAGCCAAATGGAAATTAGGCTGGGGAAGTTATGGGCTGAGTTGATCTTTACTTGCTTTACCTTACCAGTTTATTGATTTTGTCTATCATCTTACCTATTACTGACCCAAACACTGATTTTTCATGCTGAAGACAGGCTTGGTTGTGAACTTCTTTACAAATAGCACAGAGAGTTCTCAAATCGTTTTGCTTGATGTCACCTTGGAGACAGTTTGTGCCTAATGAAAATGTATTGTAGACCTTAATGTAGTAATCATTATCAGAGTCGCACATTTTTAATCATTTAAAGATGTCATTTAAATATTATCTATCCTCTATGAATATTTGATGTTCATTAAATATTCCTTGGAAAAGTAAAAATAACACTTGCATTTGTTGCAGGATTTTGGCAGCAGTAATATCACCAGAATGTTTTTCACTGCTCCTAGATTTAGTAACGCATCCTCTTTCTGCAAAGCCATCTCACCCGTAGAAAGATACATTCCAAAGATGGAGGACAAACTAGCTGGAAAAGGTCAGAGGAGGCAGAATCAGAAGTAAAGCCACAAGGGAGAACCATGGGAAATATTTCTATCCTATTTCTTCTATAAGAGAAGTCTGTTGTGAAATTTTACATTAAGAAAACATATTATGTATTCCAAAGAGCTATAATCCCTAAACAAAACAACCTCCCGCTTCAGATCGCAGAATATTTGAAAAATGAGATAAAGGAATAGAACATGGTGGTCAAAATCACAATGAATATTCCATTAATTTGATTCTCTTCCCCGTCCGTCATCCCACTGTACACATGCATCTGGATCTGTGCACGCATGCACACACACTCTTAACTGAGTCTGGGTAGTTTCCTTTATTTACATAAAGTGAAATTATCTTAACATAATCCTTTATTTAACAATTGCTATGTAAATCTGACTTACATACATTTTTAGGCCGGTTAACCTTTTGTCTCAACAATTTTTGTGGCCCTAATCTCCACAGGATAACTGTTGTAAAAAAGAAGATTTTTATTGCGTCCTTATAAAATGTATTGCCCTTGTTGTGTTCTGATCATATGTCAAAAGGGCTCCCATTTTAATTTATCTAAAACTGTTTATTATTTTTTGTAAGGCTGATGTGACCTCTGTTCGTTCCTCTCTAAGGATAACAACAAAACCCCAGTAGTTCTTCCATTTTCTGTTTGGTTACTGACATCTTTTTTACTGAATTATTCATCTGCCCCCTGCTTTTAAAATTGCTTTCTCCTGTGAGATTTCCATCCCAAGTAGAGTAGCGGTGTTAAGAATTTCTTAGGCCTTCTATCAGTTAAGGATTTTCCCTGTTTAGAGTCTCGAAGAAACCGTAAAAAGCTTTAATACTCAGTCATTAGCTGCGTGTCTTGGGTATGCGAATGCAGCAAAGCCACTGTTCCTCTCATAACCTTTCCTGCAGGGTCTGTAATGTGAGTTAACGCTTTGTTGTATTAGTGAAGTCAGGGAAATTACATGTTTGCCACCACAGCTCAGGAAATTTATGGTTAAATGTCAGTTATTAGCATGGTCATAAATCTCCTTTCAAACATCATATATGGCATTTATCACCTCAGGAGAACACTAATTAAGCTACAGGACTTTGTTTAAATTCTCAAGTAGCTTGCACTGTGTGAAGGTCCCTTATGCATAATCCCTTCTGTTTCAAAATGCTACCGGAAAACAAGAGCAAGGCAGAAACAGGACTGGAGGAGCAGCAATGGGGCCATGGATTAAAGGCACATACATTATTCAAACTTTTCTCTGATACAGGCTTCAGTGGAGAATTGAATTAAATTTTTTGGAGCATTCATTGTTGAGATATGAAATAAGAGTTCTACCTGCCTGTAGAGGTAGGAGTGGCTTGTCAGAATGGTAACCAGCCAGAATAAGTGAGGTATATAAATACTGGAATGAAGTGAATACCAGCATGAGCTGCTTCTCCTTGTAACTTGATATGTAACAGGCTGAGACCACAGAAGACCTTACTTTTTTTTTTTTTGAAGAAACCTTTTCTTACTCATGTTTCTGAAAATCATGGCTCTGTTTGTTCTGCATGTATGAATATATGAGTAGTTGTGGCTCATACCGTTCACCAGTGAGTGTAGCCATTCTGATGTAAGGCTGGAATTGGGCTTACTGGTGGATCTGGAAAAGGGACGGGAAGTCCCAGAGAGAACACAGCACGGTAAAAAGAATCAGAACCCGTGCTGGGCCCAGTAGCTGGAAAGGACAAGAGGTATGACAGTCTTTACAGCAAGGAACTGCAGCTAGAGAAGGAGTCAGAAATTAAAAGTGTTGTTGATAACTTCAATAGCTTTAGTAGAACAGGAAAACTAACTGTTTTACATGAAGCAGACCACCAAATTTTTAAATGAACTGTAGAAATGACTGGGTTTCTGACAAGATCTGGGCATAAATTGAGCTACCACCTGTGTGAAGGGTTTTGAAGCAATACCCTCTAGAATCAAGAGTCTTAAGAATATGCAAATTTATTTATAGTAGCAAGAAGCAAATAATCCGTGGGATCCTATTCTGAAAGACAAATAGTTACTCCCATTGGGAAGGATATATGTGTATACAGATATATATATGTGTATGTCTATGATATATATACTCAGTTTGGATGGAATACTTACTTAATTCAGATTTTCCTGCCTGTGGGCTACTTTATTCATTAATAGCTAGTACACTAAACCTAGTGCATTGTGCCCATCTTGTAGCTGAATTGGTCAGTTTTCTGCATGAGAGTTGATGTATATAGATTTTGATCTTTAGACAATCTGTTGAGGAGAATCGCAGCTTTTCATCTCCTCACACCTTTGTCCTTTATACATGGAGTTACATGCACTTTCATCTTTCTTCCCATAGATTTTAATTTAGTTTAGCCTCACACAATAATCTCTTGTGCTTTGTTTCTTCATGTTTTGATTGTGCCAAGACAACTATCTTCTCTGCATGACTGCTACTTTCATGGAAACTTAGCTACTAATTACTTTTCATATATCCCCTTCCACCATTCTCAAAAGTGACTGAGAACAAAATTTGTCTTCCTTAAAAATGCATGACTGTTTAGTTGGCTTTAGTTAGGAGTCAATTTATGAAAGTGCACCAGTTCTTTGTTAAAAAATAAAAAAAAAAATCTGTTTGCTTCAAAAGGATTTAAAGATATGCTTGCTGACTTTAGGGTCTCACTATTGCGAATGAGCCCAATGGAATAGTGGCTAGGACCATTTTTAGCATTGTGCTGTAAATTTAGCAGATAAAGAAATAGTTTATTACACAGGAATGCAGATCCAACACTTTTCACCAGAACTAAAACACTCTAAACTGGTTGCACCAGAACTAAAAACCACTCATTTACCAAGAACTGGTCTCCAGCACCTAGCAACTATCTCCTACAGCGCACGTTGCAACAACTTTCAGTGTTGACGCAATGTGAAGGATCACATTTAGGGTGAGGGGAAAAAGGAGGGCTTTACCCACCAGGAGAAACAGGCAGGAGGTTCCTGCTCTTTGGGAATATAATGCAATCTGGGGATAACAAAGAGAAAGGAGAGGAAAAAAGTAAAGGAAAAGGATATAAATGAATTCTAAAGCTCAGTCAGGCAGTGAAGTTTCCTGTGTTTTGAAATAAGCTTTCAAATGGTTGCAAATACAAGCCTAGGCTGGGAATTCTTTCATTGCCGTTACCTTTACCCTCCTAATTCTGTGAGAGAAAGGAATAGAATAGGCTAGGCTAGGCTAGGCTAGAATAGAATAGAATAGAACAGACCAGACCAGACCAGACTATTTCCATTGTAAGGGACCTACAATGATCAGCCAGGTCAGCTGCCTGACCAATTAAAGGCTGACCAAGTTAAAGTACGGTATTAAGGGCATTGTCTAAATGCTTCTTAAACATTGACAGGCTTGGAGCATCGACCACCTGTCTAGGAAGCCTGTTCCCATATTTGTCCAGAAATGCTTCCTAATGTCCAGTCTAAACCTCCCCTGGCACAGCTTTGAACTGTTCCCACGCATCCTGTCCCTGGATACTAGGGAGATCAGCACCTCCCTCTCCATGTCCCCTCCTCAGGAAGCTGCAGAGAGCAATGAGATCGCCCCTCAGCCTCCTTTTCTCCAAACTAGACAAGCCCAAAGTCCTTAGCTGCTCCTCATAGGACATTCCTTCCAGCCCTTCCACCAGCTTTGTTGCCAACTTTCCCTAAGAGCAGCTGGAACTGTGGATGAAAATGACTGCTTTTCTAACATCTTCTGAGATGACAGCAGCTCTTACAAATAAGTAATTCTTGGTGATGAGATCTATACTAGTTAGTAATTTGGTACAGTCATAGTAAATCAGTAGACAAAAAGAGAAGGTGTTGAGGTGCCTACACCAACATTACAGGCAGTTTGGGAATCTTACTTGTGAGTAGATCTTTTCTGCTGGATCAGTCATCCTCACCATGCATATGGATTGAAACTATCCAAAAGACCAGTCTCTGGTTGTGACCCTGCTGTCCCTGGGGCTGGAGAACGCTTGGTGCATGCTCAGACCAGAGATTCTGGTATAGTTCCCTCCCAAAAGAGTCTATTTAATACGTATCAGAATTTCTCTGCAAAGTAAACCAACAGAAGACAAACTGGGTTAAGTGGAGGACTTTTTTCAAAAGCACACTATCACTGCACACTAAGGCAGCTGATGTAGCCTAGTCATGCACTGTGTGACATGGACAAATGCCAACATCCCAGTTGAAAGCCTTAGAATCTTTCTCTTCTATCTCTGAATATCAAACTTGTGGCAGTTTATTGAAGAAATGGTTGAAAGAAGGGGCTGATAATGGCAAACAAATCTTACACAATCTTTTTCTGATTTTTACAAAGTTTTCTCAGCTTTTGTGCTGTTGCTGACATAAGGGAAAACGAATTGCAAGCTGACTGAAGAAATCCTCTTCATAGCCCTTCTGTGAACAACATGTTAAAGAAATCCACTCCAAGGCTTAGTCTTCTGGAGAAGACTAAGCACATTACACGGTGCTGTTTGGATGCCCATACCACATAGGCAGGATCAATAATGTGGGTAATTATTTTAATACTGAGCCATAAATATTAACTCAAAGAGCAATTCTTTTGGGATAGATTTCCAAATGCTGTCACTGCTACCTTTTTCAAAGAATTATATTCTATTTTATTTCATCCGCAATTTAACACAGGACTGCTATAAGTAAATGAACTGTAACATGCTTTTTTTCCCATTATGTGTCTCCAGAGACATTTCTGTTATCAAAAAGTTTCTCTCTACTGGGTATTACCCCTACCGTAAGGGGAAAAAAGTGAATTTCGTTTGGTCACAGTAGCTTCTTCTGAGAAAACTGATTTTTTTTTTTTTTCATTGATTGGAAATAAATCATGTGTCTTCAATTATTAGTAATAGTTCATAGTATAGAATATAGATCTATATATAGACAACACCAAAGACACAGTAATGCTCTTCCAACAGGAAAAGGTCTTTATCCCAAATTGCTTCTAGAGGCTATTTGGGGAAAGAATGTAGCCACCTGGAGCTACATATTAGGACATTTCATTTTATCCTTCAGCTGCTTCGTGGTGGTAATACTGAGATTCTCTGACTGAAAAAATTGCATTAGCAAATCAAATTAAAGGCTTGTTATTGGCTCATGTTGTTCTATCACAGTTATAGCGTAGAAGAGGGAATTGTATGAGTATTGTGTTTGTTAATCAAAATGCTATAGATTTCCTAAACACTTCTGAAAGATACTTTTTTAAAAGTTTATTTCACTTCTGGCAAAGCTTTCACTTCTCTGCTGAAAGAACTGAGTACTCCTCAGAATACCAAGTAAGGAAGTGGGTAGAGAGTGAGATGCAGCAAAGCTGGATGGTACCCCTGCACTCCGTGCTGATATTACACTGCTGGTGCTCTCTTCTCTCACCACAGGGAGGGGAGGGGAATGTGCAAATGTATTATCTCAGCTGTTGTGATAGATTAAACCTGACATGCTGCCAAATCTTATGTGTATTAATAAGTTTCTCCCACTGATCCCCAATGGCAGTCGGATGGGTTCATTGGTAGATTGTGGTGGACATTTAAATGTTTGAGCTGGGCAATTTGAGATGAACTGTCATGATTCATTAGCCCTGTTGAGGGAACAGTGCCAGGAAGTATCTGGCTGACAACTTAAGAGACACCCAGTAAGCAGAATAAAACCCCAACTCACTCAGCAAATCTCACAGAAGTGCTAAGGGGTCTAAACCCAATGACAGATACAACACAGTGCCACTTGTAATAAACCAGGAATTAAAAGGTGTTGTTATTAGGGACTTGAACTTAAAGGCTGGCAAACAATATGCTTCCAAATCAGAATCTATCACCAGCTGACAACTGCCTGCCCCTTGCCTCCAGGGTGTATCTGTGTGTGTGGAAAAAGAGACTGGAAGCTGATGAATTACTGGTTATAGGAATAAGCAGTTCCTAAGTTTTTTAAATGTGTTTCTTCAATCTCCCTGCCTCCCTTTAAGGAGTTCATTGTTGACAGCAATGAGGAGCTGAACAAATTTGTAGGACTTAATAAAAACTATAGACTGAAGGGTCAAGGTGACAATGGGAAGACTGATTGCTTCTGAATCCAGTCTGTCTTCTTTCACCTTAAGTATTGTAAGCAAAGGGAGTTCAATTGTTTTGCCTTCTGTAGTTTCTCAGGTGGTACACAGAATCTTCAGTACGGTGACAATAAATCCTTATACAAATTCCTAGAGGTTTTACTGTCCAGTAGGTTGACTGTCATGGAATGTTGTGTTTCTGTATTAAAAATAAATTCTCTGATAGAACAAGAAGCATGCTAAAACTCTGGGGGAGAGAGGATGGGAGATTCTTGCATGTATTATGCTTTACTTATAACCTAACATAAGGAGAAGCGATGCAAAGTAAGGCTATTCAGAAAGATAGCTATTCAGAACTTTGCCGTTCATGGACAAGAACTGAAAATCAGCCTCTGTATTGTAGTATCTCCTGTTCCACACATCTTAGTCCTGCTCAAATGTGATCTGTGCTTTACAAAGGAATACTTTTTGTTTTGTTTTGTTTTCTGCATAATTGAGTTCTCAAGTTTCTTCATCTGCCATTGTAATTACAAACATATTTACATACTTCCTTGAAGAAATGTATGAACAGTTTTTACACGGTTCCGTCTAAAGTTCTGTAATTAACTATTCTTTACCACCAGGATTGAATCTACTGGCGAAAGATCAACCTTCGTAAGTTTACAGTTGTTCCATTCTGGTCATATTTTCAAGACCACTTTGCTCTCTTTATACTGCTGCTAATAAGGCTTGCCATGCATCATGGATTGCTATCAGGTGCTCTTCAAAGTCTATAAAATAAATAGTATTCCTTCAAAAAGTATTTTCTTAAATCTCTTATCTGTCATTTGTTCCCGCATCTGTATGCATTGATTAAAGATCTGTTAGAAGGAATGGTTAGAGGCATGATTATTTAGCCCTTTTGGTGGAACAAAAAAGAAACCAAAAATACCTGAAGGGCAGATCAAATGCAGAAGTCTTTTGTGTTTGGAGACATACTTAGGTCATTAGAGAACATTAATTTTGTGACCTTTCCTACTACTATCCTTTGCTGTGCAGAGTTCAGCATGAATGGTATGTTTTGCTTTGAAGGTAAATTCAGTAAGTTAGCATTAGGGCACAGAACTGCCTGGGAACCACGGTGCAGAATAACAGAGAGCAATGACAGTCAGGAATGAAATGGGTTTGCAGAGCTAATATGGACAGAAGTGTAATTACGTTGCTTTATGATTCTTTTGTGCATCTCGTAGTCTGTAAGTGCGAATATACCCATTTGCCTTGTCTGGATGGTGCTTTAGTTTGAAAAGGCTCATAAGGAGTTTTCTTATCTATCATCTAGTATTGTGGCACAATAATTTTATATGTTTATAGATAGTACAATTTGGCTAAACTGAAATCTATAGCCAAAATATAGCTCAGTGGGATCTGAATTTGTATTTAATACCTTTCAGTGAAACAAAAGTGAGGATGATCTAATTAAGGCTCTGTGATGATGGGTGTGTTTAAAAATGTATTGTAGTCAATTTTAAATCTTTATATTGTATATATGACAAAATGCAAACCACAGTGTAAATATCTGGAAAAATCTTTGGGTTTTTAATGTTTTTTTTTTTAATAAATGGATAGATACAAATGCTATTGTGTCAATTTATCGTAGAATTCTCTACTTTTTGGTGTTCTTTATTGCAAGAAACCAGACATACCCTGGGACCTGTGTTTTCATGAACTCTTTTTTAAAATGCTGATGCTTAGAATGTCAGCATACAGACTAAAGAACAGATTATAACTTTTTATCCAGGGGAAAAAAAAAAAAGTCTACCAAAGGTAGTGTGCTTCAAAATAAAATTCCGTGAAGTATAAAATGCTTGACTCTGAGATGTCCTGCTTACTGGTGCAATTACTACAACATATGAGGTCAGTGCTAAGGTGTTGCATTAAGATTCATACCTGAATAAAACTGATTATCTGCTTTTTACTATCACGTCTAGAGGAAGAGAACCTTACATATATTATCAATTAATAATATAAGCATAGGAAAATAGAAAAGAAAGACGAACTTTAATTTATTCTATACAATTATGGGAAATTTTATGCTGAGTGGGCATATATCCAGGTGCTGCTTTATCTGTGATTAGATATGTTAATTTATCACGTGTGTGAAAATCTGACAAAATCCAGAAATAAAAAATTAAATAAAATAAATTCTGTTCCTTTGTATCTGCAGTCAGGAGTGTGAAGCAGGTTTCATCTTGATCATCAGTTTAATTCAGCTCAGATCAGAAAGAATCAGAAGGATTCCCCCAGATGGTTGCTTTAGGAGAGGATTTAATAGTTTTGAAACCAGTTTCTAAGGAAATATGGTTTGACTTTCAGACCACACCAGGATAACTAAAACTGATTGTTACCCACTTTAGCATTGCTAGGCAAAAGATTGGGGATGGAAATACCGTATAAAATCAACTGTTTCTATGCTGTGCAGAGGTGGTATTTTTAGACCATAGCACAAGTAGCTGCTTAGGAGAAAAGCTTGTAGTAATTCTGGGCTTTGTACAGAGGATCTGTTGTTCAGGACTGTCAGTCCAGAAGCACGAGAAACTATGATAAGCATTTACAGTGTTAAGCTGCAGGCAGAAGTGGAAACACTCCCTTTTGGGACAACGAGACTCTTAGAAAATAATTTCAATAAAAAGATTTAGCATCTTCCTCATCTACAAGGTAGGTTAATGAATGCGATGATTGATAACATTAACTGAGAGAGACTCTGATTTTAGATGCACTGCGACTAGGTAAAGTTGTATAATCTCTACAGAAAATAAACAGCACTATTCAGGATCAGAACAGATAAGATGTTCAAGATAAATAAATTAATGGGTCATATTTTTCCCTAAATAAATGGAGCACAAATTGGAGATTAGTTATGACAAGTCAAAGGACTTCTCGTTTTATTCGCTTTCTCCTGCATATATGAAATATGAATTCATTTATGGGCACAAAGAGGCTAATTGTGGGGTTTTTTCACGTGAACTCACCACGTCCATCCATCCAAAATCTGCCACCTTCTCTATTGTTCTGTAATCAGTTTTGCCTTTTTGTGCCTGTTTCATACAGACAGTCATTCAGAGTTGGCACTACTCCTCTGTTCTGAGGGTCTTGTTAAGTGGGCATATGTGTGGCTAGTACAGAAAACACATAGTAAATGAGAAAAGAAGGCAGGATTTTTCATCTCTTCTAAGGTGCTTGTTACTCTGAAAGCAAGTGTAGTGTGTCTTACATCTTTTTATAATTTTTTTTTTCTTTCTCACTTTCTCAGCACCACTTGTATGAATAGAGAAGAAATTTATCTGTGAACAACCAACTAAATTAGTTTTGATTTGCATGTAAACGTTTCTGCTTTAATTTAAATCAATAATTGCTTACCACAGGTCACACTAAGCATTCCAAAATTGATTTGCAAAAAAAATTTGTATTTGATAATTTGAAGTTTTCTGACCGTAACAGTAAATTGAGATTCTTTGCCATGGGGATCATTGACAGGGCTTTAAACTAGAGGTGAAGGGGGAAGGGGAACCTATCAGGCTTGCCAGCGACAGGCTAGGGAAGGATACACAATGGTTAGAGGGATGGGGGGCTAGTAGGAGGCCTCAACCCGTTGCCCAGCAGCATGCGAGGGACACTGCAGTAATGTGGAAGTCTTGCAGAAGGGAGCTGGAGGCGCCTGAGCTATCAGGTGCCAACAAGAAAATACCCATGAAACACCTCAAGGGAAAAAAGGGGTGCTCTGCTTTGAAGGTAACGAGGCCGACAGCTCAGATGAAATGCCTCTATACAAATGCACGCAGCATGGGAAACAAACAGGAGGAGTTGGAAGCAATCGTGCTGCTTGAAAGCTACGACCTGATTGCCATCACGGAAACTTGGTGGGATGAATCCCACGACTGGAATGTGGCTCTTGATGGCTACAGGCTGTTCAGAAGGGACAGGCAAGGAAGGAGGGGCGGGGGCGTTGCCCTTTAC
>Ga0065711_1029703_pt1 | contig 35136 bp, 22 predicted proteins | sample Hoacrofraction12_FD_59098 | JGI IMG/M metagenome (GOLD analysis project Ga0065711, IMG submission 59098) | Hoatzin crop microbial communities from Cojedes, Venezuela - Epithelial fraction 12 v2 (version 2) | ecosystem: Host-associated > Birds > Digestive system > Esophagus > Crop | place... | reverse complement strand
AGTTTCAAATTCTAATTCAAGTCATGCTTGCCAGCTAGTCCATTAACATTTTCAAACCTGACAAGGTACTCTGGCTTTTACAGAACACTAGGATTGATTTAAAACTCTGCTGACTGTGCTAGTATTCACCACTCACTCAAATCCACTCTAGAGATACGACTAGCACATTAGATTGAGTATCTTCAGATAAAAAGAAAGCGAGCAAATGATTTTATTGTTGGTATAACCGTCACACCACTGACATTTTTTATCACAACCTTACATACTTAGCTGAGGAGAAGAACTGACAGAGGAGGAAAATAATTGAATTCTTACTCGTGACTGAGTAGACTTGCTTTTAAAGCGTTAATATATCTCTACCAAAAAAAAAAAATCTAAAATGGAATGATCCTCAGTTTTGTATTTGGAATGCCTTTGGAACCAGAACACCGCAGATATTAAAAAGCTATAAATATGAAAAGATTTTAAAAGCCTGAGAAGTACCCAGGGCCATCAGTTCAGAGTAACCTGGGCTGGGCAGTCACTTCTGGCGGGTCAGCACAGCAGTATAAAGTGTCCTTCCCACCCCCTTTTTAAACTGCAGGGCAAGTCCTTTCTTGCTGTAAATTGTCACTAGGTGTTTACCAGCCATTAACTTAAAAGTGGCTATAATTTCTCAGCGTGTAATTGGCAATGGTGACTAAGCCTGATCGAGCATCATCCTGTCATCTGTCTCGGATTAGAGATGCAAGGCACCTCTCCCTCACTCCCAGTCATGACAATTCATTAGTTCTGCTGTTTGGGAGCAGCTGGACCATTCGCAATGTAATTTATTCAGATTCCCTCAAAATTATTGCCGAAATACGGAAACAGAAGCGATTTGGATGAGGCTACGTATTTACTGTCAGATAACATTATAGGCTGGATGTGTGGTCAGAAACAACAGGAGGTTATGTTTTATGAGAAATATTGCCCTTTAAGGCAAAAGATTAAGTTAGAGGAGGCAAAGGACAAAGTGCTTTAACATGTGAGTCATGTCTCACTTATCCATCAAACACCCCTAAAAAAGAACCTGTGAAGATCATTAAAATTTTACTTCTCTGTCCCAGTTTATGGGTGTATTTTTTTAAAAAGCAGCTGATTTAGTCAAAGCAAGCTGTTCAAAGGATAAGAAAATGTAAAAAAGCTCCGCTTGATCAGTAAGTGGGGTAGGACAGGTAAAATTCAGACAGACTTCATTGCCAAGCTAAAACTGAAAAATCAAGAATTTAGGAATTTAACTGCTGCTCTGAGAAACAACATCAATGCCTGTTTTCTGAACAGACCTGGAACAAATCCACAATACTCAGAAAACCCAACAATCACTGGTGTCGGTTTTAGAACCCCAGTGACACCACTCACCCCCATGCACGGCAACATAAAGCCAGCTCGGAGTGAAAGGGCAGACTGCGGGGTTCTAACCAGCTCACACCCCCGAATTTTCATCTTCTTATTTCACATGAATAATATACCAGAAGACCAGTCATAAGGAGCTGGGCCCAAAGCCCACTTTTTAACTTCAATAAACTGCATGTCTCAGTTCTGTCTCACCACAATTACATTGCTTTTATTTCTTTCAGAGCGTGTGCATTCAGACTTGCTTCTGCCCCCCCCGACTGACTGTAACTGAGGACGCTCAATTGCTTACGATTACAAGTTTTCCTATGGGTTTTACTTAGACTTTTGCCCAGCTTTAGCATTCAAACATACACACACGTTGAGTACACTGGTATTTCTCCAGCAATGAAATGTCATAAACACTGACAACCCCTTCATGGTCTTGAATCCAATATCCTGTGGCCTCACTGACTGCTGGATTTTAATTTGCTATCCCAGTGCACAGTAATTTCTGGTTATATATGTCATAGTCTTAAGCACATCTCAAGATGAAATTTTGGCAGGTTGTCACGTTTGTTAAGAACAGGTGCTCTGACATTTTTTGGCTTTTTTTTTTTTCTTTCCTATCTACTCTTTGAAATTGGGCACTCTGTGTGAATGTATAATCTCTGGCCATCTGAATACACAGATCTTTCTATCCCCATTTTTATACATACATGCACAGATATTAATTTTTATCAGGGAAAGCCAGGATGAAATAGCAGTAAAAGCGGAGTTGTTAGGCATGACATTTCATTTATGGATATGGCTGAGAAGATTAACGTCTGAGCCAGCAGCCTGTCCATTACTACCTTCAGCTACCGGGGAACAAAACGTCATACGTGACAACTCATTCCTCACCACTCAAGAGAAATGCTTACTGCCACTCCACTCCATCGCCCTCAATTTGTCTATACCACAGTATTAATTAAACCATGAAGTCCAGATAACTTTAAAGAAGAAATTCTGCATGATCCCTTCTCAGGGCACGCGTGTATGTGTCTCTTAGCATATTTTCTTTTTTATTAACATTTTGAACGTCTCTAGTGTGCAACTTCAATGAAGAAAGGTTAGCTCCTCAGGACTCGGCTTATGGAAAAGCTTCAAAGCAAATGCATGTACCTATAATCTGGATTTGGCTAGCAGACTGAACTGGTTAATTCCCTTTGAGTACCTTATGGGGTAAGGGGTGTTTTTCTGGTTTGTTCACAAGCAACCGGTCACATTTCCTAACGGAGCTTCCCCTGCATAATACGGTAAGCTACCTGTGGTTGGATACACCGGGTTTATTGGCAGAAACAGCAAGCTGGTACTTATCATTGGTTCACCCTGCCCGGTGACGTGCAGAAGGGAGAAGCAAATACTGATAGAGTCAGAACAAAGGGAAGATAGATTAATTGAAAATACTGAATGGATAGTTTTGATAATATATGCTTTTTACAAATAAGGCACAGAATTTATACATCATCTAGAAAGAGTGTAGAATAATATAGTAATGGCTTTGACTGGAATCGATCACAGTTGACATGCCTCTTTTCATGGCAGCACTCTCCTTTTGAAACCCATTCTCTAAATTGCATGAGGATGGGTGCAATCGAAGAGCCCACTGGCTCCGATTAAAAACAAGCACAGCAGTGACATAATTCCTTCTCCCTCTGGGTAGCCACCACAAACTCAGCACAATACCGTCTCCATCATGCGGTGATACTACCGCATTCTACCCTGCTTTCAAACAGCTGAACTTCTCTATGTTTGATTAAAGTGGATCTTAAAAGCTTTATTTGAAAGTTCGCTGTTGGAAAATGTATTAATGCAGAGCCATGCCATACGCTTTGAAACGCAGAGCAGGTTGGTTCAATAACCCAGGTATCGCTGCACCGCGCGCTACCAAGAGGAACCGCGTTAACGGGAGACTCCCTTGTTCTGATCATCAGGACATTGGCCTTACCCAAGGATTGACCAGGGTATGTCTGAGAAAGCCCACGCCAGGCTCCTGTTCTGCACATGCAGCCTTCAACGAACACTGACCTGTCATGGCTTGTCTGCAGTTTTGGACAGGAAGATTACCTGTGTGCCAGAGAAAGCTGCCACAATTCCACTGGAGGGCAAAAAAAAAAAAAAAGTACCAAACCAAACCTGGTAGATCAGGTAGAGGACAACTCTATTGCTCCCTCCACCTCCAGGCACATAAAAATAAATATATTTGCGTGGGTGGGGGAGAGAAGGAGAGGAAAGACAGGAAATGGAAGCGAAGGAAGAACATGGGTGAAAGTAAAAGTAGATTTGTTTGCAGACATCAATGCTAGAATGATTATTCTACAACTGAGTTAGTAACTGATCATAAGCATCTCAAGTCCCTTTTATTCTCAAACCTCTCTATTCATACTGTTAAATTAATTTCTTGCTATTAACGTGAAATGAGAAAATATACTTTGTAGAGAAAAAAATTCATTATATATGAAGAACAACACCTAGAACTGAAGAAAAATCCATTTTGTTTTAAAGCCTGTTTAATCAGGGTGATATCTTTCCATTTTACCTCAGGTGAGTATTTAACTGATTAAGAAAAAAATGCGTTGTCTAACTTGCCTAGCACATAGGGATATCCCTAAGAAGAACACTTATCTGCACAACAGATTAGAAGGGAAGCAAAGCCTAAACAGGTTTGTTTGGGACAAAAGTAAAATATTGACAAAGTAAAATTATGACATGACACCTGTGTGTGTGAAAGGGAAAATAAAAGGAAGATTATCTTTTCCCCATGAATGCAAATAGATTAATCCCAATAGTTATGGTGCTGCATTATAACAAAGTCTTTCTGTAAGTGCAGATATCAAAGGTATTTTCTACACAGTGTAGAAAAGGAATATCTTGCATGTCCTAGATGATGCACAGGAATAGTAACTCTGTACTAACACAAAAAGTGTTATTCCGGTAATCTGAGTTTCTCCCTGATTTCACATGTGCATCACATGCAAAATAAGATTGGCAGGGGAAAAACTCCACCCTTATTAACTCAAATAAATGATTTGCATCATTTATGAAACCTCTGAAATTGAGAGGTGCTGGCTGTTTTGAATCATTGTCCAGGACTGCATCAATCATTTGTGGATCTTGTCCAAAAGGCAGGGAGAAAATCCAGCTTGGTCAAAATATACACACACATTTGTACTGCACAGCAAGTAGTAAAAAGACCGTCCCTGCCTTTACCAAATGTTGTTTCTAGCAATGTTTTGTATATTTTACCTAAACATGTCACTAAACACTTATCTGCTGCCTAGCACACATTAATATCATAAGACAACTTGACATCTTTTATGTTTTCCAGAAGGGGCAGCTTCACATAAGACTAGCTAGACTTCGGAAAGCGTTACAGAAAATCACCAGAGAATGAATTGTTTACAGTAACAATGAGTTTCTTGAGCTTTCCTCTTTGAGGAGATGCATTGGCTGCTACCACCAGGTATTACAGCACACCACTTTTTTCCACTCAAGTGTATTCTTTCTGCAATGCCAAAATGTCAGACACTTGGCAGACACTTTACATTTGCCTCGTTTCTTGTTACTGGAATTGTCTCTGGTAACAAAAGAAAAACTCAAAGCCAATTTTTCCACTAGAAATCCAAAGAGATGACAAATACTCCATGTTCAACGCATTGGGAAAATTCAGGGTAAAGTGTCTGACTGACATACGTGCTGCTTCACAATAAAAACCTCATCATTTCTTCGCAATGCTTATCATGCTGAACAGATAGCGAGGTGGTTGTGCTGCAATGGTACGTATGTGTATAGGAGTCAACATGTTAAACATCTCCCTGAACAATTAAAGAGATGAGAAAAAAGATCATTCTAGAGGAAAGCTATTAACACAGTGAAATCATAAAACATTGAAGAAACTTTTTAATATTGTTTATGCACAACTTGAATTAAAGAGATCCTCCCACCCACGCATAAGAATCAGCATTTCCAGATGTGGGGTGACCATGCTACGACTGTGCTGGCAGCTTTCTGATAACAAACATCAGCAAGTCTAGCCACCATTTAGTTTTCTACTACTCAATTAATGTGGCAAAAGCACACAATGTAGTGACCCTCTTTAATATCCAATTTCAGTATATAGGGAACATTCATTAATTTGAATTGGACATGGTCCAGACAGACCAGCACATATACAAATATAAGTCAGACTACCAACAACATCTAAATATCTGGAAATTAAATGCAAAAAAGCCAATTAAGGTAAACAAAAATGTTCCATTTTTTGAAAGATTCTTTGTATTAGAGCTTTCATAGAAGGTTCCCTCCTGTCCTTGTTTCGCTGCAGCGGTATTTCCAGCTTTTTGCTGCTCCTGCGTAAATTCCAAGCCTAAAAGAGAGTGCATGCAAGTCTCTGGATACAGAAGCCAGTGAAGAAGCTCTGCTCCTCCTCCTGAACAACAGTGAAAGAGGGATGACTAGAGCTGACAGCTCTTCGCAGGATTGCACAGTTAATGCAATTGCTCTCCTTCCCCCTTGCCCCAGATAACGGATTTTTCTAACAGCATAGTTATCTATCATTTCTCAATTAATGTATAAGTTCATAGGATGATCACTGTAAAGATCATCACCATTCTGCCAAATACTACGCAAACTTACAGCTGGGCTTTAAGGATGTGGGGCAAAGGAAAAAAGGCAAGGAAAATAGACAAATGGAAAGACAGCCAGTATGTTAGAAAGGGGTCTCTTGCTTGAAGGCATTGCACCAAGACACTCTTACCAAAAGCAGAACCACAACTTGTTAGAATTTACTGGGGTACCCGCTTCCCAGTTGCGCAGGACAACACACTTGCAGCTGAGACACTGTTTGCCTCACCCTGCAGACGACCCCTCCCCCTCTCCCCCAAGCCTGTAATGAGCCACCATTTGCTTCTAACATTCCTTCAGCAGAAAGCTCACCCTCAAGTTATATTACTGAGACAAGCTAAGATGTTTTTAAAGTTATCCAATTACAACTTTTACTATTTGTATGGCTGCTTTCATGTAAGAATTACAAAGAACTTCAATAAACAATTCCATTAAAAAAATGAAAGGGAAAATGTGGCATATTTTTTTTTTTTGCCAATCAAGCCATCAGGTATCATAAGGTGCAGGTGTCATTCTCATTCCTGCTGTAGACTTCCTGAGTAGTCATAGGGAAATTAATTGTGTTCTTTTTGCTTTAGTTCTCTGTTCATTAAACTGAGATACTAGCACTTCCCTTCTCTGACCTTTTGTACATTTCCTCTGAAATCTATTGTGAATTTTACTGGGTATGTACTGCCTCTTATTATGTGTAAGTTCAATATCTGTTAAAATTAAACCTTGATTTCAGTTGGGACCTCAAACAACTACAGAAGAAATAAAACATACAGACATTTCAGTTGGAATAAATGTGTAAGTTATTATTTTCTTTTAAAATACAACCTGCTTCAGCTGTGAAGTTTTAAGGTGAATGACAGTACATAACAGATATTTTAATTCTCTGCTTTGTAATGCAACATCATCTCACAGGCATCCAACATTGAATGTGGAAATCTCTCCCAGACCACTGGGATAGTAAATACTACTTCTAGGAACCAAAGTAGCATTGATTAAATCACGCACCCTTTTCAAGCCCTTAAAAATCTTAGAGACTATGCAAATTATTTTAAAGACATAATCTTGCAGCAAGGGACTTTCGATACATGAATAGCACCAACTCTCTAAAACAAAGCCAATGAATATCGTAGACAAATACAGACAATGAGTATTTAACATGTGACATACTGTTATAAGATTAACTAAAAAAAAGTTAGAAAATTAAGAAGCCACAGGCAGAATCATCATCCAATTAATCCAGAGACATTAAAAAAAAAAGTAGTAAATCAAAGGGCATATTAGAAATTAAAGCAGAGATTCCTGACTGTGCTTAGAGGTGCACAGCACCATTTAAGAGAAAAGATGATTTTCAAGGACAGGCTGTTCAAGCTACTTTCCTGATGCCTTCCCTCCCTATTTGAATGCAAATGCTAAATACTAGTGTTTCCTAGGATCAGTTGGACTCTTCTCTTAACAGACAGATTTTAACCGTGGAACAATGTTTAACATACAGCAAGGAATGAACACGGGTGATGGTAAACCCTAGATTAACCTGTTGTCTTAAAGTGCTTAGTTCTGCTGTATTTCAGACAGAAGGGCACTGAAAGCTACGTGCCCGTGATCACAAACTCTGAGGGATTCAATGTTCTTTAGCATTCCCTTGTACTACTGACAAAATAAAGACAGTCTCAATAAAAGTGACATGGACCTCACTTCACCAGTAAGCAGGACTGGAGAAGTCACTGTTTCTGAAAGTAGTCATTTCCTGCCCTACGCTGCTAACTAAGGAAAACCATTTTTTTCCCCCTCTCCTCTCATAAAATAGACTCATAGTTTCCTTTTTCTTTGTTGCTCTTGGTTTCACTTTTGCCTGGATTCAATCTCTTTAGATATGAAAGGCTCTTCAGACGCATCCACAGCAGTCAGCAGCGATCCACTAGCATAGTTCAAAACCAGCTCCAGTAAATTGATTTTAATATGCCTTTTTAATTGTTTAATGAAAATAAATACTTTGTGTGATTGTTTGTCTCAAAGATGAAAAAAAGAGATAAAGAGCAAGGGGGTGGACAGGTTGCAATGTTTGCTATGACAATGCTGGCTTGTACCACGCAATCTCCAAGTGCAGGGTTTCAGATTCATGATTATTTAAAACTGAACTTTAAAGTTATTTATCCTAAAAGGTGAAGTCTCACTGAAAAAGTTACCATTTTTGTTGCCAGCAGGCAAGCACAGTTTGGAGAAGGGATAAAAAGGACTGAATTTCAGAAGAATTTCTCCTTCTTTGCGAGGTAATGATTTTGCCTCTCCATCATTTTGTTTGGAAAATTAAGTGGGTTTTGTTACAGGTCTACTTCAAATCACAATTTGTCTGCAATCACCTTGTGGTTTAGAAGCATACTAGAAAGACTTACTAAAAAGTCTTTTTAATATTTTAGTATAATAAAGTTCATGAATGTAACAGCAGTGAGTCTAATCTAGCTTTATACAGCTGCTTAGTGTTTTCAATACACAGCTCCAAGAGGCTGCAGACTGCACAATACTGAAATTCATAAACTGGAAAGAGTTGCAAATAATCAAAACAGAAAAATAATTAGCATAGGTTCTATGGAAATGGAAAATTTCTATAGGAAATTTTCTATATGAAATAATATCAGGTTGTTTTCTGGAAAAAAGCTAATGACATGCAGACAAAAAAGCATTATTCAAAGACAAGACACTTGGGAAATAATATTTCTGTTTACATCTATACATTTCTCTTATTTAGTATAAAAATAATTGCAATCTACATTATCTCTCTGCCTCTCATATAGTAAGACAAAATAAAGATCATACAAAAATTAGAAACAACTACTACTACTAAACCCACTCTCTTTGTCACCAAAGGAAGAGTCACGGAAACATCTCTAGCTCCATGTATCCCACCCTGCCTGGTCCTCCTCTCCTCAACACTTTGTGTCTAATGAGTTTCTAGAAGGTCAGAACAAAAAAGCCCACCAAGTAACCTGTGAATCATTCACTTCTATTCTAACAAATGCAAACGTCTTTCTACCAAAATCAAGAAGAGCCAGTAAATATCTGGAGTAAGCAGCACATTTTGTTTTACTGTAGCAGCCATCCTAAAAAAAAAAAAAAGATCAGAGTGGTACAGGTAGAGGCAGAAGAAGTTTCACTCCAAAGGTGTGGAGGAACTTTAGCCTTTAGGTGCAACCCCCTAGAAGTATTAGGAAAAGTAAAAAGCAACAGAAGAGGTAAATTCGTAAATTACTAAGCAAATTAGGGGTAAAAACCCCCAGCTAGTACATGGGGAATGCTATGGCTCGAGAGCGGACGTCTACTGAAAACTGCATTTTGGCAGAAGGAAGTGTGCAAGAAAGGACCTAAGGCTGAGAACTGACAGCTAATTAGATATAAGCTTATAAATTGATATGACAGCAAGAATGTTATTGTGATTTTACACGCTATTAACAAAGATTTCATCCTGTGAACAACACGGCTAATTAAATTTCTTCCATTGACAACTGTTGAGCCCAAATTTACTACATTACACAAACCTGGTGCAACCCAGACAGATACCGACAAACTAGAAGTAGTTCTGGGCAGAGAAAAAAAAGCGTTGCCAACTATATGTGAAGAAACATTTGAATAACATTAATTAGGGGGTTGAACAAGATGATCTCCAGATGTCCCTTCAGCCTCAACCATTCTGTTATCTCTGATTCTGCAATTATTCAGATGGTTCAAGAGACAAGAACAACAGGCAGAAAATTCACAGCACGGGTAAGACAGTACATTTCACACACTAGAGAAGTGGTATTTCATAATGGTGAAACAGAGGGGAAAGACAGAGATGGTATTTGTATGAGTGACAGCAATACAGAGAGAGGATGTTGGTATCCGTTAGGGTTGTCCTGTACTCATCTGAGACTTAAGTGAGGTTTGATCACTGAAGAGCGTCCAACTCCAATTTAAAGAGCTGTTCTTCCTGGAACATTTTGGGGAAAGTTCAGAAAGTTTGCTTTGACTGAGCACCAATTAGAAGATGGTCAATATTGTTTTGCCAAGACCAAGGGACAGGAAATGCACATTTTCTTCATATCTAACCTCAGTTCATAACTGACTCCTATAATCACAGTGGTCTGATTACAGTGCAAATAACTTTAAAACAGAAACATCTATTTTGAGAATTGACACGAGCACACAGTTGGGAATCACACAGAATTTTCATAGCGAGCTTAATAATTACTTTGCCTTCTTTCCATATCCTCTCCCACACAGAATCCCAGTTTGTTCCTAGTTTGCCTAGGGAGAGAATATCACCATTTTCTTGCATTATGAGGAAAAGACAGACAAAGCAGAAGATAAGTTCGTTATCTATTTTGGTATTTGACATACTTATTAAATGTTTATCCTTCAGGGATATTGCTGAATGGGTTGTCTCAGCAATAGTCTGGAACACAAGGGGGCTAACTGCTCTTCAGTTTTCAGAGATTTCTTTCCAAATTTTGCATTTAATATCAGCCATAATTTCTTCCCTGTAAAATCACTATAAATAATAAAGTATATTAAGAAAAACACTGCAAGTAATAATATACTATGTATACTCAAATACATATATGTATATGCATATATATGTGTGTGTGTGTATACACAAAAAATCGGACTGAACAGTCAAACAACAGTCCTCAACTTCTTTCATTTGGCTTATAGATTTGAACCAGAGCCCTGAGAAATGATAAAAGCCAATGACAATTCAAACTTCCAATTTAGTATTTGCTGTTGGGACATCCTTGGGAAAGTATAAGAAGTTTTCATGAATTCCCGTGGTGGGCGCATGGCCAATTTAGCTGGTCAACAAGTGAGTCGTCTGTACAAAGACAGTCTTCAGGCAACATGGGTAGCAGCGGTGCATACACTTATGTTCCTTGAAGAAGCCCTTGTTTAATGAATATTAAACTGTTTCACATAGATCTGTTTAGATTTTGCTGGACTGTGAGGAAATTTTCGTGATCCATTGTGAGACATAAGAAATCCACATGTAAAACTAAAACGATGTCAGATGACAATCTTATTTATAACGATGGCTGCAGTAGCACGTCAATATTAAGAAACTAATTTCTCACTCTATTTCCCTCCTGCAATTTTTGGAGATTTAACTGATCATTCCTCAGCTGTAATTTTGAGCTCCGCTGAACTGTTGTGGACGTTCCATTTAAAAAATAGAAAAACGAAGAGTATGTGTGAACTGAAGTCTTTCTTCTGCAGCCGAACAGTGCAGTTGATTGTGTTCTAACCTTACAAGCAGTCCTCAAATGGTGGCTTTCTATCTTTGTTGGATAAAGCAAAGATAGCAACACCAACCTTGGTTTTTTTTTCTTGATTAAAAAGCCACTATCATGAATAGAAAGGCAGAATCTGTGTACATATCCACAAGTATATATTTGTATACAGTTATATTTTATGTACACATTTGTGTGTACACAAGATTTGTATTTTAGCTATTCATCCTTCAAATCACATTCTGGGGTGAACGTGATTAAAAACTTAGAATCTGGGAGGAGAAATAGCATCTAGTCTCCTCTGCTATAGCTACTTTGCAATCTTACGCAGATATTTATTCTTCTGTCCACTGTTCCTAAAAGGTGGACTAACACAGGCTTAAGTTCTTTGAGATCCTGTAGTTAGCTACAAAAATCCAAGCTACATCATGTTTAGGTCCCTTCCAACCCAAACTATTCTATGATCATAAATCACTGTTGATTACCGGTTTTCATATCCCAACCTGTATAATGAGTTATTTGTGAGCAGCATACTATTAGAATCAACTCACATCAAGTTACTCATCTAAAAAAAAAATATTATTTCAAATGGATAAGGCTATGGTTAGAAGAAATGAAAGTGTTCTGCAGTGGCAATTAACTTCTTTTTGTACTAAAACCCAAATTTGTACTCCTATATCTATGCTATTTGGCTTTAGTATAAGACTGTTTGAATCTTGCCTTATAAATATACTTACAAACTATTTATGCAATTATCATAATAATTTTAAAAGCTATACTTTTACATACTTGTAACAGAGCCTTACTAATTCCGTTAACTGCATCCCGTATTTCTGCAATGACAGCTATTTTTGCCTCTGTGTTAATGAGGTGAATAAACTATTCAGTTCTGTGGCCCTTTTCATCACATAAGATCAAGAAAAGTTTTATAAAAGAATGAAACCACCGCAGGAAGAAAGGAAATTCTGTATTTCCCTGCTTATGATGTACTATAGAGATTTACATGTTGTGAAGCTATCCAAAGCTCCAGCCAACGTTTTCTTTCTAAGCAGGAAGACCTCCAAGTACTAATATACTGATTCCATCTACGACTGTTTAAAACAATTGCTGCTGATTTTTAGCCAAAGAAAAACACAGAATCAAACAAAAGCAGTGTAATAGTGTCAGACATAATAGAATGATAGCAATAGAATGAGAGGTTTGCAGAAGCATGAGGAATATTTAACTAAGATATAGAAAAGACTATTTTGGAGCAGCACATACATCAATGCCTCTGTGGAGCTGTATTAATTTCCAATGTGCAGGTTCACTTTTTCGCCCCACAAAGTTATACATTGTTTTTCAAGGTCAGGTACCTGTATTCGTTAAAATACAATAAAAAATGCCTACATTGTTTATAGTTAATCGGTTCTGGAAGGCTAGCAACATTTTAATCATACATGACGTGTTCCACTTGCTCTCAGCAGAAGGCCTATTACCTTTTATGTTCCTTCAACATTATAATTTAATTACTGTGGAAAGTCTACTTACGCAAGCTGCATTTACTAATAAATACAAATCAAAATATCTATTGTAAATTATTGATATGATATATTAGCTTTTCTGTAAAGGTCCTCAAAAATAACTTTAGTTTTGACAGTCTGACTTCCAGGTTTTTATATTATAGCTCAGTAGGACACAATCATGCACATGTGTGTTAACCTTTAAATAAATTTTCTTTAAGCAAATATAACTTATCTGACACCAATCCATGCACATCCATATTTTGAAGGTTGTATTTTAAATGGCAATGATTTTGTCCATTTTCTTACAACACAAAGGCTAGAGAATTTCTATAAGAAAGATATACTCACTATTAAAACATCTCAATTTACAAAGGAAGTTATTCTTCAAGTAAAACTATTAATATACCTCTCAGAATTAGCTTTGTTGCACACCCTCCACCACCAGCCACACACTTGCTTGAAAACCACATTCATTTAAATTTCACTAAGCTCTAGGTGTGATGCACAGCAGTTGACACACATGCCACAGCGTGGCAATGTACCTACACCCACTTCTACACACCACAATCACGATGCGTGTGTATGGGCTCAGAGATGGAGCACACTTTCCTGACATTTGCCTGTACAGAGTTTCATACTCCTAAATACACCAGGTCCATCATCCTGAAAACTAGTCTTAGATACCCAACATAAGAAAAAAAAAATCTTCACTGGAATGGGATATTTTGATGTAATTATAGCATCTGTCTAAACAGTCCACGTCCAGGATTAAGCTAGCTAACCATATCTGTCAAAGATTTTTATATGTCAATAGTAATACCTAGTCATCATAGTACCTAGTCATTACAGAGAAACGATTACTGGAAAGAATCTAAATCACTGGTAAAGCAATCTCAAAGTACAATGTTGTAATTACAATTTGAATTTCAAATACAGAATACAGGGAGCGATATGTCTCTTTGGGACAACTTTTGCTAGCCTTATTGCCTTCAGTTTTTGTGTTTTTTATTAGAAAATAGTATTTTCCATTATTTTTTATAACACATTGACACACTGCAAATGCATTTCTACAGGCATAATATACAATGTTATGAATATATTTACATTTACTCTAAATATTTAAAGAGGAAAGCCCTGGATATAATCACATAAGAGTTATTTGTAAGCTGGTATATTTTTGCTTTTTATCCATGCATTCCACTGGAGCTGAAAATCAGTGGTGAAATAAATCACTAACACTTTTTGGCTACATCTTCAAGCTCTGTCAATTTGCTGGAAATATATCAGACGATCCTCCCTCGCCAATAAGAAATAACACACCCAGTCTAACAAAAGACCTGTTAATGCTCCTGTCTGTGCCTGAAGCCCCATGGTGGTCCCAGCAGGGAGGGAGAGCTGTCTACAGGCAGCGGCAACCACCTCTGTGGAAAGAGCCTCCCAAGACACGATCCCTCCTCCTGGGTCTCCTGGCAGCAGCAGGAGAAGCAAGCCCAGCTCTTCTTGCCTTCCCCATGCGTTCCCCTTCCCTCCAGTTGGTACAGCTAAGCTTAATTTTGCCTGCACTTCTTCAAGAAACCCCACATTTAAAGTTCTTCCTGCACACACTGAGGGCTACTCAGAACTGCAGATCATCACTTCAATATACCAAAGCAATGTTAAGTACACCAATTGTCATCTTCTGGAAAGATTTTAACTTCTGCGTTGTATAATTTAAATGCCATTGACTCAAATGAGAGATCAGCAACTGGCGTTAATTGGAGCACAAATCACAAGGGATTGATGAAATACAGAGAAATACCTTCTGTATGCCCTACTCTTCAGAGTGCAGCTTTGACACTGTTCATAATCTGGTATTTCCTGACTGTTACACAGAATAATCAAATGCAATTAATACTGCGATGATCAAATCATTCCTCTGGAATCTCAGGTAAATATTCCTCAGACAGGAATATTTACCTAGGAAACCTGACTGGTGATCGTCATGACAGGTTTATTATTCACATTTCAGATTTCTCATAGCAACACGCCAGCCTTCCTAATTAACAAACAAGCAAGCACTTCCGTTTCTCCAGTTTGAAACACAGATGTTACCAAGATCTGTTGGGAGACTTCCAGGCATTCTTTGTTCTGCCAGTTTTCCCAAGTTCTTTCCCTAGTTTTAAAGGCTTTCTGTTCTTCTCATTGTTTGCTGATTTGGCATTACTTTTGTTGTTGGTATTGTTTGTTCATTTGGGTTTTTGGTGCAGTTTGTTTTTTTGTTTTTACACACTGTCAATTGACTGTGCTCTGACTAGCTATATTCCCATTTCTTCCTCTCACCTCTTCAGAGAAATTGAAGAAAATCTATAACTTCTTCTACCTGTGAATGAATAGACATTCCTTATTTCCGACACGTCTGATTTCTCATTAATTGAACTCAGGGGATGCTCCATGATGATACCCTCCCATCCTTTTACCTTACTGTACCAGTACAGTTGATACTGAAGGATATGCTAGCAGTCTCCAGAATTCATTACCATCAGCTTTAGTATCTTTTAATTACAATTACATAGTAACTGACAATACTACTAATGCTTCTTATTATTGCAGCTATCCTTTTTGAATCCAGTTCCACATGCAGATGTGGTGAGGGAAACACAATTATTTGGTTTTCATTAACATCCAGTGCAGCATGTGCATTCTGCACACTGTTAGTAACCTAGTCAGAGACTCAATAGGGAGTCAGTAACCACGTAACGTATAGATGTTAAATCCTACATCTGTTTGATCTTTTACAAGTGTTCTGTAGTCAAACCATACCTGCGGCATGCCCAAGAGATTTCATACAGACTGTTCATGCTTTGCATAGTCAAAAAGCGTGCACGTTAAGTCTAAAACATCCAACACATCGTGCAGCATGCGTGTGCCCAACTTCTGGTTTATTTGACGTTCACTATACGTTATGCGTCGAGGTTTCTTTCTGGCATTCCCCTCTACATATACACTATTTCAAAGATTTTTGGATCAGAAAACATACATGGATATATACAGGGAAGAGTGGTCTAAGTTGGAGACTTCGGAGTTATATGATAAGGGAGCAAATGCTGCATAGCTTAGATGCGAATGGGCTAACCCACTCAAGGCTCAGACACTCTTAAATCCACAGTTGCAGTAGATAATGATTTAATGCAAACCAAACTTTATTTGGGAAGTATTTGACATGAAAATATGACACCATCTAGTATTTACGGGCTTATCTCCAAAAACTTGCTATACAATAAGATGGTATCGTTTACAAAAATGTACCTACTGGAGATAGACTTTTTAGTCAAGGAAGTAACACATTTCTGAAAATCGTGCCTAATACTTCAATTGTTAAAAATGCAAGCAGAGAAGTCACAAGAGGAATTTTGCAGCAAAAGTTAAGCAGATGAGTAATGAACATTTTGACAGCTACAGAACATTAAAAAAGGAAAAAGCCCACACAGCTTCTGAGGTTGGCTTGTCCCCTTCTTTTCATTAACAAGGGTGAAAAATATGCTACCTAATTGGAAAATTTTGTGATACATTATATTCTCACAGCACATTTTGGAATGAATGTGAGCAAGACAGTCTGGGCTCATTGGATGGAGAATCGACAAGCCAATTAATACACACTGACCACAAATACGCATGGTCTAGAAGCTATATTATTGTCATTTTAGCTGTACTAACAGTGGTCATTACATGTAGATTTGGAAAGACAATTTGGAAGGGCATGTTGGATAGAAATAGCACTTTTGAAATTAAAGCAGTAATAACTTTGATCTATCCTTTGTTCTTATGGATAAGACCATGACAAATATCAATGTTATAAGTCCACCAAGCTACCAGTTGGGCACAATTAGTTTTCCGATTTTATTATAAAACTATTTAATATGCAACGTACCCTACTACCACTGTACAATTCGAGAACAACCCAGCCACGAAAATCTTAGAGAGTAAATTAAACCAACAAGAGGAGGCTTTGAAGTACGTTTTCTCACATGGAATAGTATTTCTCAATTCCAGATTTTATTCTATTCTCAGTCATCCAATAGCATGTTACTTCACCAAAGACACCCAAGTGTCTATCCAATTTTTGCACAGAAACTCTGGAAATATTTTCCAGTGATACAGTAAAAGCTATAATACATGCAAAGTCTTGTGAGAACTTAATGTAGCTTAAGAAACTATATCAAGGAAAAAATGTATCCTAGAAAAATCTGCTTTTACATTTGCTTATAAAAATCACTTAACAGTTATTTAGTACATCTATTATATTTATGGCACTTGAAGTTAATGTTCCAAAAAAATAAATCTGTACTTTCCCCTGAAAGCGATTAGTATTGTTCCCGAGATATGCTGTGAGAAGAATTAGTTCAAAAACATCAGAAAGTTATTAAAGTTCTTACTTAAACATCCAGTCTAAGATATTTGGGCTTTGATAAAAACGCATATGGATCTCCCCCAAGTTCCCAGAAGCTGTACAAGGAGGACTATAGGTTGATCAAGGAAGTTTCAGTCACTTAAATGCAGAGTCATGAAATCTCTGAAGGAAGTGTTTCTTAATCCTCCAGAAGATACGAGACTGTCTGCATGGGTGCAACTGATCCTGGGAGCTAGTTGTTCTGACCTCAACTCATGCATTTCTGGTTTATGGTTCACCTGTGTAAACAGTCATTCTTCTGGACTGAACAGGCCCTGTGGTTCTCACACCACATTGTTTCTGTAGTACTATAATCATTTGGGGGTGGGGCAACCATCAAACCAAACATAACATTAAACAAAACCCTCTTAATTTTTCTATTGTATGCAGGAAACTTTACCTTCATTTTTATTAATGAACATCAATAAAGCAGGACAGAGTAACAAAAGAATGCTAAATGGTACCTTAAAACTTTAAGGTAGTCAATTTTAACACTTCAAGATTCAAATAAGCTGTTTGTGCTTCCTGACCTCTGCAACCCTTGGTCTTCCACATACCACAATGCCTTATTTAAGCGGTTTGGTTTACCGTTACTGTATCCAAATCTCTGACTTCATTCCCAGCAGTCAGACAAAAACCAGCAATCCTCTCCCCTCGCCCCTCCAAAATCATTAGAGGTTTGACCGGATTTAATTATTGCTTGAGCAGTTTATCAAGTGACTTTGTTCCCGGGGAGCAGAGGCATTGAGCAGACACAAGCTATCAGTCACATTTCCAAACCCAGTCCCCCAACTATTTGTTGCAAGAGGTTCAGCGATAAGCATTGACAACTTCAGCTTGATACTAAGTCTGCATAACAGCCAAGTCAGTCACCGATTAACATCTTTTCAATAGCAACAAAATGACTGGGGTCATCTTAGCTGTGCAATGTACCTATACGTAATCAGTTTTAGCTAAAAATCTGTATAAGGAGATCACCTCGGGAACTACAGCCATTAGCTACCTAATCCCTCATTGCAAGGACAAAGACCACACTAGTTTCTACAGAAATCTTAGTAGTGTTCTTAAACATCCCTGCAGATTTCAAGTTTCATTGCATTTCTGGACAGAACTGTTTTGCCATAGTAGCGACAATCTGGGGAATAAGCCTGCGTCCAAGCTGAAATTTAATCTGGTTCTGTAAACACTGGTTACAAATAGAGCTGTCAATATGTTTTACATCATGGCATAATAGACAGCTAAAACATCAGAAAAAGCTATATCTCACAAACACAACAGAGAAACCAAATGACCATCAAAACAGCTCCTTACAAGCAGATTTTTTCCACATGGGACCTTCAGATGAACTTTGCTTTTACAGTGAACCATTTGAGGGCACTGATGCAAGCCCAACGGCTGGGTAGGACAGTGGTTCTTTTCCCTGAGGTTTTGTTAGAGAGGAACTTTCTTCAAATCCCAGGGAACTGTTGTGCCCTGTGCAATGTAAACAGCCTTCAGCAGAAAGAAGTAAGCATTTACAGGCTCTTCTCTCAGCTAGTATAAAATCTTGGGCCTGATGAAAGAAGCTAGAAGCTGATGCAAAAGGATTGCCTCTAGAAGACTAATATGCTTTCTAAATCTGTATTTTAGTGTTTATTTGCATGTGCACACCTTCCCAGAACTCTATTGCTAGCCCTCTTTCTGAACACCCCTTTGCCCCTGAACCATAGCTGAGCAATCAGGTGTACCTGTGAGGGCTGAAATATTAATTCTCCTGTACAGGCAGCTGTAAGGCAAAACCTCACCACAAGAAGCATGACTGCTGTTCTGCCACCTCCTAGAGCCTCCAGAGATAACAACAAGCATCCAACACCATCCTGATACTTAGACTTTCAACACAGATGCAAGTTAACATCTGGAAACATCAACAGCAGTTTAGTTTCCAAGCAAAAAGCCACGCAGTATGTGATAGCACAGCCAGTGCATTTAAAAAACTCTCTCTGAAGACTGTACCCCTCCCTAAGAAAAAGGGCACATGCCCCACTCATTCAGAAAAGGGGGAACAGGAGCCTCCTGACATTTTATACTCAGTCAGCTCACTGAAGAGAAAGCTCATATACTTTCCTACTGAATCAGATTCATTTCAGTGGATGGTGAATTGAACCTGCACGTGCTAGGCTTAAAAACGCTTCAGGAAGGAAAACAGTGTGTAAGGTATCAGATCTTGTGGTTTTTCCAATACACACAAAAATTATTTTGAACTACTAAGCCCTTAAACCCCTTCCATAGTAATACATTACTTAACCACACTTCATCTGAGCTCACTACAAAATTCCATTTAATTCAAATTTCACCCAAGAAAGAGAGCTGTGTTACAGCACTTGCTGAATTGCCACCAACTAACTGTTACCAAGTAAGCATGCTGAATTCTAAGCAGAGATTTAGCATCTAAGCACTTTGGTAGACACAAGACACATTTGCCTTAGTGCTTAGGAAAACCACAGTATATTAGGTCACCCCATTGCTCTGTTCTTAAAAATAAAGGAACTGACTTCACAGATGGGGCTCCTCATCCAGGTTGAGCAGAGCAGGGATGACGACAGCAACAAGACCCACCAACAGTCCAGCGATCCTCGGCAAAGGCAGGGTTACAACTGAGGCTCAAAGTCAGTCCAGGAAATCCAAACAGTAAGTCAGGAACAGGACTGGGAACAGATATACCTAAAACAGATCAATCCAAGTCTGAACCTTCAGGCTGGAGCTTAAATGAGCCCCTGGGCTGATGAGCTGCAGGTGTGGGTGGGGGCCAGGTGAAGCTGGTCAGGGCGATTACAGACCTGAGGGCTGACAACCAAGTGCCCCTCATTTTGTGTAACTCTCTTTGGAACCTGCTGATTCCTTCTCCCTTAAACACCTGGGTGTGGCCAGCATCAGAGGCCTGTACAAGGCTAGACAGACTACTGGTCTTGCCACGTGTCGCTCAGGTGAAAAGATTTTCTTCTTATAGCTCTGCGTATTATTTGCATTTGCTGTGTTTCAATTCAGATAGAGAAGGAAATGCACAGGTGCATACCAGGCTCATACTCCACTTGCACCTATGCATAGCTGCTTCTGAAATTGCCACTAACATCATCTCAGCCTCCTACTGCAGGCAAGGCAATCACTGCAACAACAATGCACAGGTGGGACTTTTGTCCCACATTTCTGACTACAGCTCTCCTGTTAATGCCCTTAAAAGCAAAAACTTGACCAAAAACACTAGAGCAAATGTCTTGTAATTCAGAATCCAGAGTGAGACTGAATTTCATTGCCATTCTCTAGAAAGTCATTGGCATATCTGGGCAAACCAGTATCCCAAAGCAGCTTAAGAGTTCAGTTTCTGAAGCTCAATTACAACTCTACTGCAGCATCTGCTAAAAGGAAGTGTAGTAAAACAGTCAGCTGTAGAAACAGAGGGATAAAATGCAACTATATTGCATACAATGAAACAAATAACTTTAATATTTTGACTGACACAACAGATCTGCCATGCATCTGGGAATTATTATTAAAGAAAGGTTTTCATATACACATGTACATACCGCTACAGAAAAACAAAAATTACCATACAAAGAATTAAGCCATTACATTGCTTCTGCTCCACCTCAAATGAGTCTAAACAGGAAAATACTGAATCTGTTCCTTTTCCTTAAAAAAAATACTGAGAGAAACCAACTTCATACCTCGTCAGAAGAATATAACCTTTTCACAAGGGTTGCTTTTCAGTGTTCATTTTAGAAGCCTCATTTTAAGCAGACAGTGTTTCAGATGAGAGAAGATGTATCACTTCCTTTTGTTGTTATACATGAATATATTCTCCAGCATGTCAAACATCTAAAGTGTAAGCTGAGATTTCTAAAACCCTACAAGACTTACTTATTTTAAAAATTCTTATAGATCCTTTTTCTGAAGATATGAAGATTATGAAAACAGACATCAGAGAAAAAGGATGAGACAATTTTCCAAACTAAATAGTCACAAACCATATGAGCAAAGGGATGAAACAGTATCAAACTTCACTAAGGCCATGTTGAAATTCCCATGTTCTTAAACATGGCAAAGTTAGAGACACCTTCCAGACCACGCACTTTGGCCTACTGCATTTGAAGAATGGAAAATAATTCTAGCAAAATAGCCAAATAATAATAGTGGTGTTATTGTTATTTTAAATTTGTGATGTGTGTTTTTCAGCATACATTTAGTTCCAGAATTACTTAATTTAAATTTTCAGCTTTAATAACATGTTTGCACCTGCTGCAGCAAACTGCAGATCACATTCTCTACTTACTAGGGAAGTCCAACGCAGATGGAATGGAAGCACTCTGTCCAACTAAGGAAGAGTTTCCTTTGGGTACCCGCATAACACTGTGAGAAAGACACGAAAATAAATCATCAATTAAAGCAGATGTGATTGTTGCCAAACACTGACATAGGTTAACTACAAAACTGACATTAATTCCCTTAAAAACATCTAAAGGATGCAATCCAATCCTTTTAGTGAATTATTCTTATCTCCTGCAAAAAAGATGTTACATTATCAAACATGTCATGGACTTGTATGATGACTTTATGTCTTTTTGAATGGACTCTGTTCACCAGTAACACCTAGCTTCCGAGGGGTTTTTATACGCTACTGCACACCCTGTAAGTACTGCAAACATTTCTAAACGCTGCATATGTGCTGTAGATCAAGCTACAGCCGTAAGTACTTAGATTCTGTTTTATTAAGCACAGCACATACACGAATTAAAATTTAGAAAACCTGAAAAAGGAGCTGCCAAATCAAATGCCAATATATATATGTATTTGTCTGTGTGTACATCCTTTGCACATTTGTGTACAGAAAAATGTAAGTCTGGATATGTTGTCCCTGTCAGTTTTAGCCCATAGCACAGCATGCCAGGAACCAGTTATCATTTGCTGTATGCTTCAAAATTAACATTTGCTTATATATGATGTCTCTGCATTTTCCGAAGAAAAGTGTTATAGTAAAGATTCCTACAACTAATCAGTGTTACGAAGACAGCCTCAGAGGCAGTAACACAACCCTCAAATCCTGCTGTGCTGTACATTGTCCTTAAGACATTGGCCTAAAGCATTTAACTTGTCTTGGTTCTGAAGCAGCTATAAAGTTTGGGACGATACTTCCCTAAGACAAACTAGCTGATTTTATGAGTGCCCCTACTTTATTTCATAGAAACAGAAAACAATACATTTGATTCATTACTGAAATGTTCAAGGGAGTACATGGGTAAATCGTGACTTCGGAAGTGCAAATAACAGTTTTAGGAAGCCGCCCCAACAGCATTTTAGGCTATGCTCAGTGTGATATGTTATCACTAAACCTGTGTAAGGAAGGCTTTTTGTTTGCTTCAACTATTGAATTAAAAAAGGAACTGCTTTAGAGAGCTGAACTGCTGCGGCTTTCTTTTCTCTGATGAAATAATAAAAAAATTGTGCAGTTCAATCAGTAGGATGTATAGCAAAGCCCTCGGCTTTCAGGCTCACAGAAGAAAGGCAGTGAAGGGCAGCAAGTGGATTTTAACCTTGCCTTGAGCTCTCCTTGCCCGCCAGACTCTACAGCATAACCCTGCAAGTAGATACCCCACTTCGTACACATCGCATAAAGGGTTGCGAAGGACAGGCGAGTGAGACGATACCTACTACAACTCAAACGCTTTCTTTGATGACTTGCTCCATAACTTTCAGAGGGACTGAGGTGAGGCTGGCTGGCTGGCAGTTTTCCCAGATCCTCCTTCCTTCCCTTTTTGAAGACAGAGTTAATGTTCGTTTTTCAGGCACTGGGGAATACCTGCAATTGCCGTGACCTTTCCAACACCGGAGAGCAGCTTCGCAACAACGTCTCTGCCCTGCAACACCTCCAGATGCATTCGCTCTTGTCTCCTGGGTTTATATAGGCGCAGCTCCCTGAAAGAGTAACGATAGTAAACAATGTTGCCAGTTCTGAATACTTTATAATGGGAACCACACACAGTGATTCTCACTGTCTGAAAACAGGTTGTCATCTCAGCCACAACCAGCTTCTGGGACTTTTCCAACAGGCACAGAAATGGAATATAATCTTTTTTTTTTTTTTTAATTATTTGTTAAATTGAAGCACTTAAAAGTCTTGTGATTTTGAAGGTATTTTAAAGATGAAACAAAATAATTAAATAAACATGCACTTTGATATCTCTATCCAGTGTTACATTACAGATGACAAAATTAGGAAATGGGAATGCTTTTTCAGAGCCTGATGTAACATGTTAGGCATTATAGATTTCCAAGCTTTACCATATCCCACACAGCTATTAACACCCACTCTGGTCATTTCTGATTACAGAATCTCGTTTCTGAGGTTCTGAATCATCAGGTAAATATGAGTCAGAAAAATATTGCTGCTTTAACAGACACAATCGACAAGAGGGTGGGGGGCAGAGGAGGAAACCTCTTATTGTGACAAGTAACATCATCTTTCTTCATAGCTACTGAGATTTATTTGGAGAAAAAAGTTGTTTACTGAGTGAAATTATCAGCAATTTATGTGTAGCTATGGCAACTTTCACAAAGTATGAAAAGGAAAAATGGATAAAGGAGAAGAATAAATTTGCAGGGAGATTTGGAACAAATTGAAATTTTCCAAAATCGAGTGCATTTTCATTTAAAAATGATCCTCTCAAGAGGGAATTAAAACTCTCCCAACATCCTGTTTTTTTAGCCACAATCAGTTCTTATAACTGGAAACCTGTCAAGGAAAAATGAGTCCATTTTCTACAGCAAGAGAGAAAGATGATCTTCAGCGAGAGATTTTTAACTGCTTACCAAACTAGGCTTTTGCTTCAGATTTAATCCTATAATCACACACAGTATGCAGACAGAAAATGTTGTAGTATTTACTCGTAGCTGAACTGACCGAGAAAAGTGTTACTGTTAGGCACTTGCCTTATCTTAAGCAGCATTAAATCTGCTGGATGTGATGAAATCTGTTCCAAAGTGTTTATCAAACACTACGAACATCGGCAAGATCAGTAACATGGCAATGTCATCATTTGTCTAGGCAAGGGTAAAAGGTTCTTGGAAATGGTGGAAGTAGAAAATATTTACTTCAACGAGTAACCTCAGAAAACTTTGACATATTGTGCTGGAAAAGCCTGGAATATAGATGCCATTCCTATACAGCAATTCTTTTGAACGCACTCTCAAAAACTCTGCATGGCTTTCTATGTGCTTTGGCCAAAGTCCCAGATGGTGCAGTCATTCCCAGGGCTTATGCTTTGAAACTAAAGACGTGCTCAGTCTTGCACCATGGTGAATATCAGCTAAGGGAGGAGAAAACGCTTGCTCACCTGAATCCCCTGCTGACACGGAGAGCAGGGATGGAGCGTGCTCCTCCAGCATGGGTAGCTGACGGGCGTGGAAGAGGTGAAAGTCACCTTGTCACCAGCAGGGACACGCGAATGGCACTCAGCCACTATAGAAGACTTGGATGGGTTCTTCACATGCGTCATTATATGCTGTAGCTGAGTCAGCGACACTTGATGGTCCAGCCTCCCCACCACCACCACTTCGTGTTCTCAGGCAAAGCCTCTTGTCTTCTGACATTGCTCAGTATGCTGCAGAGAGACTGCTGTTTTCTGCAGCTTCCTATCCCCCATTTTCATGCTATAGCAGCATGCCACTTGTAAGTATAGGTAGATTGCTTGGGAGTTTGTGCTAGAAACCTACTCTGTATTTTTTAACTCTAAAGCAATTTAGTCAAAACACAAATAAAAAAAAATCAGCTTTGTTTCTACTTGTTTGGGAGTCAGTGGTGGCATTATTCAGTCACCAACATGTTCATGTTAAAAATCAGGAATCTAGCAAAAGAAGAAAATTACAAAAGCATATGAGAAAGATAGATGTTTTAAAAAAACTCCAAAACAAACAGGAGTAAAAATAGTTGCATGTAAGAAGTAACTAGGCTTGTCAGAGAAAAGGGCAGATAACAGACCTTTGACAGGAAGACCAAATGTAATACTTGTTTTAAAATAAGGAAGGTTTGTGCAGGAACAGTGTGTAAAATATGGAGATCTCATTTGTCTTTAGCTAAAAAAAAAAAGCACTTTAAACCACTGTTTTTTGACAAAGGGAATATTCGTGTCCAGTGCTACCTACTGTGTCTCAGTCTAGGGGCCTTTTAAAAGTGTGTTGCATCTGCCTTACAAAGGCACTAAGTGTGTGTCCTCGGAAATCTGCAATGTGAGACATTAATCTTAAAAGCCTATGCTTTTTAGAGGATACTTCATATTTTCATTCCTTCCAAACATCATGTGCTTGTGGAAAATGAGTCAGAAGAATTAAACAAAATTTTCCTTCTTAACAGCAGCTCGAGAGACAATTACTTCTTTAAACGGAGACCTCTGGGGCTGCTCAAAGCACAATGCCAGTTTCACTTTGAAAAGACACCGCTGCTCCTCATCCTGCTGGCTCCACTGAGAGGGGGAACTGTACCCCTCTGCCCATCAACGCTCCTTATGGATTGCTCCCGCGAGCAATGTGCCACGTCGTGCTGCGCGGGGTTCATGGTGAGCAGGCAGCGCATCCCCCGCCAGGCGAGAGCCGAGCACTGGCATCATGGCTCATCGCCGTGCGGTCTGACAACGGATCACCCAGCTTTGTGATCCCCAGTGTGGCACGGTCCATCAGCATTTGTCAGATCTGTAGTTTGATTTGGCGTTGGAGAAATACAGTTGTGAGGCAGATTGGTAAACTGGTTTTAATCTAATCACACAGCCTGGCTGTGATTTAACAGCACCCATGACTAACGTCGCTGGATAATATTCTATGATATGGAATGCAGATGGAGTTGGTAACAAATAGGAAGGCCAGATCTGCAGATTCATCAATATCTTTCAAGACAGAGAGATACTGGCTGTATTCACAATGGGTAATGTGGAGCATACGATCTTCATACAAGATGTAGGAAACACATGCTGTTTTGAATCTGTGGGGATTTAATGCTATATAAAATCATTCCCCAACTGACACACACAATAGCAGCAATCACACACTGACTACACTTCTGGCTAAAAGTGCTACCTTCACTGTCGCTTCATTTAGGTATAAGGTTACCGGATTTTTTTGTTTTCTGAAAAGCTTTTAAGCAAACCTGAAAAAGTTAATGAAGACAAAAATTAATATACTGAAAATCTAATGAAATAATAATCACTGGTTATTTTTTTCTAAAGTGAAATAATTTGTAGAACAAAAACACAAGTAAAATCCACAGCATATGAACAAAAATCCTTACAGCTGCATTGCCTTCCGGCTGTACAGATCTCTCCACTTCTGTGGCACAGTTAATACTGTTTTTCAGAGAGTGCTGTGTCCATATTCAATATTCATGTAATTATGTCTTTTGATTGACTTCTCCCATCCCAGAACTGAATGAGCAATTTTATGTCATAAATTCCAGCTGATTCAGTGGGTGGTGAAAAGGCAGCGATTTTTTTCTGTTCATCTAGAAAGCTCAGGAGATGGCTCTCCTAAAGACATTTGGATTGTCCCACACTGTATTTGAAGTTTGAGGTGCCCACTGCATTCTGGCACGTACAAGGTCCCCCAAAAGCTGTTTTATTTGTCTCTGTTCCTTTACTTTGACATGTGAGTATCAACAAATGTCAGCAAACCTAGGATGTTTGCAATGCTACTGCAGTCATGCAGAATGAGGACTCCTAATAAAAAATACAGCGCGTGTTGAGACATACAGTCTGCTCTTTTCAAGCTATTGCTGCTTGGCACCCACGAAGTCCTAGTGAACTGCTCCAACCAACCCATGAGCAGGAGTGTGCCATCCAAACAGATGGCTGCAACTGCAGGCAGCTAAGAGACCACGGGTTTTTTTTCATGATGTGTGGGTGTTGACAGCATTTCCAGACACAAATCCAAATGGCTGTCAGTTCTGAGCTTCTTGTCTAAAGGGGATATGTCAGCGTTAATCTACCTCTGAGACAGATTACCTTTCACAATAGAAAATCTTCCCCTTCTTTTATAATTGGTTTACCCTTAACGCTTGCAGATCTTTCCTTTCCTGAGCTGTTATGTAGTGGGTTTTGCATGCCTTTAGCTACAGTTCACCTCTGAGGTAGATGGATCTCAAGAATGAGACTCATTTGCGTGTGATTTAGGGGTTTGGTGTGTAGTCCAACACATAGAGCTACTTACAAGCTAGCATAGAAGCAGGGGTATTGAAAAAGTTTTTTGTCTTTGTATATGTTTCATACAAAAAAAAATATAGGTACATACTTGTTCTGTGTTTACAAATGAATGATTTCACGTCTGGTGTACCACTGTTGTATACTGCCAATGTTGTGTAAGATGCTTACAATCAGGAAGACTCCTCATTCCCAAGCAGGTCGCAGCAGGATTCCTACACTGTTTTTTAAAGGACAAGGCCAATATATGTAATGAGAGCACATGACCTGTCAGGATTTAGTGACGAACTGTCAAAATCAGCTAGGTAAGGCTTAAAGCATAGCCAGTCTACACAGAATATGTGGAAGCTTTCCAACAACCCTTAATTAAATACAGTGGTGAACCAAGTTCAAAACAGCTGATCTCAGCTAAATCCGCATACCGACAGCTGCTCTAGCATTGCTCGATACCAATAAAAGCATTAAGAAAATTAAAGAATGAACGGAGGGAACAGTAGAGGACTATCCCTAGTCTGCCTCCACACAGAAATACAGTTAGATGGCGTTTGCAATAAGTCAGTGACAGAATGACAGCTTTAATTTGCACTTACCGTCTCTTATTAGCTCACATCAGCCTTAAAATAGCCTTTGTTTATGCATTACATCCTGCAGTACAGTAAATTGCCCAGTCTTCTGCATCCCAGACCTCAGATGAACCCTTGACAAGGCATGGTCATTCCAGAGAAACAATACTAGTTCAGTATTAATCAGAGAAATGTGCATGAAAATGCTCAGTACAGTTAGTTCCATCAGGTGAAATGAGCTTTCTTTGAATCACAAGCCAATGGCAGCCCACCACAAAGCAGATTATCAAGCCATCTTAAAATCAATTAAATAAAGACGAAGATAAAAATCTATACATTGCACTCTAATTTTCTTTTCAACAAAGGACAGATTGATTTGAGAAGGCCTAAAATGCTTTTATCCCTGTTGCTCACATGGCTTCCTTCATCCACATCCCATAGTAATACTTGATACTCAGTTAGGAGATGGGAAGAGGCAGAGCCTTCCAAAAAATCATGTTGCTTTTCTTCCTCGGCCCCATTCCCTGTTAGTGAAGCCTTTCATACCTCTTGGGGATGACTAAAGGCTAAGATACTTTAGCTTGAGGCACCGCTGAAGCACGGAGATGGTGCTTTGGTGTCTTCCATTGTTGCTAGGAGAACTCATGGACACACGAATAATTCCTGTACCTTCCTCTGCTCAAGACGGGTGTTATCCTTCTGTTTATTTACCATGTTATCACTGTACTTAAAAAGCTTTACAACTGTATTTACAGAGAAGACAAGCATTAATAAGAGGCCTCATGGGCTCTCCCTTGGAAAAGAAGTCACTCAAGAACCCAGCAGATGTTTCTGCCTCTCAGAGGTACAAGGACTTCATGGACTCATTTCCTCATCTGCAGGAACCCACACAAGAGCTGGGCTTTCGGGAGACAAAGCCCTAACCTGCCCAGGGGCACCACAGTTTGAGTAGCCACATTGCTCTCATAAGCTTCCCATCAACAATTATATTTTCTCCTGTGGAACCCGAAAGCGATGTGTACAGGCTGCAAATTCAACATGAAAAAAGGAGTATCTGACATAGATTACCAGCAGCTGCGCATGAGGTATTCATTTCAAATTCTCCCATAATTGTAAAGGGCCCCTTGAGAAGAACAAATAAGCCCTGCCATGTTTCCTAATCTTGCTACACTAGTTATACAGAGAAATGTGCACTCCTAATGATGACACAAAAGCTGCTGTAAGCTTTTCTTCTGCAACACCGCTGCTTATATCAGCTATTATTCAGTTATTCCATGCTAACAGTGGAGAATCATTTTTGTGCTTTTCATTCTTCCTCCCAGAGGGCAACAGATGTAATAACTTATTCCCTGTCTGGCACATTAAGGCTTGAAAAATTAATGTAGTGCTGCTGAGATTTCCACTTTCCGCTTTACTTAGAGTGCCAAAGCTTTGAATTTCAGTGAAAAAATATTAAGTAATAAAAAGCTTATTTCAAGTTTGTTAATGTACTTGTCTGTTTTAATGCCTTTCTGAGGTTTCCACAAAATAAGAATTCCAGTGACTAATCTTCCTGAATTTCTTTTGCTTCAAAGCTATTACTCTACTGCCTAATTGAGACCTCTCCTGCTTCACAATGATGATATACCAGCTAAAATGTAAACACTATTATCAACTGTATTGTTAAGAAAATAATCAGTTAAAAATATCAAATGAATGTAGATATGCTTACTTGCCATGTTTTATCAGGCCGCTCACAAAATGTCCCCGGTCACATCACCCCACAGCTTAACCAGTCACATATTGCTCTGCAAGTGCAGCTTATGCTTTATACCCAGGCCTAGCCATTCCTTCAGAAATACTGTTCAGTGACATGAATTTTGTGAAGAGAGGAGTAGTTCAAATTTCACCTGTGTTGTACAGCTTTTGCTCAGATTGTCCCTTTGGAAGCAGCATGAAAAGCAAGCATTGCAGTTACTATGTGAAGCTTGCCTAGGGTTTTGACAACCATGACACAAGGCTTGTAGCAGAAAAATCAGAGCCCGTCTAGTTGAAGATTTCATCACAGAGTGTCCAGAGGATGTCACAGAGATAAATGCATCATATAATCCTTTGGAGAAGCACAGGGGATAGGTTAATGTATGTAAATGTGTTTCCCTCTAAATTAGCACTATCTAATCATTCACGACATACAGCTTCAACAGACACATCTACAAAGTAGCTACCTTTGCAAATAATAAACAGACCTCTATCAGGCGATTCTAGTGAAAGAAAAAGGCAAAGAGTAGCAGAGTGCGAGCTGAACAAGGCTGAGAAGGAAATCAGAGCTGGGAAGTACTTCTCCAAAAATAACGCAGAATTCTTTTCTGCCCTCTCCCAGATCTTCATAGTAAAAGAGATGAAACAAACCCTCTATTTAGACTTTATCTGTGCCAAACTCAGTTCTTAGTGTCTGAATTCTTGCCCAAAAGGTCAGGGTGGAAAGCCTCAAATTAAATATACAGGTTCAAAATGTATTAACAGTTACACGAAGAGAAAGTCCCAGGCAATCTTCCCCAGTGCTGTAGCGCACTTGCTAATGCTACGGCTTCGTGTATTCCAAGTCTGCAAGCATGGGAACTGGCATTAACTATACATCATATCAGGCTGTGCTTTCACTCCTACATACAGCCACTTAGCTCTCTTTTCCTCCTTGGATAGAAATCCTCAAGTAATTTTTCCTTTGTCCTCCAGGCTGCTGGAGAGCATTGAGCATTAAAGAGTACAGACTTCATATCTCCAGTCTCTGGCAACACTTGCTCCTTTATTCCACAGAGAAGGATCTCTGTTGCCTTAAAAGCTGCCTTTGCTGATTCAGGTTTCCTCATCTCAGCAGATTTCAGTTCAGAGTTTGATCTCTTAGCATCAAAGACATCCTTCTGTTCAGAGCATGCCTCAGCGATCAGACAACAAGCAGCAGAAAAGTTTCAAACGAAGCTAGTGGTTCCCCAGGAGACCAAAGGCAATTAATAACATGTTTTTCTGCAAGGAGCATAGCTAATGAAGCCTGATTTCCTACACATTTGAGACATTCATCTTCTACCCTGTCTGTAAACTGTTAACCCAGTTACCACTGTAAACTGAGCTTCTCTGCCTCACGCCTCCCCTCTCACCTGCTCATCCCCCCTTACCCAATTCCTCCTGCGACAAAAAAATCTCAGTGTTTAAACAGTCATCTTTACAAACATTCACCTTCCTCTTGCTCCTACCAGGACCTCCACAGGGTCCTCGGTTTCCGCTGTGCACATTTATTTGGTCTATCACTTGCAAGACGACACATGCCATGGCTAGCCCAGAGCCGCGTGGAGACTCAGGGGCCAGCAAACTGCTGCCAGGCAGAATGAATAACGTTTGCACCTTCAGCAAAAGGCATATTAAAGCACTCGCCAAACTAGCAATTTTAATGAAAACCGTAGGCACTTCACACCTACGAGATCTCCGTTCAGCCAGAGTTGCCACGTCTGGCTGAAACAGGCCTATAAATTCAGAAGTTATCAGGAAGCATTGGACAAGTGAGACAGAAGGAGCAAGAAGAAACAGCATGAGTGCAAAAATTTTCTTTGAAAACCAGGCAACCAAAAGAACAAGGAAGTCTTTCAACTGCTGAACTGTGACTCGGACTCAGACGCAAATATTGATCAGGGTCTGATATGAACTACTGCAGTTGTGACACTAACCATCCTCATTTTTTTCAAATACAGATGTGGAAACTGTAATTTTATTAAGACCTGGATAGTGATGGTTGACTTGCCATTTTAAAAACTGAACAATGTTCAGCTAGAAGATGAACAGAAGTTGATCAGACTGACATTAAAGAAACTAATTTAAATCATTTGGTTCTCCTCAAGTGTGTGATTAAACTGGATTATTCCCTATCAAATGATGTGGGAGCACACTTACTTCGAGGACACCTCTGAGCACAGCTACCCAGCTGCTCAAGGGACTCATCTCCTGGGGACTCATTGGACGTAACTTTTGAACATAGCATTTAGTCCTATTAGCAGGAACACGAATGGGTAATTACTTTCATTTGGAGTTGCTCATCAAAATTTTTAAGCCAATGTCTGACCCAACCTACAAACCAACACACCCACTGTTAGCTGGGATTTAGAACAAGCCATACAGATGGAAGTGTCCAATATTTATGGAACTACTTAACATCTCTTACCTAATCTCTAGATTAACCGGACTGTACCTTGGCTTCAATCATGTGCTATTGTCAACAGTTTCAAGCGGGAACCGAGCAGACTTTGGAAAATACTCTTTCAAGAAAAGTTTCGACTTAGCAGGTGGCAACTCAGGGAAATGGAATAGTCTTTAAGAGATGCTGCCTACCTTCCAGTCATCGGTTTTCTTATAGGTCACGGCACATTGTGATTGCTGCTGCTTGTAATAATGTCTGCGTAATCTTTTCTCAGGTTTCTCTTTCTTCTTATTATGAAATCCAACTCTACAACTAAAAAAAAAAAGATCAAAGGAGCATAACGTCACTAAGAGCGTGGTAATGGGCAATTTAGATGACAGATTCAAGTTCATTGCTATTCTGTTTTGGTGTTTGTCAGATACAAATTCTCCTATGTATATATATCAGCTATATTGATGTAACCAGGGTGATAAAATCAGTTGACCATAAACATTAACAGTGCTGCTATGCTCCTGGTACAGCCCCACCCACCTGGACATTAGGTCTAGGAACAGAGGGTCTAGTCTCTAGGTAACCATTAATGTTAAACAATAGTAGTGAAGGGGACTTTTAATAGAAATAGCATTACCTAATGGTTGCAGGTGCATTTATAGTACCTATCTATTGTGTAAATTAACTGAAGAAGAGAGTCTTGCACCTCTATACAAAGGGGTTAGTTCCTGATAGGGGCTGGAAGTCGCCTAGAACCGGTCAAGATGACCCCACTGTGTGGATGGGAGCCAGAAGGGAACTGAGTTTGCACAGCGACTGTGATGAAGAGGATGAGCCTTCATCTTGAGACCCCCGACGACCACCACCAGGAGGCACTGCGCAAGTGCGGCTGGGAGGAGTCTATGGAAATAACTTCTTGGAACTGATTTTAATATGGAAATTACTTCTTGGAATTGATTTTAATATGAGAGGGATAGGTTATGCATATGTATAGGTGGATTGGGAAACCTAATGAATACGTGTATTTTTGATCTATATAAACTGCACGGAAAAGGTATGAGGTATGCACGTTCAGTGGACTTATCCCCCGTGCATCCAGTGCTGCAATAAAGAATGCCTGCCTTTTAACACTACATTGGCGTTACGAGGTTTTATTCCTGGATTTTCAGTGACACTGACTGCAGATGTTGAAACTGAGGCATATAATATCTGCAAAAGGCCTGGAATAAATGTCCTTATTTCCCACAATCCTCCCAGACATACCACATTTATTAAAAAGGACATTGGCTCTCCTGTTAACTTCTGCTTTCTGTGATCAATTAAAATTGAGTAAATAGATGTTGCTATTCTGATCAGATCATTTACACCTTTGTATTTAGTGCTCTAAATACAGGAATTACAGAATCGCACCATTTTCTGAGGGGAGAAAACTTCTGACGTGACTCATTCACCATGGAAGACCTTTTGTTCACAGCATTTAAGGGATCTGCTTGGAACATAATCATTTAACTTATGTTCTTCTTTTAGCTTGCTGTTAAAAAGTAAGATGATTGCGCCTTAGATTTAAACTACCTGATCACAGGAGCTGAAAATCGATGTTTCTTGAGATGAATGGAAATACCATCAAAGGGAGAATTGTTTGTTTGTTTATTTTATTTCAAGCTGTGAACCAGTTCTAAACTGAGGGACAGAGGAAAGATGCATGAAATGGCTTCACTAAGAAGAAATGTAATAGCAACTTGGACAATGTATCAGAAGAAAAATAAGGTGATAGGAGAGGGAGAGAGCACAAATTAAACCTTTACTTAGTTTGTCTAAGTCACTTCCTAGGCTGACCTCTATCTAGTGCAAGATTGTGCTATGTTACAGTCATTAACTAGCAGCTCTCGTATTTGTAGAAAATGTTTATGAGAAGAAAGAGATTATTTAATTTTCAAGACAGACAGTTTCTGCACATGAATTTGTTAAACATCTGCAAAGCCAAGGAGAAATATTTCACAGCAGCAGTGATGGAAAATCTCTGGCTGAGGATTTACAAACCATGTGTGAAACTATTCCAGACAGTTCTTAATCACTGGCTTAAAAATCAGCAGGTGCTCTCAACGTCACTGGTATCAAGGTGAATGTCATACATACCGCAAAGGATTTTTTTTTTATTATTTGGCAATGCTTGAAGCGGATATGAGAGGTTCTGTAGGCTACCAGAAAGGTCCAGAAAACACAGAAGTGACAGAGCGCTAACGTTGCACTCCTTGCAGATGTACCCTTTTGCAAAAGAGTTACTGAAACACTGGAAAATTTGCAGATCATTTCGCTTTAACTGCAGGGAGGGGGAAAAAAAAAAGAAAAATACTTTCAGAGTCAACTGAGAAACAAACAAACAAAAAAAAAAAAGAGTAAACGAGTCTCCAAAAACGGAGAAGGAAGAGGAGAGGACACTGACAGGAGGGATCCGGATCTTCGAACCAGCACAAAGAAGAAAAGGAAAAAGGAGACTGAAGCAGCGTACGGTGTCCTAAGACCATACAGGGGAGCAGTTAGTGACTGACTCCGAACCGCCTCTTCATTTCATAGACCAGTCTGGGTTGGAAAGGACCTGTACAGGTCACCCAGTCCAGCGCCCCTTGCCCGGACTCCCTGACGCTCCTCACCCTTCCCGCTCCCCCTCACAGCCCTGCCACCAGGCTGGCCCCACCCCACGCGGCTCTCCTCATCGCTGACCCCCCTCGCCAGCCCCGGGCGACTGCCCGCTCTGCCGGCGGCTCTGTCCGGCTCGCCGCGTCCATTTCGGTGATGGCCGTGGCTTTCCGCCGGCCGGAGACCGCAGCTCAGCTCCCTCAGGGCGAGGGGAAGGCCGAGGGAGCAGGGAGAGCCGAGCTCTCCTGGGCGGCGGCTCCCCGCGGTAGGCGCGAGGGCGGCCGCCGACGCCCCGCTCCCCTCAGCGGCTCTGGCGGGAACGGCCGCTCCCCCCGGTTCGGGACCCGCCGCTGCGCGCCGGGACCGGCCGGGCC
>Ga0065711_1029701_pt1 | contig 35136 bp, 12 predicted proteins | sample Hoacrofraction12_FD_59098 | JGI IMG/M metagenome (GOLD analysis project Ga0065711, IMG submission 59098) | Hoatzin crop microbial communities from Cojedes, Venezuela - Epithelial fraction 12 v2 (version 2) | ecosystem: Host-associated > Birds > Digestive system > Esophagus > Crop | place... | reverse complement strand
TGGCTTGGCAACTACACCAGCCAGTTCCCTCAGGACTCTGGGATGCATCTCATCAGGTCCCATGGACTTCTGTACGTTTAGGTTCCTCAGGAGGTCCCGAATCTGATCTTCACTTACAGCTGGAGGGATTTTACCCTCCTGGTCTCCTTCATGCCATCCGACAACTCAGGAGGGTTGAGGAGAGAGGTTGCCAGTGAAACGGAGAACAGAAGTTAATAACTTCCGCCTGCAGAAACACCCATGTCATGAAGACAGCTTTCCTTGAGCCGAAGTGCTACACTATAAAAAACATCATATTTGATGCATAGCCTTACTGTTAAATTCAAATGACCACAACAACAGGAGTATTAGTACCTTGAGTTACAGGGAATCTTAATATATCACATAGGTCCCAGATCTGAAGCAGTACTAAAGGTTTCAAATTCACCTCTTTTTTTTTTTTTTTTCAAAAGTACACATTTCATGATATTGCATAAAGTTGTCCAGATTTCGAGCTCCTAAATCAAAAATAATAATATAATTGGAAAATATTCACTTTTTGTAATAACATTTGCCAAAATGTATTAATTTGAAATTATCTCAATTTTAAGATTTCTTTGAATTTAGCATGTGTGAAATGTCTGAAATGGAAATAATTGTAGAATACTATATTTTTTTGTTTCTAGATTTTACTTTTCAATTCAACAAATACTATCTGAAGGGTCTTCTTTCAGTTCCAACAAAATTTTTGCTCGAGATTCTACTTTCTAGAGGTATCAGCAAATCAGAAAAAATAAATGAGTCTTCCACACTGATTTACCCCAGTGCGATTTCCGACACCTGCAGAGTTGAAATACAATTGGTCTTCTTTTTTCTATTTGAAAAACAGCATGTGACTCATTCACAGCTCTGATTGCCAGGATATCATTACCACTGTCATTTTCAGTCACCACTATTTAGTCACAGTAAATTGTAGGCATCTGTACATTTTTATATGCCTGTGATGACGCAAGCATCTTCAGACTGGAAGGCACTGAAGAACTGTAGTTCTTCAGTAGACAGAAGTCACCTGGAGCATCCTGGAATTGCCTTGTGTCTCATGTTGTCACTGAGTGCATGCTCACAGTAGCTGATGGGAAACAGGATAGAAAAAGGAACGAAGACAGGCAATTTAGGAGCTGACAAAAAGTTTGAACTGGATTTTCTTCTGTTACATTGATTCCTTTGTGCATGCATCTGCTTTAAATGATCACTTCTCTCTTGCAAATTTTATACAAGGCACTTTCAAAAATCAGGCCTCTTAGCAAAATCCAGGGAATACATATTTTTAGCTAAGGGTCTATTCTTATCTTGATTTAGAGAAAATTGAGTCTATCGGTTAACACATATTGTCATAAAATCTATGTGTGACTGAAAAGAATTTGAAGAGTGTACTGTAGTTGTCTTTGCTTAGATACAATCACTAGATACTTCTTAATCTCTTCTCATAAGCTTCATCCAACCCAAAAGGCAGCCTATATAACAAGCCTAGGTGGACATTAAAATGACAATGAGACTCAAAGAAGAATGGATTAAGCTTGTACTTCATCAATTCCAATAGTTCTGATTTTTGCCAGAGTGCTAGATTAATTTCATGGCACCTTCTTTATTGTTCGAATTCTTATCAGAGGAATATGATGTCGGAATTTTAACTACAAATGTGCACACGGTTTTGGTCAAGAGCAATAACTGGAGAGAGCAAAGCTAAACAGTCAATGAGGTGCAAAAACTAGAACTCTGATTCTGCAATACATGCTTGTCTGAGTAGAACTGATGTTCATCTGTGCCCTTGGGAGATCAGTCAGTAAAATCTTTTATAGCTTTTGTTGCCTCTCCGATAAGGCTATTAGACAGCAGCACAGATTTTTATTAAATATAAGCAGAAGTTGCAAAAATAGGCTTGCAAAGGATATCAGCACTATTATTTTCTCGTCATATCCTTGTGAAGGTATCTGATCCTACCAATATCCATGCACATCCATAATTCGAATTACAGAATTTTCGTCATTGCTCTGGAGCTGCTTATGGGCTGAATTATGTCAGGGAGGGGCTTTGTGTTGTTGCCATTTTGTAACAGCCTTGGCAATATTCACACACTCCTTCAGGCCATGGTCTTGCTCTATGCCAATCAGTGATGATGTTATCATTTGCACAAGATGTAATGGAGCTTTTCACTGGTTTGACTTTTGTTTGTTACCTGAAAAGAACTTCAGTGCTTCCTAAAGCACAGGCTTACGCTGGAAAACACTACTGTTGTGTTTTTAAAGGTAGAAGGAGAGAGACAAGACTGTCTGATTTTGCAGTTGCAGGTCAAAACTGTCTCCAAGAATTCCTAAGTCTTCTTACACATATACAGTACAGAGAAATCAATCTAAGGTCTAAAGTAGATCTCACCACCCTTAAAAACACAACACAGACAAAGCTGAAGAGAAATGACACATTTCTGGTTTTCACTGAATATGAATAAAAAAATGTATTATTCAACCCTAGGAAAAGTATTTATTTACAATTTCAGGTGGCCATACCAAGATCCATCTCCCTTTTCCATGAGGAGCAAGAGTAGTAGCTTCTTTCTTCATTCAGCTCACCCAAGAGATCTTTGAGAGTATTTTTCTGGAGGGATGGAGAGTGGGTTGAACTGGATTGAACTGGGTTCAAACTCCCCTTCTCACAAAGATGCACACAGCTTGACTGTGCTGCACAGCTGATGACAGGGACCACCATTGGTCTCTGTGGCTGGTGCTGTTTCTTCCTGGAGGCATAAGTGAACCCTGGGCTCCAAGTAGACTCCAGATCCCATCAAGAACCCAAAGACCATCCAGGCAATGCTGGTACAAAGTGCTTCTAGTGAGAGGCAATGGTCCTCCAGGAACTGGTTGCTCTGGCACGGTCAGACAATAAGCAAAGTAATTTTCATAAACGTTTGAGGGAGGTTTGTTTCACAGCATTTGTCTTTGGAAGGTTAACGCTTTGAGAAACAGCTAGCATTGTCACAGTTAACATGGGCAGAAAGAAAAGCGGTGGGGCAAAGTGAGGTCTGGAGATGAGCAGGAAGAGCAGTTCTCCAAGGACAGGTCTGGCATCATCTTGGCATGGCGTTCTGCTGGTTTTTGCCCTTCAGAGAAGAACAAAGTAATTCTGCCCCGTGTCAATATGCAGTGGCAGAAAACTAGCAAAGGCTTCTGGGTCTCAGTTTTTTATATTTATGACTGAATATTAGTTTAAAGAAGGATGACTGTGATAAATTCTACCAAACAGATCATGGATCCCGGCATACTGGCAAATCCTACATATTTATTTGAATGGCTACACGCTTTCTACCCCATGATTTGTGGGCTTTTCCCTTTTCTTGAAGACTGTCTCCAGTGGGATAAAGAGAGCTCACAGTCAGATATTCCTGAGGGCAAGCAACTGTAACAAACATGCTTGTGCTGTTAGCTGACCTCTTAGAAAAGGCAGTGTATCTAATCCTTCCTCTTTGCTTTGGCTCTTTGGTAAAATACAAGTCAAGTTCCTTCTACCACCTGATCATTTGAAAGAACATTTTGTAATACAGATACCATACAGCTGAATGCAGCCACTTCTATCTAGGGCAACCTGATCTTGAAGGGATTTAATGTTCAAATGGAAGGAACATGACCTTCCATTTTTAAGCTTCCATTTCAATGCTATTTATAATTAACTGCATGCATAGGGCTTTATGTACTTTGAAAGGCTGAGGTTACGCTGGTGCTGCAGAGCCTGGGGAGACAAACTTGTTGTCCTGATATACTTAGACCATCAAGCTGCTTTGCAAGGCAGAACTGTAAAAGAGTTTTAGCTTGTCTCTACCCCTGTAACTGTGTGCAATGTGATGATCAATTGACTGACTTGGATGATTGATGCTACTTTGAATTTTCAAAGTAGACCATCAGATTCTCATTTGCTTTGATTCTTACACCCGGAGATGGTAAACAAATGCCTGAGTAGGGTGCCGCCAAATAAAAATTCCCAAGAAGTTTCTACTGCTAGGATCTTTTTTATCTAACTTTTAGAAATTATAAATAGGCAAGGAAAACTGCAAGCCAATGAAGCTTCAGTCCCAATACTGGCTGATCCAGACATACTCTATTTGACAGTCTCCTCTAGATTCATAGATAAATTTCCCTGCATCTTTAAATGACACCTCTCCCCTGAGGTTAAGCTTTAATTTCTGGAAAACAAAACAGCAGCATTGCAGTTTTCCATGCTAGGAGTGTTTCAAGTAAAAGGATCTGACTGCTCATCTGTCTCTGTCTCCTGGGCCAGGAGGGGGAGATAACTCCAACAATAGTTACCATTGAATGACTCAATTACAGTAGCAGCAATTTTCCAACCTGATTACTTATGTCGGGTGATAATCTGCAAGCTCTCATGCATGGTGTCATTTGGAAGCAGTCCTGCTTTCAGGACTGGTCCATCACATAGCAGGAACATGGTTGATTAAGTTCAGTATTTTTTAAAATCAGAATGTCATTCTTTTAATATTACCTGAATGTGCATGCATTATAAATGTTTGGCCTCAAAAGATGGCTCCATTGAGATTAACAACAGAGTCACCATTGAGATCAGCAAACAGGAAATTTTGTCTTGATCAGTTGTTAGAGCAGACGGAAGAACTCAAAGGTAAGCCATACTTATAAAAAATAGTGATTTTATTGATTTGTCGCAAAATCTGGTGAAATTTTATAAAAAACAGAGAAAAGCATGGAGAAAATATTGAAAGGCTAGTTTTGACATTTTCAAAATGACTTTAAAATATTTTCTGAATGTACTTCATGTACATTTTCCAAAGGTTGAAACAATGTCTCAACTGTTATGAAGAAAAACTTTCTGTTCACTTCAACTTCACATTTGGGGTGAATTTTACGTAGTTAAACAGTTGTTATATAAGATAGTGCAAATAAGATAGTGCTGAAGTAGCAAAACTATCTGAGTCTGCACTGGTATTTACTTGTGTCAGCCTACTTTGTTACGTGGGGTTTGAATATGGAGAGGCCCAGTCTGGGAGCTGTAATGCCTGAATTTCGGGGTGTAGATACAGGCAAAGAGACTCCTTGCTGTGCAGAGCACAACTCCTGCAGGAGACCAGGGCTAAGGGATTCTCTGCAAGCAGTCACCTGCCCAGAGCCCTCACAGTCTGCAGAAGGCATTCAGCAGATCCTTCCCTTCATTCCTCAGCAGAGGAAAATATTCTCTTAGCTTAATTTTGGGGAGGAGCCATTTCAAGGCTTTTCAGCACTGCAGGCAGGAATGAGATCACCTACATTAGGATAACGTCCAAAGGATGACAAAACTCACTTTTGCTGTTACAGCAGACTTGGTTCAAGAAGAGAGGGAAGGCTTACCGCATATTTGAGGAAAGGACAAGAGTACAGAGCTGAGGGGCATCTGTGAGATCCCAGCAAGCTCAAGGTGGGTTTTGGGTGCTGTACAGGTTTAGTGGAGTCTGAGGCAGTTTAGGTGGAGAGAAGAGCCTTCCCTTGCTGCCTGCAATAGCCACTGCCGCTGCTTTTGACTGCTGCTGGAGGAGGTGCCATTGCATCTTTTGTACTGCAGGTTAAAGTAGCCAGTTCTTCCACTCTGCTGCTCCCTGCTGCTATGTCTTGGTCTATCGATCTTGGTGTCGTCTGAGACCTTCAAATGGTCCTAGTGACTTTTACTTGGGTTGGAAGGTGGCACAATGCTCACTCCCAGGAGGTCACAGGGCAGAGGTGCTGTGGGTGGACAGAACCTGCTGTTGGGGCAAATTGTTAGAGATTGATTATAGAGAAGATTGATTATGACTATAGAATAGAATAAAATCATAGAACTAGAACGTAGATTCAATTGTGTGAATACAGGTGTGTTAAGAAATCATATGATCATGGAATGTTGCTCTCAGCTGTCCCCTGCACAGGCCTTACTATGGTTGGGATAAAAACCAACTGGCCTAGCGTAAGATAAGATAATGCGTAGCAAGATTAATGTCATAGGTCAATAGGTTAAAATTCAGAAATAGGAGTATTTACTTTAATAGAACTTCTTAAAATCTCTCGAAGTCTTTCTCAGGATTGTACCAAACAGAATTCACAGAAGAAGATGAAGGGCTAGATGATGACCCCGAGATGACCCTGAGACCAAGCAGGACCTGAAACCAGTGAGGGAGAATTCTGTTAAGACACAAGAATAGAGAGAACTTAAGAAATTATGTACTTAAGGGAACGGAATGGTTGCTTAGAAACTTACGAAGATTCTAGACTTGATGTAATTAGTTTAATAAATGTGTATTAACTGGTCTAGCGAGTTGAAGTTTGCCACTCACTGAGGTGATGGCCCAGCTCTGAGTTGTGAATAAAGCAATACCTAATGTAACCCTCTCTTATGACAGTAAAACCTTTAACAGAAATAGTCAGGGAACTTAACAGCTGCAAAACTCCTAAGGCACAGTTCCCCGTGTCTGTTGCGATGTCCCAGCACAACCATTCTTAAGCCGGTCCTACAAGCTACTCGTGGGAAACAGACTTATAGTGCGGGTGAAGAAACTCTGAAGTATGGGTGTTTATGACTCCACCACTGTTTCATGGGTCTGGGGACATAACCTTGGCTGCACTGTCACCCCTGGCTGTGGTCCCTGTTCTAGCACCAGGGTTTTCTTTAATGACATTGGCGCTTCCGGCTGTTTTGTTGTAAATATTCCGGTCCTCAGCTACTGATTTCTACTGACATGTTTGGATATTTGTGCACTAAATTCACCGTGTGTTGTATATAATCTATGTGCTATGCAAACAATATAATACCGTTTTAGAGTGTCCTACTGTGGTTGTCTTTTTGAAAAGTGCAAGAGGGAGGATAACAGAACTGGCCAAGCGTAGGATTCAGTGCAATTTAATATCTGGCATAACAGAAGTTCATTCAATCTAAAGAGAAGTTGGAGAGGGAATAAGAGCAGATGCCAGTGGGTAACTCCAGCACTTCCCTCTCGTTAAACCATGCTGCTGTGAGGCGATGCCAAGAAACTGCACATCAAGGGGATGGCAGAACCCAGAAGTCATATTTCTGGGGAGATGAAAAAAAATCAGCCTCACCTGAAATCAACATCACCAGAAAATGGAAACAGCCCCATGTGATTCCCTGAGGAAAGAGGAGACTGGAGAATAACTGGATGTCTTTTGCAGCAAAGAAGAATTTCAGTTTATAAAGAAAAAGCTTCCTGCTGGAGTCAAACTGTTATCAGGATTCAGTTGTAAAGCTGGTATTTAACACATTGGCTGCCACTGGAAAACCCTTTGCTGGGAAGGTTTGTGAATTCCAGTTCTTCCCCTGTGTTAGTACCTGATATTAACATTGACAATGCAACAAGTTGCTCTTTCCCCATTACCTGCAGCTGGCTTCTGTGAGAATTATGGACAAGATTCTCCTTCTGCCACAGTCTCTGAGTGCTGGACAAGCTCAGAGAACATTTAATGATTCAGCTCCTCAGGGATCTGGGCACAGGGAAAAGGCTGCCTCAGGACTTCTCCACAGTGTAAGTCAAAACCAAGTTTTATTTCTCTCTGAAGCCGGCTCCCAGGTGTTTACAGGGACACTCAGTACTACAGGCCAAAATGAAGGTGTATGAAAGCTTAACATGCTGCTGATGTCAAGAGCAGCCCCAATGTATTTGTGCTACATTGAATGAAAGAGCCTTGGCAAGTCTGGAGTAAACCATACGTGCCTGATGTTTGATGTGTTAGAGAGCAGGAACAGAAACAAAATCTCAGAAAGGAGGATATTGACACAGTAGCAGGAACATTTCTCAAACTGTGGGTCTCCATCGCCAAGGTTGGCATTAAAATGGGACACCATACATTAAGAAAGATTGCTCACATAAATCCTGGCAGTGCTCAGGGAGCAGAGGAGCCACTCCGCTCCTCTGAGCCAGGGGGAAAGAAATGGCTGCAACTAACAGCTGCAAGAACATACCGTGGAGCAAGAAATGAACTTCAGACTTGAACCTGCGAGAGATTTAGCTCTGGACATAGGACGGGGGAGAGACAAACCTGCTGCCAATGGGTCTGACAAGCACTGCTCTCACAGTGTGGTACAGAGTGAATAAGAGGGAAAAAAAAAGTGGAGTTTTTTGGAAGGTGGGCAGGAATTGAGGCACAGGATAATGACCCATCTGAGTTTTCTGCTCTGTGAACAACCAGGAAAGAGACGGTATGCAGAAATAATCTGACATATTTGACCACTTCTGACTATCCAGACCTGGAGATAGGTTAGTTTGACTGTGGAGACATCCAACAGAGAAGAATTTGCACGTTGCCTTGGCAAACAGTTTCAATAACTTTCCCTGGTAATACAAATACATTTTCCTAACAGTTATGGTGTTATATTATTTTTTGTGTTATATTAATGCTCTGGAGCTCCAGGCATGGAATAAAGTTTCTCTGTGTTTGTGCCACATAAATACAGGAGTCTGTACTTCTGGGGACTGTAAAATAGGAGACAAGAGTCAGGAGGTGGAAAGCTGTGCCAGGGAGCTAAGCTGGGTACCACAGAATAACCACAGAGCATGCCAGGAAAGCCGTAAAAAATAAATATAGTGAAGAGAACCACAAGGAAAAAAGAAATCAAGGGGAAAAATCAGTAAATATCACAGAAAAGGGGGAAAATATAAAATAAGAATGGTTAGAAGATGGAAAAATAGACCAGGAATAAATCGAAGAAACCATAGCTTCTTTTAATCAGAGTTCTGCACAGCACAGAGTTGGCAACACCTGTGTGTTGCACCTTTGGCAGCTATGCAAAAGGAACATCAAGGGCTGCTCATCTGTTCATCTCTTACTTCTCTAATAAAGAGAGACTTGCTGCCTGCTGAAGACCAACAGATGAGATCTGATTTTTTGTGGGTCAGTTTATTTTGCTGCTCACTTTCAGTTTTGCTCCAGAAAATTTTCCAGGAGAACTTTTTTCTTGTTCTCTCCGAAGCTTTCCCTACTTTTCATTTTTCAATGTATTTCTGAAATTATTAATTTATTTTTCTTTTTTAAATTAAATCCTATTTGTTTTATGTTTAGCCTGTATATACTCCCTTATTTCTTAGCAATAGCAGGAAAATAATAAATTAAGAATTGTGATATAGAAGGAGAAGGGGAGAGGTTCCCTGTTCTGAGTCTGATGACTTGATTTTATACAAGCTCTGTCTAAGGTGAAAGATATTTCTGAGCTCCGTTAGAAAATGTAATTATAGATTTAGTTCTCTGGTACATGTTTTGCATGGTGCTGCGGGAGTTGGCTAGCTTCATTCTAGGGCCCCTTTCTATCATCTTTGCAACACTGTAGCAATTGGGTGTTCCTGCAGACTGGAAAAAAAAAGGTAATTGTTTCTTCCATCTGCAAAAAATCAAAGGAGAACTGACTAGTCAGTCTTGCCTCTTGCCCGGGTAATTGCTAAAGGAAGTCTCCAAGGAAGCTATTTCCATGTGCATGAAGGACATGAAGGTGACTGGAAATATTTAGATTGGATTTACCAAGGTTAAATCTTGCTATATCAATCAGATTGCTTTCTTTGAGGAGAAGATGGGCACTGAAGAAGAGGGAAGAGAAGTGGCTGTTTTGTACCCATGGCTTTAGAAAGTCATATCACACAGTCTTCCATGGTGTCCTTGTAGCCAGACTGAGGGTGTATGGGCTGAACGGTTGGAAGAAAACTTGCACATAAACAGCCTGGATTTAGCAAGTTTGTGGATCACAGCAAATTACAAAAAATTGGGGGAATAACTGGTAACCTGGAGGACAAGGTTGCTATTCAAAGACTGTCTGGCTAGAAAGAAGCTTTGCAAGAGAGGACCTGCGGATCCTGTGAGGCAACAAATTGAACAAAAATCAGTAGTGTGCTGTTGTGAGTGGTTAGCACTGCAACAGCTCGACAAGATGGGATATTTTGAAAAAGCTGAATAACCTTGAGCAAATTGATCTTAATCTGAAGATATTTTTTTGAGAAGGAGGTTGGACTAGATCTCCAGATATTCTTCCAATCCAGTAATTTTTTCTATGCTTCTATTGTGTGAAGGACAAGACTTTTATGGCATGTTGACTGTAAAATAAAACTTTGTCAACATTTCCTAACATAGCCACTAGAGACAGGTGGGAAAACGAACTGTTTACAGTTAGCATTTGTCATATCTATGTGGTCAATGCACTTATGGGGAACAAACCATAGAAATGTTGGCTGGAAGAGACCTCTGGAGGGACGTAATCCAACATCCAACCTTAAGTAGAGCTGTTGTTGACAGCAAATCACGTAAACCGTAACATTGTTCAGCTGAATTTTTCAAAACCTCTGAAACTGGACATTAACAGCCTCTCTCTGCAAGTTATTTCAGGACTACATCACGCTTCTAGTGAAAATGATTTTCCTAATATCCATCCTCAACCTCTCAAGCTGCACTTTATGGGTAATGCTGAATGTTTTACCGCCAGCCATTATTACTAAGATGGATTTGGCTCCATCACCTTTTAAAACACCCCTTCAAGTAGTCTGCAATTAGATTCTTCTTTGGATTCTTTTTTCCACATTAAACAAACCCAGCTCCCTCATCCTCTTCTTCAAGGTTGTATACTTTCAGTTCCTGACAATTTTGTTAACACTTTGCAAGTCTTTTTCAATACATCTCTTCAGCTAGGGGACCTGAAACAGGTCATGACATTGCAGGTGTGACTTCCCTATAAGCAAGCAGAAGGCTACAACTTCCAGTATGCTGTCCATGCTCCTTCTGTCACAGCCAAGCATGCAGTTTGAGTCATGTGCAGATTTGTGTGTTCTTGCATTTCTGAATATCAGGAGATTTCTGTTGGTCCCAGACTCAAGCTTAACAAGTTCCTTGTGACTTAAAGTTTTACTGCCTTTTGGAATATTTCCATCAACCCCATCTTCACCTGCAAATTTTCTGAAGATGCATTCTGTCTGATCATCCAGGCCATTGATAAAAATATGGAATAGTATCTTCCCAGAATCAACACCTATTGTACTCCACTTATTACTGGTTGCCAGCTGGATGCTGAACTATTCATTATTGCCCTTTGAGCCTGGTAATCCACCTAATATTCAGCCCATTTAAACCCATTCATCTAGCCTGTATTTTTCTCAATCAGAGAAAATGCTTTGCAATCAGATGTCAAATGCTTTCCTCAAGATACTTTACAACTACTGCTTTTCCCTAGAGCACTTACTCTGGGCGATGAGATTCAGCTAGAAGCAGGAGTCTTATAGGGCTTAGACAACGAAGAAGGAATTACTCGTATCAGATGTCATGAAAAAATGACGGATGTTTTCAAAGGGCAGTTAAGGTCTTACTACACTATCACACACAACGGATTCCCGGCATATGTGACACAAGCTGCCTTGACCTGGGAAGCTGGCTATGTACATGACCCTTCTCACTAGCCTTGGTCTGAACTGCAAGGTTTCCAAACCAAGTCTGGGACTCATGGGATCAGGGTGTGGGCAGAGGAAACTGCATCCCTGTCCATGCTTGACTGAAGAGATGCCACTCTTTGAAAATCCCTGTCAGTCCCAAGAATGGGCTGTGGGATCTCATCTGGGACTTAGCACATCTACCATTAGCTCTTCAAAAATTAGCTTGAACTGGTTGTTATGACCATATTCAAATAGACAGAGACGAAGTGTCCTCCAAAGGGTCAATTCATCACAAACCAATTTTTGGCTTTCCTGTGTGTAGTCTATGTGGTGCACAGAGAGCTTTGAATGTTTTACTCATGTTTCCGGGGATCACAGTGTTGTTGGCCTTTTTCTCTACATGAAAAAATTCACCTGGAATAGTGGATTCCAAGATACATCCATGGGCAGGACCTGCCTGTGCCAAGCACGCTTTTCTCCACTGACTGCTGTTTTTGCTTGCCTTGATCGGGTACGAGTGTGTTCACCCTGAGTGCAGTATTCAATGTCCTTGGGAGAAAAAAAAAGACAATTGTAACGATTGCCTCATTTATGTGGAGTGAGCACAGGAGAAAAGTGCTGTGGAGTTTTCCAAACTGCTTTTCAGCACCATCAAATAAATGAGAGGAGATGCTCTTTGCTTTTCCTCCTGCTGTTGAAGGCAATAATTGCCTGGAATCAGGTCGGAGAATGTAAGAGAACTACTACTGTCTAGCGTAGCCCTGTCTTCATTTGCAGTCACCACATATGATTGGATTCAAAGAAGAGGTTTCCTGTTAAATCAGATGTATCTGTGTTACTTCTTTACTTTTCATGAGGAGCCTGGATCCTCAGCTGGTGAAAATTATCCATCTAATTTGCCCTAGAGGCAGGCCCAGTATTTTTACAAGCACATCTCAAACCCTTTGTAGTATATTTTGACTAGCTCCCTTCTGAATGTGGGACTGTAGTTGAAGGTGTCCATCTTGCAGACATGTTCATTCACCCAGTCATGAAGAAGAAGACTCTGCTTCCTTTACATAAAGGGTAAGCAATGTGTCCTGAGATACTGCGTGCACAAAATCGAAACCTGATGAAGTTGGATGATGCTCATTTGAAAGCAAGATTCCCTCAGACCAAGGTAATATTCCAAAAGGATGCAGTGCTAATCCTATTGTTGCACTTTTGTATAGAAAGTGCAGCAAGGTCACCGCTTCTCAGCCTTCTTAATTAAAAAACAGACCGCATGATAGGCAATTGTCCCTTAGGCCCAAGGATTTGCTTATCTCTTGCAAGCTCAGTAGCCAACACAGCCTTTATCAGAAACAGGGTAAGAAGAATTGAAAAGCAAGACTCCCTACCTGATAAGCCTTGTAATATGCCTCACAGAAGTAAAAAAACATCTGCAAGATGACTTTCAGCATGGTGTAGGAAGCACAACAGCATGTGGCATCTTAACAGCACTGAAGCATAAGATCATAAGTTGCCTGAGCTCCAAGTGAGCCCAGGGCCTCCTGTCACATTTTCAATTTGTTAATGCTTGCAGAAAAAATAAGTGAGCAGTAGGTAGAGTCAGCTGAGCCCAGAAACTAATAAACTTATCTAAACAAGTGGAGGATATAGCAGGTCTCTGTGTATTTTACTGCCAGCTGCACCATGCTTCAGCTATACAAACCATAATACACTCCAATGGGATCAATGAAATTGCGTTAGCACATCAGTAACATACTTGAGGATCCAACACTTATAAATAGTTCCCATGGTACTACAACTCCTTGCTTGGCCTGCCAATAGTCGCATCTCAGTAGTGCAGAAGAAATCTGAAGAAATCACATTAAAGAAGTCTGAGGAAAGCAAGTGAAAACTTTCTACAATCCCTGATTCTAATGTAGCTGCCACCCTGCAGTTAATACTCACTCTCTTTGGGATCCTAATGACATTGTCTTTTCTTTTGTCTTTTTATGCAGAAAATGTTGATAGGGAGATCCCCATCTGTATTTATTTCTGTAACAATGGATATTCAGATCCATTATGTACATACTTATGAAAATCATGCAGGTAAGTTGCTAACATCTCTCTGCATATGGTGAAGAGAACTGTTTAATTGGGTTATACAGCAGGGAAGGAGCAGAGAAAATGTGATAAAATGGTATGGGGATTTGGCCAATTAATCCACAGCTCTCACTAATGTGATTTGCGTGGGCAAGGAATACATGGTTTGCCCTGTAATATTTTCTTGGGGCTCTTATGATCACTTATATGCTCCTTTTCTATATAAAACAAACAGAACAACCACATGTTTTCAAGGAGAAAGCTTAACACATAAGTCTCCTCTGCAACTTCTTCCTGTGAATCAAATGTAAAATGGCTGCCAGATGCTTTAGTTATAGCTGTTAGAGATTTGTTACTTCAGCCTACAGGCAAAGAATAGAAGAAACTGCTACATTTAAAGACAATTTTATCAGTATAAACACAGAGATATGAAAAAAGATTTATTATATGTAAGGAGTAAACCTCAGGGGGAAACACCACTGGGAACTCAGGTAAGAAATTATGAGAATAAGTGGCAGTTTAATGTGATGTAATGCCCCAACATTAAGTAAGAAGATGACCACCAGCCACATTAAACAGTAAATTGTGAATTACAAAGGGATTTCTGAAATGAAGGAATAATCACCCTAAAAAGAAATAAAGAAGCAACATGAAATTTTGGGATCAGGATGAGAGATCTTGGAGAACCATATCAGCCACAACTTGGTTTGGGGCTGCCAAAAGTTGACCTGTGGCATCACCACCCTGCCCAGGCTCGGCTGAGCGTCCTCTGCTAGGATGCCACAGGGACTTAGCACCCAGCAAGTTAGGGGCAGCACGTTTAGAAATCTGCAGGTATTTATTAACATTTCTAAGTGTCTAGTATTTTGACTATCTGTTATACTACTGATTCTGACCCTGAAAGTACAGTTCACCATTTGTCAGTTAATTATGTGTTGACAATAAACAAGTAAACTTCTTTGATTATGATTTAGCTTTAACTGCCTAAGCTGTTTTTCCCTGGCAATACCCTCTCACAGAATCACAGAAAGTTAGGGGTTGGAAAGGACCTCTGTGGATCATCTAGCCCAACTCCCCTGCCGAAGCAGGGTCACCTACATACAGCAGGTTGCACAGGATTGCATCCAGACAGGTTTTGAATATCTCCAGAGAAGGAGACTCCAAAACCCCTCTGGGCAGCCTGTTCCAGTGCTCTGTCACCCACCAAGTAAAGTTCTTCCTCATGTTCAGATGGAACTTCCTATACTTCAGTTTGTGCCCATTGCCCCTTGTCCTGTTGCTGGGCACCACTGAAAGGAGTCTGACCCCATCCTCTTGACATCCACCCTTAAGATATTTATATGCATTTATAAGATCCATTTTCAGTCTTCTCTTCTTCAGCTGCCAAACCTCTTTTCCCCTGTCCCACAAAAGACTTTCATTTCATATTCTTCTTGCTCCTGAGATGTTACTTCGTCTTATAATTAGACCTAGCAATGTGAAAGGTTCTAACACCTCCTGCATTGAACTTTAACCCTTCAAGGTCTTTTTCCAAAGGGCATAGTTCCTAGAGAGTTGAGTTCTTTACTTGCTTTTTCAGAAATCACTTTGGATGACCTTGGCAAATTGGAACACAGCAGTGTTAAAACAAATGCACTGTTGCAATAAATACTGCATTGTAATTTTAGCAAAGCAGTTGCACTGATTTACACACGTAATTGAATTGCCATGGATAAATCTGGCTTGGATGAATATGGCCAACAGCAGGTCTTGTTTTATATGCTTTCCTCTTCTTATTGCAGTTATGTCTCTGTAGATGTAAAGTACACACAATTACTAGTTTTCTGGTTCACTGTCACTCAGAAATGTTTAGGACAAGCTGTCTCCTCTGTTCAAAAGTGAACAGGTATAATCCTTCTCTGATTAGCCTTCTGGTATGTTCCTAATTAAAACTGGGAAAATGTACAAAGCCAGGTTGAGAATTATGATTGATTATACTTTTCCCTAGCAAAGGAACTGGGGAGAAATCATCCCATATTTTTGTGTTCTTCTCAGAAATTCTAGTTTTCTAACTTTTGTCTCTAACTATGTCATAGTCCTGTAGCACACCTGTTCCCCCTGTTTTCAATGTTATTCTGCCAAATATGGTAATTCTGGGTGGTAGCTGGCAAGTGTAAAGTTTAAGGTAAGAAAGTAAAGTGCTTCTACTCCAAAACTTTAGAAATGTTCTCACTGTGATTTTGGATGCTTGGGTGGTTTTTAAAGATATCTGAGCTAACTGGAAACTGGCTTGAAGACTGCGTGAAGTGTAACTGTCTGAAAGCCAGGTATCCTTGGCTGCTCTGTTACTGTGGTTTACTTAAAGCCAGATTGATTTATCTGTATGCTATAATTAGTATAGACACCCTTAGTGTCAGCAAAGGCTCAGAAACTGGTAAGAAGAGCCAAAGTATTTCATTTTCTTCTCGCTTTCACCTTGGGTAAGAGAATTAGGCCAGGAAAGTGTACTGTATCACTTATATATGTCTCTCAAGATAAAATGACGAGGTTCTGGCTATAAGCTTAGTGATATTCTTGTTTATCTTCTGTGTTGCTTACTGTTGCAAAATCTTAGTTTTTCAACCAGCTCCTTAAAACATACATACTTCCACCTATCTTCTTATCTCCTCTGATGTTTGAGACCTGCAGTATGGAGGAGAGCTTCAGTGCAGATGTGCTTTTGTTCAGGGTGACATAGCCGGTGTGCATGGGTCTCTTGCTCTGTTAGAGATGCACAGTAATGGATGATGGCCTCTGCTGGTCTAATAGCATCATTAAAATTAATAGCACATGCAACTTGCTGAACCAGACAAGAATATTCAAAAGCAGACTTCAGGTCTCTAAGTCAGAAATGCTTTAACCCTCTCCCTTTTTTTGGAATTGAGTGGAAATTTTCCTATCTGCCTGCAAGCTTATGGAGCAAGAACCTTGTTTGGAACTCTCTGCTTAACCAGATGCTTGCCTCAATGATTTTAAATGTTGTTGGATATGTAAAATATCTGAACATAAATAGAAATTTTCCTGAAGAAAGAAGTTACTATTAGAATGAAAGGAGGCTCTTGCTGCAGTGAAAACAACTATTTTTGATTTACAGGTGATGTTATACAGGGAGTCTGCTGCAGGCCACCCAATCAGGAAGACTGAGCAGATGAGACCTACTTTAGGCAGAGAGGAGCAGCCTCATGTTCACAAGCCCTAGTCCTCATGGGGAATTTCAACCACCCTGATATCCATTGGAGGGACAACACAGCAAGGCATAAGCAACACAGGAGGTTCCTGGAATTTGTTGATGACAATTTCCTTCTCCAAGTGATAAAGGAGCCCACAAGGAGAGGTGTTATGCTGGATCTTGTTCTCACCAACAAGGAGGGGCTTATAGGGAATGTGAAGCTCAAGGGCTGCCTTGACTGCAGTGACCGTGAAATGGTGGAGTTCAAGATACTTAGGGCAGAGAGGAGAGTGCACAACAGGCTCACTACCCTGAACTTTAGGAGAGAAGACTTTGGCCTCTTCAGGGTAGCTTGGTAGAGTACCATGGGATAAAGCCCTAGAGGGAAGAGGGGCCCAAGAAAGCTGGTTAGTAGTCAAGGATCACCAAGCTCAGCAGCAATGCATCCCAACAAAGAGGAAGTAAAGCAGGAACGCCAGGAGACCTGCATGGATGAACAGGGAGGTCCTAGACAAACTCAAGCACGAAAAGGAATCCTACAGAGGATGGAAACAAGGACAGGAAGCCTGGGAGGAATACAGAGAAATTGTCCGAGCAGCCAGGGATGAGGTTAGGAAAGCTGAAGCCCTAATAGAATTAAATCTGGCCAAGGAAGTCAAGGGCAACAGGAAAAGCTTCTGTAGGTACTTTAGTGATAAAAGGAAAATGCGGGCCCTCTCTGAAAGGAAACAGAAGACCTAGTTACCTAGGCTATGGACTTGGGGTCCTTCTCCATAGGGCTTGGGGGTGCTGGTTGACAAGAAGCTCAACATGACCCGACAATGTGCACTTGCAGCCAGAAAGTCAACCGTATCCTGGGCTGCACCAAAACCAGCATGGCTGGCAGGTCAAGGGAGGTGACTCTGCCCCTCTACGCTGCTCTGATGAGGCCCCATACGGAGTCCTGCATCCAGCTCTGGAGCCCTCAGCACAGGAAAGACCTGGAGCTGTTGGAGCAGGTCCAGAGGAGGCCACAAAAATGATCAGAGGGCTGGAACCCCTCTGCTGGGAGGAAAGGCTTGAGAGAGTTGGGGCTGTTCAGCCTGGAGAAGAGAAGGCTGCCGAAAGACCTTGTTGTGGCCTTTCAGTACTTAAATGGAGCCTGCAAGAGAGCTGGAAAGGAACTTTTTACAAGGGCATGTAGAAATAAGACAAAGGGTAATGGTTCTAAACTGAAAGAGGGTAGATTCAGATTAGACATTACTTTGAGGGTGGTGAGGCCCTGGCCCAGGCTGCCCAGAGAAGCTGTGGATGCCCTCTTCCTGGCAGTGTTCAAGGCCAGGTAGGATGGGGTTTTGAGCAACCTGGTCTAGTGGAAAGTGTGCCTGCCCACAGCAAGGGGGATAGACTGGATGGTGCTTAAGATCCCTTCCAACCCAAGCCATTCTATGATTATATGATTCTATGATTTTTTTCCCTGAAAAATGAAATAATTACTGCTTCAGGCACACTAACCTGGAACACAACTTTCAATCATAAGCATACCTTCCTTTAAAATACAGTATATTCTAGTCCTAAGAAAACCTCCAGCCTCCTTTCAAATCCTGAAAATAGTAGAGGCGATCCATTCCAGTTCATGTATCTAGACTCTCTTTTACACCATGAAGCAGGCAAGGCTGGGAGACTTCTTATTTCCAAAGCTACTGTGGCTGCAACTCAACAGACCGACCAGGCTTACAGAGTACTTCTACGTGACAGCACTCCACAAATATAGCTGATTTGGGCTGTTTGGAGCAGATTACCGAAAGATTTCATGCAGATTCTATTCATAAAAGTGACTGGATTTTGCAAAGCAGTGGCTGAAATGGGGAAACACTGGATTAATTTTTTTATTCTGCGATCTGCTGTAGACCAAGAGTTGGTGAGCAGTCAGACAGAAAGATACAGTGATCTTTGTTCTCTCCTTTTCCACCTTTCAACCTTGTTAGTCATGAGCCAGTCCAATTTCTACTGATGCACATGGTAAATAGAAAATAAATCCTCTGTGTAGCTGTAGCTAAGGTTTCCAGTCTCAGATCTCAGTCATCTTTTCAAAGTGACTTCAAATGACTTTAAATCAGACTCAGACAACATAGTAAAGATTGCAGAAAGAGTCTGTTCAAGAAGCAGAAGCGGAGTGCCAGTCTTGCCAGTACATGAGGTAACCTGTGAATCAACACGTCTATTTTATGACACTGCTGTCTTCCTCTCTCAAGCAGTGCCCACCACCGTGGAAAATGAGCTGAATCGCTTTAAGCACAAGTACCTTTTGCAATTATTATTTCTGCTTTTCTTCTGTGCCACATGGTTACCACTAATATCAGATCTAGCATATCTAGTTGCAGTCAATAAAGCATGAGATGGGATGGTTTAATCATGGCTAATTTTCAGTCCTCATTTTTTCTTTGTCTCCTCAGCATGTGCCTGCTGCAGGTCAAAACACAGCCAGTGAATTACTTCTTGTATGTCTTTGGTAAAATTCCTGCTGACCCTTTTATGCACGGGCAGCCTGCATTTTGTCTGTGCATCCTGCTGGAGTCAGTACGTATTCATGCAATGCACCTCCTGCCTCCCTTCTCCGCTCCTATACATATTGCTTTGTACTGTGCAAGCCTATGACAGGGTCAAACAAAGGTGGGGATGGCTGGAGGTGATGAAATGGCACAGATGTTCATCTGCTTTATGAAGTTCCAGACAGCATAATTAGAAACAGGCAGAGTAAATTAGGCAAAATTAAGACTGGCTGAGTTGAATGTGAACATTTTGTTAAGAAACAGATCTTAGTGAACAACTATGTCAAGTTTCTACCATAACCTCAAAGCCTCATGCACTCAGACATTTCTGAGAGTCTAAAGGAAGCCCATAGGAATCTCGTAGTGCAATGGCTGGTAGTGGGTTTGATATGCACCAATGTCTTTTCACTGGGAAGCACTGTTACTGTCACAGTCTTCTTCAGCCTCTCTGACTCATGAGATCATTCAATTAGCTCTGAAAAAAAACTATATTGAAATATGCACAGGACTTTGACAGACAAATCACAGTGTGTCCACCAACGTAGGGAAGCTCCTTAAATACATACTGATATCTTCCAGTAGTATATTAACAGAGGCAAGAGGACGGCAATACAAATGGGAGTATTTTGGGGCTCAAGTGTAGGGTTTTTTCTAGGTCATAGCAACTTGACAAAGCCCTTGTTCATTTTTTCCATGCTGCCAACAAGAGCTGCAGGCCATTCCCAAGCTCTGGATAGTCTCCAGTCTCTGCTGTCAGCAGATGTAGTGAGGCAGGGCCAAAAGCTCAGCGAGTGAATCTGTTGTCTATCACTAATCAGGAAAAAATCCAGCGCAACGCCGAGCTGAAATGCTTCATTCTAGGTGTTGTAGGAGTGGGTAAAAAAAACATAGAAACTTACAGGTAAAGGTCAGAAATGACTGTGGTTGCTTTTATTTTCATATATCTATTGCTCTGAAATCCTTAAAGATATTGAGGTTTGAGTATCTTGGGAAATTTTTGCATGGTAATTTTTGGCTAAAAACTAAGTTTCAGTGAAAGTGAATGTAAAAAAAAAAAAAAAAAATTAGTTTGCATTTTTTTCTCCTGACCAGAACAACCACAACAACAAAAGGTCAACAAGTCTACTTCCTTGTTCAAGTCGATTTACTTCGTTCGCTACACCACTCTGTGAGATTTCCCAAGTATTAATCCACCTGTAAGAGAAACTATATGTCTAGAAAACTTAAATGTTTTCTCTTAGCATTCGCCTCTCCATGTTAATCTTTGTGGGCATTGCAAGCCCATCCTGAATAGCTTCACATCCTTTTTAATTGACTTGTTAGTGATTAAGTTTAGAGCCTCTCCCTCTGTGGAGTACACTGATTACCTCTCCTCCAAATTGTTGTGACTTTTATGCAAAAATGGCCTGCAACATTAAAATGTGAGCAATAAAGTAAATTCAGATGATATCTGAAGTATTAAAGTTGCAAAACACTTACTGGCTCTGGAAAAATAAATTTAACTAATCTGCAGGTGCACTGAGGTTCACGAAAGTGATAGTGCTATGTACAGACCCAAGATGTGAATATGCTGATTACAACAAGGGCAATGTTGCACTTGACAGTAAATTTTAGTGGATGAAACGAAGTTTTTGCAAGGAAAACAGTAGAATCAGATCAAGTAGAATTCAATCTTTCTGGGCTGTCAAACACCAATATATATTTCCAATTGGGTGTTAGTAGAGCCAAGTGGTGAATCAGTGTTTGTTCCGCTGTTGGACACTGTGGTTTTGCAAGACACATACAAGTTAAAAACACACAGAAACAGAGAATAGTATAATGGAGAAAACTGCACCATGAGTGCATTGAGCTCTGTTAATTTTTAATGTGTATCTAACATTATTCTCATCCATCCATGGGTCTAATTGAGTCTTAATAGAAACAGCAATAACTCCCGATGAATTCAGTGTTTAAGAGAAGAGATAAGAGATGACAAAAGCCAGACTGCAAGGTTATGATATCAAATGATGCACCATTACAGTCCAATTAAAAGATGCTAAAAGTGACAGTTGCAGTCATTCAAAAATGAACAGGAACAGGGCTGAAATGCATGTTTTTGTAAGATAAGTTTTTTCCTTGGCTATGACAAAAGAATTCATGTTTGAAGAAACACTCATTTGAGGGCACTAAAAACTGGATTGCATATTTTCTTTTTATTTTTTTGGTGGAATGAAAGAGAGGAGGGAAGAAGCCCCCTTTAATCAGTAAGTTAGAAAACTGGACTGCTGCACAAAATGTAAGACATTTAATTTAGTCTATTTTGTTATCCAATATAGCAATTCACAAGCCACCGAATCCCCATAAAGATGTTTAAAATGCAAATTGAGCTGACATTATTTAATCTAATACTTCAGATACCTGAGGGCTTTTCTGTATCCCAGTGCTTCCCACTCTGATTATGCACAGTGCTCAGGCAGGACAGCGAAATTCCTCCCACGGACACCAACAAAAAGTCCAGTGTAAGGTCTGGCTTGTATTTCTCCATGTCGTCTTTCTCAGCCCGTTTCTCAGGTATTTCTGGGCACCTATGTCCACAACTTGCAAGCTGTGGACTGGGGCCTTTAATTACTTTTCATTGAGTCCTAATAACCATAAATTACCACAGCCACAGGTCCACATGTGGCATAGGCAGAAGTGATAATTTGTCAGACTATATTGTGACAAGCATAAATCAAAAAAGTCGTAGTGTTCATATTTAATTACAATTTAATGATTAGTTTGATGTATTGTTTTCTGCTTAATTTTACTGTTATGTAGCTCCCAATTCCATGGCCCTGTCCTTGAATAACACCTCCCATTCCCTCAGCTGCCATGCTATAGCTGCAAAAAAACCCCTCAGCTTGCTGTCATCCCATTGCTGATCCTAGAGCTGAGCTATGGGATCTACCTCTCCTTCAATACACAGGTAGAAGTTCTCTTGACTACTTCAGAAGCAGTTGCAGCTGAGGGAGGTGATTTTGTACTAAGGCAGATTATAATCTCTCACCTCCCCCAGGCCAACAACAAAGCAGGGACTCCTGCCAACACACGGATGGGAGAGGACGCTGGAGATCAGCGAATGTTCCAGCTTTGCAGGACAAGTGCAACTATTCCCAGAGGCAGATCTCAGGCACTTGCTGTCCTTCACTCTCCCTGTGGTCAGGTCGCTGCTGGATTCTTCCTACGTCTGCCTGTTTCAGAAGACTGTGTCTTTACTGAGCAAAGATTTATTTGTGATTTCCAGTCTTCATCATCTAAGACCTGGTTTTCTGACTGTTACAACTGCAAACGCAATTCCAAACAGACCACAGCCATAAATAGTATCTGATGTAAGAAAGACATAAGCCTTTCTAAGGTAAGAGGTGCTGCACATTGTGGCTGAATTCTGCCACCACAAGAAAACTGAGTAGTATCTCATTCGACCAGCAGTGGCATTGAAATAAATGCTATTTCTCACAAAGAAAACCTTTGAAAGCTATTAAGCTTGAGCCAGACCAGGAGTATATTCCTTGCTGTACAAAAGGAAGTCAAAGGAAAATTGTCCAGCTGAACAACCTGGTGTTCTTAACTCCTCAGGGCTCAGCATCTTGGTCTGTTTTGCCAGCCCTGGAGTCAAGATAAATCTTTCTTTTACTTACTTTAAAAATTAATACGGCTGAAGTAAGTAATTATTGAAAATTCTGTCCCTAAGGAGATTGAAGCTCTCTAGTCATTTTCAATTGGCTTGAGGAGGGCCATCAGTATTAAGCACAAGCTCATATCTGTAGTGCTAGAGACTTCATCTAGCCAAGATGTTCAAGGTGGAAATAACCCGTTGGAAAAAGAAAACCACAAAAAACAGTATAAAAATTCAAAATCTAAGCCCATCTTTGGAGACTGCTGACTCAAAATGAGAATAGTTGGAAGGTGAAAAAGTTCATCTCACAGGATGATCATGTCAACTGCATCTGGAAAAATGATGCTGGTAAACTGGGAGATAAAAAAGAAAAATTGTTTTCTAGGAGAAGCAGAATATTTTCTAGGAATACAGGTGGATTCTTCCATTATTGCAGTTTCATTATAGTGATAAATAGTCAGTGAGCCCTATTGTATAGGTGTACAGAATTTGTACAAATATTACTTTGTTTCACAAGTTTAAGAGTAGCTAGGCCTTCACTACTGTTACCTACTATAACTTCAACATATATCTAATTCTGCAAAATCTCGTGGCTGGATTTTGGCCTTAATTATTTGTTTTCCAGAAAGTGAGACACAGAGCACTACATCATGCTCCGAATTTCACTGGGTCTCTTGCAACTGCTAGTTAGCCACAGTGACAATGCTGACGTGCCTGCCATAAGACTTATGTAGCATCTAAGGAATGTATGCATTTTATCAAGTACATTTTATACTCCGTTAAGAGCATATTTGCAAAGAGGGGATTGTGTTATATCTAATGTCATCTGTTCATTTCAGCTGGATGACAGGAAAGCTTGGGAACAGAAATATCAGAAGGAACTAAACAAGTAGGTTGAGCAGGAGGATGACCTCTGGTTTGAATGGAAAGCACGGAGGAAAGACAGGAAAAATGTTTACTGGGGACATTGCACAATGTTTTAGAAAGGAAAATAAGATACAAATGGGATGACATGGAGAACACCAAAGAAATAGGAAGGCTTACATCATTAAAGTAGGCAAGGAAGCAAAAGAAATACCTATAATTGTTAGTCCATGAAAAAGAGGAGGGCTGTTGCACATCTAGACTCAGGTGAAGTCAGGATGTTTGAAGTGTAGTTTGAGATCATCTGATCCTCATGATGCATTGCAGAATTAAAAAACCAAAACAATACAAAACAAACAAACAAATAAAAAACCCCAAAAAAACATTCTTAGTTGTACATGATGGTTGTACACAGTGGGAAACTGTGCATCTTCCTCCAAGAGAGCCTTCCAAGGTCAGAGCATTACAGTTACTTGTGCTGACTGAGGAGAGGAAGGATTATCAGGAGGCTGAAACAGAGAGATGGTGCTTATAACAATTGTCTGATTTTAATGTAGACTTCCTGAGGTGGCCACAGTGCAGCTGCACTGGGCATAGTTGTCTAGTACCATCTGAGATATCTGGGATTATCCTGCCTGGCCTGAGGCTGACATGCCAAAACATACAGATCTCCTGTAGGTTCAAAGTCACATCTTCCAGCTCTATCTGGGTATCTTTAGACACCCTAATGCACCTCAAAGTCCGTTAGACACCTTTGAGTATATGACTGAATCAAGACCTGAGGTGCCACTTCAGTCCAGATTTTTGAAACAGGTCTAGGATTTGAAAGGCTTTATTTTCTTAGAATTTGACTAATGTGATATTTAGCGTGCTTGGTGGCCTCTGTGGGCAGGGTTCAGTCTGAAGTTCAGACAACACAATACAAGGGTTTTCATGTAAATGTCTACGTGGAAACCAAGTGTCTAAGTCAGCAGAGAGGTAATCAATCTAGTTAGCAGAGCGTAGAGGGTTATTCAGCAGATCAGTCACTAGGTGCCTCCTTTTGGGAGATTTGAATCACTCTCTGCGTGCCATTGACTGTGTTGATTAGATATCCATTGACTGTAATGGGAGCTGAGACAGCTGCATGCCTTTAAACATCAGTCTCAATTTTGTCGTCTTAATTGGTGACAGTGATTGCACCTTAGTGAGTGTGATCTGGCCACATAAAGAGAGGTTCCTTCTGAGACAGCATAAAGTACCCAAGACATTTACATGGATGGGGCTGGCAGATGGGACAAAAGGGAGAGCAGACGTGGAGGGGCCAGGGGCATCTTGGATCACACTGGATGTCTGTGTAGGGGCAGCTTGACTTCAGCTGTGGAAGACTTAATTTTGATGTCCTCTGGCTCTTCTGCACACGGTACAAAAGATGCTTGACAATACATATTTGCCTCAGTTGCCTAAGCTTAGGCATGGGTCTCAACTGAAGGCATTATTGAGTACCCAAGACATGGGTACAGGGCTGGCAGGTAGGACACAGGACTTATAAGAAATCAGCACTCTCTGAAGCAGCAGCTGGAGATCAAGTGGGTGCCCCACAACAACCATAATGAGGAGGTATTTTAGCTGCATGCATTTAGTAAACTGAATTGTGCCCAACAGAGGATGCTAGAAATGAACTTCCATTTATTGCTAAGGGTCATAAGAATTCTTGTCATAGAAAAAAGAGTTTTTATAGCTCTGTTACCAGAATAGTTACTTTATTTTTTAAGTTAAAAGATAATTAAAGGATATGTCTCATTCATTCTTCCAAGTCCCATCAAGTCTTATTGTTGGTGATCCAAGGCTGGAGAGATGCGTTTATATTTTGTATCTTTGTTTTTAGCTGAGTTGTTTCCCCTGGAGAAATTTTCTGCTCTTCTACTTCTTATTAGCAGAATTGTGTTTTTCTATTCAGCATGTCTACAGAGAAAGGCTTTTTTTTCTGAATGGCAAAATGCAGCATTTTTAATAGGTGAGCAGATGTTGATGGGAGTGTTTCAAATATACACTTGAAAATGTTGCACTTGGAAATGAACTCAGATAGATCTAAAAGGGAAACCTAGGATTTTTAATAAATTAGGAAAAAGAGACCTAGCTGCACAATGAACCTTGCAAGATGCTGTGAGGGCAAACACTGCTGCAAAGCTGGAAGGAAGCCAGGAGAACACAGTAAGCCAGGAAGACAGAAGAGAAACTAAATGAGGGAGAGAAAAAATGAGACACAAGACAAGACTGCTGATAGAAACACAGAAAAACAGGCAAAATATAAACAAAGACTTGAGGAAAGATGTAGAACTGTAGAAGACACATACAAGGATGGTGAGAAAAAGAACAAAATGCAAACCTGTCATGCTGTAGCACCAGCTGGATGAATGGAAAGCTTAAGGAGAGGGTGGAATCGTGAAATGCTACTTTTGATAGAAAAATTGGCTTCAGAAATGCATGTCTTCTCCTTCTGTTCCCACACAGTGATTCCTGCACATATCACATATATATCCCCACCTCCTCAGCTACACTGCTTGGAGAACTTCATTCTTTTTTCCTTCTCATTTTAAAGAGTTATATTTAACTTTGACGTAACTGATATTTCTGCGACCCTGGGTATAGAGCAGCGTCATGCAGAGTGGCAGTGTGGCAACTTTGTGCTGCAGAGCAGGAGAGGAAGTAAATCACTGCCTATGCAGAAGACCAGAGACTGTACTAGCTATTATGGCTTTGCCATCACAGCCAACAGATCCAAAAATACATCCAGACCCAGAGACTATTTTGTTGTCCCATTCTGTTTCTCTTTCCCCAAAACCCATCTGCCTAGGCAAACGCTTGTGATCCCACTAGAATTCCTGGTTAATTCCTGCTCCCCCCGCAGCCATCATTTCAATGCATGCTAGGTCAGCAGATACAGTGGTTCCAGAAAAACAAAGACATGGAATCTAATTTTTGAAAATTGTTTTTGTGTGTCCCTACTAGATAAATTGGTGGTAAGAATGACAAGGAGAAAACAGGCATACATCTTGAACAGCTGCTCTTTGAAGGATTAAGATTTCTGCAACTGTGTCTTCTCCTCCAATATGGCCAAAGATACGTTAAAACAGGTGTGTATGAAATATTAAGGAATATTTCAGGAATACAAAACTTACAAAATTAACAATACTTTGAATGGCGTGCTGGCTTTATCATTGTACTGTAAGTGCTGAAATCTCAGTGCTGTAGCCACCGTCTGGTGGGCTCAGACCCGAATGGAAGGAGTTTGTAAAGGCTGTCCTCCAGAGGCAAAAGTCTACTACTATCAGTGTCAACGGCAAAATGATAAAAGAAGCATAAATACTCCCTTTGTAATTGCAGACATTACCCTATAGCCTGCCGATCAGAAACCACTGGTAGATAACATACACCTATTCATAGAAACATAGAACAATTTGGGTGGGAAGGAAACTTCAGACGTCATCTAGTCCAACCCCCCTGCAGTGAGCAGGGACATCTTCAACCAGACCAGGTTGCTCAGAGCCCCGTCCAACCTGACCTTGAATGTTTCCAGGGGTGGGGCATCTACATGTCTCTGGGCAACCTGTCCCAGTGTTTCACCACCCTCATCACAAAAATTTTCTTCCTTATATTTAGTTTAAATCCACTATCCCTCATCCTATCGCAACATGCCCTACTGAAAAGTTCCTGTAAATATAGTGAGGCACATTTCAGAACAGGCTTAATTCAAGTGCTGCCTACCAACAAAAGCTTGGCAATGATGATGTTTTAGGAAAGCTGTTGGTTGTGGAGTTTCAAGCAGAACACCAAGAAAATGAAGGCAGAAGCACTGGGGATTACACCTCAAGGAGGAGTTCAGACAAGGTGAATGACAGAGTAAACAAGTTATTGTCAGTTTTAATTCTGTTTTGATATTCCCCGTCTTCCTGAAACAGGATGAATGTTCAAGTTTCTCTTGAAATGTGAGAATGTTAAAGACGTCAGAGTTCAAGGAGCCCTTAGTCATATGGTTTAGTTTTAGGTAGTCCTGCAAGGAGCAGGGAGTTGGACGTAATGATCCTTATGGGTCCCTTCCAGCTCAAGATATTCTATGATTCGATGTTTCTATGTATTGTTACTAATGATGCCAATGGTAAGAATGTACTGATAGGCTTTCTCCCCTGAGACAGTAAAAATCCTAGTGTCAAGGCGTTTACAGACCTTTGCAAAATGCCTTTAAAAGGACAATCTAGGACTATTAATGAAACATGAGAAGAAGGGTTAATATTGCACTGAGAAACAGTGCATGTGTTCTACAGAAACAGATGGTAAGTAGACGTATCTGTCAGGTCATTTTGACCCAGATGAGTGTGATTCCTCACAGACTGAATACGCTGAAAGTATTCTTACTTGTTTCTGACTACCTATGCTTAATCGTATAATTAGAGTTAGTGCCCAAGAGCAGTACTGCACCAGCCCTGGGAACTGATGAAAGCAGAAGCAGCTTCTTCAGAGCACAGGCCACAAAGCTTCCAGCAGCAGAAGTTCAGTCAGAAAACAAGAGAAACATAACAGGAAGAGGAACAAAGACATAAATATTTGGGTGCACTAGGGAAAGTAGCAGAGATTAAAATAAGTGCTGAAGCTGGATGCCATATGATCGAAAATAAAAGGTTTATTTAGGGTATTTATTTTTTTATATATAGCAGCGGATGATTTTGTTGTTCTCCTGTATTGTCCTCCTATGAGTACAGACACTTGCTTCATCCATAGGAGGAATAAAAAAACAGTCCAGGAGAGCTGAAAGCTAGAGCTAAGGTAAGCACTCACAGTAGGGGACAACTGCTACTACTTCAAGGGCCTGCTGTTTTTTGGTTGGGTGGTTTGTTTTTTTTTTTACTTTCAGCAACCGTTGTGAATTTGAGGACAAAGTGACATTTTTGATGTTTCTGGCATTTTTTCTTGAAGCAGTGCTTTGAAATATTTGACTTGACTCTGACAACAGTCATGTCAGAATCTGGATCTTTGGGCGAGTCATCCATGAAGATGTCTGTGGTCTGTCATATGATTAGTGTCCTGTGTTACTGAAAGCAGGTGCATCACTGGTTATCCTCCATGTGTTGGAGTAAGGCTCTAGCCACCATGTTAAGTACTGATGGGAAATGCACACACTTGTAAAATTCCTGCATGTTTTTTAAATTGGGACATATGCCTGGCAAAAAAAACTTCTGAGCTAAACCCTCACAGATTATGTACATGCAGGAGGATGGAGTCCCATGGCCTTTGGGATAATCCCATGGCAAAAATACTCAGGGAACCTTGACAAGCATTCGGAATGCATGGTTCTGCTGTGCCTCATGGTTAAGCAGATGAGCTGCTGTTTTAACTTCTTGTGCTAAATACAGAGAGTCTAAGGTAGAGTTAACCATATTTACAACAAAGCACCAAACCATATTTGAATATAGTGCATGATCGTGACACTGGAATACCTAGAAATTTAACTGAGAAACTACTGGGATGGTAGTTCAGTCTGAAACTCTTCTGAGTTTCCATCAAGAGCTAAATTTTGGTTGGTTTTCTAATGAAACAATAAATCAGGTCCTACATTTTTCGTCATCTGTCCTTCATTAAGTCTGCATGCCTGAGCAATGTGACTTTTTAAAGTAGCTGTTGTGACATATGCAAATTTGTTACATGGTGCCAACTTTGCATAAGAACCTGGATGAGAAAAGGGTCTATTCAGGGACAAGTCACGGGCATCAAAATAAAGCAAGGTTTAATCTGGCAGCAAATTGGAAAGTTCCTGCATTTTGCTCATTAAAATTCCTTAGTGCATTGAATGGGATCTTTTATGGAGAATAGTGTTACTGTACATTAATTATAAGTGCCTTATGGGAGCCATAAGTGCAGCTTTGTTCAACATTACCTTGGTGCCTGACACCTTTCTAACACCACCAATCTGTTATAAAGAGGCAGAGCATAGTTTACCGTTGAACTTTTAAATACTTTCTGCTCGAAGAGTGGTGGTAATGAGTGGTTGTGGGGTAAACAAAACTGCTGTAGTAAATAAAAATCTCTGTCCCTCTCAGATCATGCTGACCTCCAAATTTGTTGAATTCACTGACTTTTAGAAATCCCTGAGTCAGACCTCCTGTTGTGAATCACTGTAGTTTTATATAAAGAGATGGAGCTCCAGCAATTTACAGACCTCCAACAGATTCCAGGTTTGTTGACTTTAACAACCACTGTACTGGAATAAAATTATCAGATATGAGAAATATACTTTTTTGTTTTTTGTATAATTTGTCTGAACTCTTTTTAGCCTCTACAGTGGGCTGAGGTGAATCCTACTTCTTATTTCTCTCCATTGACTACAAAGACAGATGACTGACAGACCAGCTCAAAAGAAGAAATCTACAGTATGAAACATATAAAGTTAAATGAGTCCCATCTATTGTATCTGAGTATTTTCTTTCTATTTAAAGGTTCATAATTTGGGAGGCTTGGAAGTTTATTAGTCATTCATAATTTGGGAGTTCTCAACAAATAAAAACTTCACTTAAATTTGCTTCTCACTTAAAGAGTATGAAAGAGTGTTCTCACCGCTTTAGGTAGATATTTACAGTTATTTTTATATTTTAGTCTTTTAGCTAACAGGAAGAATCATTAGGGTCTTCTTCAGTAACAAGGACTTTGACAGTGTATTCCTGAGCAGTGAAAATCACTGCAAAGCCGAATATTCACTGATATTCACCATTTTTATTGAGTTCTAAATGCATTTAATTGGGATGTACGTTGTCTAGTTTTATATGGAGTCCCTTCTAAAGCTCATAAAACTATGAATTAAAAGAACCATAATGAACTGAATGCTATTCAATAAACTAAAATACTTCTATTTTTCACTTGATCTCTGATATGTACAGTCATGAGTGTTATAGTTCTGATGACAAAATTCAAGGTAATTTATATAAGTATCAGGGCTATCTATACATTTTCATGGCATTTTTCATAAGGATTACATTTGATGTCCACAGACGCTAGTGCAAAACACCAATTCACATTTCCTGAAATCTGAATGAGAAGAAACTCCAATAGTGAATATATCAATCAGTACTAGCGATCAGTTTAGGGTACAAGAGTTACATGACTAAAAGTCCATTCAAATTTTATGCTCAAATTACAGTTTGGAAAGTTTTATTATCTTCTGAATTTTACTCCACTTTATTCTATGACCTTCATAAAGTCCATTAGCTGCCTGTACTAAATCTTTGTATAGCACTGTTTTACAGTAGTACATAGTTTCTTTCCCTATTTCAGGCAAAATTTTCACATATAAATGGAGAAATTATAAAGCAAATAACCAGAAATATATATTTATATAAGTAGATATCCGAGAAACCTAACCTTAAACAGGATTTTGCAATGAGAAGCATTAACAATCATGGAAATAATAAATTAAAAGAGGTCTAGGGAGCCTTAAATCTCTTCCCATGTGTGTATGTGTTATGATGAAGGGTGAGATACAGTTCTACTACGTCTCACTTATGCCCTTAAAATTCATTTCAGCCCCAGACAGAAATTGTGTTTATGTCCTTTTCTCAACTATCTTTCTCTGTAGCTAAGTCTTAAAATATTTTCCTATCAATCTCAGTTTTTCATGTATAACATTTTCAAAAATATTTATTCATGAGCTTAGGAATGTCTGCTTTGAGGACACAACCGGCCATTTCATTCCTAAATCTCTGCTGCAATTCAAGTCTGGTAGATGGGAGCCTTAGTTCTTCTCAAGTCCCCTGTATAAATTTGGAAAGCTGCAGTAATTAACAACCCCCATTAGGACCATCAATATTGTCTTTCTTTTGCATATTGTGTAAGTCATTAGAACACTTCTCCACAAAGAAGTGAATTTGTGAAATGGCAAGTTTGGGAGCCAATAAAACGGATTTCTAATCAGGATTCTTCTTAATGCTATTTATTATCTTCCTATCCAAATACCACAGTCAACTTTCAGCACTCCCTTGCATAAGTCCTTGTACAAATATTTAAAAAGAATTTACTGAAAAAATGATTCTGAGAAATGGATCTGTTTTGATAGAACTGTCATTGGTAGGTCTGTAAGTGTTATCTGGAGCCCAGTGATCTTAGATCACGCTTTGGCTGTAGATCAAGTTTTTTCACTCTTTTTGGACTCTTACCATTGGCTGGTTTATTGCTCTGTTTTCTTGGAAAATGTAAAAATTTTACGAATCTTGAAAATTTTGGGGACTAAAAGAAAATTTTTACTGGCTTTTAACTACTATGAACATGACAGCATATTCTTGTTTGTATGCATTTGGATTAATAATTGACTTGTCAAAAGACAGTCACTAGGCAACAGGATTGTTTGGGAGCAGGGTCCTGATATCGTCAGTGATCTCATGTTAGAATGTACCGAACACCACAGAATCACAAAATCATAGAATCACAGAATGTTAGGGGTTAGAAGGGACCTCTGTGGGTCATCTAGTCCAACCCCCCTGCCCAAGCAGGGTCACCTACAGCAGGCTGCACAAGACCTTGTCCAGGCGGGTCTTGAATATCTCCAGAGAAGGAAACTCCACCACCTCCCTGGGCAACCTGTTCCAGTGCTCCATCACCCTCAGAGTGAAGAAGTTCTTCCTCCTGTTCAGACGGAACTTCCTGTGCTTCAGATTGTGCCCATTGTCCCTTGTCCTGTCGCTGGGCACCACTGAAAAGAGTCTGGCCCCATCCCCCTGACACCCACCCTGAAGATATTTATAAACTTCTATAAGGTCCCCCCTCTCAGCCTTCTCTTCTTCAGGCTAAACAAGCCCAGCTTCCTCAGCCTTTCCTCGTAGCAGAGATGCTCCAGTTCCGTCATCATCCTCGTAGCCCTTCGCTGGACTCTCTCCAGTAGCTCCTGATCTTTCTTGAACTGGGCAGCCCAGAACTGGGTTCCACACAGTACTCCACATGGAGCCTCACTAGGGCAGAATAGAGGGGAAGGAGAACCTCCCTCGACCTACTGGCCACACTCCTTTTAATGCACCCCAGGATCCCATTGGCCTTCTTGGCAACCAGGGCACACTGCTGGCTCATGGTCAATTTGTCATCCACCAGCACACCCAAGTCCCTCTCCGCAGAGCTGCTCTTCAGCAGGTCCACCTTGAACTTTGATTAAAAAACTTGCACAACACTTTGCTACAGTTACAGTGCACTCATATCCTTCTTATAAAGGAAGGACTCCCATGTAAGAGGCTTTTTCTCAATGTGTGCTTGTTTTTACTCCAGGTAGTAATAGCATATCAGTGTTTTTCAGACTGTAGAGTACACTGCATGCATAATTTTTCAGCTTGTCTGATTTTTTTTCCAAGGGAAGTATCACAAGCAGATCTAGCTACCTCCAAAGGCTGCTGCCCTGTGAGCCTTGCCAGCTAACATTAGTTATGGTCAAGAACACTCGAGTGATTTGCAGAACACAATTACATTTGGAAGAAATAAATCTCCATTCCTAATAATTGTTTATATGGGATTGAAATAGAACAGCAGAGAAAAGTGTTTGTAAATAGAACAGATTGCAGTGAAAAGAACCACTTTACTCTTCATTCTTCCTCCCTGGAAGAAGATGAAGTTGTGATAACTTATTGCCTGCCTGACAAACTATATTGCATTGAAACAGTTCACATTTTAAGGAGTGGATCATGTCAAATGAGGGCAGTGGCAGAAGTCAGATGATGTGTCTTCACAGAAGCTGAGGTTTGCAGGGCATCTAAACCTTAGCCATGCTGGGATTTTGCAAAGTGTTGACACTCATATCTGACCCTCGTTTCTCCAAGGCTACTGGAACTTAGGTAGATACAGAAAAAGATGGAAATACAGAAAAAAAAAAAGAGAAAGAATTGCCATGTTCCAATCACCTTGTGTTCTGAATTAGCTGAGATATCACACCTTCCTCTCCACTGACTATGCAAGGAGCATGATGCAGCCCATGGAGCACCCTGAGAGCTAGTGCCTTAGTTTGTCTGGGATGCCATTGTGGACAACCTAGATAACCATCATTTGCTTCATGAGTGAACATGGATAAAATTGCTCAGGTGCAAACATTCCTAGATACTACGGACCACGGACTACTTTCGTCCACTAATACTGACATTTTCTAGGCCATGGATAGAAATTCAGACAATTCAAACATCTCAAATTATGGGCTCATTGAAGTGTTGGCTTGTATATCCTGAGCGATAAATGTGAAAACAGTCAGGTGGAAGTTTTTGGTTTGTTTTTTTTTTCGTGTGTGTGTGTTGCTGTTAATAAAAATGGTGCAGAAATTTTAACTTCACAGTCTCCACTGAAAAATACTAAATCCTCTGAGATATCTGTATCACATACAATACCAGTGAATGTAGTATGTGTGGCTGAAATCCTTCCTCCAATGATTTGAAATCCTCAAAGTTCACTAAATACAGCTTGTAAAATGATTGATAATAATCCAGTGATCACATTTCAATGAGCACATTTCATGAATATGCTGTTCATATTTTCTCTGTTTCCGTGATGAGAAAGAGGAACAGCTCAAAAAAATGGGTTTATTGGAGCATCACTTAACTATATTAGTTGTCTGAAAGCATGTTACATTCTTTATTTTTCTTACAGTGGAAACTGTCGATTCTGAAGTTTGCCCTGGCATTTCTTCATTGTATAGCAGAAGAATATGTGATCTTTACTGCAGATGCCTCTTTTCCTCATGGAGCTGCAGACAGGATGTGTTCTCCGGCAAGCAAAAAAGCAAAGCTTGAATTCAAGCTGAGGGGAAAGCTGTCTGTGTCTGCAGTTGCAGCTATTAATGAATGCCTCCTGTTTTAAGAATGACTGTGATTCCAGCTATCCTGCCAAGAGTTGGAGGGATTTGTGTGGGGAAGGGAAGGGAAGGGAAGGGAAGGGAAGAGGGAAAGAGAGAAAGAAAGAGAGAAAGAGAGAAAGAGAGAAAGAGAGAAAGAAAGAAAGAGAGAGAAAGAAAGAAAGAAAGAAAGAGAGAGAAAGAAAGAAAGAAAGAAAGAAAGAAAGAAAGAAAGAAAGAAAGAAAGAAAGAAAGAAAGAAAGAAAGAAAGAAAGAAACAAACAAACAAACAAACAAACAAACAAACAAACAAAGAGAAAGAAAGAAAGAAAAAAGAGAGAGGGAAAGAAAGAAAGAAACAGAGAGAAAGAAAGAAAGAAAAAAGAGAGAAAGAAAGAAAGAAAGAAAGAGAGAAAGAGAGAAAGAGAGAAAGAGAGAAAGAAAGAGAGAAAGAGAGAAAGAGAGAAAGAAAGAGAGAAAGAGAGAAAGAGAGAAAGAAAGAGAGAAAGAAAGAAAGAGAGAAAGAAAGAGAGAAAGAGAGAAAGAAAGAAAGAAAGAAAGAAAGAAAGAAAGAAAGAAAGAAAGAAAGAAAGAAAGAAAGAAAGAAAGAAA
>Ga0065711_1002267_pt1 | contig 35139 bp, 17 predicted proteins | sample Hoacrofraction12_FD_59098 | JGI IMG/M metagenome (GOLD analysis project Ga0065711, IMG submission 59098) | Hoatzin crop microbial communities from Cojedes, Venezuela - Epithelial fraction 12 v2 (version 2) | ecosystem: Host-associated > Birds > Digestive system > Esophagus > Crop | place... | reverse complement strand
GACAGATGGAGCCTGAAGTCATGGATTAAATGAACTCAACGGACACTTTAGAGTGATGATCCATAGACTAAGGGAATGGTATCTGGAGACAGGAGAAGTGGTGGTGATCAACTGGTCAATGGGGGAGCTGGGCATGACATAGATGGTATGGAATAAGGGGTGGATCATGTCCTGGGTTTGGCCAGGACAGGGTTAATTTTCACCGGACTCCAGGAAGGGGCACAGGCGGGGGGTGGGGGCTGATGCCACCTGGCCAAACAGAGCAGGGTATTCCATACCCTGTGCCATCGCACTGGGTTTTGGTGGGAGCTGGGGGTGCGGTGGGAACTCGCTCCCGGCACGGGAGCGCGCGGCGCCGGGCCTGTCCGAGAGAGTGGGTCTGTTTTTGTCATGTTTTCTCCACTTGTTCCTGTTTTCCCTCTGTTTGCTGTTCTGTTAAACTGCCCTTATCCCGACCCACTGGTTTTCTGCCCGTTTTCATTTCATTCTCCTCCGCACCACGGCGGGGGGAGGGGCGGCCGCGTGGCGCTTTTGTTGCCGGCTGCAGCCGAAACCAAAACAGTAGGCAGCATATAAACAGCACTCTCCAATACCATTTCAGAAAATGAGTAGCACGTGTGATGCCCATGCTCATCTACAAGAGAAACTGCAGAGTGACATAGGTTCTTGTTACTTGCTTCTATATGAACAGCTCTGAGTAAGTGTCCGTTCTCAAGAAATACACACTTGCTGCACTTTGGCTTTGACACTTACTCAGAACAGCTCTGAGTAAGTGTCCGTTCTCAAGAAATACACACTTGCTGCACTTTGGCTCAAGGGAGGCTGTGTGTCTGTTTGACGTGCTCTCAGTGGAAAATTGCTTATCCATGCCTGATCCTGACTGGTTTCACCTTCCAAAAGAAACTAGCGTAGGTCAAAAGTTGGCAAGATGGATTGAAAAGTGTTTCCATCTGATGGAAATGCTTTTGGTAACCAAGTGGGGGAATTTGAAATCTAATCTATTCTCAACAGAAAAACAGCAAATAGTCCATGTTTCAATAGGAACAAGCTATTCCAGTATCTAAAGTGCTGATGTACATGAGTTTTTCAAATAACAGAGACTGTGAATCAACTACTTTTGCGTGAAAGGTACAAATACAAAGTATCTTCTTTAATGAACTACACTATGCCAAAAGAACTTTTTTGTTTACTAGTTTAGTGTGATGCTAATGGCCACACCTGTATGTGAATGTCTCCAGACTCCCCTTCCTCCTTCCAGTTTCTTATGTTCACTGATTTTGGCATTCCTAATTTTTCATTTCTTTCCCTTTCTAAATTCTTAATATTTGAATAGTTGAATCTTTCCCTCCCTTATTTGAATATTCATAATTTCCATTTTTCCTTTTTTCTCATCTGAATTTCTTTTTCCTGCTTACTTTTTTCACCCTTGCCTGTTTTCCATGTTTAGGTTCTTCCATATGCCATTGCTTCACAAGTAGTCCCCATAATGTCCAACACTTTGAGGGAAACACACCTTCTCAGTTGTTACCTGTTCCTTTACATGAAAGAGTGCATGCTATGAGCTTAGAAAGAGGAGAGCATGTCTTGTTGGACAAAGATTATTTAATTCCTCCTTGTTTTTCTTAGCGGCTTTACTTTGCCCTCTGTTCCTTCCATCTGTCTCTGACTTAAGCAGAGTGTAAGGCAAGTAAGGGCCAAGTGTCTGTTATGTTTCCTGTTGAAATACAGAACAATGATGATGATGTGAGTCAGAGACTGAGTAACGCTAGGCACAAAAGCATAGAAGTACTTTACATGTATTCCTTTATTACAATTTTCCTTTTTTTTATTGTATTGTTTGTCCTTTTTTTCTCTTTGTACCTATCCTTGCTCATGTATACAGCTAATTGATGTATTAGAGATCTTTAATCAAACATGATTCCCTTCTCATTTGCCTGGAACAGGGAGCTCTCTAGGTATAGGAATTCTACCAGGAGTGCTTCATGGATTTGCAGGGCTAATGAAACTTCTTGTTATATCTGTATCCCCCCCTTACACTGCCCTTTGCACATCACAGATTTCTTAGTCAAACTGGTGTGGTGAAGGCTCTGTAGTACAGAAGCAATCTTGTTTGGACTGTCTTGGGCAAATTCTCCCACTACTGACTACTGAGATTGAGTGAAATTTCTAACAAATCCTGTTACAATGGGTCAAGCACTGTCTCTCTAGTTGTACTTACTTGTTGCAAGCCTCAGTAGAGGTTTATTTAACACAGCCAGTTTATGGTGCTTGGAATATCTTCATACTCTGCATTGCTGCTACTATAGATAATGGATGACCACTTGGTAAATGTTTGACCGCAGTTACAATACACATCTCCCAAAGTTAAGTGTCCTTATATCTTTATACGAGAACTGACCTTCAAGGACAGTAAACATATTGTTTGGCAACAAGTTAATTACAGACTTTATCTTCCAAAAACATTCATGTCACAGATGGGATAATTAAGATGTCCTTGCAAGTGAAAAAAGTTCTTGAATTATAGTAATGTTCCGAAGTAGGTGTTAGAAACCGAGGTCACAACAGTATTATAAGAGCTGTGTACTCATGTTATTTTGACTAAATAATTCTCCTCTTCAGGCTATAAAAATGAAAGATGGACTTAGCTGATATGTATGGCAATGCATTCTGTAAGTCTCTGAAAAAAAGCAAGGGATTTGGGTTGTGCAGAGGTATGATGGGCAAGCAGAACTGATTGTGTTTGATTTACAGGGGGATTGATTGCTATGGTTTATTTGGTTTTTCTCCCCTTTCCTCCTTTTAAGGCCTGTATCTTTTGTTAAATGGTTAGGATCATGTTGGCCCTTTGTAATTTTATAATGTAAACTTCATGGTGATAAATAGCTAATTATTTGCAGTTGAATTTGGCTATGAATTTAAATATGACAGAAACAGATGTATTAGTGATTACCTTTAATGCATTGCTCAGGGCATCCAAGTTTAACGTAGTATAAATACCTTCCAGAAATGTTATTTCTGAAATGGAGCAGTGCCACTATTGAAAAATATCAGAGAGATGAGTTCTGTACTACATGAATATCCTCTAGACTGATGTATCTCAGATATGACATGTTTTCATATTTGTTCTTTCCTGTAAGAATTTGGGGAGGGAGGAGAGGAGTGTCCACTGGTGAGATCTGAAGTTCCAGTTCTGGAGTGTTAAATCTCTAAGCTGGAAGCATGTCGTTTGGGTGACGTTATAAAGGATTATTCTCACCATATACATTTGAAAGAGGACACTGAGCATTTTCCAAAGATGGCTGTGTTGAATTTCATTTGAGGTGATTTTTTCTGCATAACTGTGTGCAAAGAAGCATTCTGATAATCCGTTTCTTTTTGCATCAACCAGTTTAATACTTGCTTCTGTCACTGTTATGTGGAGATGAGAGACTTGACCTATTTTAAAAAATGATCTTTTTAGCTTTGTTAGCTACAGGGACACAGACTTTTAGAATCTGTAAGATTTATTTTTTAATTAGACAGTTGCCATTAGGATTTGCCGGGCCACATGTGGATGATATTTTCCTTTTAATTGTTATCTTCTACAGTGGAACTTAGTAGAATCTTTTTCTTCTGGTAAACCACTAGGGCTTCCTAAAGTTGTTAGTGCTGTACAGTGTTTGACTTTGATGTGCTGTATAAGCTTCAGCTTTGTTGCATAAAAATTGCTTGGATAATGCTAGAATGTATAGATTATACCATTTCTTGTGCATTCAAGCAATAGGCATGAAAGTCGATTCATATATGATTACAGTTATTCCTAATGTGACATTTGCCCCAGAACTATATTAAGTTGTTAGCCCTGGAAAAAAAGAAGTATTTTGTTAATGCTATTCTGAGTTCAATGGATTTGATGGTACTAGTTGCAGATGTTTCAGATTACTGTCAAAACTTTATTATCAGTGATAATACACTAATGCAGTAAGTTGACATAGGGGTTGACTGAATGACTATTGCAATATATAATTAGGTTGGTGTAATATGATACATTTCCACTGATCCTACACAGCCTTTAAATAAAATCTGTTTGACACTGAATTCCCTTGCTGCATTGTTACTATCCCAGAGTGACTGCTACCATTTTTTTTAGGATTCTTGCGGGGGTGGGGTGGGGGGATGCATACATTAAAGAAACTCCATGTTACACAGCTGCAAAGTTTACTTTTAATATTTATATCACTGGAAATAATAATACCATTACAGAGTTAGCAGAATATGTATCTCTGTCTCAGTCTAATAAATCAGATCAAAATATATTGTGTTTATATTATATATAATCGATATACTGTATATTACTAGTATTTACAAGTATTAAGGCATCTGATAGATACTGCAGTTTCTAACTTGGATATAAAAAAAAAGCGTTTGCAGAGATGTTTGTCTGCAAGTGAAAATCTGAAATCTTAAGGGAATCCTTCCAATAGCTGTCAGTGTCTTCCTCAGAGTTTGACAATTGAAAGGTTTGTTATTTTTTAGAAAAGGAAGATGGTTTCAATTATCCAAAGCTAGTGGAATGTTTAACTACCCTTCTGCTGTCAATGGACTTGTTTACATTGGGATTTTGACTAAACTGAGATTGCACATATCCAGATGTTATCTGGCCGGGTGACTTTTTCATTTGGTTTGGCAAAGAATTTGGTTGTATATTGCTACCATCTCTTTGTCAGTTTTCACATTATATGTTGCAGGCTACATTTAGACTTTTCTTTTATAAAGTTCTTCCGCTAAATTGTTAACTCCTAAACTTTTTGCTCTTCTTTTCTAAGGGTGAATCCTCATTTTACGCTAGGCTCATTTGAATAAAGATTATAACATATGGAAAGTTTTATGTTGTATCCTTTGCATGGCTATAAACACAACTGAGCAAATGCTAAGTTTTATTTTTCAGTTTTTATAGTTCAATTCTTTTGGTCTTATACACATCAGGAATGTCATTGCTCTAAGTCTAGACTGCAGCCTTGCATTTTGCCTCATGTGGAAGGCATGGCGTTATTACGCTGCCCAAGGGGCAGCATGGGAATCGTACTGAAACCAAGAGATGGGATTTTGATCCTTACTGCAAGTTTTCACATTGGTTAGCATGAAAAAAAGCCAAAGTCCCAGACAAAGAAACCAAATATCCGAAAGAAACTTTCCTTGTTCTTGATTTTTATCTCTCCTTGGCTGTGCTATGGGGCAGAGATGTGTCTGAAATACATCCATTCTGCAATGTCTTTCAGTGAGGTAGGAAAGGCAAAGCGCTCTGCCAAGAACTGGTTTCTTCCCAGCATCCAGTGACCTATCATGCCAAGGGCTTGCACAGAGGAGTAATGGCTCCTTGCACAAGTACCTTACAGCAGGATAACATTCCACAGAATATCAGCAGGGAATTGTAGAAAACATTAGCCAGGACTACTCAGAAGTAGAACTATAGTACTGAAAAATAGGAACAGTCAAACAAGACTATCATTTAATTCATTACTGTCATGTCATTTTTCAGCACTGGTGGGGGTTGGGAGTGGGTGGGGAGGGAGGGAGAAATAGCCTAGCCCAGAAACCTGCTACTTAGAATGTGCTAGGCTGAGAAGCAGCTTGAATAAACAATTCAACTTTTTATATCTTTAGAGCGTGAAAAATGTAAAGTGGGTGAGTACTAAAGCCCAGCAATGATCTGACAGAGCTGCAGCCAACAGAAATAGAGGTTTGAAAGTGTAAGATCATAATCTGTGTCGTAGTGAACCTTCCTGCTGAGTTATTTTACCTCTTTCAACCTCCAGACTTTGTGGTTGCAAATGAAAGAGTTCATGCCGGTGCTCATGTGACACAAAGATACATGCATCTTACATTAGATCTGAATGGAGCTCCACTTATTAATGTTTATACAAACTGGGTAGATCTAATCCTATTTGCAGACCTTTAAAATGCCAGCTTTTTATTTTAAGACTGGTTTACTTTAACTGCAGTATTTAACCTAAAAATGTGTTTGTGAGTTTTTTCCCTCAGTGGTGTTTTCAAAAGTGTAAGGCTTTAAATCAGTAATAGTAATGAGAATTTATATGCTCTTTTGCATGTATGATTTTAGCAAATCTATGGCGTAACCATATGTAGTGGGATTTGAATCAAGCAGATTTAATTGTTGCTGATACTGTTTATTTTGGTAATGCCTAAAGACCATCTTTGTCTGGTAATGTAGAAACACATCGGGACGAGTTTAAAATCTATAGTAGCCAGGGGTGAGTGATATCAGTAGAATTTTGTGGTAAAATCCATGAATAGTTGATATCAGCAAGTATCAGACGAGTTTCAGTTTGAATATGGGAGAAGAGAAATGGAGAAGAAAAATTAATTATGAAGGTGCAAGATAGTTGAAAGGAAATGGTACACTGAAAAGGGAGAAATTAATAAACAGTGAAACTGAATTGAAGTGTAGAGGCAGGGAGGGAAAGTATAGATGATCTGGTAAGCAAAAGAGCAGTTAGCACAGGAAAACACATCAAAACTTCAGAAAATTATGAATCGCCAGAAGTACTTCTTTTTGGCAGCTTTTGCAGCTGCTTTTACTAGTTGGAGAGTGACTAGGTTTCTCTGAGAATTTTCCACCAGGCCAATGATGGTGAGAGATTGGGCATCTGCAGTTAACTATCTCCTGTTAATAAATTATTACAAATAGTTAGATGTTTTTAGATATGTGCCTACAGTATACATAGGGCTGTGCAAGAGGTGAATGCAAAACTATGCCCTTTCCAGTGACTTCACTGCCTACGCGACAGGTACAGAGAAAACAGTTTGTGTGTTACGGTGGTGGTGGTGGTGGGAGTTGTTAGTGTACCTCTTTTTCTTCCTTTTTTGAATTTTATAAGAGAGCAGAGATTTGCTCAACATTGTGAATGAATCACATTTTCAATAGGCAGTTGACTTGCTATATAATGATGTGATATCTCTGTAAGATTTGTGAGATGTAAGTGGATTTTTTTTAAAAGGTGGATCTGAAAAAGTTTACACGAAAATAAGTCTTATGTGTATCTTACAGCATCTGCTAGGTGGGGAGCTAGCCTCCAGTGTTAGCTTTTGTATAAATTTAAACAATAACACTTTTAGGTACATGATCAATAGCAGAGTATCATGAAAATCTGAAAGAATCAATTATCCTTGTTTTTTCCATTGGCGTCTCTGAGGACACGTTTGTTTTGCATAGAAATTCTTTATTTTTAGAGAATGGTGTTTAAAAGCTTGGAATTTTTGTTTTATAGGATGACTTTTCACAGAGAGAGTAGGGCTGCCACTTGTGGGAGAGCGAACATGGGGACAAGTCTTAGAAACCTGTATCTTCCCTCTCTCTTCGGTATTTGCCAGTGGCACTGATCAGGCACTTAGCATTTAGTTGCATTGCTACATTTGCAATTATGGCCTGGTCAGAAGAAAAGGGCAAGGGCAGGGGAAAATTTACCAGTGCTGCTTTTTCGGCCAGCCAAGCTTCCTTTAGGAGGTCCCAGTAGATCATTCTCCTCTTTGCTCCTTGCCCTGTATATAATCAATTTGGGCTGAATGACTGCTTTTTAATGGAGTTCTGTGTAAACTGCTCATTCAGAGGGCCAAGCTGTCAGCCTCTGATCTGTTTACCGTTATCAGATGTCTTCTCAATTGCTGGTAATAATTTACTTAGAACAAAAGAAAATTCAGTCTCTGCTTATAACCTGAGATTCCTGTGTCCTCTTCCCTGCAGAGCTGGGAGCCTTGAGAAGAAAGGGAATTTAGGCAGGAATAAAGCAAAGAAACCAGGATTAGTGGTAGAAGGAAAATAGTTCAGAAGTTTTTGAAGAGGTGGAGCGGTTCATAGAAGGAAAACCATGTGCCAAAGTACTTCATAGAAGGTTCTGCTAAATTCCATAAAGCATTCAGGAGTGAAGAAAGTGAGGCTGTGGGATGTAGGCATGTTTGATTTTTTTTTTTCTAGATTCTTTTACCTCTTGGTATATCTAAAGTAGAGGTTCATAGGGCCTCTTTACAAAGCTGTATGTTGCATATGTCATCCAGCCCTGGTCACTGGAGAGAGAGAGAGGCATTATAACCCAGAGTGCCCAGAAGGAAGGAGATTTGAGAAAAGGATAGATGTAAGCTATCAGGTGGCTAATTTTTTATGAGACATGTTGTGAAGACCTAGGGAAGCTGGAGATTATGTCTCTCAGTAACTCTTGCCAGAAGAAAGAGACTGAGCTGGTACTAACTTACACCAGAGGAAACTTGAGAGCACCTGGGTGCAATACCATATCTAGTTATAATGTAAGAACTGCAGCTGACACTATTTCCCTGAAAACTTGACAGGTTGTAATAACCGTGGGAGACTCACGAGAAGAGCGGAACGAAATGTTACACAAAGAACTGCATGGCTGATTGCATCAGTGCCTTTATGTCAGTAACTCTTCACCAATGAGACATGCACGAAGGCTATGGAGCATGTATATGCATATGGTGGCATATGCATGTCTTTTTTTTGTGAGGTGTCATTAACAGTAACAGCTATTTCTTCTAAGGATTTAAAGGAGTTATATTTAAATAAAATTATCAGTATCAAACTCAACCTGAAGCATGCTCAAATTTTCGAACTCTGATATTCAACTCATTATATTTCTTTTCACGTTTCATTCCTGTTAACAGACAGACAGGATTAGTTGGCAGCAAGAAGGCAAAAACTGTTTTTATTTGAGGAAAGAAGGTGAATTATACAGTATGAAATGAGCAAAATTCAAAGAGAATTCAAGCCTTAGAATCTCAGTTATAAATTACTTTCCTCTTGAGTCTCTGAATTGTTGCTCACAAAAGCAAAATTAAACAAATCTCTGTTACAAAAACTTTAATTTATAAATCCAAACAGAATGTGCAGAGGTCAAGGGAGTGCCAGAAAACAGCACCCTTCAACCCATTGTAGATCAGTGAAGTCTGCCAACTGTGGTTCTCTAAGTCCGGCTCCATTGACTTGACCGCTTCTCAGTCCCATTTCAGAAAATTAGTTCCCTGGTCCCAGGTGGGCCTTGGTGTGATTTTACAGAGCTGCCTGCGTGAAGATCTCCAAGCCTTTGAGTAGAAGCTGCATAAAAAGAGCGAGCTTCCAGGTGACTTCCTAGAGTCCCTATTGCCCTCCCCCCAAAATGATATTCCTTTAATTTGGGGTTTCTATCAAAATGCTCTTAATGCAGTTTCACTAGACTAGATTCCATAATTGTTCCATCATTTCATAATTGCACTTACCTATATTCAATATTATTTCCCAAACTAAATTTGAACTCTAAACGGTCTAATGCAAATGCAACAAGGACAAAATAAGATATACAGATTCACAGGCTGACATTTGCCCATATTTCTAAAACAAGAGCATAATTTCTTTACCCTTTAATCCTTCTTATTTTAAGTTTCATGCACAATCTTTCAGCTTTTGTAGAAACTACAAAATCAGTGCATGCTTTTTGAATGCTTTAGAACCAGGAGGTGTTCATATTTTTGTCTTGAGTTCAGATCCCTTTTCACCTCTTCATCTAAGTGTTTTGTTAGTTCAGATTTGCTATGCTTGTCTCAAGCATGAGAATGTTGCCTTGGATCATTTGCAATGAACAGCTGCAAGGAGATCTCAGAAAGAGAGAATATGCTAAGTAAATTAGTAGTTTTAACTGCACAGCAGTCTTTCATCTGCTATATTGTGTGCTTGTCTATGAATTCAGGAGTAAGCTTCCATACTTCCAGAAAGCTGCTGGTTTTGATGTGTGGAATTCCAATCAGCAGGAGCTTCTGACAGTAGCTTTTCCCAATGTTTAACTTTCACAATGTCAATGAAGGCAAGCTCAGTTTTTTTTCTTCCCCCTCTGTCACCCTGAAAATACTGTTTTCTGCACAGTTCGCAGTCACTGTTAAGAAGCTTACTGCCTGAAAGTAGGCTTTGCTGATGAACTTATGCTCATCCAGAACACGTTAGTATGAAAGTAGCATCCCTTGACCTTATTTACATCAAGCGGGTAGGTGTTACAGAGACCATATTTTATCCATACAGCTGTTGTCTTGGCTATCACTCGTGCTTTAACACCACTCTTTGATGTTGGAGAATTTTGGGGTAAAGCGACAGTCATAAATCTCCATATTGGTAAAATTCCTGAAATGTAGTCACTACAGGGGCTTTATTATATATTCTGTATTTCACCTTCTTACTTGCTGATGAAATTGCAGACGTTTGGGAGGGGGACTAGGGGGTTTGGGTGGATTTTTTGTGTTTTGGAAGTTAAAAGATTTAATACATCAATGTCATTATAGTATATGCCACCACTTTATGGTAATTTATGTAAGGTACTAAAATATGTTTGTTACTAACTGCTTTTTCATACTGAAGTAGCAGGAACTGTTAGGATAGCTATGTCAAACAGGTTTGAAAAAAATGATACTGTCAAAAAATGGGTTTAAAATGTGTAGAAAGCACAGCTCATTTTGAAATTGAGTTCTGTGCAAAATGTCATTGTTCCCTCTTCAAAACAGTGAGAGCAGAAAAATTCTGGATTCATTTGACAGGTGGTGTAAAAAGTCTGAACTGAGTTAAACCTGTCCCACTACCCATCTTGCATGTTGTATGTCAAGACAGAGCAAAATTAGCCCCTTATGAAAAAGATGCTGGTAATAAAGGTTATATAAGATATATTAATTTGTACGAACTTTCAGAAACTTCTGAAATACATAGAGATTTTGAGAATACATAGTAGTTGCCTAGCCACCCTAAGAAATGCCACTTTCTGCTGCTAAAAAGTATGGGTAAAATTTCTTCTTTAAGTACATGCTGGACTATAATTTGTAATGCTAAGGTTTATCTGTCATTTTACATAAGAACAGCAGCATGCTTCCCCCAATATTTTGTCTGTATCCATCAGAAAGCAAGCTGATTTTCATTGTCAAAATATTTTCATTGTGTTAGTAACTAAAGGGTACAGTATTTTCAGTTGTTACACCAGAGACATACATTGTTATAAATAGACTTTATACTTATTGAAAAGTTTTGGCTTTAATAGAGGGATGTGTTTTGGAAACTTCTCCTATTGGAGTAGCAGATGGGATGGTTCTACATTAGCACTTCTGGGATTTATGCTGTATTTTGTACTACAACTGTTAGTAATTACTCACACAAGCACCTGCATCTGTGGGAGAAGAATTATCCTAGACCAGTAATAGTTCCAATCTCTGTAATTTTTCTGCTAGGAACTAGGGTTTGAATGCAGCATTCCAGCTGCTAATGGATATTCAGGACCCTTATGGATGGAGTCTTGATCAGTAGATGACAGATTAACAGAAGAGCTGTGTTTTATGGTTAGGGAAGTTAAACAATACTCATGTTGCCTTTTGGATGGAGGGGAAATGGGATTGTTCAGAGACTTTGCAGGAAGTCATGGGAAGGGAATACCGTAGAGATTGATGAAGGTGGTCCATTATCAAACACTTTGTGAAAACTTTGATTTCCTCTAAGTAAATCACATAGCTTGTACAGAGCACAAGTAGAGAATTAATTTTGTTGTGTTTTGCAGGAAATATGTCAAATAGTATTTAAGCCAAAATTTAGGAAGGGAAATTGCATGATAAATTTAAGTCAATCATGTAGTTGATGTTCCTTTTGATTGTAGCAGCTTTTATTGTTTGGTAAATAATGTTTTACTGGAATTGAACTTTTTATGTCAAGGTCTTTTAGATTTGTATATCCAGGCACATGAAATAGCGCCACGTAAGTTACAAGCTTTTTCTCTAAAGTAAATATGTAAATAGGATTATTATTTTCATCTAGCTTAGAATATTGTAATTTTACTTTATTCTTATCAAAACAGTATTTAAGTATTATTTAAGGAAATTACGTTTTATCATTTACTATTAGCATTTGAGGCAGAGTTGCTCCCTGAGGTAAAGAAATCCAGGCTTGGGGAATAATAATTTTGTAAATGCTGTGTATTATGAAAGTGGTCTTTTGGATAGGAAAGCTGCAAAGGTATTCAGGCTCATAAACTTCACTTGACAAATCCTTCCAAAAAAGAACGGTACGTGCAGTCATCCTGGACTTTACAGGCTGCACAGTCCCCAAGGAGTGCAGCAGCCTGGCATGTAGAAAGGGATATATTATCTCTGATTGATATAGGTAGGACTTGTTCTGTTGATTGGCCCTGGAGATCAGGATCAAGGTTTTCACCTTGAATAGATGTGGGCTGGAATCTACTAGGAGCGTAAGATCATATCCATGAGGGACTGTGAAACAAATTAATCCCTTCTAGTTGCAGAAATGCTAATGAAAGTTTCTGAGCAGCAAAATTTTGCACAAACTTGAACCTCTGTATTACTTCTAGCTATGCCTATATACAGTAGGAGAGTCAATATGGTGCACATCTGAATCACCTTAGAGAGGACACCGTCTGTGAGGAAAGGATCGAGTTTTAAGCTGTGTGCAGGCTGGAGAATAGCTTTCTGTAGGCAATTATTTTAGTCGATCATCTTAATTAAATTATGATTTTTGCATGATTCTAAGCTTCCCATCAGGCTGGAAAGAAGGGTGGGGAAGGTACTAGCTGGAAAGGGAAGACATTCTCCAGGAAGTCCTCTAAAAAAATATTCATTTTGTATAAATTTAAACAATAACACTTTTGGGTACAGGATCAATAGCAGAGGCTTGTCCAGGTTTATTTTGTGCAGGATGTTCCTTTGTTCGAGAAACTGATACTTCTGGCAGTCCTGAATAATCAGGGTTTAGACATCTTCTTTTAGACTCTGGAATAGCTTGTAATCTGTGAGACAAAAGGGAGATCAGGCTTAGCTCCTTTTATCTGACACTGTGTTTCTGTGACCTACAGTCTTGTGTCAGGTAGCTTGACTATCTAATGCAGTTAGCCTCTCTATAAACTGAATTGTGCTATAAATTGAAGTACACTAAACAAAATGTTGGTTACATGGGTGAACTGTGTAAGGATCCGAAGTAAGCCGGAATCCAGGGGTTCAAGTATGCCATTGCTCCCTTAAAGCAAGCCAACCAATGAAAAGGTGCCAAAATTCAGGTAATACTCAGCGCTCGTCCACTGTAGCTGCACAGAAAAGTTCCTGTTATGGCTTCCTGACTTGTGTAACACAATTGCTATTATGCAATCTGAAGTGTCATAAAGCTCCTTTAAAGTTTCCATCTAATAAAAATGAATAAAATGAAAGAATCTAAAGTTCAAAGACCTCAGAAGCTAGTACAGAAATTTTCCTTGCGTATATAGGTACTTGAAGATGATCTCAGAATAGAACACAGTTATTTGTCAATAAATCTACACAGAAAATCTGTGGTGCTTAAAGGATTAAATATGTCTCATATTTCCATGTAAGAGAGGCTGAAAGGATGAAGGAAGGTACGCCATTCTTTCCAGTCCCAGTACAAAGTACTCATCTTTTGATTACTTCCTTAAATATGAACGTTTAACATTTTGCTCCAAAATTTTTATGAAAGAGACTCCACTGAGTCAGTAGCAGCCTGTTAACTGACTTGAGTTTTAATAACTATTCTTCTGCCTCAGAAAAAGATATGCGTTAGAAAAAAATCAAAACTGGAAGATCTTATTTGCCTTTCCTGCTTTTAGCTTCAGGTTGGTTGTAAAGTAACTTCCTAACCTCAGTCAGATGCAGCAAATGTTTCACAGTGAGAGCTTCTACCCTCATATATGTCAACAGCATCATTCAGGCTGGAGAATTTCACTGCATTCCTGTATTTCCCACATCTAGACTCAGGGTAAAAATCTTGCATTTCTGCCCCAGGAAGGTCAGCAAAATGGAAGCGTATTTATACTTAATTCTGTTTGCAGCATGGCTTGCTTAGTTGTATTTTTATCTCCATTGTATTTTTTACCCAATTCTCTAATACAATTTATCCATTTTATTACAGTTGATTATTCTTAATTTACTTTTTAATTTTTCTCCTATCTTTCCTGTTCTCCATTCATTCACTTCTTTGAAAAGTAACTGCATCTCTTTTGATGCTATCCTTTTGCTTTCCTCCGTACTCTCCTGTACGCTCTGTTGTCTTTTGCTTTTTGTCACAAGTACTGTTGTGGTTTATTTGCTTAGCCTTCTCTAGGACTTTTGCTCTTCCAGCTTTAAACTACATGGTCAAAATGATTCCTTTTTCAATGAATCAGTTCATCTGGTCTCCACATATTCAGCTGCACTCTGTTGTCTTTCAAAGGCCTCTACTTACCTCTAGTAACACTTAAATGGCACTATAATGCATTAATTGTTAAAGCATCATTAAAGCAACCTAGCAGTATTCTTGTTTTCTGGATGGAGAAGCACAGGTAAAGTGAGAGACTGTTCATGGAACAGGATGATTTAGGTGATAATTTCCTGTGGTTTCCCTCTAGGATCCACTGCATCCATTGTGCCTTTGAAAAGGCACAATGATCTGCATCCATTGTGCCTTTGAAAATGTTGCTTGAAATGATTTGCCGAGAGCAGGATGTAAATAATGCAGTGATAGAGTACCATGCACTTGCTCTGTAAACTGTCCTGGGTTTCCTTATCATGGATGAGCAGCATTGCCGGTGCTCTCCTCTGCTGGGTTGTTCAGAGAGTTATGAAGATGCAGGAACTTCCTTGACATCAGGCATCAGGCATGGTACTAACAGCTGCAGAATTGGTCTTCCCTTGCTAGAGTTGTAAAGGTGACAGTAGGTGGTTTTCAAGAGACTGGCATAGGCTTATGCATCATAACAGTTTTTCACATGTTATTAATGCGTATATTTTTAAGGTGCTTTTAATACTTTAGAGGAGAGATGCAAAGATCTGCAACAGACATCCCAAAATCAAAGTGGGCCATGGGACTCCCCTCTCCCTCCCTGCTCACTAGAAATCCCTAGAAGTTTGGCTTTGTTTGTTGATTTTCAGTTTCAAGACCCACACTCAGGCTGCCTTGCACATGTGCAAATGCTTGGGGTATTTCAGGGTCGTCCTTCATGTGGAGTGAAGACATGGAAGGAGGGAATTGCGAAACAGCCTTTTTTTCAGTGCATCGCAGTCTCTGGTTCCAGTCTATTCTATCAGTACAAAGTGCAATAAATGAATTTAAAAGAAGCTTTTGAAGAGGCCTCCATTTCAGGGTGGTGGCCAAGTCCTCTCCATTGTGTTTGACCCTATTTGACATCTAACATTTATTGGGGCTTTTTAAATTTAAGTGACTTTGGCTTTTTAGCTTCTAATACTTTCTCCCAGTTCAGATGACCAGGCCTTGAACTTAAATATCTTCTCTCAGCTTATGCCAGTTGATGGTCCTCTGGGTAACTCTCCTGACTAAATTTCCAAAAAGGCTTTTGGAAGGGTGTAAAGAAAGGTTTTTAACATACCTTTTTTAGTTCTTTTAAAAATGACCTCTCTGTAGAGCTGTTTTTAATATCAGGAGGCATGTAGCATAAATCCTATGTGTTTTATTGCTTGGTGTAGTGGAATTTCTGATGCGAATAGGTTTCTTCTGCCTTTGAGGTGAAGTATATCAGTAAAACAAGGAGCCTGTTGTTGTTCTATTATAATTTTGTGTCATGTTTAACTAAAGATTCCAACTGACTCAGGCCATTAGGACTGTAAAATTACCTGAGAACAGACAATGCAGGCCTGAAATCTATGATAAGAAAATGACAGAAGGTTTTCTACAAACAAATATTCGGGACCTAAGAAGTCTCTTTAAACTCTCCAGCTTTGCTGTCCAAACTGATTCAATCTACAACCTACAGAATCTGCAAACTTATGCTGCTACTTCCCTTTATGACAGGCCTTCAGGCCCATACCCAACTTAACTTCCTTAGGCAGCAGAGTAATTTCTTAAAATTTCTCCTGTGCCCATGTTCCCCACCAATGCTGCTTTCAAATTTCACTCAAATAGTGATACTCTCTTCTATCTCCCTCAACTTCTTTGCAATTCTTATAATTTCTCTTTGGTAGAAAATAGACATCCTGGGGGGAGGGCTGTAAACAGATTTTCCACAGTGGTCTCCTTATCGTGCTTCCCCACATCTTATTCAGAAAAGAGGCTTCCAAGTCGAATGACTGTTTAGTAGCAAACTGGGTTTCTTATCTTTCAAAATCTCCAGATATAAAAGATTTTGAACATTTTTTGCATCCATTTTGCTATATTACTAAGAAACTTTCACTAAGGGTAATGAAGTAACAAATTTCTTGTATAGAAATTTTTTTCTAAAATAGAAATACAGATTTTTATTAGTTACTACTTCTAGCAGTAAGTAGCTGATTTGTTTCTGGTGTGAGGAATTTTCAGTGTAACTTGATTGTGCAATGATAATGTGCACCTGAAGAAGGTCCAAACGTTAGCTCTTCAGATTGCCACCTGGTGGTATTGCACATTGAATGTACTACTTGGGGTACAGCAAAATCCTTAGTAGACTGAAAATAAAATCTTATGTAGATGACAACTTTGTGAATGACAAAAGACGATCTTGATGTTCACGTGAAACATCATCATCCTGGCTCGTGATTTGGATTTTGTTGTGTTCAGAAATGCAAAAACTGCAAAGATTTTTCAAATCAGGGACTGTTTAGATATATTTACATGTGACATATTTGTTTCTTTTGTTTTGACAGCTAGCCCCTAACATTTGCTTTTAAGTAGTTTAAAAAAATCAGATCCATATAACTTCTTTCAGACAACTTCTTTAAAATCTGCTTAATGATCAGCATAAGGAAGGTTCAGATGGTTCGAATAGAAGTTCAGTTCTGAATAACTGTGTATTTAATTGCTTTGCTAAAGTGTGCAAAGGCTTCCAGTCAGCAACAGCATGTAGGCGTGTCTCTGCTTAACTTCATGTGTAGATGTTTTTTGAGTAGGGACATTTTGTTGACTGTGGGTCCCCCATACCCAAAGGGGGTGATCAGTCCAAAAGAAGGAGGTGATATGAAGAAATGCTTTTCAGAAAAGAACTGTGGACTGTTTTCCAACATTACTGTTGTAGAATGCAGTATCTGCACTGGACACCATGGCTTTGTACTCTCTCTGTGGGCTGCTTTCTGGGGTCCACAGGTACAGTCTGGTCCATGTCCAAACCAGCACCCTCCTGAGTGGTGGCCTAGGTCTCCTTTTGCTTCATTTGTGGTCCTAACTTTGTTATTTTCGGGGCTGGTTTCAGTTTGCCCTAGAAATGCATCTGACTGGGACATTGTTCCGAGATGAGAGATACACCACAGTGTATCATGTTACATTCATGATGATAAAAGTCCTTCCTTTCTAAGCTCGTGCATTTTTCACTTTGACTAATTTAAAGGAAGATAGTTTAACTGCTAGCACGTAAAGAAGTTTGATTTCTTCATTGCATGCATGGTCAGTTAGCGCAGTCTTTGCCATTCTTACGAGAGAAGAACAGTTGTGAAGAATTTTAAGACTTTGGTGGTGGAAGTCTCACTTTTTAAGGTGATTAAATTAGCTTATTTTCAGTGTATCTTTAGAAATAGTTCTTTAAAAGTCAGCAATAAGTTTTTCTCCTTATGTGCAAAAGTGTAGAGGATCTTGTGAAATCTGAGAATACTGAGGGGTTTTTTGTATTTATCACAGGGTTTCTCCATTAACAGAAAAAAATCAGGGAAAAAACAGATTTTAGTCTTCTACTTTGGGCTTATAACTGCTTTGCATGATACCATGGAGCTGAGCTCCCTGGATGTTTTGGAAGGTGTGTGCAAGAGCCTGTGAGTCTCATGAGTTACGTGAGACAAGCTAAATATGGGGGTGACTTGGCAAAATCTGTTGCAGAGTTCTCAAGTTTGAGTAAGAAGAGATTAAGGGGAGAAATGGCTCTTTTGTGGAATGGGGGAAATAATAAAAGCTGTTGCCATTTTGTGGGGAGTGGACTATTTGGAAAGGGTGGCGGGGAGAAAGGACCCAGGTGTGCTAGCTTCATAGGTGAGTAGCTGAGGAGAAGATGGTGATCAGCAGCTGATACTGTGCAACTGTGAAAAAAGATAAGAGCAGGCTACAGTGTCACGGAAAGCAATAGGGCAGTGCTAGGGAAGGTGAGTTCCTGGAATGTAGTGTATGATTCTGACCCTCTGCTTTCAAGAGATTTTTATGGCATAGAAGAAGAGTTCTTGGACTGTTGGAGGAGAGCAAGTGTTGCTTGCTTTCTTGGAGAAATAAGAGCTGTCCCTCAGGACAGACATATATCAGGTAGGGAGATGGAAGAGAAATGCTGATGAGCTGGCCCTATTTGTCTGAACCTGGAAAAGACTCAAAAAATTAGGTTCTAGTGTTGACTTGGGCTGCTGGGGAGGGAGCAAAGATGGAACTTTAAAAGTTTATGAAAGAGTTAATGTGATAACGTCTTTGAACCAGCAGATTTCTAGAGGCCTTTCTTCTCTATGTTCCCAGGTACTATCTGGATATTAGTACTTACTACTGCTACCTCTTACCATGCTGTTTGGGGAAAACTACTTTTCAAGAAAGTAATATGAGAAGCCTTTTGTATATGCTGCAAAATATTTCATGAATGTGTTCTTCAGGTGTGTTTTTCTGCTGTTACTTTTGCTGAGGAAACTTAAGCTTGAATTGGTTTGGATACTGTAGTAAGATGACTTGAGTTTAGTGAGCAAAAGATAAGGTGAAGAACATATACTAAAAATAACAGATAGTGATTTACTTATTTTTGGTAGATACTATTGTTTCCTGATATAGTGGTGAAAGTAAATTTGATATAATCTAGTTCAATGTACTTATGCAGATTTGTCTGCTTTTTCATACTGTACTTACAGTTCTCAACAAATCATGGAATGTAACAAGTGTTGATTTAAAAGAACCCAAAAAACAACAACACAAACTACTTCTATTATACCACACATTTGCCAAATAATAGAAATGATTGCATGCATAAAGAAAAACACAGAATTAAGGGTATAACAACACATTTAGCTCTGCTGGAGTAATCTGAAACACTAACCACAGAGTTGTCTTTATAAAGAGATTTTTCAGAAAAAAATGGGTTGTGATGGGGTATTATTATCTGAAATACATCAGCATACATAGGTAAAGTATCTTCCATATTTAGTGGCACTACAACAATTTTCATAATTAAATGTGTGATGCTTGGAGTGATTCTCATGGGAGCCATTTCATATAACTAATTTCCAATAATTGTATTACTGTGTAATATCATATCACATGAGAAGATAAATACTATGAATGGTAGCTGGAAAACATAAATGGCTAATTCTTCAGTTCTCTAAAGAGAAGAGATTCGTATAGAAATAGCTTCTTGCAAGGGGAATAATGCAGACAAAATGTTTCCTGCTCTTTGAGGAAGAAGTGCAGGGCTTCTTCCAGCAGGTCTTTACTGGGATTGCCAAAGAACTCATGCTCTGGGTCGAGGTATACTTTAGTTATGGTTTTGGAGTTTACTGGGTCCAAGTCACAAAAGAATCTGGCTTTTTATTATTTTCACCTCACTTTGAAATCACAGTATGTGAGAATTCTTCGAAGCAAGTTTACTGATGTGAGCTGCTGAATATAACTTCTTCATTAAAACATAAGTCTTCAGCCTTACAGTACATTCAAGTTCCTTGTACTTTCTGTAATAGCTAATAGGAGGCCTGACTGAAAATGCAGGGGGTTTGTCAGAGTCGGAGGTGATTTACACAGCTTTTGGGTAGCTTTCCACATAGAAAATTGAGATTCTCCTTTCATGGTTTCTTTTAAATCTTCCATTTCTCCCCACCCACTTTTCTATTATCTTGTATAGTGCTAGTAATAACAATGAATATATTGTGAATGTCGGTTAAAAGCCAAGTCTCTGTCTATTATACCTAATGAAAATATATTGAATTTAATATACTTGGTTGGAGATATTAGTTTCTGACAGTAAATGATTGGTCATTATCATGTAAGTAGAGTGCATTCTTTAAGTCTGAGGTATTACTGGTACTTGGAACTCAAAAGAAAAAGATTTAAGTTTAAAAAAGATGTTAAGATTATTTTCAGTGTTGTTACTTTGGAAAACTGAGTCCATCACAAATCAGCAGGCTGGCAGAGAGGCTCTGGTGCATTTAGAACTACTCGGGTGGCATGGAAAGGTGGTACACTGACTTGGTGGGTTTCTTCTTTCTCCAGATCTTTTTCTTTTACCTCTTAATTTCCACAATCTCCATTTTGTATGTGTAGGGAGTATCTCAGGAGAATTAAGGGAGTGTTAGTATAAATAATTCAGGCAGTTGGGATCACAAAGGTCTGCTTCAGGCATATGGGAAGGGATGAAGGATAAATAGAGGAGAGAGATAAGAAAACAGAGCTTTCATGAGCTGTTAGTATCTCAACTGAAATATTTTGGCTTTTATTGTTCCTGCAATGGGATGAGGAGCTCCCTTGAAAAAATTGCCTTTTTTTTGAGAGAACAGCTGGGAAAAGTTAGGCTAGCCCAAACTTGTGAAAGAGCAAGAATGGTCCTTAGTTCCTCTTGGAAAATTTCACGCTAATGAAGATGTCAGGTCAGTTCCTTTGGCTGTTGCTTGGCAGACAGGGAGAGCTGTGCCAGTGCCACCCCTGCTCTGTTGATCACAGCAAGGTGGCTGAACTACATCACTGTCCTCCCAAGAGGCTTTTTCCAGATGTTGTTTTTCAAGGCTCCCATGGGGAGAGGGAGAACAAAGCATTTAAAATGCTCCTAGACTGATTTTTTTTTTTTTTAAAGTGAATGCTTATTGAAGTTGGACACTGTGGTTGAGCATGAAGTGTGTGTTGGCTGTGCCTCGTGACACTCAGTGTGCAGTGGCTCTTCAGTGTGTGTGTGTCCCCAGTGCTGCCTGAGCCTGTACTGTCCCATGTCATCCAACCAAAGGATGCTGTAAATCTGCTGCTCTGTAAGGCTCTTTCCTGTAGTGAAACACAGGGGGAAAAAAAGAGTGTAGTTCTGTTTTAAATCCAGAGAGAAATAAAGCAGGAAATAAGAAAATTTCTATATAAATGTAAATTTCTCAATTACTGATTTTGAAGTGTGTATTTTCAGAATACCAGATGTATTGCACATAGGATACTGCCGCTGTTTGATGTTCTGCTCCTTACAATAAGATAAACTATTTATTTCAAAAGTGGAGTGGGAATTCCCAGGGGATTCATGGAAAAATGTTATCCTGAAGCTGAATGCAAACTGCTTTTCTGTTTATAAGGCTTAAATAAGGGCAAAACATTTTGCATCACATGATCACTCAGTTTTGCGTGTCACCAGTCCAATTCCAAACAGAATTACTGTCTTAACGAACTGCATTGGCTAAAAATACAGCTAGATATTCTGAAGCTTATGGAAAGCTAAGTAGTATTTAATCTATAAATACACATGTATGTTTGTTCATTGGCTTGTTTAATGGTGATCAAGGGGAAGTCAACATGATAAGTCTGAGATAAATGTTTTGCCACAAAGTAGGGACTGATCTCTCCCCCAAAGTCCTTTTGACCTAGTGATGAGGGAGGTGGTTGCTTGATTGTTTCTTTACTGTTGTTGGGGTTTATAGGAGAAGCTCAGTAAATAGGAAAAGGAGGAAGAAGTAAGTTTGAAAATAAGAGCAGGAAAACTGAAGGAGTAGGCAGGGGGAGGCAGAATAAAGTTGAGACAAAGATAAACTGCAGCAGCAACGGTAAGGGAAAGGTCAGAGTAAAGACTTTTTTCAGTATGGGAAAATGTAATGTGTGGGTCTGTGTAAACTGTTCTGCCATGTTCCCTCTCCCAGGTAGTATCTCCATTGATTTCTTTTCCAAGGATCAAGTCAACTTGGTGGGGAGAACTGAATTCTCTAAGGAGACTATAGTCTTTTCTCTTTGTTATTTTTCCGTGATGTTGATGGCAGCTCTGGCCCTCCCAGCTCAGGCCCCAAGCTGTGGCTTGCTTCTATTGTGTTATCAGACATTCTGAAATACTTTGGAACACAACTGAATGTGCTTCCTTGCCACTCATCCTCTTGATTGAGTGTGCCTTCTGAGAATGCGTCTTGGGTGAGGGTTGTCTGCTATCAAGCAGCTCTTAGGATCAGAGTTATAGATCTCATGGAGATTGCTTGTGAAGTGTTGGAATTGCCTTCATAGTTGTGAAAAGCACTGGAAGGCAAACAGTTGAAAGGCTTGTACTTGTGTGTGGTTGGAGGAGAAGGATGAGGTTCGACATCTCTTCTGGTGGTGAGTGTGTTAGAGGTGAAAACGGGAAGAGAAGAGGACTTTGAAGATGGGAGGCAAAGAGTTCCCAGGCATGAGAAGATACAAAGCCCATCTCAGAAGTGCTATCAGTTTGACTTGTTAATATCCTGTACTAATGATTGTTTGGCTTGATATGAAGTCCACTGGAAGCTGTTGATCATTTCTAAGCTTTCCCCCCCCCCCAAATTCACAGGGCTGTGGAACATTTCTGCAGTTACAATTGGGTTATGATGGGAATGTGTTTGAATTATTTAATTTGCCCTGTTCTGTGATATATTTAAAGTTCTAGATAAGCAATGGTAGAGACTTGATACATATGCTCCCTGATTGTTTTCTTCTAAGGATGTGTCAGAAGAGAAAATTAAGTACTTTAGAACATTTTCTCTTTATTTTTTTAGCTTGAAGTTCTACTTCCAGTACAGTAATAGATGAAACAGTTCCCTCTGAGTCAACTTAAAAGCATGTGCTCCTCCTGTGGTAGTATGAGTAGGTTTCAGCTTCACATGTGGTTGTCTTCCTAAAAATTACCAAAATAGAAAGGTGAACTAAAAACCCTTTCAAGTTTAGATTTTTTTTTATGCTGAAATGGAAACAAGAAATTTGTGTATTGTGGCATACAGCTGCTGTCTACAAAAGAGTAGCAGAGTAGAAGCACAAGAGAATGGCTTTAGCTTAATACAATTTTTTTGCTGTTGCTCTTTGTTACCTAAGCAGAAGTAATACTTTCAGCTGGCATCACATGTAATTTATGGCATATTTACAAAAAAAGAATTTGTGGGATTGTATCATAAAAAATCCTTGGGATGTATCTCGGGTACCAAGACCTTCAGTCCCAGTCTACTTGTAGTTGCTTAAGACAGATACCTGAATATGAATGTCTTTCCAAATTTGGGCTTTTGATGATGATTTTCTGATTTTTTTTCTCCTTTTAATCAGCTCATGATAGCTGTAATTCACATAGTAACGCACAACTTGTAAACTGTCAGACTAATTATGTTCTACATTATTCTAAAAATTTAAAAGGATGGAAATATTTAACAAGCATAGAGAATATTTTCAGGATACTATCATGCCTTTGCTGAAGCTCCCCAATTTGTAACTAATGGAACAGATTGCTGTTAGAACATGAAAACAGAAATTCTAATTTAGTGTGTTTCACATATATGATGATAAAGTGCTGAATTCTGCAACAAAATATATTGGATTTAACATGCTAGAGAATCTGTTTTTGTCAACTTCATCTGATTGTTCAATTTAACTGTGATTATTGTATGGTAAATGGGACACGTTTTGCTAATGAAATAGTAAGGATATTTTTTCCTTGCCCCTTCTCTCAAGGCTGTGGAAATTCAGGAGCATTACAGTTCTGAAGTGCAATGGGTGCATGTGTATGCCTCATTTAGGCACCCAGATTTTAAATAAATGCAAAATGCAAGGTGAAACTGTAGGCCTTGCAGCCAATGATGCATACCTAAAAATGCACTTTTGCAGTTTTATTGCTGTGAAAGAATGGTTCCTGTGATTATATGTAAGTTATGAGAGCTGAATGATTCTGGCAAATTAAAAATGTAAACATGACATTTTCACTGTTAAATATGGGAGTGTAGCCACTGATATTAAATTAAGGTAACCATGTGTAAATGCCCAGTGTGTAACCATTTGGCCTGTTGCTTTGACTAGCTGTTGGATGACTAATGGGTTGCATCATATTAGTTGGAAGACACAGATGTGAAGAGCAGAAAGCATCTAGAAGCAGCTGAATCATCTGTTCAGCCTGAGCAGCTCTTAAAACCTCTGCAAGGCTTAGCTGCCTCTCCAGTTTTTGTAACATGAATGAAATGTAGCATCTACATTAATTAATATCTTTTGGTAAGAGGCCAAAAGGAGGAATGCATTTGTTTATTAGTAAGAAAATAATTATTTTATAATTTCCTTTGACTACATCAGCATTTTGCCATTATTTTCTTACTAGTTAATGATAACCTCTTGCAGAAGAACAATCTTTTCCTCTTTTGGTGGGGAAAGTTGTGCAGGGGGAAACTACTAGCTGACATGTTTGTAATGTCTTTAGCACTGACTACCACTCAGAATATACATATTCATTTATATTTATTTTCTAAGCATTTTAGGAATTCTGTGTTGGTTGTTCACACGAGTAGTTAATGGACCACTATTTTTGTTCTTAATAGGAATGGCCCCTCCTGATGTGCTAGAAGGTCATCTTCTGATCAGTAAAGTACATAATTCCAAGGAAAAGAGTATGTTTGCTGTATCCCACTTACAATTCTTAAATATGTTAAACTCTGTGTTTTGGTTTCGGCTGCCGCCGGCAACAAAAGTGCCATGCAGCCGCCCCTCCCCCTGCCGCGGTGCGGAGAAGAATGGAAAGAAAGAGGCAGAAACTGGTGGGTCGGGATAAGGGCAGTTTAACCGAACAGCAAACAGAGGGAACAGGAACAGCAACGATACAGATAAGGAGAAAACATGACAAAACAGACCGCAGAAACAGACCCGCTATCCCGGACAGGACCGGCGCTGCACCCTCCCGAGCTGCGAGAGAGTCCCTGCTGCGCCGCCCCCCCCACCGGAACCCAGCGTGATGGCACATGGTATGGAATACCGGGCTCTGTTTGGCCAGGTGGGGTCAGCCCCCACCCCCTGGCTGTGCCCCTTCCTGGATTCTGGTGAAAATTAATCCTGTCCTGGCCAAACCCAGGACACACTGCCATTTTCCAACTGCTATGTAATGGAAACTTGACAGTCTGAAGGAAGGTAGGGAGCTGGTGATACAAGATTTTTACTCTTTTTTCCTGTAGGTAGTAGCAATGCTGTCCAAACCTGTTTGATGTTATATCATTACTCTTTCTTCCTGCTGCCCGTTATTTGCAAACAAATCTTTTTAGTGAATGAATATCTAAACCCTGGGGCTCTAAGAAGAATAAGAAAAATGGGTAGCCAGGAAAGACTCTCTAAATTCAGGGGAACTAAGTGCTTGAAACTATCAATAATGGTCTGGCCATCACAGGACTGACATTTCCTAGTTGACAAGAAGATGAAAAGAAAAGCAAGTGTTTAGACCATCTGTATGTTTTTTAAAATGATTTGGGGTCCAAGATGACATCTGATTTCAATAAACCAACTAAACATTCCCAAGAAGATAGTAGTAATATCGGAACCTAAAAGGTGATCCTTTCTTATTTTTCTCAAGGATAATGGGAAACAGCTCATTTGAGAACTTCTGTTTTCTCTAAGAGTAGACACAATTTACTGAAATTGGAAGACTTAACTGTACCCTTCCCTAGGCCTAAAATATTTTAATTTTCTTTAACGAATTTTCCCCTCTGCTTTTCTGCTGCTTTGGCTTGGAATGGGTCTGGCACAGTGTTGCTTTTTGTACAATTAGCCTTATTGCACCTACGTATTTTTCTCACACGCATGCTCTAAAGATTAAAATGACATTGTTTGGAAGAATAACTGGTAAATGATGCTCTCAATAAAAAACAATTACCTGCACTCAGTAAGGGTAAATATCACTACTAAAATTATTGCAGTGCTTTCTTCAGGTCAGGATGAGCTCAAACACTGAATGTATTTTTCAGACTTGCCAAAATGTATTTCTGTGGTTGCTTAATGTTATTTGCACTAATTGCAGTGAGATATTTGGCCCCTTGCTATTTGTTTCCAGTTTGTGGGTAGTTGGTGGCTTGGTGTTCGTAAGGGTTCAAGTTTTGTGAGGAGTGAAGTTTGCTTTGCCTTAATTTCTGCTTATGACATAGGTAAGAGCAGAAAAGTCTGTATATTTTTTGAATAGGAGTTAACTTGCAGAATTATGTATTGATCATGCCTCTCAGATCATCTTGTTCTATAAGACTCATGGTAGTGTCTTTTCCAGCAGCACTCAGCAAATGGGAATGATCTCGCTTGTGTCATGTTACATTAGAGAGCTCATCTTTTCCAGCAGAGCACTAAGCAATATAGAAGCTACTAGTAGCTCCTCACCACTGCTTAAACAGACCAGCTTGAAGGACTGAAGTGGCAGCTGACTAGAAATTAAAGCAATTTGCCACCACTGTCTGATTTGCTTTGGGTGTTTCTAGTTGGTGGACACATCGTTAGAAGATATGTTGGCTTCTGGCAATCTGGACATGCAGCCATTGAGGTGTGTGTACATCAGCTCAGAGCTACAGATGTATCCAATTATGGAAATTAAAAATCCTTACCTAGCAATGCTTGCCACATCAATTTCAGATGTTTCTGAACTTCATGTAGGTGGATAATAGTTTGTGGTTGATTAACAAATAAGCATGTAATTTGTTACTATTGCCTGTGCTGGCACCTAGAGATGCATGAGGCAAAGGCTCTGGAGAGGTCATCTCTCAAAGGGGATGAGTGCAAATAACTTTTCCTGTTAGCAGTGTCTTTCCATTGGGATGGAAAGAAGTAGGTCCAAATTTGGCAATCCTAATAGTATGATCTGGTTAATACAAGAAAGTAATTTGAACTAGTTGCTTTTGATTCTCTGTATATATAGGTCTGTAGCTCCTTTTGAAAAGGCATCATCAATGGGAAGACTAGAATTTTTTTATAAACAAAGCTTTGTTTACAGTACACAATTCACTTTCTTTACTGTTAAAAAATAATACTTACTCTTGTATAAATGTAATGGTTCCTAGCAAGCAAGTTTTCCCCAGCCTGCTGTTGTATTGAAAAACTGGGTAAGCTTGTTGGGATCATACCTTGTAGTAGAAGAGTATAAAAGTCTCTTTATCAGTATAAGATGAAATAATTAAAAAAGCTACCTTGGGCTGAGTAACATTCTCAAAGAGCACAGCCTTTCTGGAGGTGGTGGTTTAAGACACTGTTCAATTTTGTACATTTTTCTCAATTTCTGACCCAAAGATTAAAATAATGGACCAGCTACACCAGCAACTTGTGAAGGGCTTGCTTCTATATGTTGCTGGCTTTTATCTAGGTTAGATCACTTAATCTATTGTAGTTGATACTTAAAACAGTTTACATTATAGTTTAAGAAGAAAGAGCAACCATGGTATTATATGATACTTTAAAACATTTGTAGTTGCGTCCTCATTTCGAAGGTGTAAATGCATTGAGAGGGGACAAATGTATCTTAGTGAGCTTAATGGTATTGATAGAACTTCTGTAGCCTTAATCAGTCTCTGGGGTGACTTAAATCTATATATAATGAGCATTCTGGAAGCAGGATGTCTACCTCTAATGTTAGAAATCAGAGCTTACAGTTTTTTTTGCTCTTGTAATTGGTGTATAATGTTCAACTTGAGTAAATTTCATTCACATTAACCTTGAAGTAAGGGGTTTCAAGTTTTTGATTATTTTTATCAAGTCTTGAGTGTTTTGTTTCTGATTGTGCTTTTTATTAGAGGAAAATGAAATGGAGTTAATAAATTTTATTTGTAATGTCTTATATTCTTTGGGTACAAGGAAGACTTATTTCAGTTGCTTGAATGAGGAAAGAAAATTAAAACCAGGTTATATCAGCTCTGCTTCCAAATGCACTTTCAAACATATACTAACAAGGCAGTTGGGTTTATAGGCTTATTGACAGGCAACAAATTAATTTCATCGCTTTTCTTCTCTTCCCTGCTGCTTCTTCCTTTTTGCTCTTAGTTGCCCTTTTCTGGGCAGGCACAATAATTGTCACACTGCCAGTCAATAACATTCATATGCTGTACACTTCAATGTGATACAGTGTGCACATGGCTCCTGACTTCCCTGCATATGAATTTGAGTCGATTGTTTTACAGCTTCCCTAAGAAAGGATTTTAAAAGGCAAGAACTGAGAAAAGGTAGATTGCATTTTACTGTCTTATGCTGTTTCAGGAGTAAAATATTCCAACTTCATTTAAGGCTCTGAAAAATATGGAAGATATTTTAAATAGAATATAACAAAAATTGCTAGGTAACTTTTTGTCACTGTTATCCACTGTTATGTCATGAATTTTCTTACGTCTCACTCTTTCAGCCATAACTTAAGATTGGATTCTCTTCTGAGGCTTTTCTTGTTTCTTGTGTGGTTTTTCTGTTAACTAGTCCAGGTGTACATATTGCGGAGGATATCAAGAATGTTGGTTGTGTGGTAGAAAGTAGTCTGACTTCACCTGGTGCCATATATGTATGTTTTGTTACTGAAGAGAATTCTGTTTCTTCCTTCACTGATTTACATTCCACTTTCCCTTCTCAGCTTTCATTTTGTATGCCTTGATATGTTGGTCTTCCCTTTAGTGGATGATCTGATTTTTCTCTTTTACGTCAAGGCATTGTTTCACATTTCTTCATCCTTTTGGCTTGCTGTTGCCGTTTTTCTTTAGGGACAATGTTGCAACACTTAAAGCACATAAGTGTATACATACACAAAAAAGATGAGCTGTGTCCAGGTAATTATTTATACATAGTGAAAACAAGAAGAATAATGCTTGGGTCTCCTTGTAGCTGGCTGTGCTGCAAGGAAGCCCCTACTATGGACCACATTGCCATTTCTGAACACTGTTTCCCTGAAAGATTCTGTGTGTGTTGCCTTAGTTCTATATTTTTTAGGCCCTAACGTATGGAGATGATGATGATAATAAGCTAAGGAAGAAGACAAATAGTTAAAGAGGCAGAGAATGTGCTCCATTTTTTTTTTTTGTCATTTGCTAAACAAGGTCTCATTCTGTTGCAGACATTCCTGGCAATTTGAGCAGAGCCTCATCTAGTATTAAGTTTTTTTGTCTTGCATATGTTCTCTTCATATCTATCATTGAGCTAGCATTTTTCATCGCCACCTTTCTGTCTCAAATGGAGGAGGCTCTTGCACTTGTCCTGTTGCAAAATGTCTGCAGAAATGTTAATTACCACGGTTATCCTTCATGTGACAGGAATGATTGCATTTGATATGCTTGTTACTATGTAATATATAGGATATACTGTGTTCTGGTTCGGTTTTGGTGTTTACTGACAAAAGGATGTGGAAGTATGTAAGATATCTAGTATACATTTCATTTGCAATAGATGCATAATGTTTTTTTTCTGGGTTTCTCTTGTTTTTGACAGTTTTCATGTATGTTTCTACCAAATCAGTGATTATATTTAAAGAAAACCATTAGGTTGAAAGCATTCTTTGTCATGAGCTAAAATATTGCAAATAACATTTCCATTGAACTTGTTCTGAAATACCCAGACTTTCAGTATATGAACTAATTTTATAGATGGACAAGTCTTGTAAAATGTACGTTGGCTTAATTTTTAATACTGTATGATGACATGTTCAAGTCGAATGCTTTTACTGACTCATACATCATATGAAACTTTCAGTGAGATACTATGAGTGAAATTTGCATATTACTCCATAAAATGTTATAGGAAGCTGCATTTTAATGATGTTTGCAGCAATCTGAGAGGGACAGATTTTCTTCTGGTGGTGTCAATGCCATACTGGAGAGCATTTGTGCATACAGTTATGCTATTAACTTACTAAAGCAAGTGTAAAATTTAAATAAAACAAAGTTGAAATTGTACTGAAATCTGTTCAGTTGTAGAGGTTGGAAAAATACAATTTTTTTGTTTTACTTAGTCACATTTATTCCCTGTTCAGTCACATTATTTGCTTGTTAAATGCACAGGAGAACAATTTTGATACGTTATGTACACTTTTAATAGTTTCTGCATGCATAAATACTAAAGAAAATCAGCATTGCCAACACAAATACATTTTAGATCAACTGCTAGTTAAAATCTATAGATATAGAAGTCGGGCAGTTAATTGTATGCTATGGAAATGTCTCCTGTAGCAGATTTGTGAGCTGTTAAGGTCTGCTGATCCAGTGTGCATTGGATTGGATGAGAGAGTTTTCCATCTCTTTTCGGTCTGCACTTGCAAAGACAAGTGGAATTCTTTAAAGCGTTATTTTTTGTGCAGTTCACATGATATACAAAACCTGTTAATGGTTTGTACAATACCAGGTCTGGACAAGAACCCTTCTTGGTCATCTCCCTGGCATTCCTCCTAATTAACTGTCTGATTAAGGAAAATAAGCATTTTTTTGGCCTTCAGAAGAAATACTTGTGGGTAAGCCTGGTGCCACTCCCAAGCATAAGAATACTGCTGAGGTGGCCTGTCCATTTCAGCACTGTGGGCTGCAGCAACATTAAGCAGCTCCCATGTGAATCTGCAATGGAAAACAGAAGATAAGTTGGATGACTGTAGCCACAACTCATTATTAAAACAGAAGAGAAAAACCAAAACAGAACAACAAAATGTTTCCTACCAAAATATGTTCTTTCATCTCGGGACTCTGTCCTGTCTCAGCTCATAGAAAGCATGGTTTATTGCACTGTAATTCTTTTCCTTTTATTTGTTGTGTGTAAGGAACATCCAAATGACATCTCTGTGGTGTTAATCAACATTTTTAAACTATTGTTCAATGCGGTGGGAACATGGCTGTGTCTAGCCAGCAATTGTGTTTCAGGAAGAAAACTGCAAGTTCCCAGAATATTAAAATCCAATTCTTTAATTACTGTCTTAATGTTTGAAAAATACAATTAAATTTAAATCTAATTGAGAACCTGACAAATTAATGCTTGTAAAACACTTTAGAGGTGTAGGGTGCTCTTTCCACTAGTAGTCATTTAATTGGTTTTTTAGCATAGGAATACAGGTTTGTGTCATTATTCAGAATAAGTTGTTGCAACCTGAGAGGAGATGTGCAGGACTATGTGGTAGCTGAGTGCTGATTAACATACACTTGTGCTTAGCGAAGGCTCTCGGCTTCACCTGGGCACCTTGCTGCCCATCTGGGGATGTGCATTATCAGCATTACTCTATCTTGCTGCTTAATTATGTTTGTGTGCAAAGCTGGAAAGAGAGCACAGGAAAGAAAAATGTCTTCGTACAGCAATAATCAATAAGAGCAGCAGTATTTTAGGCCTCTGGTGATCACAATTTAATTGTTTTGAAAACAATCACAAGAAAGACTAATGATGTAGACCTTGTCATTTGCTGATTGTTCCTGATGACTCAGAAGAAATTGTTAGGAATAAGATTAATTAAATACTCCATTTGTCTGACTGTATTAGTGAAGGTTTGAAATATTAAGTGTGAATTACACTACAGTTTTAAATCAATGGCAAGCTTCTCTTCTACATTGCATCTCTTTAAGAGCTTGGAGGTCTTCACATACCCTGCCAGGTCCAGCTCCATAGTCAACTAATGGGACTTCAAGCAGCTTTGCAGCACATGCTTCTGGAATAGTACTGTAGTGTTGGATTAATGACCTATGTCTTAAAAAATTATGTTTTTATGATGAAAGTGGCTGAGGCTAGAAGTGCCAGGTTGTTTTTTTATACTTATATGTGAGTTTGGAGAGGAAATGCTATATAATTTTCTGTTGGGTTTCTGCTAAACAAGTTGGTTGGACTATTGGAAAGTACTCCAGTTTTAAGTGAACCAACTAGAACAGTCGCTTTTTTTGGGAGTTCAAATGCATATGTGTTTCCAGTAGGGTAACTTTTCTTTGTCTTTCTAAGGTGAGCAAGCCAGAGAAGTGCTGATGAGTGTTAGTCATCTTGTACTGTAGTGGCAAGTTACAAGTTTTACTTTTGGGAATAAAATGTCTAGATTGAGGTAATTATCTGTTGGTTAGCATACATCTTGTCCAGCAACTAAATGTTATGTTCAGGCTATTTTATATGAATAGCTACATGTAAATAAGTTAAAACTCATAAAACATCAAAGCTGCTTCCTTTGAGACCCCAAATAATATGATGAGTGCAGACTTGGGAACAAAATATGATCTTTGTGAATTTGTTGTAAAGATGAAATAAAATTTATTGCTAAATGATTTTGGCTGAGCTGCTGAACTGCATAGCAGATGCTGTGAGGGCAAGGCCAACAAGGATGTAAAGCACAGAAGCATCCAAGTAACTCTCTCAGCTGGTTACTGTGGTGTGGAGTAGTCATGATTGCCTATAGTCAGCTAGCGTGTAAAGGCTTCCAAAATCAACAATATTTTTGGAATTATGTTCTGCTGGCCACAGTGTCATTGGTATGGCAAAGATGCAAAGAAGTGCATAAGTGAGCATATAACTTGGGAGGGGAGCAATGGTTCTCTTTCAGTGCTTCCAAGGCTACTTGCTCAGAACTACACTGCCTATTCCAAAGAAGAAATGAGCATGAGGAGGTGTAGAAGTCATGACCTAAGGAAAAAAATGTAGGAATTTCTTCCATTTTTAGAAAAATAAGGCAAGGGTGGAGGGGCAGGTCTTTCATTTTAAAAGGTTTCTGTTTAAAAATACAGTAATAATTCATTTTCTGTGTCTTGTGGGGAAAGCTCTAGAAGCAATTGGTTTAATTTGAAGCAAAGATGGTTTTCTTGGATGTCAGAAAACCTTTATAAATTGTAGGCTTAAAATAATTTCTAATGCTATTTTCTTTATAGAATTCATATATACTTATCTAGCTATCTAAAGTAGTCTTGTAGATATGCAAATGTGTTTTTGTAGCAGTCATATAGAAATAATTTCCATAGGAGGCTTGAGATTACATAATCTTTCAGTTCTGTATTTTTCTGATCCTTTTGTAATTTTTATTTTTCTTGTTTTGACCAAGAGAGCAACTTGAAATGTGTGTCAATAGTTATTTCTTCTGTTAGATTCTTGAGAAAATGCACTTAAATTCATTAAGCTGCAGGTACTACAGTCTGCAATTTGTAAGTCTATGGTAATTTGTGCTATATCCTAATAAAGAAATGATTAAACAGACTGTTTGAAAAGACAAAATTATAGTGAAGCAAACAGTCTTCCAAGAAATGTACTCTTGAACTTGCTTTCTAGTATTCAGATTGACTAAGTTATCTGAGTAAATAATAAAACTATAAAAGTAGTTCCTAATAATAGAAAGAAAAATTGACTGTTTCCTGGCTACTGTGTGAGCAAGCATTACTATGAGCATTTATGATGTGTATTTTCTAATCGGGTGTCTTTTTTCTGGCTGTCTTCTGTTTTATCCTTCTCTGGTAAGCTATCATCTTCCAGTTACATGATTCTTCTGCCCCTCTAATAAATCTGGGATGGACACAGAAGGTGAATGGCATACCTTGAAATGTTTCTTGTGCCTAAAATATTAGGAAGACCCTAATATTTGACTGAAAACCTTCACAACCATTAATATAATGGGAATTGAATATATTGGGTTGATCATGTTGGGCTGAGCTGCCCTGAGTTATGTTGTGTGTGGAGTCAGGCCACAGATGTTTTCTGTAGATTTTGAGTGCTGCCATCAGGACAGAGTGGTCTGAGGCCTATATTGTTGAGGCCTTTATGGTCAGTTGCAGGCAAACTTGAGCAAGCCCTGCCTATTCTCTGAGTTGGCTGGAAGCTCTGACCATGCTTGTTGCTACCAGGGCCTGATCTGACTTCCTTTTCTTTCCCTAGGAAGTCAGCTTGACTAAGAATGAGCAAGGAGAGCAATCTTCACTCACGTGAAGAGTGAGCTCATGTACAAAAAAAAAAAAGCTTTTTATGCTACTTGTTTAGAGCTCTGTTTTATTAGAAAAAAGTTTCTTGTCTTCCCAGTTGGAAAGAACATTTTTAGAATGTAAAATCTAAACGCTGCAGGGTTAGGACACTGCTAAATTAGATTCTCTTTTTTTTTAAGAGAAGTTCTCATTTGTTGACTGAATAGTGATTTTTTTTTTTTTTTTTAATTCTGAAAACTTAGTAGGAGAGGAAAAACATGTTAGGATTTTTGAGCTGTGATTTTGGCCTTTTGAGATGTTGAAATTCACAAGACCTGGTAACTTGGGCATTGAAGTAGTACCTAGGGCTGTACATGGAAATGGAAGACTCAGGCTACGCTCTACTGCTTTGCTAGGCTGGTATTCGTGGAACTTCAGGTGAGGGGAGTAAGGCTGTTTTCATAGGCTGGGTTTAATGGTCAAAACATAACACAACTGCGTTTCAAAACATATTTGTGTACTTGGGGAAAAATAGTGGAAGGAGGATTAATGCACAGCACCCAAATTTAGTTTACGTATGCAGATTCTTACACAGCTCCTTGGCGTCCTGTTCTCTCTGAAGAGTGAGTCTGACTTTTATTGGAGCTCTCTTAAAAGGTGGCTTTTTTCTGTTTGGTTTCCATACAGTGGTTTTAAAGTTTTATTAAAATTGGGCAGTATCCGCTTCAAGCAGGAGTTCCCAGGATGTGGCTAAATCACTCGTTGGGTTAGAAGCATGCATAGCATTTGACACTCCTTGAAAACCAGTCAGAAGTGAATCTTCTCCCTATACTTGCTACAGAGCTAATTATTCTAAAAAATATGGTTTTGTTGCTCCTTAGGAGTTTTATGGGACTAGCAGTCATTTTACCAAGTTTATAAATAGCACTTTTGGGCTGTTCATATTCCTCAAATTACGTGGATTGGAGAGAACCAATGACAAGTTTTTCTTAAAATGTGTAAATATCCTGAGTCAGCTTTGCTCATCACTATAAAGCACCATTTCAACTTGGTGCATGGAAAAAGTGTTGTATTGGGGCTTTTGCTGCAATTGTATGTGGAATCAAATGTGTATTTGCAGTATGTGGCACAAAGAGAGTTCAGGGATGATGCCGTGAAAAGCCGGAATTGAAGACTCAATAGTCAGCAGACTATTAAGCAGGTATTCTTTATTGCGGCGCCGGGCACACGGGGGATCTCTCCTCCAAACGTGTGCCCCGAAGAGACACAGTTACTAGGTATTTATGCTATGTTAACATACATATTCATTACATTTCCAAGAAATGTTAATCATAGTAATGGCTTTTCCAAGAATTCATTAATATATGGTAATGTCCGTCGCACATGTTTGTTTGGCGTCTCTCGGCAGGGATCTTCAGATTATCCTGCAGCCTCCTTATCTCTGTAGTTTGCATACCT
>Ga0065711_1029702_pt1 | contig 35140 bp, 13 predicted proteins | sample Hoacrofraction12_FD_59098 | JGI IMG/M metagenome (GOLD analysis project Ga0065711, IMG submission 59098) | Hoatzin crop microbial communities from Cojedes, Venezuela - Epithelial fraction 12 v2 (version 2) | ecosystem: Host-associated > Birds > Digestive system > Esophagus > Crop | place... | reverse complement strand
TTCAAGACCCGCCTGGACAAGATCCTGTGCAGCCTACTGTAGGTGACCCTGCTTCAGCAGGGGGGTTGGACTAGATGACCCACAGAGGTCCCTTCCAACCCCTACTATTCTGTGATTCTGTGATTCTGTGCATACACCTGAGGGACTGCTTTGCATTCTGCAGCGGGCGAATGGACAGTGACTCCACCACTTCAGGATAAGGAGTCACTCTGCACAAACAATTGGAGCCTGCCCAGCAGCATGATGGGCTTTATCCTCATGTCCATAAGCACTGCAATCTGCTTGCAAAGTCTGGATATTCCTGACTCCTGCAACCAGTCCTGCAGTGATAGGAAAGTTCATTGTCAGGTGGCTGGCTCAAATGTGCTGAAGTCCACCATCTGCAAATGGTGTGGAACACTGTTGCCCTGAAATCATAAGGCAGTTTGCCAGAAAATATGCTCAAATAGAGGGAAAGGGGCCAACAGATTAGTTATTTGTGCTTGGCACAGAGGGCCTTTGACAAAGTTATTCAGAAGAGATTTCACTTCCTGGCCTACAGAGCCTTGCTGAGTACAAGGAGGAGTACAAGGACATCATGACAGAGTGTACCCACTGAACATATGATTCCCATATTTTCTGGATTAGGCTAATTGATTGCATTTTGATCAGTGTTCTCTATCTTGTGCTCTCCCTGTCATGCTGTCCTACCAGACAGGGAGGCAAACATGAGTATTTCATTAAGCACTAAACTCCTGATTGGTAGGGGATAAATGAGCTTTCGATCAACTCATCAGAGCTACCATGTCCTCCAAAGCTTTTACTGGGGCCCATGAGAGCATTTCCATTCAGAATGGATGCTGCAAATAGAGCCCTTCATAGAAACTTCTCAAAAGCTAGCACCAGTGTAGGCAGTGAGTCTGGCTTCTTTATGGGGAGACAAGTCTGAGAAGCCATCAGAGTTAATTTTGCAGCAGAACTCACAGTGTGCTCATAAAGTGCAAATGCGGGTAAATGGCCACTATCAGTGGCCATTTCTCTTCCCCATTTCTCTTAGCCACTCCTTTTTCCCCCTCTTCCCTGATGACCCAACCCTTCAGCCCCTCATGACTGATCTCTTATTCCCCAGGAATGTCCATGGGCTTCAGCCCCTAAAACGAAGCCAAAGGCTAATTAGTGTGATTTTCCAGTCACTGGGTTATGTGCATTTAGTAGGAGCTGCCTCCTACTCTGCCAGAAAGGCTTCTCTCCTGTCAATACAGTGCCCCTCTGGGCACTCCCTCTGTCCCATCCCCAGTGCTCACTGCACGTACTCTATCCACACAGAATCATAGAATCATAGGCTGGAAAAGACCTCTAACACCATCAAGTCCAACCATCAGCCCAACACCACCACGCCTAATAAACCATATTCCGAAGTGCCACATCTACACATTTTCTAAACACCTGCAGGGATGGGGACTCAACCACCTCACTGGGCAGCCTGTTCCAATGTCTGACCACTCTTTCAGTAAAGAAATTTTTCCTAATATCCAATCTATCCAGAATGCACACTGTGCATTCTGGACTGGGGTTTGTCCCTCTACACAGGATGCCTATTTCAACACACACATGAAGGCCCAGGAAGGTGAGGGGAACAAAACATGAAGAAAGTGCCACTGCCTAAAAATTCAGAAAAATACAAGAGGGCACATTATTGTAGTACACTACCCATTTTACAACTAGCTGCCTATCCTTCACTGTTTTTCAAAAAAGTCCAAACAGAGCAATAAACTATTTATTCTCAGCAAACAAAATAACAGGGGATTTGGGCACTAATAAGAATATAGCTGAAGGTTTGGGGGTCATGTAGAAAAATCTTAACATGACAAAAAGGGACATAAATACCTTTCCATTTCGCCATCTCTTCTCCCATCAATTCCTGCTTCTCACCGTCCACCAGCAAGATGCCAAGTTTTCTGGGAAGCATCTGGACTACAAGGCCAGAACACTTGTCAGGGTATCTCCGGAGACCTGGAGCGTGGTCTAGCACAGGTTGAATCTGTGCTGTTTGCCTATAAACCAAAGCAAGTTTTTCCTGCCCCAAGACCTATTTAGTTTCCCCTTTAGTAGAAAACCTGGGCATAAATTAGGCTTGTATTCTGCAGAGATGGATGAGGGATGGGGACACCAGCATGAAACAGGGGTGTATAGTATACAGATACACACAACACTGAACAGGGCATCTCTCGTTTTAGCACAGTCAGGTAAACTATGCTGTTACCTGGGTCAGGCAGACTATAAGGAAAGCTCTCAGGTTATGCCCAGTACTTCTCAAAAATTTCTATAAATGTCCAAATTTTCATCTTCAAACTATTACTTCATTAACAGGCAGATCATCAGTTTCAGATTGAGATAGTCCAGTGTTGATACAGTCAGAAAATCAAATTTCTAATTATATTAGTGGGAATATAGGCTAACTGTATTGAATTAGAACTTTTGTTCTAATACAGAACACAAGTTAGGTTTTTTGTTCATAAGTTTGAACTTTTGAAAATCCCACCTAATATGAGTAATAATACTACTGCAACAGAGATTCCAATTAGCTTTTTACAGAAAAAAAAGGACTATTACTATATCTATTTTTAAAATTCAGTTATTAAAGTGTCTTTGAATAAATTGACAATAAAACACTTAATGATCAACAGCACTACATAAAAGCTAGTAAATTACAGAAAACAAACTGATGGAAATTGCAAGATAAAATTATTCAATTTTGTATTTGGCATATGTGGGTTTGTTTCCAGCCAAGTACCAAAATAAGTAAATTGTTTTGTTATGGGCCTAGGTTTCATACCAAGGTCTTCACAACTCTCAAGGTTTGTAGTGACTAAAAATGCTGAAAGGAGATGATCAAGATAAATTTTTGTGTTTGAACACCCTTGCTAATACAATCTATGATACCAAATCCAAAAGCCCTTTAAAATGCTATTTTTCAACAGTTAGGCTGTTTAGTTTGTTTATCAATTTCCCCAGATATTGGCAGTGAAACAAATCTGATCTGTGTCAGGGTTGTTTTTAAGCAATTGTGCTTTCTGAGTCCCATGTATCTATCTACATGTATTTCCCCTATTAAGGTTTCAGATTTTTCTGGGAAAGTTTTGCATTTGTCAAGAGCTGGTACAACAGATTAATAGTTACCCAACACCTGACATTGTAAGGCCTTGATTTAGTTGCTTGTAACTGCCAAACTTCAATAATTTGAATTTAAATTTTCTGTGCCGTCTGCCTCAGGCTGATACTTTATACAATGTCAGCATAGATGTTGCTGTCTTTTCTGATGAATAACTTACAGAAAACTACATTGTTTTGTCAATGATAAAAAATTCTTACACTTCTTTTCAGAAGGTTCGGTACCTTGATGCTTCAGAACCACAGACCAAATGCGAGGGTAGCCCTGGTAGAAAGGAACTTTTCTTTGTTCCCTAGGTAATTCACACTGGTAAGGTAGAAAATAACCTGACATAATAAAATCTACAATGGCTAGCTGTGTACACTCTGTACATAATAAGAGGCTGGTAAGTTTGTTGATTATTTCATCCATACTGAGCACATCCTACTACAGGGTGAGCTGACGGGGAGTTTCTTTCGAAATAGAGGAGACAGACTGAAGAGAAAGCCAAGGATCTGTAGCCATTAGCACATGTACAGTACCAGGACAAGGCTTCCCAAGTCCCATCGTTCCTCTATTGTCAGCAAATAGCCATGAAATCCCTTGCAAAGTGCTTGTCTCATTTTGCCTTTAGAGGCTGGTTCTCATAAAGGATGGCTGCTAGTTGTTAAGGGTAGCTAGTTCAAATGGTAGAGGTCTGTACAAGCGTATCTAAGTTCCAGCTCTACTAATGATCCATGTGAGACTTAATGTGGTTCCACATGATGGAATTAACACAGGAAATTACACATAAAGAGATTATATTAAAAGTATATTATGGCTGCGAAGTCAAACTCCAAAATTTAAAATGCTAAAATTCACATTGCCATGGAATCTTAATTCACTCTTTCCTTGTTGTTCACACAGAGCACAAGATGAGCAACATGGTTAAAATTGTGGGTACAAGCAGGTCCCAGGAAATGAGCTGTATTACCTTGTACTTAGCAGAGGACACATACTTCATTGTTGTGCTGAAGAAGGCTCTGTTGCCTAAAAACAAGGACAATGACATTGATGTTTTATCAGTCATTCATGTACCATGTAAATAATTTGAAAAATAAAGCCTAGTTTCCTGAGTGGTGCAAATCTTCTTATCATCAAAGGTGCTTCATGATGGGTGAATTTAGGCCTCTCTCTCTTATCTGTGTTTACCTGAGAGAGACAGAAAATGATTTCATATTTCTAGGAGTTTGTGACTGATATCCCCTGCTCCCGAACCCTGGTAGTGTGGTTAGCGTAACTAATGCCATTTTATGAGGCAAAGCCATTCTCTGTGACCAAGCGAGTCATGTATGAGTTCCCCTTCCCCTCATTATCAGGCCCTGAACGTCCTGTGAACCAAGTAGACAAACCAGATTTCTTCTTCCCCTCCCTGCCAGCCTCAAAGTTCCTGGGCACCAGGCTGATTATTCCCTTCCTTACCGGCCTTGAAGGTCCCAGGCATCTGGCCAGCTAGGTGGTGTTGATGACCCCATCACAGAACAAGTAAGCATAACAGCACACAGAGTACTGTCTATAAAATCAAGCTGTTACAAGTTCTAAGAGGTGAACTTGGACCGGAGCTGCTGCTGGACAGTGAGACCCGTGCCCTCCTGATGGTCAGGGACGCCTCCACCATCATTTGCTTTCTCCAAGGACTGAGTGACTCATATTCTTTATGATTTTTGAGTCTAGATTATGCTTGCTGTATTGATTCCGCAAACCACATATGACGATCTGACCAGATCTGCAGAGGGTCTAGGTGATTAGAAATTGTAAGTTGTATTATAAATTCTGTATTACACTACTTACAAATTGTACTACATTGATTCCGCTTGTAGAAATCCTGTGCAATTCTAATCATAATATCCTGTTATGAAAATAAATCTTTAATTGTAACTACAACTTAGTGCTGCCATCAGTCTGCCAAGGATCTCTAAAAGAACCTGTCTATCCCCTTAGTGTTAGGTGACAGCGTATTTTAGTCCCATCAAAATTAGTAATAAATAATAATTATGGTGCTATGTAAATAATCAGCTCCATCCACAAACAGAAGGTGGACTGTGAAATTAACTGTAAATTCACAGTAGAAAAAAATGCAGATGCTAGGTTATACATCCCACAACAGCTTAAACCCAGGAAATCCCAGCTCTGACTTGTAGTGACTTGGGCTTCATTTCCACCATTCTTTGTGTCCCTTCTCCTTGATGGAATTGTTTCACTTACAGTGGTGATTATTGATTTTACATAAGTCTGCATACAGACTCCTGAAGCTTGGAAATGTTCCTCTGTTAGTGATGTTACAATTGATCTTGAATTGGTCATCTAAAGTTTGGCTCCATCATTTCTTCCATGTTGTTTTCATCTTACTATTGAACAGAACTAGCTGTTTATTGAATATCCCAGTATATTTTCCAAGATTAAAATCCTGGGTTCTGCTTCTGGTAAAATGGGGTCTCTTTGAAATAACCCACAGGCTGCTACTAAAAACTCTAGGTACCATAACAGCTCATTTTAGTTGCCTGACCCTCAAAGAAGACTGGTACCTTGGCTTTCTGTACTATGCCAGGAGAAAATTAAATGGCCCAATCAGACCATTGAACAGGATGAGTGGTGAGCTGCACAAAGATTCATAAAGGAAGAGAAATGTGATATGCTGTGGAATTCAGGAATCCCATCTTCCAGGTGAGAACTCTGAGTACCAGGCTAGTGAGTTGTGCCCCTTCTTGTCTGCCATTCTTCTGGGGCTCCTTTCAGTGTCAAGGCACAGAGCCAACAGGAACAAAAACGCTGCCCCTACGTCAGCCAGTTTGCTGAGTGTTAGAGCAGGCTCCTAGGGAGGAAGAAGATGGCGTAATTGAACCTCCTTAAGTGAACTAAACTCAGGAGCCCAAGGACATTATTGGTAAGTGCTCTCACCACTGGCTTAGAGGGTAAGGCAAGAACTCTAGCGCAAGGTAAGGCAACGACCATATAAAAGGTGACCCCTATAATCTCATTTTATGGAGAAAGTAATTATGATTCCTTATGTAATTTTTGGTCCTAAAACTATTGTGTAGTATAACAATCCATTGTTAAACAGCTGTGATATTCCTACTCAGAAGTGGCAGTATTTTAGCCATGAACAAGCAGCCACCTGGGATATATGTAACTGGAAAAAAAAAAAAAAGGAGAGGATCTGATTATCTATGAAACATTTTTCTATCCTTCAGGATGAATGACAACAGACAAAGATAGTATTTTTTCCCCATAGTTTCATATCTTGCTAAAACAAAACAGATAAATCGTAATAATATCTCACTTTTCCCTATCTTCCTTGTTCTTTCCCTTTGAGGAAATGCACACATTTCCAATGGGCTTAGCTTTACAATCTTGATAGTGAGCCTTCTGCCCAAGCAGAAAACAAAAAAATCAGCAGTGGAGTGGATTGTTACTTCATGCTGTGACGCTTTTCATATTAAAGTCATAAGCTCTTCCTTAAGAGACTCCAGAAATAATAAATTCAACAGGTAATTAGTGTTTGAGGTTTGGCTTCTTCCCCTGTGACCATCTTTAACAGACACTTGCTTTTAAATTTACTGAGGAAATGACTGGCGACTAATACAGAGGCAGATACATTATCTTGGTTCATATTTCCAGATACTTTATACTGAGATATACACATATAAATTTGAAAAGGCAGTAATTTTTTTTTCTTTCACTTTTTTCCATTTCCCTTGCACTGTCTCTTCCCTGAGCCATAATAATCGGAGGAGTGGATTGAGAGCTGTCGCATAGAGACAGCCTCCCTCAGTACCTGCCCTGCATACTAATTAAGTGTTTCTAGTCTGCAGGCTGGGACACGGATTCAGTCTTTCAAGTCAGCCCAAGGCTGAATATGAAAATCTATAAACCTCTCTCAGCAGAATGGAAAGCGTAAGGTTGCTGGGATATTGTATTGTGCAAGTTACATTCATGAATACAGTGAAAAGGACTAAAAGAATCTGCTGTGATAAAAAATGCAATGGATCAGGGGGATTTCTTAGGAGAGCTGGTTATGGATCTGAATTCCAGCTACTGATTTGCTTTCATGTCATCTGCAATATTTGCCATCTCATTGTTCACCCCCTTTTTATAGATAACTGCTCAATATATTAGACACAATAGTAGCAGTTAGTACTGTACCTTGTGGTACCCCACTATTAACCTTTTGTCCTGTGGAAAATCTAACAGTTCTGCCTTTTAATCAGTATCTAATTCATAAAACTATACCTCATATCTGTGACTCTAATAACTTTAATAGCTTTGTCTGAAGCTTTGCCTGAAGCTTTGCCTGTGAGATTAATGATTAGTGAAGGTATAACTCCTTTTCTCTATAGTACCGCTTCATACTCTGAACCAAAAGAGAGCTGATGGGAAGATTGGTAGCATCAGGCAGCTAGGAGTTTCTTGTGAGATTTCTGTGCAAAGAAGCTCAGACTAGGGGAAGTTAAGGCTGAAGGTTGGGATGAGCAGAGAATGCAGCCATGGAGAGGTAAGGCACTTCCCGCAAATGCTTTACTACTTGATTACTTAAGAGCGAGTTTGTTTCTTTGTTCAGAACCCAAGAAGGAGTGAGAGATCTTGGTTACTTACGTTTTACTTCAGTTGCATCTGTCTCTTGCTCCTGGAAAATAGGCTCTAACTGCTCTGATTTGCAAGCAGCAGCAGCCTGGGATTCAAGGATTCTCTTGAAGAAAAAGAAGACTTTTTTTCCTTCCAGCAAGGAATGTGGAAGACCTCTGTTAATGTGCATGCTTACCACAGATCCAGAAGAGATACATCTCTTTTGATGAGCTGTTGACAAACCAGAGCTAGGGTAGAAGCCTCCTCCCACCTCTGCTGAAAAGATGCTGTGGACCTCACAATTTCTAGGAACTCTTCTGGGTGTGAACCTGGCAAGCGGACTGCTCTGGAACCAGAGATACCATCTGGATAAGCTTATTCTGATGATGCTTGATTCCTAAAGCCCAGGATCGTATGTCCCCAATTTTTCTTCTTTAAAGGGAAAAAATCTTTGTGAGAATGAGCACATTTCACCATGAAACTGATGCTATAAGAAGTTTTGGCTGGTGCACAAAGGACCGTTAGAGCCTGGCTACCAGAAAAGGGAGCTGGTAAAAGTAAATGGTAGGCCATTTTGTACCAATTGCAAAATTTTCTCTGTGTTAGCATTTTTCTTCAGAGTAACATTTATGAGTTGCTCTATTTTCTGGATTGGATACTCCTTGATTTTTGGAGCAGGCTAAAAGAAGGACATCTCCATCAAAGTATATTTGGTCAGTATTGGATCAAGTCTTTCATGTGTTGATGGAAAATGCACTGAGTCCAAACTTGAAATGCTTATTTTGTACTTTAAACTCTCTTGTTCTGGTATAGATCATATCCAAACTGCATACCATTCTTCAGTATAAGATTAACAAAATAATATAACCTGCTTATTCTGTTGTGGATATAGCTTGATCTCCTGTCTGCATTACATTTTAGAAGCTGTCCAAGCACATGTGAACTAGAGCCCTTTTGAGACTCCAGGTGGCCTCTGTCAAGGGAAGAACCTGAAATGGGGCAAAAGAAAGTCTTACTTTGACAGGAATTCTTCAAGTAATAACTTTCCCAGTAGGCACGAACTACACTGCTGTAAAAATGATCTCTAATGAGTTAAGTTCTCTAGATAACTAATGCACCTGCAGACGTTAACAACAAAGATAAGATAAAACCATTGCCAAGCATTTAATGATAGCCTAAGGACTCATGAAGATCTGAGGGATAGCAACTTGAAAGGCAATGGTCACAGCCCACCAAGAACATGATGTACATTCTTGTCTTACTGAGATATAGATAGAAGTGATTCAAAGGCCTAGAGACCCAAATCCATCCTGAATGTTGAAAGGATGGATTACTCTCCTCTAATAAAGCAAGTAGAATTTCCTTCTACAGAGGTATTTGTCCAAATTGCAGAGATTCAAATCCAGTATGTATTTTGTGTGTGTGTGTTTGGAAAAAGAATACAGAAATTGAAACTCCTCCTCCTAGCAATGTCTTCTGTGACTCACATTTTCACTATGGCCAAGTAATACTCTTCAAGGGCTTTTTCATGAGCAAGATACCAGGAGCAGAAGGGGACAAGACCTATAGGCTTTGTTTCTGTTTCTAGTCAGAATCACCACCTTTTTGAGACTTTCAAACCAAATGACCCAAAGAAAAGGCAAGACAAAGAACCATCATAAGGAGAGAAATAAAAACATCTCCGTTCTGGCTTTAGGTCTCTCAGTCATATACATAAATGATATCTAGATTCAACTTTGGCTTTAACTTTGGATTTCAAGGGAAATTTTGATTTCTTTTTGAAGGGGGCAGAAGAGGGAGAACAGCAAGAGGGGTGTTGTTTTTTGCATTCTCCTTTGATTAAGACTGGCAGATTCTTGTGGTCTTTGCAGGTAGCCAGTTCCTAAAAGAGGACTGCTAACTGCTCTCACTTACAGACCGAAAAGATTTTCTGCAAAAGCAGAGTTTGATTCAAGCCCTGAAAACTGGCTGTCAACTCTGTGGCTTTCAGCTCTTCCAAAACCTTGTCTGCCTTGAGCTGAAGAGATCTGAGCAAGTGCAGTTTCTCAGATGAACAAAAAAGGAATTCTTGTATCTCTATTTAAGTTCCTATACTAGCCCAATCTCTGAGACACGAGTCAGTAATGTCTCCTGAGAGAAACTATCATGCCTGAAGACCGCCACCAGCACAAAATATCAAAGGAACCTTGAGGAAATGTTTGGACACCTCCTTAGCCTTCCTTGAATGATTCCAGATACTTCTGAACCCAAGAGCCAGCCGTGAACCACAGTGAGTCTGTGTCTGGCCATAACTACTCAATAATTGGCAGCTACAAGTATCAAGAGAGCCAAAGAATAAACCTTTCCTCCAAACATACTCAATTGTTTGGACACTGTCTCTAGGGGCTGATGACACTCCTCTCGCTTTTAGACTTGCAGTCTTGCAGCCAAAACCACAACAAGACAGGGTAGGATGCAGGAAATAAATCAGATGCCACCCTTTTCTGGAAATTATTTTTCTGCAGCTATTTGGCAACATTTTTAGGTTTGTAGACCGGAAGGTTGTCAGACTGAACAACTCAAGAGACAGGGAAAGGAGCAAGTTTCATCATTGGAATTGCTACACATTCCTGCCCCTCTTCTCCCACCCAGTTTAATATCTATTATCTCTCCTTTAGGGCTTGTTTTTTAATTGTCTCTGAAAAAGCTACACGGATGGTTGGGTGAGGAGACAGTACCGGATCATATCTGTACCACCACATTTAGATGAATCTTTAATGTCTGGAATACGAACTTAAGATTCCTACTAACATTTTCTTCCCCAAAGTAGTGGTGTGCCCAGCTCTCCCACAAATTCTTCTCTGGTCTTTCCTATCTTCCTTATGTTTGCTTTCTGTCTAATGAAGGTTTCATGCAGGCAGCCACAACAATCCTCAGTTTGCACAATACTCTGTGAGCCAGTGACCAGAAAGTAGTGCCTTAAATCAAAACCAGGAAAAGTTTTCAAGTGTCTAAGAAGAATGCTGGACCTGCCAATTCCCAGAAGTTACTCTGTATGCTATGGCATAAATGAAAGTTACACTTAGCCTCTATGCTATTTTTCCTTTCACACACATCTCCCTTTTTTTAATTTATAAAGCAAACCAGTGAACCAACCAACCCAGAACTGGTATCCAACACCCGCAGTTCGATGCCAATTAACTAATTCTCTCTACTCCTCCACTTTCTTTATAGCAAGGACACTTAATACTACCTTTTAACGGTTTGTATAGAACGATCAAATTTAAGTCTACATACCTGGTGGACAAAACAAAGATCTTGCTTAGCTTCTTTTATTCCCCATGTCAAAACCCCTCTTTCTGTATCTAAGGAAAAAGAAAAAGTTTTTAAGTGATCACTTGCAAGGGGAGTACACTTGGATATAATGCACTTACAAGGCATGCCACAAGCCACTCTGAAACCATCTTAAGAAATATTCCCCTGAAAGAAGGTGATGCCTGAATTTCTATACACTGACAGGTATAGAAACAATGTTTCTTGCCAGAGGGTGGGTGATAGATGAGTAGAACCTTAGCCCATGCTCTAGAACACCTGGAAGAAAATGAAAGTTAGAAGGCGATCTCTAGAGCTATCTAAACTATCAGCAATGGCTTCAAATGTGTTCTTTTTTATTAAGTGGCGTTTTCAAAACAGTAATATGGAACCAGGTCCTTGACTCTGAGGTTTATGACAGCAAGATGGGATCTACAGATTTCAAAAATCTGGTGACATAAATTTGTCTTTGAACTTTGACTTCCCTTACACAAAGGACTCATTTTCCTGGACTCTCATTTAGTCCAGAGAAAATGCTTCCTGAAGATGTTGCATCAGCAACTGTTCCATTATTTGATATTTCCTTCCTAAGGACCTCCAAAGATGCCAGCTGATGGTTTCTTGGCCAGGCAAGCTTAAGCGGCACACTGCTACAGATGAATGATCCAGTCAGTCTAGATGCAAGAAGCTTTTATGCTTGTGAGAGGATCCAAGGTTGTTGACTCAACAGATCCATTTATGGTTGGAGCACCTTCTCTTGCCTTCTTTTCCCATTTTACAGGAGTTGGTCTCCTTCACTTCATCTGACAAACTCTAAACTTTTCCCCACTGGAACCCACTTAACAGTTCTGTGTCAGGGATAACACACATAAACCCCTTCCTGGTTCACTCTGCATTTAAATTCTCCCACTGTGTGAAAACAGGAAAGTAGCTCCTACATGCTGCTTGAACTAACAGCTGTGACTTGTTAGACTGCTAGAAAGAAGAGATGAAAACTCTCTGCTTAGTAGGGGAGACTATAAAATAAGAAAGCAGGGGTAGAAGGGAGAAGGAGATACATTCCTCCCATGGAAGGGAGGAAGAAACTAAAAAAACCCTGTAATCCAAGAAGGCTACCACGGTTTCCCTACAGCTTTTTCTAGTCTCGCTTTATAAGAGAATTCCTCCTTTAAAAGATTAAATGAAAACAAGCTGTACTGGCCACACCTACATGATCTTTTAGGACATGGTTTAGATTTTTAGATTTTAGTGGAAAGGCTTGAAAGACTAAGTTCTCAAGCTAAGCCCTTCTGGACCCCATAGGGAAAGGCTTTCAACATCACACCCCATAACAGCATGTTTCTCAATGGCATAAAGCTAATTTCTGTGCCCTGGAATGGCAAACACTGGGAATGGATCTGTCATATTGGGCAAAGTCCAATGAGTCTAAAAATGTCCCAAATTTGATACCTGACAAAAATTAATCTTTTTAAAATAAATTTCGTTAACCTACTTTTAAGATTTTTTAAAATAACTTATAATTTTACAAATTTCTTTCTTGCATAAGGAAGAGGTTTGTTCTGAATACTGATCTCTAGTGCAGCTACCTGAAAATAAGTCCCTGATAAATTAATTGGTTTCATTGCATTTCCTTTTTAAATTCAGTACCCTTCCCAGCAACATTTATGAGTAAGTACAACATTTACCTCTATGCAAATATTTGTAATATCATGGTAACTTATTTCAGATTTTTAAAAGTAGACTGAATATTTTATTAGCAGCTCAGCTACTTCAAGAACTCTGTAAAAGCTTAAAAAGGGATAGAAGGTAATATTTTTTATCCATTAGAATCTCTCATATGTCTTTCAAATTCTTCCTTGCACCTTGCATTTGGGCTGCATTTTTTTTTTCTCTAGGTAAAAACACTCATTTGTCTTGAATTATCATGAACTACTTCACTTAATACTTTCCTTTACTATTTGTCTGGTTTGGGGTTTTATCATTACAATCCCTTTTAAGGTAGGGAATACTTCTATACTTTATCTTGTATTTAATAGTAAAGAAGTATAAATATCAGTCATAATAATTTAATAACAACGTAAGATGATAAATGTTAATGTCTCAGCACAATGTGTCTTAGAAACTGCTCCTTGCAAGACAGCATGATGATGATTATGAATTTTAACTGTCCCATAATTTAAATGCATCCAGACTCTCAAATGCAGAAAAGCACACAACAATACTACACAGCAGTTCAGGAAGTGATGAAGTGTATCATACCTAGTTCCAGCTTCAGAGGGAACGTAGTCAGTCAGCTGGAAACTAATCACAAAGCTGTAGTTGGCACCTGAATTGTGGAGAAAGACACTACTGGTCTTTAATAAAATTAAACAACAAAGAACTCGGGTTTATACATCATCAAAAAACCAGTACTTTGTGAATCATAACTCTAGTGTCAATATCATGCATTAGTTCAATCCTGGAACACAGAACTGAAAAGGACACCACAGGCAACCAACAGGGTCCACAAGAACATGCACACTTCCCTTTCCATCTTCCAGAAGTCACTCCCCACTACCTTTCAACAATACAAAGGTACTTTCATTACTCAAAACCTATGGTATCACAGAAAGATATCAAGGAAATCTGTGATGCCATAGGCCCCTATAATGACAGAGGATTTATTAGGTGAAATGAACTTAAATGATCCTAAAGTGAACCACTTTACAAACTACAGGGAAAGGCACCCTCTACCACCAAACCCCACTCCCAAGAAGACCTTTGCCAACTTGACCAGTAAAAAAAAATTATTTCTGACCTCAAATCAGTGCACCAAATCTGAAATCCCATCAAAGCTGTGGCAAATCTCATCAAAGAAAGATGAGAGAGTGAAAAACATTTTAAAAGTGAAGTTACACTACCAAAAAGGAGAGAAGAAAACAACAAATTTTTTCTTCTCCTCTTCAGGCAATGAATGGAAACTCTGAAGCATGTGATACATTAACTAAATGCAACAATTAACTAGAACAATTACTACTGAAAGCTCATGATCCAGCAAGAGATGAAGAACCTCATCTAATGAGTGGGTCAGGTTTGGCCCAATCTTGTGTCCTCACACGTCAGCCACAGAAGCCCTTGGATCCCATACCGAAACATGTCCTGGAAAAAACAGTCTTTCGTGGATATGCCTAATATCTACAGGAAAGAAACCACACCACTACTTTGCCTTTCCTTTTATCTGTGCTATTGTATCTCATGACAAACTTTTCTGGCTTCACTCTCTACCACTTACCAGTTTTACAGCAAACAAAACACATGGCACCAAACACTTGCTGACACAGCTGTATATGGAAAGCAAATCTTCCTTTAGTGTTCTTGTAAAAATGACAGCAAACCAAATGCACAAAGCCTCATTTCACAAGCTTTCCTTTCCAACTTCATGACTATCCCTAGCCTGCCTTGATTAATCAAGCTTCACCTTGTAAGCCATTCAGATTCCTTGCACCCATTACTCTGTCTGGAAGACAGCTGCAGAAGTTCATTTCTCTGATGGCTGGGGAACTTCTTTTAACTTTCTGTCTAAATGTATTATTGATTCATTCATATCCATTTGATCTTATCTTTTAACTTTAATTGTTCTCCCTACTTGCTATTTACCCCAAAATACATTACTAGAAAGTAATCCTGTACTCTTTGAATCTTCATCTTTGTCAGCCAAACCAAGGACGCTCTTTTTATCTCTCAAAAGACTTTTTTTACCATTCCGTTAATGGTCCATGGAGACATTTTCTGTGTTTATTCCAGTTTAAATTCACCTTTTTTCCAGTACAGATGGTCACACTGATACCAGCAATCCAGATGAGATCTTAACAGCATTTGTCCTAATCATATTAATATTTTCCAATACCCCCAAAAAATGTGGTTTTGACATTTACAGCATCTTTCTTCATGACTGAAAAATACTATTAGTCCATTTGTCTTAATAAACACAGAGGTCTAACTTCCTGCATCCCTACTGACCAATGCACCTCCAACTCACAGCAGAAGGTCCCTAAATGCATGCTTTTGCAGTAGTAAACTTTTTCTCATTGTGATGATTCCTATTGACAGTCATCTAATGCCTCCTATCTTATAGGCAGATTCTCCTTCATATTAGTAACACCTACCAAGTCTCTGTTATCTGCAAATTTCATGAGCACAAGCTGGGTTTTGCACTAAGGTCACAGATGTGAAATATTAAACAGAATGAGTCCCATGATGAATCTTTGAAAAACACCATAAATAAACTCCCCGTATTTTTACAACCTCTCTTTCAAAATACCACACTAGAAGTTTTTAGCCAGCTTTTAATTCCAGTTCCTGTCCTCTCCTGCTTAAATAATGATTTTCATGAACACTGTTTCAAATGTTTTCTTTAAATTCAGTTGTATTAGGTCCACTGCATTGCCCTTTTTAAAGAAATCCATTATCTTATCAAAGAAAGATGAAGTTTGTCTGACATAATCTACTTTTGATAAAACTGTCTCACATTTTGTCCCATTTTCTCTTTACCTCAATTTACATGATCTTGATTATTCCTTCCTTTCAAAGTTTTTCTAAGACCTTGCACAACATCAAGGTCAAAAAACCAATCCTGTAGATTTTCCCTCTCTTTTTAAAAACAAACAATTTTTGATACTTGCCAATCACAAGGTACCATCCCAGAATTGAAAGATTAATTGAAAATCCTTGCTAGCAGAACTGCAATTTCATGTGCTGGTTCTTTCTGGCACATAATACAGGTTTCCTGTTTTCTCAGGGTAAGAAGTCTCTATTTTCTATATTCTTCCACAATGATGATTGACAGTAATTTCTATTACCCTATTATTATTCCCATTGGGTATACTATCCTTGTCCTTTGAATGTCATTATCCTTATTTTCCATCTAATTCTCAAATCATGAAGATCACACTTCTTCCGTATAAAACCTCTTTTCATAATTAAACACAGTAGGTGACCAAACTAACGGAAGTACATCTTACTTTAGTGCTATGGTTAATGTGATATAAGAAATGGACTACATAGTATAAAATGGTATGAAGGAAACTCCATGAACATTGTTTGGCTCAGTGGTATTTGGAGAGTTATCACTGAAATCAAGAAAACATTCACATCAAGGTATAATTCCCACCGGTACTTCCTACTAGAGGCACCAACGTTGTTGCAATTTTTCTCTTTAGTGTGAAGAAATAGCTATTGCATTGATTTCATTCTGTATTTCATGAAAGGAGGATGAGGAGAAAGGTGTTGCAAAGGGAAATAAAGAACAGCTAAGTTTCATGCAATTAAATTATATCAAACAAAGAATTGTACACTTTGTAAAATGCAAGTTTATAGTCTGTAAACAGAAGAATATAAAGATTCACTGGTTTGCCATATTTGCTTCTTATTGTTCCATATTACTTTCTTTTTACTATTACTATTCCATGAGACAAGCCCATTTAAGTTCTTCCTGAGGTAGCATATGGCACAAAAAGCTATCCCTATGCCATTATATGCAGCTGAGAACAAGGAGCAATCACTAAAATTAAGTTCATATTCTCTTTTTATTCGGAGAGTTATGACATTTCCTCTATCTGCCTTTTCAGCCCACAGAAATGTGAAATAAAATACAGAGTTCTCACAGTTCTTCAGTCATAGTTTTCAATCATTCCTGAGATGGGAGAACCATGTACAAAATTTACAGGAATGATGTCTTTTTCCTTTCATTCCAGCATCTCCAGAATCCCATCAAGCTCTGCTCAGCCAACCTAGTATGCTTGGACAAACAAGGTAACTGGTCAATCTGGCAATTAGTTAAACATAATAGCCTTTAAGATTTGTCCCAAGTTAATCTATGACAGGACAAAGTAATTGAAGAACTGGGTCTAAATAATTATTTCGAAAGCAGAAGTAATCCCTAAAAGAGGTATTTTTCTTCCACAATATTTTTAAAGCACTCTATAGTCTTCTTAGAGAGATCTGCCTTTAGGATACCCTTTTCCTGTTTGACTGCCTTGGCCTGTTTCTCATTCCTCTTCGATCTCACTGCTCCCATTAAAGGACCACAGATGTTGCAGAGACAAGCATTCACAAGCTGGTAAATGCCAGCAGTAGTTTGCATATTCATTAGAATAAGTTTATAATTGCATGATCACATAATATTTCCATGGTACTATTCCACTGCTCTACCCAGACAGTGGCTTTTACCCTCTTTTGTACCTTATCCATTTTCTACATGACCTCCAGCATCTGAGAATATGTAATTAGACTGTTTCATAATGCACAGATAAAACAGTTTGGAGTCAAGTTTCCCCAGGAACCCTACATTCTGTTATTCCCTTTTCCGAATGCATGACTTAGAACTTCAAAATTATTTTGAGATATTTTTGTAAGTAAAATGCATTTTTTTTCCTATAAATTCATAGGTCAGAAAAGACTTTAAAATCCTTTAGTTGGATCTCTGTCACATCATAGTCTATTAAATTTCACTCTATACTAAGGCTGCTAACTTATTTTTCATTAATGCATATAAGAAACCCAATCCCATTTTGATTTGAAGGTTATTCATATTTCTTTAGAGAAACTTTCAAAACTTCATCTTAGGAGATGAAGAATCTCCATCTTCCTCTGTAGCTTGTTCCATCACTGTTAAAAAATTTGAGTTTTGTTTCTAATGTGAATTTATCTGCATTCAGGTTCCAGCACAAAAGGATGCTATTGTACTATGTCTATCTCCCCTAAAATGAAAAGCACTTTAGAATGGAGGATTTTCTCCACAGGAAAGTATTTATACATTGTAATCAAATAACTCCTGAACAATGTCTCTCTCTTTTTTTAATTTTTTTTTTTTGATTTAATGAACTAAGCAGATTCGGCTCTTCAGTTTGCAAACTACAAAGCAATTCTCCAGAATTATTTCTGTGGCTCTCTATCCACTCAGAGTGCTCACTGTTCTTTTTAAAATGCAAGCCTCAGAAACTTATTCAGGATTCCAGTGTCAAGTCCATATAAAAAATTTAAATGACCTCTCAAGTGGTCCATTTCCTATTCAAATGACCTATTTTTGCCAAATCATTACAGTAGGAACCCATGTTGGGTCATTTGTCCACTGTAACCTTGAAGTCTTTTCAGAATCACTGTTTTCCAGGAAACAACTCCTCTTCTTATAGACCAACAGACAATATGTTTTCTGTCCCTAAATATACGATCTTGCTTCTGGCAGTGTTAAAATACAACTTTCTTCGAGTGGGCATAACTTAATCAAACAGTCCAAGTGGTGCTGTAAGACTGCTCTGGCTTCATTCAGTATTTACTATTTCTCACTTTTTTATGTTATCCACAAATTTTACCAAATACATTTAGTATCATTTATTTATTAAAATAATGGGGAAAATACTGCATAGCATTAGACTTCCACTAGCCTACTGAATACGTTAGTATCAATCCCTGTGCAAGGTAAATTCCATTCATGATGACTCCCTATTGACAACTACATTTTTGTGTTCCAAGTTCTTCAACCACAGCAGCAGATGCCTTGTTGACACTGTATAGGATTCATTCTTGAATTAGAATGGGGGTTTTTAGTACCAATTCAACCGCCTTAGAAGAATCTGCACATATTGGTTTTATAAATTAGTAAACATATAAATGTCAATCAGACTTCTTTGACCAGACTGATTTTCTGTAAATTTACTTTGACTGGCATTCACTGTATTTCTATTCTTTAAGTCTTTTTTAAAATACATCCTTAATGACTTTCCATGATATTGGCATGGACTGGTGCCAGGCTAACAAATCTATAATTACTTGGGTCAGTCTGCTTACCTTCCGGAATGTTAGCACAACCTTATTAATCTTCCAGTCTCACGGAATAAATAATTAATTAAGGGTGAACACAAATTCCATCATATGGACCTATGTTCATCTCTGTAATAGTAGGGTTATAATATTTAAATTCATAGTACACGCCGCTGTCAGAGTCAGACTGCACTAAAAAAATCACCAGTAATAATGGTAAACTGCAATACAGGTCAGAAGGTAGAGGGTAAGTGTAGAGGGGATGCACTTTGCTAGTATTTCAGATATATTTTATGGTAGCAAAAGAACACTGAGACTCAGGTTTAATCACATGTTCTGTTAATTAGGAATTTCTTTTCCTCCTTTTTTGTTTACCCATCCTAGCTCATGCTGTCCTTCTCATGTCTTGATAAATATTGTGCCCCCATCTGACCCATGACTATGCTTTCCTACTCATTACTTTGTATGACACGGAGCTTGTTTTCTCTCTCCTCCATTCCCCCTCTTAGCAAGAAGAAGCAACTTTAAGATACAAGGAAAAAGGTCATATCAGTTTCCTCTCTGGTGCCATGGCACTCCAGAATGATGTCGGGAAAAGACATGGTCCTTGCCAGTCTGTTCAGAGAGTGTTTGGAAATGAACCATTTTTACTCCATTTGGAAAGGAGACCCGTCAGAGGAAAGATCAGTAGAGACAGAGAATACTCAGTGGGTTTGGCTGCCAGATTCTGTCAAGCCACTCCAGAATATTTAAAAGCAGTGATTTTCAGAGATTAACAGTTCAACCAAATTCATCTGAATCACCACAGAGGCATACTGAGCTTGCTAAACAGAACTGTACTTATTTTGCAAAACTGACCTATTTCAGAATTTGAGTATCTATCCACTGTGATTCTACCCCCAAATTTTACTACTCTGACATAAAATGTGACATAACTTCTTCCCATATATGTGATGGACAAAGTCTTCAAATATTAAAAGAAGGAAGAAAAGTAGGCTTAGAGCCTACCTACCACATTTCTGCTACTTTTTCCTAATTTAGATCAAAATCCAGCAATTGTATTCATAATCAGTGATGCTGGCTAAATAACATTTCTAATTATAAAACCCGCTATAACAATCAAACAACATCTTTCCTCCCTGTGTGGTTCTAGCTGTTAATTAGACATGCCATTTTTTCACTGTGACCATGACAGTAGACTTGTATGTCCATAAACTTTCTATCCCTCAAAAACACAACATAATAGGTTTTGTAAATGCATCATCTCTGCAAAACAAAACCAGTAAAGTCTGTTGTGTTTTGACCACAGATCACTTCAGGCTCAACACAAATTTGAATGTCAGTGTTATTTCTGGTGAGACCTTTTAGATCTGATTTCCTTTGACAAAAAGGTGACATTATACTGCTTGGATGGTGTAAAATGGACTTAGAGGTGCATTTAGATCACTTTATGCAATGCAAGCTATCATCTTACTGTAAATGAAAATCAGGTCAACAGTTTTCCACGGAGTTCCTCTGAATGCTGTTGGGAAGGTGCAGCATCAATTCCCTTTTTTCAATCAAGCAAACATGAGACTGAAGGTTGCAGGAGAGTATTTGAACTCCCCAAATGTGCCATATGATGGTGTCAGATGCTACATTATTTCACAATTATATATTTTCAATGTATACTGAACACCTACCATACAAATATTTAAAGTGATTTTTAATGTAAATAGCTTTATTCTCTTTATTTCCATTATTACAACAAATTAAAAGATCCCTTTTATGTTTTATTTCTGAACTAGTAGGCAATATCTATACCAACCTGGACACAATATTCTTTGCTTTTCTTTTTAGACACAAAATCGATAGCATTAAGTAGGAACTCATTTTTCTCTATGGATACTTGTATCCATTATTGGATCATTTCTCATGTGCAATGAACCATCTGCTTTAATGTCAAAGTTGATTCTTTTAGTTGTTCCTTTAATTTTTTTCTTCTGTCTCTTCACTTGCAGTATCTAACATGAAACCACACATTTAAATCTGTCTGAATGAGAGTATTCAGGGCAAAGTGCTTCAATCACTTTTAAATTGCTCATTTTGTTCTATGCTGAAGGTGATGTTTTTAGAAGAAAAGAAGGTTGCAACTTTCTATCAGGTTCAAGCCTTTGCCTTAATTTCTTTCTTTTCTTCCTTTTTTTTTTTTTAAGGTGCAGTCGCCAATTGATCTGCCATATTGTGGTTTTCAAAGATGAACTGAGAATGCTCTGAAAGGAGGGTGCTGTTGAAGAGCTGCTGGAAGACCTAGAGTAGGGAATTACATTTTCATTGTGGCTAACTTTCAATGACACTGAAGATGTCTCACTTGGAAGATCATCAAACCCATGTTTTCTTTCCATTTCAACAGACAAAGCTTCATTCATTTGATGTGGAGACTCTGAAGAAACTAATTTTCTTTTTGAAATAAGTGTGAATTCTTTTTATCTTGTGATTTAACAACTCTTGACAATGCTTACCCTTCACTTCAGAAAAATTAGCTGTTTTCATAACTTGTCTTTCCAATCATTTTTCCCCACTAAGTCTTTTAGTATTCCCTTTCTCAACCCAGGTTAATATAAATGGAAGTTTAGTAACAACTACTGCTAAATTACCTATTTGTTGTATTAATAAAAAGCTTTCCCATTTACTAAAATTACCATAAAAATAACCACTTCTTGAAATTAACACTGTAAAGAATGAAAATAAGATGTGCTAATCATGTTGTCCAATGATTTATCTTCCATTAATTTCTAGCAGATCAAATCCATCCTTGATTACATAATACGCTTACCTATTTTCTCCTTCACAATATCTAACATTTAGCTCTATCCCTGTTCTCCTGTGACTAAGAGTCCAGTTCTGTAACTACGCTCATGCTTAGTATAAATAAAAAGTATTTTATAGTTTTATAGTATGTATTTGACAAAGATTTCACTTACAAAAAGGGAGACAGGAATAAAAGTGAAACAAGACCTAACTTATGGAAAAGTATATTATTTGGGAGTTTCTTTTCTAGAAAAGAACCCTGTTTTTTTCAAGTTACCAGAAGTCTGGAAATAGTTTTCTATTAAACAGTTCAACATACACTTTCTTGTGACTTACCACCACGTTACTTGGCTGTAAGAATAATGCTCCAAGTTCTCATTTCATAAATGGAGCAGTGCTAAGGCCTTGTGATCTCCTTTGGTGAGAAGATGCTTTACACAGAAATTGCAATTTCTGCCTGAACGACAGATATGACTTTCAGAAGTTTGTTAGGTGGAGCCAAAAATGTCTTACTAAACTAGCAGTCAATTTGAAGCTCCTGATGCAGTATTTTAAAAAGCTTGTGGAGAAAAAACATGGAAAAAGGTAATATGAAGATGGATTACAGCTGATGGTGACTTTTACAGTGAAAACATGGAAGTTATTATTGGTTTAAATATCTACTGCATATAAGTCTAACAGTTTCTGCCTCCGACTCTGCATGGTACTTAACAGATACAGAGAACATCCTCCCAACATTTGTATTACACAAATCAGAATACCTGTTTTCTTTTAACAAAATTCTGTTAAGTGAATATTGGTGAAAAGTGCTTGGTTGCCATCACCGTTGTCTGAAGTGTTTGACATATACACAAGATTGGGGCAGCCAAGGTTGGAGAAGGGCAAACTTCTGACATAAGACGCCACTGGAAAGGACGTTGAAAGCTCATCTCCTCTATCTACTGCCCTAATCCAGCACAGAAGTATCAGTAACAGTTCTGAGCATAGGTAATCTGAACATAAAGAACTCCAATAATAGAGATTTAACATAATCTCTTCACAATATATGCTTCACAGTGCTTCCTTATTCCTACTTATTCCTCCCAATATCTAATCTCAGTTTCTCTAGCTGCATTTTAAACCTCTTATTTCTTGTCCTATCCATGCTGAACATGGAGAAAAATTATTCCCTTTCTGGGGTAGCCCAGAAGACATATCTGGAGACATATTTTTCCTCAGACTTTTTTCCTATAGACTAAACACCACCAATTCTTCAAACTTTCCTCATAAATCATGATCACTCTCATCATTTTCCTTTGGACTCACTCCAGTTAACCTACCTCCTTTGTGAATTGTAATGCTAAATGCTAACTGCAACAATCTAGGTGAGACCTTACTGATGCTGAGTACCATAACTTCCTATATCTTACAGGCCACATTTCTGGTTTTGCATCCAAGGGAGACCTACTCTATCCCCCAGATCCTATTCTAAAGGACTAGCCAGTTATTTCCTATTCCAAGCTATTAAAACTGCTTAATCCCACCTAAATACGAAACTTCGCATTTCTCCATATTGAACTGCATCCAATTTTCCAGATTGCTTATCCAACTGGCCAAGACCATTTTGAATTTGAATTCTGTCCTCCATCTTGCTGTGGTCAGCCTACTGCCATCTGTAAATGGAATAAACATACTCTGTATTCCATCCCCAAACCACTACTGCAAATACCAAATAGTATGAGCCACAGGAGAGATACTTGTTCAGCCCGGTTGATACATCCTTCCAATTTGACAGTGCTGATTACTTTTGCTATTTTGCTACTACTATGATTGCTAACTACTGTCTGAGTATGCTTTCCGAATTATTCTGCACTAATCTTACCGTCATGGTGTTCATATCAGTTTTTCCTGCTTTGCTTATAAGAACATGGTAAAGATGGTTCAGAAAACCTGCTGAAGTCAGGATACACAACATCTATTATTGCTCTTCTGTTCACAGCCCTATTAGTCCAAAGCAGAAGGAAAACACATTGGTTTGACATGGGCTGCTCTCAGCAGATCCATTCTGTCTGTTAGCCATTTCTTTGCTGTCTTCCAGATGTTTACGTATAACTCGTTTGATTATTTGTTCATTATTTGTTCTAGTGGTTTTTTAGGAATTGAAGTTAAATTGATTGATGAAAAAAATCCCTGGCTTCTTCCTTTTTACCCTTTAAGCACTACATTTGTCCTCTTTCAATCTCATAGAGCCTTAGCAAGCCTCTCCAGGTTATGAGAAATGCCTGCTCACAGCTTTAAATAGTTTTGGCCAGCACTGTAAATAAGCTAGAGTCCATTTTATTAGGCTGTAAGATCACGCTCCTTTGTTTTTCGTAATAATTGTATTAGCCACATGATTACAGCAGACTTCTTCAGTGAATACTGAAACAAAAAAGGCACTGAATGTTTTGGCCTAAGACATCTTACATTACTGGTTTTCTCTCTCAACTGAGTACTAAATAGTTTCTCAGTCTTTCTCTTACCTCTGACAGAATTCAGGTAGAAATTCAATAGTGATAAACTGTAATATTATTCATAACTTTTTTTTTAAGCCAGTCACTTATAAAAGGTTTCTTGTTCCTCCTAATTACAACTTCTTCTGTGCCTTGTTCTTTTTGATTTTTGATTTTTGTCCCCACATACTTATGCATTCCTTTATACTAATCCTAGCAATCTCACATAATTTTCATTTCCTGTATGACTCTTTTACGTGTTTGAGGTCAATGTATATTATTTAACCAGATGATTTCTTGCTATATACTTACTATTCTTTCCTTGCATTGGGATCATTAAATCTGAATAGCATGTTTTTCATCAGGAAGTGCTTAATACCTTTATTGTTTTAAACTTCTCTTCCATGACATGTGATCTTCCAGTATCCTGAGGTTGTTCAAGTCTGCTTTCTCAAAATTCTCTTTTTCCATTTTGCTGTTCTCCCTCCTTTCCTTCGAAAGGATAATAGATACTTTCATTTCATGTTCACACAAGTTCTCTCCTGCTCTCATGTTCTCATCCACATCCTATTTAGCACAGGGCTGCTGTGGACTGTATTCTAACCTCTCTAGTCATTTCCTCTACTTTCTGTACCAAGGCTGTCACAAAAAAGTTATGTATTTTGCTCTCTCTCTGTAAGATGTAATATTCTTTTACAGCTGAAGTCTACATAAATTTTTTTGCCTGTTTTCATGAAGTTCTATGCGTTAGAGGATTTGGCTAGTTTCTGAAAGAAAACAAAACCACCCCAAAACAGCACCACCCCCACAAACCAGCCAAAACTGAACTCCAGCATTATGCAACAGATATTTCTGGGTTGGGATTTCAACAGAAACCTCCCTGATCTTATAACAGGTGTATGTATCCTCTTTCTGGCCAAGCCACTGTGTGTGCCCTTATATTTTTAGTCATATGAGCCATTCTAACACGTTGTTACTATGCCAGTTAAGTTGGAGTTTCGTATTAAGACCTCCAGCTTTTTTGTTCCTATTTTCTGCTCCTGATTTCTATGTTTGAAGAGACATTTCTAGGTTTGAAAGACAGCAGATCATTTGGGCTTCAGATTGCCTGCTTAGCCTGTCGTCCAGGGAGAAAATTAACACTCATTCTCATGGAACTGCTTATATTAATATTTTTCAATGAAAAAACAAAACTTTTCCTGATACGCATTCACCACTAGGGTGTTTTTCTGGTGACCCGCAGTCTGAGATGTGGTTTTTACTCTATGTAATATGAGAGACAGGAATGGCACCTATAGTCCAAATTCAGTAGCATTCACTATATACAGAAGATAAATGGGAAGAATATTTGGCCTTAAAACTGGAAAATAAGTTAGAAATCTCAAGGTGTTTTCGCACTCTGCTACTTAGGTGGGTATTGTGTGTACTAAGAAGAACATCTACTTTTTATGTGCTTTAAATAAAGTACGGGTATAATCCTAGTGAAGACAAGAGAGCTATAGCATGAATCCATATTAACTTCTTGAAGTAAACTCTAAGATTAAAACCTCTTTTTCTGGTGATGACACTACCCTGGTGTGTGAGCTTTTGGCAACTCATTTTTCTGTCCTTTAGTTTTTGGTTCCGCAGCTGTAAAATGCCTATGACAATAGTTATCGAATTCATAAGTGGGGTGTTTGTCTTAAAGAATATTTATAAAACCCCATAAAAATCCACAGATGAGAAGTGCTACAGAAAGCAAAGGATTATTATTAATAATGCCCACTCAGAATGATGCTTGTATCTTAGTGATAACTTTATCCCTAAATTCACCAAAAGATTTAAAAGCTTACAGAAAATGCTGAAATGAGGCAAATTTTCTCTCATCTCTGTAAAGCATCTTGCTGCGCTGAGAGCTCCAGCACACATCTGTCATCTGGAGGCCAAGCAGGCCTTCCACGATTCCAGGAAATCAATTCCAAAGACTGTAGATTGTCAGTTGCTTGTACACTGGAGGCCATCCAGGCAGCAGATTAAATTGTATGAGAAAATTGTAGCAGGCTCTAGACTGCACGTAATGGAGACCCCCAATGACCTTTCTGAGGACTTGGGAAACATGCATTGAAATTACCAACAGCCCCTTTTGTAGCACTGAAACTGCATACTGAACTTCTCTTACTCATCACACAGGGTCATTCACAGCTGAGCTATTTCTGAAGAAGAAAAACAAACCAGAAAATGTAATCACCATCCTTTCTTCTTGCAGAAAATGTACAGGGATACCAGAGCTGCATTATTTGTATGACAAAACATATTACTTGTTACTTTTGAAAGCCTCAGTCTTTAGCAGCGTTTAATGGGGCTACTGTTCCCGAATCTTTCACCCCTGAGAGATTTCAGCAGAATACCCAAAACACTGGCCAAAATGATTGCTGATGCAGAATGCCAATTTAGACATTGCCTACTCCTGGTTTTTAGTTTCATTGTTTCTAGAGTACCCTTGACATGGCCACAGTTCAAATTGCTAATGTGACCCTTTCAGTGCTGCTCACTTGGGGGTTCAGGCTATAGTGTGTAACTTGCCTTGTCATGAACAGAAATGCTGCATGTACACAAAGAACATAATCCCTTTTGAAAATAAAGTTTTTCTATACCAACAAAGGATGAGCTACATGAAATTCCGTTTATTACTTCTGATCAACCTATGGTTTCAAAAACTGGGGAGTTATGCTGCGGACTTCTACTTTCCCATTTATCAGTGGCAAGGTAGGCTGGTCATTTTATCTCCTTAGTCGTATACCTACTCTTTAGGAAAGTTGCATAGCTTAATGTATATTTGTTGGTTTTTTAAAAAAATTTAAATCTATTAGAAAAGATTTACAGGGTACTTTAAGCAGATGGAATGAGTACATTTGTTGGTTTGGAGGGTGGGTGTGTTTTTTTTGAATAGCCCCTTTACATTCGCTACGACAGATAAACACATCTTTTTCCTTTGCTACAAGATCATATGGAATCACATGCCAAGCTGCCCATAATTTCAGAGTTTTGTATTTATCTCCAAAGCAGCTTTTAGGGTATCAGACTAAGCAAGTTCTCAGTCTGACAGCAAGGCTCTACAACCTCTATAAAGCACATGATGAGAGAGGGAAAGAGTGAACAGGAACTGCCCTTGCCGTCCTAATGGTTTTTTTGACTCTGCCACAGACTTCCTATAAGACCTTGACCAAGTTTTTAAATCTATTTCTTAATTCCCCATGTGCTACTCTGGGGTAATAATTCCCCATGTCAGAAGTGCCTGAGTATAAATTCATCGCTAAATGTATTTTATGCTAAGACTTCTAAGTAATATACTCTTTCAAAGAAAATTATCTTTCTGCTAAAGAAGCAATTGCTCTATTTAGCTTATAAACTAACCTCCAGATTATAAACTAACCTTGTTTATTTTTTTAACTTTGCTTTATCAGAGATCTTGGTCTGATTCGACTGTAAGTTGTACCTTATGCATTCAGTTACACACCAGTATTTTTCTGCCACTTATATTTGACATTTTTATGCATGTTTTGATCTGCTATAGATAACTACTTTTGGTACTATGCATTGTAGAATTAGACCTCCTGTGTTCTGGGGAGGAAAGCTGGGGAGAAAGGTGTGGACCAGCAGTCCTTGCACACACACAAAAAGAAAATCTATGGGCTGAATGAATGAAGAATGGAATGAAAGGCATATGAATATGAGCAGGAGACTTGCAAAGACTGTTTTAGCCACAGGCCTTTTCATGTCAAATGTCTGGTGCATCCAAGCTGTAAAAAGCAAAGCAGGAATTCCTAGGATCAATTTCACCCCTTTGACTCATCCTCTTCCTTTGCCCATTTGCTCCCATAAGACAGGTCCAGAGTGTGCAACAGGAAACCAAGCAAAAACAATACGAGAAAAACGCTTTTTAATTTTAGCCACACAGCTGCCTCTGGGTTCTTTAAATACACTCCCCTCTAAGTGCTTCCATACACCAAGCTATCCAAGCACTCTAGACAGGCTGAGTCTCAACTGCAAACTCATTCCACAACTAATCTCTGTCTGGCATTGTTACAGCAATCAAACCAAGTTGGTCAAATGCCCAGTTGGGGCAAACTGGGTCCTTATCCAAGTGCCCTCTGTTATGTGGCTTGAAGTGATGAGCTACAGTCTCCAAGTTCTTTGAGCAGGGACAAGTTTTCAGATAGGGATTAAAACCCACCTCTTTTTTCCTTATCCTCTCCCTCTGCACATTAACACACAGCATAAGAAACCAAAAATATCTTTTGAAGTCGTGCCTGTGAGTAACACAGTGCCCTAGTATAATGTGACGGATGACCTATTCTCCTTGTGCCAGGCTGCATGTAGCCTTGCTGTCTGAAAAACTATCTGGGGAATTTAAGGACTACCAGGAGAAAAATGGGAAATCTAAAAGCTCAGTCACATACTCAGTTCTTCATCTTGGGTTGTTTTTTCCCTTTGGCTTTTGAAGGTGAAACATAAACCACCTCTGAATTCCAGAGGTTTTTTACTGCCATCGTGTGGAGAATTTCCTAAAAAAATGAAAAACCCTCTTCCCTGCTCTTGGCAAAACTGAAAAAATCTAGTTCAGTCTTACATCTACACAGGGCTAGTCCTGGAGCCACAAATGTCATAAACATCTACTAAATACTCTACCATCTTTACTGTACTTTGCTTTTGCCCCTACTGAAGCAGTGTATTTGTTGGCATAGCAGAGCTGATGAAGAGTGTGACAGCCGGGGTATGCTTGCCATTTCTGATACTCCATCACAGGCTCCTTTCTCTGGTCTGCAGGAACATACAAACATTTAATATACATGCTATTTCTTTCCACGCAGTGATGATACAAAGAAAAACAATATTACAGTAGGGTACCACAAATCCAAATATATAAATTATCTTATCAGAAATATACATTTTTCAGGCATTACTGTTTCCACTGTGCCATCCTCCATTTTATCTGACCATCATAACAATAGCACTTGAGGAATTTGATAAAAATATTAAAACTGTTCCAGAACATTGGAAATTTAGAGGGCTATATTAATTTTAATAAAAGAAGGAGAGTGTTTCTACCTTCCGGGAAATTCCAAGATTTCAAAAGTTTTGACCAAAACCAATAACTATATTTCAATTCAAAGAAAGCAAAATGGAACATCACCAAATTTTATTTCTATTTTATTTCTTCTTAGTTTTGTATTGTACTGATTAACACTGTATTTACTACTGTTAAAGTCAAAATAAAATACTTAGGTAATTTTTCAGTGAACTTTTCAGCAATATTGACACATTTTACTTACAGGTTTTACTTTTGTAAAATCAATAAAATCTGTAAGACAGTTACTGTCAGAACACTTCCAAGAAGTTCTGTTTATTTTCCCAAAGACATGCAAACAAGTGGCCCCATTTTCAAGAATGGTGAGCTCCCAGTAGCTCCTCCTGAATTCAGCACAACAGAAATCAGCCTTGCTTGTGGACTAGGAATCCAGTTGGTATCTTCTGTCCATTCTGCTATCTCACTTGAAATCATAACTGGCTTTTAGTTTCTCCCTAACCAGAGGCTGACAAACATAGTAATTCTGGACCTCAGCAAGGTCCATAAATAACTCCAGAACAGAAGCATGTTCTAGTTGATGTCAGTATCCTCTTGGACAGGAGGTGCACTCCTCTTCAAAAGAGCTGCTACACTTGGTAAGCTCAGAAAGTTGGAAGGAAGATCTGTGAAGTACTACCATCAAGGCACTGTGTTCTTCTAGTCTCATAAAAAAAGTTCAAATTTGGCTACACTGTACACAGGCCACTGGAAAAATCAGCACTCGGCAGCTTTTTCTTGATCTGCTCCTCTAAGCCCTCATAATACCTGTAGCCTTGGATACAAAATGTTCAGTGTTTCGCTGCGATAGTCTGTGCAGTGTAGATTTCTAAGTTAAAGCTAAAATGGATCCCGCTACTGTCCCCTAGCATAGGGGAACATACTTTGCCCTGGGAACCAAGAGCCAGTTCTATATTTGTCTTTTAAATGGCTGTAGTAATTCTGAACGTTTCACAATCGTATTATTAAGCAAAGCCTCAACCACTACCAAGAGAACCCACATGCAACAGATGAATTCAGCCATCTAACATAACAAGCCTACAGGGAAAGCAACTGAGTCACAGTGGCATCTGAGCTTCTCGCAAAACTTACGTCCAGTCTATATACTTGGCTCACCTATCTGTACTATGAGGCACAACACATGGCTATATCAATGTTACCGCATCATATGACCTCTCCAATGACCAGTCCACAGCAAATTTAATCCTCCTGTGTGCAACTAATATGGCTAGCCTTTAATCCTCTGTAGCAGAGGTCTGTACTGAAGGTTCAAGGTTCAAATTGTCTCCCGCATGAGGTACATTTGTTATCCTTGCACATAAAGTAATGAATTCTTGCCTTTTCATTTGCTTGTAAAAATGACAGGAAATAACAGGGCAAAATCCTTATCAAAATAATATTCTCAAATATAGTCATGTCAAATAAAGTTCCCATCAATTAGGAAAACATAGATTTGAGATCACCAGTGCAGCCTTAATTCTCCTACATTATGCATTTATCTTATCAGGCTATCTTTAATTACCTATTGACATCTTAGTTTTTTTCCACCAAACAATGTGTCATTCAGTGAACTGGGTAAATGGTATTGGGAATAAATCAAAACCACATAGAGAATTAGGGTGCTGTTTGTAGCATCCCTATCTCATATTTGGTGCCCCTGGTATATAAATAAAATTGTTTTAAAGTAAGATTTGAGACTACTTAATTGTAATTTTATGTAAATTAGATAAAGCCCTTTTCATCCTGAAAAGAAGTCCACAGGCAGTCCCTGATTGGACCAAGTTTGACCTTCCTTATATACCGTAATTCAAAGAGACACACGACACCCAGTGGTTATGAGAAATAACGCAGGAATGCAGAAGCCTAATGGAACGTGAAGATACGTATCACCATTCTCAGGTTCACAAAATTAAGATGCAACTAGAAAAATGCAGATACTGGACAAGTTAAAATCCATATTAAGGAGCCAGTAGAGATGGCCTTAACAGACTCAACACGTACGACACAAAAAACCTCCCAAAGCAACCACCAACATCTGAAATGCAAACACAAATATTTTTTGATCTCCAGGAAAACATGACATCTATCCTACTTTGCAGTAAACAGGAGCTCTTTCATGAAAACAGTGTAAATCCTGTAGATTTCTCCATCAGAAAATAACAATATCATGAGATTTCCTGGACGGCATTGCACTGATTATGTAAAGCCATCCCTCTACACTCTAGCTTTCCACACACTGGGGGCTACATTGAAGACACAGAGAGAGGAGAAGATGACTGCGCTGGGGAAGTGAGGGAGCATGAAAGGGTATGCTGCCCTCCAAAGTACTCTGGACTGTTAAAATGGCCTGATGCTGCACAGATTAAAAGCAGTCACTGGGGCTGCTCTTTTGCATAGTTTACCCAAATCCTCAGCTGGCCCAAGAGTTCTGGCGTGGCAAAGGGGGTATTAAACCCACCTTTGTTCTCCTCTAACATAATACGGTACAGAAGAGCACACAGATCATCAAAGGTGCTTTATTCTTGATATGCCATCTCTGCTAATAATTTGTTATTGTTAAATTATCTCCATTCTGCCTTCCCTTAATTTGGAGACATAGATGCTAAAGATGAAGTTGCAGATGGACACAAGAATCTGAAAGACATTTACTTTAAAAAGGTAACATATCTAAAGTTGGAATGTAGAAGAAAAACGAGCCATTGCTAAAATACCTTCATTAGAGAAAAATCTTGTTAACCACTGGGTGAAATTCTATGACCTGTGATAGACTTCAGGTCAGAGCACGTTGTCACACAATAGCTCTTTCATGCTTTGATATTTATTAAATAAGGTATTAATTATTAACAAACCCCACATGTAGAATGTCTTTTCAAACAGATTTGGAGGTTTAATACTGGTTTAATGTCCAACAACACTGCTAACACAAATATAAAAGGAAACACCTTTGAGATTTAGTGCCCCGGTGCTGAAAGGTGAAGCAAATACTTTATCCATATGTATTCATTCTTTGGTTGGAACCAATGAAAATTTAGAGGCATCATTTGAACAATATTCTTCTATTAATGTATTAAAATTACAGAAACTAATAATAGAAGGAGCAAAGATATCTATCAAAATATCATAAAAGTTAGACTTTGGTTCAGTAAAGTGAGATGTATAAAGCTATTTATTTGCAGACTAACTTAATGCAATTCAGTCTCTACTAAATTGCATTTTGTCTGTTGCAGCAAAATAAATTAGTGACTGTGAAGAAAAAAGATTGAGTACATGGTGTTTTCAGACAAACACCTGTCCTCTCCAGTTCAGACAATGTATTATGAAACCACGTTCTTCTTCTGACCTGCCGATGCTTTACTTCTGAAGTCCACCAAACATTTATTTCTACTGCTGTGTTAGGACAAAAGATTCTTTGTGCCATAATCATTTATGAGGTCCATGTATCAACACCTTTACTAATTGTTCAGTAACCACACAAAACCTCTTATTTAACCGCCTCATTGGATAAATACTTGCTTTTGTCCCTCTTAAGCCATGAAAGATGATTTGTGCACCTTTTCCTGGAAGAAGAGATTTCACTTTTTTTTTTTTAAAGTGTCGAAACACCTAAACTGAGTAAACATGCAGTCATACTTCACCCATATTCTTTTCACTCTTTTCCTGTTGTATGACCAAAATAAACAGGGAAGTGAAAAAAAAGCAAACTTTTGTTCATGGACTTATTTGCCAACATGCTTACCTTTAGGATAAACAAACAAACCACAGTACAACATGCAAAAAAAGGAAACCTCCTGTTGCCACTGACAGTAATCACTGAAAGCAGGCAGTAAATGAGACCTTGTATCAATGAAGAATCAAATCAAGGGAAAAGGCAGAGAAGGGACAATAACAAAAAGAATATTAAAACCACAAAACAGGCGTATTTTGGAGCAGGGAGAATTCAGCTGATAATGCTCAATGTAAACCTAAGGTTTAATTCAAATGAATTCAGAGAGAATTCAGGTGATGAGCTTTGATGTATTTAAAACAGAGGTTTACCTTGACTATCCAAGAAAGCTTCTCTGTTAAACGGTACGTATTTCAGTTCTCCGCCCTGCTGCCCCTTGGATGAAGGCCTGGTATCACAAAGTCCAAATCTGTTCTGAATCACCTGAATGGAACGGCACGTTGTCTGTCCCAAATACAGATTGCTCACTCTCTGATGAGCTGTTCTCAGTCAGCACCCACACGTACTCCGTATCCCGAGAAATCTGCTCTCTGTGGAGATCAGTAAGGGTTGTTTCTGAGGATAAGGCAACCGCGACCATGCCTGAGCAAATATCATGATGCAACAGCATTCTTAGCATGCTTTTCCTCAGAACCCAAACCTCCTGAGCAGCGAGGGATCCAAATTCACACTCGAGAGATCACACATCTCACAGCACTGTTTAGATGTAACTTGGAGCCAACTTTGGTATTTAAATACTCAAAAATACATCCTAGGAATATGCGTCACTAGCATTCTCTCACAGCACTTCGGATCAGTAGGGCTGGAATCTGTTCTGTGTCACATTTTCAAAATGACAGTGTCATTTGACATAATCCCAGACATTTTTGTTTTGCATGTGACAGGTTATTTGTGAGACTATGCTGAGATTAAAGGTCCTTCTCTTTTCCATTCATGCATTTATTAGATCATGTTGATCTTTTTAATCAGCATTTCAGGTTCTTTAACAAGATGAAAGTATTTCTTTCATCAATTTCTATTCAAGGAATTCATTGTGTCTTTGCTCAGCCCTTCCACACTGCTTTTTCATTTTTCTCTAATGAAATGGCTTTCATGTCAAAACGCAAAATATTCTGACAGACTTTTGGGTGCTGGTAGTGTTGAAGCAGTTCTCCGAACAAGAATAGCTATTCTTGTTGTATTCACTGACCCCAAATATTCACTTCCTTCTATGTATTTGCCCTTGGTTTATGTGCTGTCCAGAGAAAGCAAATCCACACATTTTTTTCACTATCTCATATTTACCAACCACGCAGAAGAACAGGAGTATCTTGAACTCTTCTTTGCTCATGACAGCTCCTCCTTTTGCCATGTTCTCCCGCTTTGAGATTACAAGCTTTTAGTTTCTGGACCTCTTTGGTGCTGCTTTCCTCAGTTTCTAAGTGGCTGTCAGTGTTTATGTTTTCACTGCCATCTCTCATTCTTGGAGAGAGGCTCTAGAAAAAGTCTAATCCCCTGTGTAGAGCTGAATTGCACTCTTTTGCAATATTTGGAAAGTCCAGAGCATCCCAAACTCCTGGCTCTGCTCACTCTGTCTGATCCCCTCACAAGTCCAGGCCAGGCAACGAACAGCTCCAAGCCCTCGCACACTTGCCCGGCCATCTACCACAAGGCCAACAGGAGGTACCCACACCATCTTTCAGTGAAGACGGTCCTTTCTGCCCTGTCCGTGACAGTCGTGGTGGGACGGGTCTCCAAAGGCCTTTTAAAACCAACACGCTGGCAGGCCCCTCTCCCTGACAGACCGCGGTGCATCCAGAGCCGCCTGCGCACCGACAGCTGCCCGCTCCCGCCTCACGCCAACCCTCACCGCCCCCCAGGGCCTGTGCTGAGGACTCCCGCCCTGCGCCCGCCCCTGCCGCGCTGCCCTCCCGCCTCCGCTCCCTGAAAGGCCCTCAGCCCTCAGCCACCACGAGCCCACGCCGAAGCCCCGCCCCACGCAGCGCGAGAACGGGCACCAACGGCCGCAACCACGCCCGCCTCCAGCGAGCGCACGGGCAGCGTCGCTTGTGCGCGCGCGCGCGCGCGACGGAGCCTGGCGGGCGGCTTTCCGCTTCCGGGGTGGGCCTGTCTGGGCGGTGAGGGAGGTCGGTGCGCTGTGGTGGGGTGCCGCGCATGCGCGACCTGGCGGGGTTGGAGCTGTGGCGGCCCGCGGCCAGGTGAGGGGCAGCCCGTCCCGGCCGGGCCCGGCG